>Ga0134128_10002424_pt1 | contig 23167 bp, 21 predicted proteins | sample KB31754_FD_96462 | JGI IMG/M metagenome (GOLD analysis project Ga0134128, IMG submission 96462) | Terrestrial soil microbial communities with excess Nitrogen fertilizer from Kellogg Biological Station, Michigan, USA - KB3-175-4 | ecosystem: Environmental > Terrestrial > Soil > Unclassified ... | reverse complement strand
GGCGTCTCGGCGGCGCGAGCCCGCACGTGCTGCCAGAGCTTCGCGAGGTAGCGCATGTCCTCGCGCAGACTCTCCGCGGTCGCCTCCTGTGCGGCTGTGCGCACGATGTATCCACCGGGCCCGGCCGGCTCGATGAGCGCGGCGACGGCGGATTTGAGCCGCACGCGCTCACTTTCCTCCTCGATCCGCGCGGAGACTCCGATGCCCTCGCCTCGCGGCAGATAGACCAGATGGCGCGACGGCAGAGCGATGAAGGTCGTGAGCCGCGCGCCCTTGGTGCCGATCGGGTCCTTCACGACCTGCACGAGAATGTCGTCGCCTTCGCTCACGAGGCGGCGGATGTCATCGACCGCGGGCAGGCTCACGATCGTGTCTTCGGGCCGCGCGAGTGCGATATCCGCGACGTGCAGGAAGGCCGTGCGCTCGAGCCCCACGTCGACGAACGCTGCCTGCATGCCCGGCAGCACGCGCGACACTCGGCCCTTGTACAGGTTTCCGACGATGCCGCGCCGGCTCGCACGCTCGATGTGCAGCTCCTGCAGCGCACCGCTTTCGACGAGCGCCGCGCGCGTCTCGCGAGGACCGACGTTCACGAAGATCTCCGCGCCGGCACCGCCCGCGACCCCGGCGATGGCTGCGCCGGAACGTGCGTTGTCCTGCGCCGCTTCGTTCACGCCCTGCCCGCCGCGAACTGCACCCGCGCCCCGCACGGAACGCCGGCCGCCTCGAGCAGCTGCGCCGTCTCGAAGAGCGGAAGACCCATCACGCCGGAGTAACTGCCGCTCAAGCATTCGACGAACACGGCCCCGAGCCCCTGGATCGCGTAGGCGCCCGCCTTGTCGCACGGCTCGCCCGATTGCCAGTAGGCGCTGCGCTCGGCCTGCGTGAGCACTCTCAATCGCACGGTGCTCACGGAAAGTGCGGTCGCCACGGTGCTGCGCGCGGCGAGCGCGACGGCTGTGAGCACTTGATGATTGCGGCCACCGAGCGCGGTCAGCATCTCGAAGGCGTCCTGCCGATCGCGCGGCTTTCCGAAAACCGACTCCTCGAGCACGACCGCAGTATCGGCCGCGAGCACGGGCTGCCCCGGTGGCCGGCGCGACTGAACGCTCAGCGCCTTCTCGCGGGCGAGGCGCAGCACGTACGCTCGCGGTGCCTCACCGGGCAGGCGCGCTTCGTCCACGTCCGCGGCCTCGATCTCGTGGGCCACCTTGATCTGCTCCAATAGCTCGCGGCGCCTGGGCGATGCCGAGGCGAGGCAGACGAGCGGTGGTGTAAGCGTTGCGGGGCTCATCATTCGCGATGATACGGGTGGCCGGCAAGCAAAGTGTGCGCGCGGTAGAGCTGCTCGACGAGCACGACGCGCGCGAGCGCGTGCGGCAGAGTCAGTTGTGAGAGCGACCACGTGAGGTCGCCCCGCTCGCGCACCGCCTCGGCGAGGCCGTCGGGCCCGCCGATCAGGAAGGCGACATCGCGCCCCTCGCGCCGTCGCGCGGCGACCCAGTCGGCGAGCTCGCGCGTCGAGAACTCCCGCCCGCGCTCATCGAGCGCGGCGACGTATTCGCTCGGGCGCAGCTTCGCGAGCAGCCGCTCCCCTTCGCTGCGCACCGCGGCGGCGGCTCCCCTCGCACCGGTCCGCCGCGCCGGCGGCAGCTCATCGAGCGCGAGCGCATGCTGCGAGCCGAGCCGGCGTGCGTAATCCTCGAACGCCTCATCGACCCAGCGGGGCATGCGAGTGCCCACCGCAATCAACCGCCACCGCATGCTGCCGCTCCGCCGCGAGGAAGCGATGCTTCGCAGTCAGGCGCCGCATCGCCCTGCGGCAGCCGCGGGCACCTCCTCTGCCGATCGCGTTTCATTCCGTCGATCGGTGGCGCCGCCGGCCCTCGCGGGCTGGGACCGCTCGCGAGGCGGGCGAATACGATTCGGGGCCTTCCCAGAGGTGCTCGAGCCCGTACAGCTCGCGCACGCGCGGCAGCATGACGTGCAGGATCACCTCATTGAGATCGACGAGCACCCATTCACCTTCGCGCTCGCCCTCGACACCGAGCGGACGGATACCGGCGGCCTTCACGCGCTCCACGACCCGATCTGCGATCGAGCGCACATGCCGATCGGAAGTGCCGGATGCGACGATCATCGTATCCGCGATGTCCGTGAGCCCGCGGACGTCGAGCACCGTCACGTTCACCGCCTTCATATCGTCGAGAGCGGCTGAGACGATCTCTTGCGCAGGCGAATGGCGCTTGGGCTCTGCGCTCGCGGCGTTCGGCGATGCGTGCTCCGAGCTGCGGGGGCGCCGCGGCTTTCCGCTCCGTGCGGGCGTCATCGGGCGCCGCACCATTCAGCGGCGATCGCGGGCATAGCAACCGGTCTCGTAGATGATGCGGCGAACCGCATCGGGCACCAGATAGAGCGGGTCGCGCCCCGCCTCGAGGAGCTGGCGCAGCTCCGTGGAGGAGATCTCGAGCTGCGTGCCGGCATGCACATAGATGCGCCCCGCGCGCTGCTCGTGCAGCTCGCGGATGCTGCCCGTGCCCCGGTCGACCATGACCTCACCGAGCGGGCCGCGCGTCGGTGCCTTCCACCCGGGCCGGTGGGCCACGACGACGTGCGCGAGATCGAACAGCTCCCGCCACCGATGCCAGTTCGGCAGGCCGAGGAAAGCGTCCATCCCGAGAAGCAGACACAGCGATCGATCGGCATATTCGGCGCGCAGCTCCGTCAGGGTGTCGATCGAATAGGAGACTCCGGAGCGGCGTACTTCGCGATCATCGACGACGAAGTGCGGCTGGTCGGAGACGGCTGCGCGGACCATTGCGAGCCGGGTCTCCGCGCTCGCGCTCAACTCAGCCCGGTGCGGCGGATTGCCGGTAGGCAGGAAGCGCACCTCCGCGAGCCCGAGCGCCTGCCACAGCTCGAAAGCCGTACGCAAATGCCCGTAGTGAATCGGATCGAAGGCGCCGCCGAAGAGGCCGATCGGTTGCATGCGAGGCTCTTACATCGCCTGCGCCGCCGGAAGCGGCAATACCCGGCGTCCCGCGACCTCGCAGGCGATGAGCGCGATCTCATCCCACGCATCGCCCGAGAGGCGCCCCTTCGCCATAGCATCCGCGCGCACGGCACGCGCGATGAGTCCTCGATACGCCGCTCGGACACCGAGCGCTCGGGCAGGAGCAAGGCCCGAATCGAGCTCACGCGACCACCTCGCGCGCAGCGCGCGCGCAACGGCCCAAAGAACGAGCGGCAGCTCCGCGCCCTCCGCCTTCAGCCCGTCGAGCACGCGTAGCGAGCGCTCCGCATCCGCGGCCGAGAGCGCGTCCGAGAGCTCACCGACGCTGAAGCGGGCACTGTCTCCGGAGGCAGCGAGAACCCGCTCGGCGGTCACGCGGTCGCAGGCGAGCAGCTTGAGCTTCTCGAGCTCCTGGCGCGCAGCGAGCAAGTTGCCTTCCGTCCGCGCGGCCAGCACCTCGAGCGCGCCCGGATCCGCAGCGAGTCCGAGCTCGCGGCAGCGAGTCTCGAGCCAGGGCACCATCCGATCGCCTGGGATCGGCCAGACCTGCACCCAGCCGCCGCGCGCCTCGATCGCGCGGACCCACTCGGCGTGCTGCGATTCGCGGTCGAGCCGGCCGCTCACGACGAGGATCAGCGTGTCGGCGTCCGCGTCTGCCGCGAGGCTCGCGAGTACGCGCCCGCCTGTCACGCCGGGCTTACCGGTCGGAAGGCGCAGCTCGATGATGCGGCGCGAGCCGAAGAGCGAGAGCGTTCCCGCGGCCGCGCGTACCGCGTCCCAATCCGTCCCGCGGTCGAGCACGTGAACCTCGCGCTCGGTGTACCCGAGCGCCCGCGCCCGCGCCCGGATCGCATCCGCCGCTTCTATCGCGAGCAGCGGCTCATCGCCGGAGACGAGGTAGACGGGCAGCAGCTGCCGCTCGAGATGGCGTGAGAGAGAATCGGGGCTGAGCTTCAAGCTATGCCAGGCGGGTCCGCGGGAATATTCAGCATGGTAACTGCGGTATAGTGGAGCATCCAGTCGAGGCGGACCCGTTCCATTATATGGCAGCCAAAGGGAAGGCCGCAGTGCGCCGCGCGAGCCGACCGGCCCGAGCATCCGCTGCCCGAAAGTCCGCCCACCGTACGCCCGCTCCCCGCAAGTCGGCTCCCCGTAAGCCTTCCGCCCGAAAGCCCTCGGCCCAAAAGCCCTCCGCCCCAGCGACCCCGAAGCAGCCTGGACCTCGCGAGCGCTTGTATCCGCCCATAGAACCGTACTCGAGTGGCTGGCTGCGCGTGACGGGCGGCCATGAGCTCTATTTCGAGGAAAGCGGCAACCGTCGGGGAAAGCCCGTGGTGTTCGTGCACGGGGGGCCGGGCGGGGCGACCGACCCGAAGATGCGGCGGTTCTTCGATCCGAAGCGCTATCGGATCGTCATGTTCGACCAGCGTGGCTGCGGCAAGAGCCGCCCGCACGCGAGCCTCACCGAGAACACGACGTGGCATCTGGTCGATGACATGGAGCGCCTGCGCGAGCATCTCGGGCTCGAGCGCTGGCAGGTGTTCGGCGGCTCCTGGGGCTCGACACTCGGGCTCGCGTATGCCGAGGCGCATCCCACGCGCGTGACCGAGCTCGTCCTGCGCGGCATCTTTCTGCTGCGCCGCTGGGAGCTCGATTGGTTCTATCAGGACCCGGGTGGTGCGGCCGCGCTCTATCCGGACCTGTGGGAGAACTACATCCAGCCGATTCCGGAGGAGGAGCGCTCGGACCTCGTCGCCGCGTACTACCGGCGGCTGACGAGCGATGATCCGCGGGTCCTCAATCAGGCGGCGCGCGCCTGGTCGATCTGGGAAGGAGCGACGAGCTTTCTCGAGTTGAACCCGGCGTACGTCGCGAAGTTCGAGGACGGTGCTTACGCGGCGGCGTTCGCGCGCATCGAGTGTCACTATTTCGTCAACCGCGGTTTCTTCCGCCGCGACGATCAGCTGATCGCCGACGTCGGACACATCCGGAGCATCCCGGGCGTGATCGTGCAGGGCCGCTACGACATCGTCTGCCCCATGCGAAGCTGCTGGGACTTGCACCGCGCGTGGCCCGAGGCGGACCTGCGCATCATCCCGACCGCCGGACACTCGGCGTACGAGCCCGGCATCACACGCGAGCTCATCGCGGCGACGGACCGGTTTGCGCGCAGTTGATGCTGCCGTCCGCCCCGATGACGCCTGCCCTCGCGAGCCACTCCCGTGCATCCTCGGCGTCGCACTCGAACCAGGCCGCCGCGCTGCCGAGCCGGAAGCTGTAGCCCCAGGCATCCATGTCCGCGAGCATCCGCTCGCGCCCGATGCCGCCCGGCTCATCGGCGAGCAGAATCTGCAGGTAGCAGACGGCCGCCTCCTCGATGTCATCGCCCCCGGCATCGGTATCGAGTCCTGCGCGCCGCTCGGGTGTCATGCAGATGAAGTGCGCCGCCTCGTGCAGCACCGAATGCACCGGTGTGTCGAGACGCGCGTAGAGCCGATCGCCTTCGAGGCCGGCCTCGCGCTCGCCCCAGTAGGAGCCCGGGATTTGCTCCTGCGGAGCGAGGAGCTTGAGATCGAGCCCGAAGCGCTCGAGCAGCGCGGCGAGCGCCACACGATCGAGGCCGGCGACTGTTCGGCACTCCGTCATTCGGGGCGCTTCGCGCGGCGGCCGCTTACAGGTTTCTGAGCCGGCGCATCACCACATCGACGAGATCGCGCGCGAGCGCGCCGCGCAGGATCGCTTCCTCGTTGTCCTTCGCAAGCAGCACGTGCTCATCGAAACTGTAGTCGCGCGACAGGGAGACCTCCTGCGGCGCCAGCAGATCCTTGCCGCCGGAGGAGACGGAGAAGCGGACCGTGTACGTGATCTCGTATTCGCGCGGAAGGTTCGCCGGCGAGACGGCGAGCACGCGCGGCGTCACCGAGTCCTGCAGCACGTGCACGACGGCGGTCGCTCGCGAGCTGTCATCCGTCACGCGGGCTCCCGCGGTCAGGAGCGCCTTGCGCAGGCCCTGCGCGAAATCGGTCTGCTGGTCCTGCGTCTCGACGTACGTGCTGTCGAGCGCCTTCGGAAGCGGCGCATGCCCTTCGAGGTGAAATCCGCACCCCGAGAGCGACACTGCGATTCCCGCCGCGAACAGCGTTGCCGCTCTTTGCACCAACGACCCGCCGCGCGGCATCTCGCTGCTCACACGACGAGATTGATCAGCTTGCCGCGCACGAGGATCACCTTCCTCACGGGTTTGCCGGCCACGAATTTGCGAATGTGCTCATCCGAGAGCGCCGCGGCCTTGACTGCCTCCTCACTCGCCTCCGCAGCGACCGTCACGCGCCCGCGGAGCTTCCCGTTGACCTGCACGACGAGCTCGAGCTCCTCCTGACGCAGCGCCTCCTCGCTCGGCTGCGGCATCGGGGCATCGAGAAGGTCGCCACGTTCGGCGGCAAGCCCGAGCTCCACCCACAAGGCATGGGTGATGTGCGGCGCGATGGGATACAGCGTCTGCAGCAGAATGCCCGCACCTTCGCGCAGCAGCGCGCCGCTCTCGGGCAGCGCCTTCGCCGACTCGAGCACATTCAGCATGATCATCGCTGCCGAGACGACCGTGTTGAACTGCATGCGCTGATAATCGAACAGCGCCTGCTGCAATGTCGCGTGCAGCTCGTGGCGAGCCCTCTTGAGAGCGGGATCGAGAGTCGCGGGTACGCGGCGCGGCGCGCCCGCGATCCGCTCGCGCTCACTGTGGCAGAACGTCCACAGGCGCCGCAGGAAGCGGTGCACTCCCTCGGCGCTCTTGTCCGACCAGGGCGCGCTCTGATCCGGGGGTCCTGCGAAGATGACGAATGCGCGGGCCGTGTCCGCGCCGAAGCGCTCGATGAAGGCGCGCGGCTCGACGACGTTGTTCTTGCTCTTCGACATCTTCTCGATGCCCGCGTACACGACGGGCCGGCCGTCCTCCTTCGCGACGGCGCTCACCGGCACGCCGCGCTCATCGAACTGCTGCTCCACTTCGGCGGGATAGAACCAGCGCCTGCGGCCGGTCGCATCCTCGCGGAAATAGCAGTGCGCGAGCAGCATCCCTTGAGTGAAGAGGCGCTCGAAAGGCTCATCGAACGCAACGAGCCCGAAATCGCGCATGACGCGCGTCCAGAAGCGGGCATACAGCAAATGCAGGACCGCGTGCTCGATGCCGCCGATGTACTGATCCATCGGCATCCAGTATCCGGTGCGCTCGTCGACCATCTGCGCCGCATCCGGACAGCAGTAGCGCATGTAGTACCAGGACGAATCGACGAACGTATCCATCGTGTCGGTCTCGCGGCGCGCAGGCTTCCCGCATCGCGGGCAGGTGCACGCGAGGAAGCGCTCGTCCTTGGCGAGCGGATTGCCGGTGCCGTCCGGAACGAGATCCTCCGGGAGCACGACCGGGAGGTCCTTCTCAGGCACCGGCACCACGCCGCAATCCTCGCAATGGATCACCGGGATCGGTGTCCCCCAGTAGCGCTGGCGAGAGATGCCCCAGTCGCGCAGGCGCCATTGCACGCGCTTCTCGCCGAGGCCGCGAGCGGCGAGATCGGCCGCGACGGCATCGACCGCGTGGCTGTAGTCTTTGCCATCGTAGTCGTAGCGGCCGTCGGCCGAGCGCGAATGAATGCAGCGGCTCCCCTCGGTCGAGGCATACCACGGCATCCACTGCGTCGGGGAGAACTCGCGGCCCTCGATGTCTATCACCTGGCGAATCGGCAGTCCGTACTGCAGAGCGAACGCGAAATCCCGCTCGTCGTGGCCGGGCACGCCCATCACGGCGCCCTCGCCGTAGCTCATGAGGACGTAGTTGCCGATCCACACCTCGATGCGCTCGCCGGTCAGGGGATGCACGACGAAGAACCCGGTGGGAACGCCCTTCTTCTCGGTCGTGGCGAGCTCGGCATCAGCCACACCTCCATGACGCGAGGCCTCGATGAAGGCCGTCAATGGCCGCACCGCGTGTGCGGGCTCGCGCTGTGCGAGCTCGCGCTGGGCAAGCTCGGTGGCGAGCGGATGCTCGGGCGCGATCGCAACGAAAGTGACGCCCATGATGGTGTCGGCACGCGTGGTGAACACCCACAGCAGCTGCCGCTTGCCTTCGAGCTCGTAGGCAAACGCGAAGCGGACGCCCTCGCTCCGTCCGATCCAGTTCTCCTGCATGAGGCGCACCTGAGTCGGCCATCCCTCGAGGTCTTTCTCGAGGCTCGTGAGGAGCTCCTCCGCGTAGCGCGTGATCGCAAGGTAGTAGCCGGGGATCTCACGCTTCTCGACCGGTGCTCCCGAGCGCCAGCCGCACCCGTCCACGACCTGCTCGTTCGCGAGCACCGTCTGATCGACCGGGTCCCAATTCACGACCTGGGTCTTGCGGTAGGCGATGCCGCGCTCGAGCATTTTGAGGAACAGCCACTGGTTCCAGCGGTAGTAGGCCGGATCGCAGGTCGTCACCTCGCGCGACCAGTCGAATGCGAACCCCATAGGCGCGAATTGCGCCTTCATGTCTGCGATGTTGGCACGCGTCCACTTCGCGGGCGCGATGCCCTTCTCGATGGCCGCGTTCTCGGCCGGCAGCCCGAAGGCATCCCAGCCCATGGGCGACATGACGTTGTAGCCCGATGAGCGCTTGAAGCGGTAGACGACGTCGTTCAGCGTGTAGTTGCGCACGTGCCCCATGTGCGCCTTGCCGCTCGGATACGGCAGCATCGAGCACACGTAGTACTTGCCTTTCGGGAAGCGCGGGTCGTGCTCCCTGGCGCGGTAGGCGTCGAGCGAGCGCCAATGCTCCTGGGCGGCGTGCTCGACCGCCGCCGGATCGTAGGTCGCCTCCATCCGGGCCGACGCGCCTGCTAGCGCACCTGCAGCGGGATATAGATCTGCGCGTCCTGGCGCTGGATGAGGAGCGCGAGCGTCTTGCCCGCATCCTTCGCATCCTGCTCGAGATCGCGCTGCGTGTGGACGGGTTTGCCGTTCACCCCGAGGATCACGTCTCCAGGCTGCACCCCCGCATCGGCCGCCGGGCCGCTCGCGCGCTCCACGATCAGATCGCCCTGCGTCTGCGCCTGCTGTTTCTCATCCGGCGTCAGCGGCCGCACGGAGAGGCCGAGCGCCGCGATCTCGTTGCGCTGGCGTCCGGGCTGCGCGCGCGAGCCGGTGCGTTCCTGCTTCTCGTTGAGCTCCGCGACGTGCACCGTTGCGTCGAGCTGCTTGCGGTTGCGCCAGAGCGTCAGGTGCGCGTCAGTCCCCGGTCTCATGTTCGAGATGAGCGACGACACCTCCCCGTAGTGATCGATGGTCTGCCCATCGACGGAGAGAATGACATCGCCGGCCTTGATGCCGGCCTTGCTCGCCGGCCCATTCGCCTCGACCATGCTCACGAGCGCGCCGCGCGGGCGGTCGAGCCCGAAGGACTCGGCGAGCTGCGAGTTGAGATCCTGGATGGTGACACCGATCCGGCCGCGCACCACGCGTCCGGTCTTGATGAGCTGCTGCTCGACGTTCACCGCGAGGTCGATCGGGATCGCGAACGAAAGTCCCATGTAGCCGCCGGTCTGGCTGAAGATCTGCGAGTTCACGCCGACGACTTCGCCGCGAGCATTGAACAGCGGCCCGCCCGAGTTGCCCGGATTGACGGCGACATCGGTCTGGATGAACGGTACGTAGTTGTCGCTCGGCAGAGGCCGCGCGGTGGCGCTCACGATCCCCGCCGTCGCGCTATTCTCGAAATTGAACGGCGAGCCGATCGCAACCACCCACTGCCCCGGCTTGAGCTTCTTCGAATCGCCGATCTTCACGACCGGCAGGTTGTGCGCGGCGATCTTGACGACCGCGATGTCGGTGCGCTCGTCGATGCCGATGACTTTCGCCCGGTACTCGCGCCGGTCGACGAGCTTCACCGTCACTTGATCGGCATCCTGCACCACGTGCGCGTTGGTCAGGATGTAGCCATCGGGGCTGATGATGAACCCGGAGCCCGTGCCGTGCTGCGGCGGAAGATTCCGCGGCACGTTCGGAATGCCGAAGCGGCGAAAGAACTGATTGAACGGGTCGTTCGAGTCGTCGCCGCCGTTTCCGTTGCCCTTGTCGCCATCCCCGTTGTCGCCGCCCTGCGAGGAGCTCGGGGATGCGGACTGCGAATGCTCGACCACCTCCACGTTCACCACGGCCGGACCGTACTTCTCGACCAGTCCGGAGAAATCGGGCAGCTGCGCGACCGCGTTCGCGCCGCTGTTGTACTCCGGCGGATCTCGCACGGCGATGGTGGATGCCGCATGCGCCGCGGCGATGCTCGGGCCGGCGAGCTCGGCCGTCTGCGCGCTCGAGCTGCCCGAGCATGCCGCGAGAGCGAGGCTCGCGATGGAGAGGATTCCGGCCCGGCGGGCCGACCGTTGACAGCTCATGTGGGACTCCGAGGATATCCGGGGATTTTGGACCGCGGGCGGTAGACCGGGCTGCACCGCTCGAGGTTCACTTTTGCAACGCGTGCCGCATTTGCGGCCCTGGGGCAGCCTTATTTATGACACATCTCGCAGCATTCGGTGTACCCGTGCCGCCGCGGGAGCGCCCGATGCCCCGCCCTCAACGCTTGCCGGGCGGATCGCCGCGCGCGAGAGCTGGCCGTAGCCGAGCAGCAGTACGAGCGTGAGGGCGGCGAGAGAAATAATCAACCAGTTCCCGTAACGGTCGAAGGGCGTGAGCCCCCGATAGGCGCGGAGCGATGCCTTGAGCACGAACGGCTGGTACTCCGGTGCCCTCGCAACGATCTCCCCGTGCGGTCCGATGAGCGCTGAGACGCCATCGTTCGCTGCACGGACGAGGGGGCGGCCGATCTGCATCGCGAACATCTGCGAGATCTGCAGGTGCTGATAGCGTGCGCTCGAGTGGCCGAACCAGGCATCGTTGCTCACGTTGACCAGGGCGTCGGCATCGGCGACGACCGGCAGCTCCGAGCTCGCGTACGCGTCCTCGTAACACACGGTTGCGGCAAGCCGCAGGCCGCCCGCCGTGAGCGGCGGCTGCCCGGGCTTGCCGGCCGTCAGATCGGAGTAGGGCAGGCTCATGAGCCGCAGCCACGTGCGAACGAAATGCGGCACCGGGAAGAACTCGGCGAACGGCACGAGGTGCTGTTTGTTGTACCAGCCGATCGTCGGCCCGAGACTGAGCACCGAGTCGTAGTAGATGTCGTCCCCGTCGGAGCGCACGGCCCCGATGAGGAGCGAGGAGCCGCGCTCGTGCGCTTCGCGGTACAGCCCGATGAGATAGTCCGTCAGATAGTTGGCCTCATCGGGCAGGGCCGCCTCCGGCCAGACGATGACGGGCGTCCCGAGCGCGCTCTCCGTGAGCTTGCGATAGAGCTCGAGCGTCGCATCGCGATGCGAGTCCTGCCACTTCTCATCCTGCGGAATGGCGCCCTGGACGATGGCGACGCTCACGGGTGTGCCGACGGGGCGCGTCCAGCTTTGGCTCGCGAGCGGGACGGCCGCGATGGCCGGCACCGCGAGCACGGCGAGCGCGACGAGCCGCTCGCGCCAGCTCCCCCGGACGAGCGTCAACAGCGCACCGGCGACAGCGACGAGCAGGGCCGTCAAGCCATAGACGCCGAGCACCGGGGCAAGGCCGCGGCCGAGCCAGGTATCGGACTGCGAGTACCCGAGCGAGAGCCACCCGAAGCCACTCAGGAACCAGCCGCGCCACCACTCGATGAAGACCCAGGCCGCCGGAATACCCGCCATCCAGCGCAGCGCCCCGGAAGCCGGAAGCCATCGCCCGACGATGTAGCCGAGCAGCGCTCCGTAAAGCGCCATGATGCCGACCAGGCCCCCCATGAGGAAAAAGGCCAGCACGAGCGGGGCGCGCCCGAAGTGGTGAATGCTGACGTACAGCCAGTAGGTGCCCGCGGTGAACGTGCCGACGTTGAACCAGAAGCCGCTCCATGCAGCCGTGCGCGGGCTCGCGCCCTGCCACAGCGCGACGAGCGCGAGAGGACAGAGGATCGCGAGCGGCCACCATTGAAGCGGCGCAAAGGCTGCCGCGAGGAGCACTCCGGCGGCGGCCGCGAGAGTGCTGCGCGAAGCGGTGCTCTCGAGCGCGAGTCTCATTCCGCGCCGTCCGCGGCGCGCTCATCGGGCGGTGTCACGTCCCGGGCGCTCACCACCCGCACCGTATCGATGCGCCGGCGGTCGGCGCGCACCACTCGGAACTCGAGGCCGTCGATCGCGAGCGTCTCGCCGCGGCGCGGCAGGCGGCCGAGGCGATTCATGATGAGGCCGGCGACGGTGTCGAAGCCGTCCCCGGAGAGCTCGGTGCCGAAGTACTCGTTGAACTCCTCGAGGCGCGTCACGCCGCGCACGGTGAACTGACGCGGCTCCTCCTTGCGGATGTTCCGATCGTCCTCGACGTCGAACTCGTCCTCGATCTCTCCGACGATCTCCTCGATCACATCCTCGATCGTGACGAGGCCCGAGACCCCGCCGTACTCGTCGACGACGATCGCCATGTGGTTTCTGCCGCGGCGAAAGTCCCGGAGCAGCACGTTGAGCCGCTTCGACTCCGGCACGAATACCGCGGGGCGCATGTACTCACGAATGTCGAAGCGCTCGGCAGCGGCGGCGCGCGTTGCGCCGTGGCTTGCGTTGCGCTCGTGCGGCTCTTGCGGCTCGAGCGCCTGCGGCGCGAGGCGCAGCAGATCCTTCGCAAGCAGAATGCCGACGATGTCGTCCCGATTCTCGTCCATCACCGGAAAGCGCGAGTGTCCCGACTCGATCACGGTCGGCAGAATGCGCCCCGGCGGATCGTCGCGTCGCACGAACACCATCTGTCCCCGCGGCACCATGATGTCGCGCACCTGCAGGTCCGAGACTTCGAGCACGCCCTCGAGCATGCGAGTCGCATCGGCATCGACGACACCGCGCTCGTGCGCATCGCGGAGCAGCTCCATCAGCTCCTCGCGATCCTGCGGCTCGCCGGAGAAGGACTTGAGCGTGCGCTTCAGCCACCGGCCGGTCGCGCTGCCGTCATTCTGGGCCATTACGCACTCCGATACGGGTTGGCGAATCCCAGCCGCTTGAGCACGGCGATCTCGCGCCGCTCCATGCGCCGCGCATCGAGGGGTCGCTCGTGATCGAAGCCGACGAGGTGCAGCGTGCCGTGCACGATCAAATGCGCCCAGTGAGCCCGCACGCTCTTGCCCTGCCGGCGCGCTTCGCTCGCGACGATCGGCGAGCAGAGCACGAGGTCTCCGAGGGGAGAGGGCACGAGCATCTCGGGTCCCTGATGCGCCGAGCGCACACCGCGTGCGAGGTGCTCCGCGACCGGGAACGACAGCACGTTGGTCGGCTCATCGCGTCCGCGATAGCGCGCATTCAACCTGCGGCTCTCGCGGGCGCCGACGATGCGCACCGCGAGCTCGCGACCGCGAGCGCGCCGGCCGAGCGCCGCTCCCGCCCAAACCCGAATTTCGGCCGCGCGCGGCGCGCGCATCCGGCTCGTCCGCGTGAGCTCGACGCGCAGCGCACCCGAGCTCACTTCGAGTCGCCCTGGGCCTCGTAGGCCTGCACGATCCGCTGCACGAGCGGATGGCGCACCACGTCGCGTGCGTCGAAATACGTGAACGCCACACCCTCGATGCCGTTCAGCACGGCGATCACGTGCCGCAAGCCCGAGATGCGCCCGGCCGGCAGATCGGTCTGGGTCGGATCCCCGGTCACGACCGCCTTCGAGCCGAAGCCGATCCGCGTGAGGAACATCTTCATCTGCTCGATGGTCGTGTTTTGCGCCTCATCGAGGATGATGAAGGAATCGTTGAGAGAGCGGCCGCGCATGAAGGCGAGCGGGGCGACCTCGATGACGTTGCGTTCGATGAGCCGCGCGACCCGATCGAAGCCGAGCATCTCATAGAGCGCGTCGTACATCGGTCTCAAATACGGATCGACCTTCTGGGTGAGATCGCCCGGCAGAAACCCGAGCCGCTCGCCCGCCTCGACGGCGGGGCGCACCAACACGATGCGGCGCACCCGGTCGCTCGAGAGCGCCTCCACCGCGCAGGCGACCGCGAGGTACGTTTTGCCCGTGCCGGCCGGACCGATGCCGAAAGTCAGATCGCGCGCGCGGATCTGCGCAAGATAGGCGCGCTGGTGCGCACCGCGCGCCCGGATGAGGCCGCGTTGAACCCGTATCACAAGCTCGTCCGAGGCATCGGATGAGCCGGATGCGGCGGATGCGGCGATCTCACCCGCGGCAGTCTCGGCGCCCGCCGGTGCATCCTCGCGATCGCGCACCTCCACCTCGCGCAGCGTGAGGTGCACGCGCTCGGGCGTCACCTCCTCCTGCTGTGCGACGCGGAACAGCTCCCGCAGCGTCTCCTCGGCCTCCGGCGCACGCTCGCCAGTTACCCGAAAGCTGTCGCCGCGCCTGCGCACCACGACGCCCAGCCGCGACTCGACGAGCCGCAGATTCTCATCGAGCGGGCCGCAGAGATTGGCAAGGCGCGCGTTGTCGGTCGGCCCGAGGTCGAATTCGCGCTGCGGGACGACAGGGGTGGCGGACACGGGCTCAGGCAACGGCCAAACGCCCTCGCAAGCTGTGAGGCAGCGCCGCGGTGATCGTCACGTCGGCGTAGCGATCGATGAGCTCCGCGGGTCCTGCGAAATTCACCCAGCGGTTGTTCTCGGTGCGCCCCGCGAGCTCGCGCGCATCCCGCCGCGCCGGCCGCACGACGAGCACGCGTTGCACCGAGCCCACCATGTGCTCGCTGATCGCGCGCGCCTGCCGGTCGAGCTGCGCCTGCAGCGCGGCGAGCCTCGACTGCTTGACCTCGTGCGGCACATCGTCCGGGAACGAGGCCGCGGGCGTGCCCGGGCGGCGGCTGTAGATGAAGCTGAACGATTGATCGAAGCCGACCTGCTCGACGAGCTCGAGCGTCGCCTCAAAGTCGCGCTCGGTCTCGCCCGGAAAGCCCACGATGAGATCGGTGGATATGCTGAGCTCGGGACGCACCGCTCTCACTTTGCGGACCCGCTCTTTGAATTCAAGGGCGGTGTAGCCGCGTTTCATGCGCGCGAGCACGCGGTCGGAGCCGCTCTGCACGGCGAGATGCAGATGGCCCGCGAGCTTCGAGACGCTGCCGAACGCTTCGATGAGACTGTCGTCGAGCTCGTTGGGATGCGATGTGGTGAAGCGGATGCGCTCGATGCCGGGGATCGCCGCGACGTGATGGATGAGGGTTGCGAGGTCCGCCGGCATCCCATCGTCCATCGGCCCGCGGTAAGCGTTCACGTTCTGGCCGAGGAGTGTCACCTCGGTCACACCCTGCGCGGCGAGCTGGCGTACCTCGGCGAGCACCGAGCCGAACGGCCGGCTCACCTCCTCGCCGCGTGTGTAGGGCACGATGCAGAAGCTGCAGTACTTGCTGCAGCCCTCCATGATCGACACATGGGCCGTCGCGCCCTCGGCGCGCGGCTCGGGGAGCCGATCGAATTTCTCGATCTCGGGAAAGCTCACATCGACGATGGGGCGTCCGGTGCCGCGCAGCTCCGTCAACATCTCGCCGAGCCGGTGAAGCGTTTGAGGTCCGAACACCAGATCGACGAACGGCGCGCGCTCGAGAATGCCGCCCGCCTCCTGCGAGGCGACGCAGCCGCCGACGCCGATGATGACGTGCGGGCGCCGGTCCTTCAGACGCCGCCATTCACCGAGCAGCGAGAACACCTTCTCCTCGGCCTTCTCGCGCACCGAGCAGGTATTCATGATGAGCACGTCGGCCGCGGCCGGATCGTCGGTCGCCGCAAGCCCCGCGCGCGCTTCGAGCACGTCCGCCATGCGCGCGGAGTCGTACTCATTCATCTGGCAGCCGAATGTCTTGATGTGGTACCGGCCGCCCGCCGCAGCGACGCCCGCTGCGGCTGTATCCGAACCGGCACTAGAACGGGATATCGTCATCGAACTCGTCGCGCCCCGTCCCGCCTGCCGCAGCGACCGGCTCGAGCTCGGGCCTCTCGCGTCCGCCGCCCTCGGCGGCCGAAGCGCCCGGGCCTGCGCCTGCGCCCGCGCCTGTTCCGCGTCCGCCGAGCATCTGCATCTCGTTCGCGACGATCTCGGTGGTGTACCGCTCGACGCCCTGCTTGTCCTGCCACTTGCGCGTGCGCAGGCTCCCCTCGATGTAGACCTGCGAGCCCTTGTGCAGGTACTCGGCGGCGATCTCGGCGAGCCGATTGAACATCACGACCCGGTGCCATTCGGTGCGCTCCTGCTGCTCGCCCGACTGACGGTCCTTCCAGCTCTCACTGGTCGCGATGTTGATATTGCACACGCTCGCGCCGGAGGGCATGGCGCGCGTCTCGGGATCGCGGCCGAGATTGCCGATGAGGATGACTTTGTTTACTCCGCGTGCCATGACTTCACACCCTCGAGCCGTTCAATGGAGCGCTATTGTAGTCGGGCCGCCCCCGGGGCGCGACCCGGCAAACGGCGTGTGTTCGTGTTGTTTTGCGGCATTTTGGGGCGCGCGCCGCCGCGCGCGGCAGGCCGGGTACACTCGAGGTCCGGCAGGGCGCCGCACAGCTCCGCCGCCGCCGTGAGGAGCCATGCAGTACATCCGGGTCCGCGGGGCCCGCACTCACAATCTCAAGGGCATCGACCTCGATCTGCCGCGCGACCGGCTGATCGTCGTGACCGGGCTCTCCGGCTCCGGCAAGTCCTCGCTCGCGTTCGACACGCTCTACGCCGAGGGGCAGCGGCGCTACGTCGAGTCCCTCTCGGCATATGCCAGGCAATTCCTCTCGATGATGGACAAGCCGGACGTTGACCGCATCGAGGGACTCTCGCCCGCCATCGCGATCGAGCAGAAAGCCGCCTCCCACAATCCGCGTTCGACAGTGGGTACGGTGACGGAGATCCACGATTACCTGCGGCTCATGTTTGCCCGTGCGGGCACGCCGCGCTGTCCCGACCACGGTATCGACCTGGAGGCGCAGACGGTGAGCCAGATGGTCGATCAGGTGTTGAAGCTGCCCGAGGGCGCCGCCATCGCCCTTCTCGCCCCGCTCGTGAGCGACCGCAAAGGCGAGCATGCCGAGGTGCTCGAGGAGCTCGCCTCCCGGGGGTTCGTGCGCGTGCGCGTCGATGGGCGTGTCCACGCCCTCGATGAGCTGCCGCGGCTCGATCCCAAGCGTAAGCACACGATCGAAGCGGTCGTCGACCGGCTGCGCCTGAAAGCGGACTCCGGCCCGCGGCTCGCGGAGTCGTTCGAGGTCGCGCTCAGGCTCTCCGGTGGCCTCGCGCGCCTTGCTTTTCTGGATGATCCGACCGCGCCCGAAACCGTCTTCTCCAGCCGCCACGCCTGCCCGGTTTGCGGATACGCCGTTCCACCGCTCGAGCCCAAGCTTTTCTCTTTCAACAATCCGGCCGGCGCGTGCCCGAAGTGCAGTGGTCTCGGCGTCGAGGAGTTCTTCGATCCCCAGCGCGTCGTCACGCATCCGACGCTCTCGCTCGCAAGCGGCGCCATCCGCGGCTGGGACCGGCGCAACGTGCACTTTTTCGAGCTGATCCAGGCGCTCGCGCGGCACTACGGATTCGATATAGAGACGCCCTGGAGCGAGCTCGCGCCGGAGGCGCGCGCGGTCGTGCTCCACGGCAGCGGCGGTGTGCCGATTGCGCTGCCGGGCCATGGACCCCGTGGCACCCGTGGCGCCCGTGGCGCCGGTAGCCCCGATGGCGGGGGTGGCGCCGCTGACGGGCGCGAGCCGCGCGCGGCCCGATCGGCCGGCGCTTCCGCGATTCGGGCCTCGAGCCGCCGCAGCACCACGCGCGAGCCCTTCGAGGGCATCCTCCCCAATCTCGAGCGGCGCTACCGCGAGACGGACTCGCCTGCCGTGCGCGAGGAGCTCGCGCGCTATCTCGGCGTGCAGCCCTGCCCCGAATGTGAGGGCACGCGTCTGAATCGCACCGCGCGCTTCGTGTTCGTCGCGGGGCGGAGCATCGCAGAGCTCTCGCGGCTCGATGTGGGCAGCGCGCTCGAATTCTTCCGCGCCCTCGAGCTCCCCGGCTGGCGCGGGGAAGTCGCGGCGAAGATCGTCAAAGACGTGGTGGACCGGCTCGGATTTCTCGTCGACGTGGGACTCGAGTATTTGACGCTCGATCGCAGCGCCGACACGCTCTCCGGAGGGGAGGCGCAGCGCATTCGCCTCGCGAGCCAGATCGGCTCGGGCCTCACGGGCATTCTCTACATCCTCGATGAGCCCTCGATCGGGCTGCATCAGCGCGACAATCGACGGCTCCTCGACACGCTCAAATCGCTCCGCGATCTCGGCAACACGGTCATCGTCGTCGAGCACGACGAGGAGGCGATGCTCGCTGCCGATTATCTGGTCGACCTCGGGCCCGGCGCGGGCGTTCACGGCGGACTCGTCGTTGCAGCCGGAACGCCGCGCGAGGTGATGGCGAATCCGGCCTCTCTCACCGGACAATATTTGAGTGGGCGGCGCAGCATTCCGCTTCCCGCGCGACGTGTGGCGCGCGATCCGGATCGCGTCATCCGCATCGTCGGCGCGCGCGGCAACAACCTGCGCGATGTGACGGTGGACATCCCGCTCGGACTCTTCACCTGCGTGACGGGTGTCTCCGGCTCGGGCAAATCGACGCTCATTCTCGATACGCTCTACGCGCATCTCGATGCGCACCTCGGCGGCGCTCCCGCGGCGAGCGCGCCCTGCGAGCGCATCGAGGGCCTGGAGCTCATCGATCGCGTCATTGACATCGATCAAAGCCCGATCGGCCGCACGCCGCGCTCGAACGCCGCGACGTACACGGGTCTGTTCGGCCCGCTGCGCGAGCTCTTCGCAGCGGTGCCCGAGAGTCGCGCGCGTGGATACGACGCGGGGCGGTTCAGCTTCAACGTGAAGGGCGGTCGGTGCGAGGCGTGCCAGGGCGATGGCATGCTCAAGATCGAGATGCACTTCCTGCCCGACCTGTACGTGCCCTGCGATGTCTGCAAGGGCCAGCGCTACAACCGCGAGACGCTCGAGATTCGCTATCGCGGGCTCAATATTCACGAGGTGCTCGGGATGACCGTGGAGGATGCGCTGCGCTTCTTCCATGCCGTGCCGGCGGTCGCCGGAAAGCTCCAGACCCTCGCGGACGTGGGCCTGAGCTACCTCGAGCTTGGGCAGAGCGCGACGACGCTGTCGGGAGGCGAGGCACAGCGCGTGAAGCTCTCTCGCGAGCTCGCCAAGCGTGCGACCGGTCGGACGCTTTACATCCTCGATGAGCCCACGACCGGGCTACATTTCGAGGACGTGGGTCATTTGTTGCAAGTTCTCCATCGTTTGCGCGACGAAGGCAACACGATCGTGGTCATTGAGCACGATCTCGATGTAATCAAGACGGCGGACTGGGTGATCGACCTAGGTCCGGAAGGCGGCAAAGCGGGCGGGCAGATCGTCGCCTGCGGCACGCCCGAGCAGATCGCGGCTCACCCTGAGTCTTACACCGGGCAGTTCCTGCGGCCCCTCCTCAGCGGGCGCACCCCCGCACGCGCGGCGAGCTGCTGACCCCGGCGACAGCCAGGGGCCGGGCTCGGGGCCCGGGGGGTGTTGGGGGGTATTGCAAATGCGAACTGTTCTCATCCATACTGCATGCCATGGACAGCGTGGCAGCCGTCCGCCCCACCGAATCAGCCGAGCCGGCCAGAGCCGTGCACGGCCCGCTCTCATTGAGCGCTCTGCATCCAGGTGACCGAGGCATCGTTCAGGCAGTCGGCATCCCGGGTCGCGCGTTGACGGCGCTCGAGCGCCGGCTGCTCGAGCTCGGTTTCTCACACGGTGAACACATCGAGGTGATCGCGGAAGCCCGCCCGGGCCGCGATCCATTCGTCGTTCGGCTCGGCGCAACGGCACTCGCGTTGCGCCGGCGCGAGGCAGAGTCGGTCTGGATCTCTCCCCGGCCGCCTGCGCGGCCATGAGCGTCGAAGCGGCAGTCCCGGCACCCACCCTTTCGCTCGTGGGAGTGCCGAACTGCGGCAAGACGGCACTCTTCAATCGACTGACCGGCAGCCGCCAGAAGGTTGCCAACTATCCGGGCGTCACCGTCGAGCGGAAGGAGGGGCGTCTCACCGGGCCCCATACGGGACGCGTGTACCGGGTGCTCGACCTGCCCGGCGCCTACAGCCTCGAGGCGGCAACGCTCGATGAGGCGATCACGCGCGATGTCGTGCTCGGCCGGCACGGCTCCGAGCGGCCTCCCGATCTCGTCGTTTGCGTGGTCGACGCGACGAATCTGCGCTTGAGCCTGCGCCTGGTTCTCGATCTCAAGCGTCTCGGGCGTCCGATGATCGTCGCCCTCAATATGAGCGACCTCGCCCGCGACCGAGGCTACCGCGTCGATGCGGCGCGCCTCGCCCGGGCGATCGATGTGCCGGTCATCGAGACAGTCGCCGTACGTCCGGGCGGGGAACGCGCGCTCATCGAGGCGATCGATCGGGACGCAGGGCTCGCGGTGAGCCGCGGACCGCGCCTCGGGCGCATCGATCCGCCGCCTGCGACACCGGCCGACCTCGAAGCGACCCAACGCGAGGTGCGCCGCATTCTCGCCCTGATCGACTATCGCGTCCCGCCCCGCGTCGCGCTGCTCGAGCGGCTCGACGCCGTGGTGCTACATCCAGTTTCGGGACCGCTGCTTCTGGCTGTCGTGCTGTTCCTGATGTTTCAGGCGGTCTTCAGTTGGGCTCAAGCGCCGATGAATCTCATTCAGTCCGGTGTCGCCGCACTCAGCGCCGCGCTCGGTCGGGTCCTCGCGGACGGGCCGCTCGAGCACCTGCTCGTCGACGGCGTCATCGCCGGGGCGGGAAGCGTGCTGGTCTTCCTGCCGCAGATCCTCATCCTGTTCGCCTTCATTCTCGCCCTCGAGGACTCGGGATACCTGCCGCGCGCGGCGTTTCTGCTCGATCGGCTGATGGGCAAAGTGGGACTCTCCGGGCGCGCCTTCATCCCGCTCCTCTCGAGCTTCGCGTGCGCGATTCCCGGCATCATGGCGGCGCGCACCATCCCGTCCTCGCGCGATCGGCTCGCGACGATCATGATCGCACCGCTCATGACCTGCTCGGCGCGCCTGCCGGTCTACGCGCTCCTCATCGCGGCATTCATTCCGCATCGTGCGTTCGGGCCCTTCAATCTGCAGGGCATCGTGCTGTTCGCGCTCTACGCCGCCGGAGTGCTCGCCGCGATGGCGGTCGGCTGGGTGCTGAAGCGGATCATCATGCCGAGCCGCGAGCATCCGCTGCTTCTCGAGCTGCCCGAATACAAGTGGCCGAACCTGCGCACTCTCGGGCTCGGGCTGATAGAGCGCGCGCGGATCTTCATCACCCGCGTCGGCACGGTGCTCCTCGCGCTGATGATCGTGCTGTGGTTTCTGGCGAGCTTTCCCGCCGCGCCGCCCGGCGCTCACGGACCTGCGATCGAGTACAGCTTCGCGGGCATGCTCGGGCGGGCGCTGCACACGGTGCTCGCGCCGATCGGATTCAACTGGCAGATTTCGGTCGCGCTCGTACCCGGCCTCGCCGCGCGTGAAGTCGCGATCGGCGCGCTCGGCACCGTCTACGCGATGTCTGCCGGCGGGGAGGACGTGGCGCGCGCTCTGATGCCGATCATTGCGAAGAGCTGGAGCCTCGCGACAGGTCTCGCGCTCCTCGCGTGGTACGTGTTTGCGCCGCAATGCCTCTCGACGCTCGCGGTCGTGCGGCGCGAGACGAATTCGTGGCGCTATCCACTCGCGATGGTGGGCTATCTGTTCGCGCTCGCTTACCTTGCGGCATTTGCGACCTATCGCGCGGCGGTCGCGCTCGGCTGGGGGTGAGCGATGGCCATCCTGCAGGGGATCGCAGCGGGTGTGCTCGTGCTGGCGAGCGCGCTCTATGCCCTGTGGCGCCTGGCGCCCGGACGCGCTCGGATACGGCTGCTCGGTTGGATCGCGGGCGCCTTCGGCGGCTCCGGAAAATGGGCCGCGAAGCTGCGCAGCGAGGCTGCGAAAGACGGCGCCGGCGCTTGCGGCGGCTGCGGCAGCGCTTCGATCAGCTCCCGGCCCGCCGCGCAGACTCGAACACCTGCCGGACCTCGCCGTTGACGACCCGCTCCTCGAACCGCCCCTGCGTGTAGCGCGCAACGACGCGGCGCCAGAAACGCACCGCGTTCGGATTGCGCAGATACTCGATGATCTCCCAGCGACCGGCGAAGCGGTCGAAGATCAGCCGCGCGGCGCCCTGGCCGACTCCGCGCCCGCGGTTCGGCCGGCATACGAAGAACTCAGCCATCCGGTAGCTCGCGGTCGGCGGTGACGATGGGCCGCGAGGCTGCAGCCGGCCTGGCAGCTGCTGCGGCTGGGGCGGTTGCGGCTGCGCCTGGCGTGGCGGCGCGATCGAGCGCTGCAGCGGCTGCGCCTGCGGCCGCGCGCCGTGGGCGCCTGCGCCGGGTCCTGCACCGCGGACCACGAGGGCAAATCCCACGCGCTCGGTGCCCTGCGCGATGACGAAGGGGTGCGCTTGCGGATCGGCGAACCAGTGCGCGACCTGGTCGGGCTCGCGATGACCGACCTCGCCCAAGACGGGGAAGATTCCGGTGTTGAGCGGCGCGAGATCGTCCAGGTAGTCGCGATAGACGCCTTCGATCCACAGGCGATCGGGCTCCGAAAGGCGTGCATCACGAACGCTGATCGGCACCGCTCGACTCTAAGATGAAAAGGCCCGGACAGGCTCGAGCACCGGTCCGGGCCTTAATCTCAGCCCTCGTCAGGCCCCGCTGGGGCGGGCCTCGGGACAGTCTTACTGCGGAGGCGCGCTGCTCGACGAAGAAGACGTCGAGGTCGTGCCACCAGCGGCGGGCGCTGCTGCACCGCCAGCCGGCGGAGCCGCCGCACCACCTTCGGCAGGCGGCGTCGCAGCCGGAGCCGGCTGCTCGGCGGCAGGTGCCGAGGAGGAGGAGGATTCCGATGTAGAGCTCGAGCCAGCTCCGTTACCCGAGCAGGCGGCGATCATGAGCGCCGCGAACGCGGCGAGGACCAATTTGGTGTTCATTGAGCGGTACCCCGAAAGAAGAAGCAACGATGGATGAGACCTGAATCAAACAACGGGCTTGCGGCGATTTCCGATCGCGC
>Ga0134128_10002422_pt1 | contig 23200 bp, 26 predicted proteins | sample KB31754_FD_96462 | JGI IMG/M metagenome (GOLD analysis project Ga0134128, IMG submission 96462) | Terrestrial soil microbial communities with excess Nitrogen fertilizer from Kellogg Biological Station, Michigan, USA - KB3-175-4 | ecosystem: Environmental > Terrestrial > Soil > Unclassified ... | reverse complement strand
GTGATTTTTTACCCACGTACGGTTGCAAAAAATCGAAAAAACGAAAAAAACCGCGAAAAGAAAGTCCGATTTGGCTTGAAAGTCCGAAAAAATATTTTTTCGCGAATTTGTGCATGGATTTTGATTATTTATTGGTTATTTTAATTTACGCTAATTTGGTTATCTATTTTCGAGCAAATTTTCATCTATTGTTACCAGCAGATTGGCGTTGGTACGGTTCCAGTTTTTCACGAGCATTTGAAGTCGCATGCGATTTAAATTTGCCAAATCCGTCTGGAGAGAAGTTAGACCTGTGGCTTATACATCTTGCGTGATTATTGGCACTGTTGGCGCGGTTTTCGTTCCAATCGGTTTTTCAGCTTATTTGGTGGATAAATTGGTGTGGCGTTTGACACAATGACGCTAGATACCAGCAACTTGGCAGCTACATCGGTTTATATGCCTGGTTTTCAACCATTCACGTATTTTGCGCCATCCAATCAAATACTGTCACCTTTTTCGTTCACACCAACGTTAAATGTTTTTACATATTCTTGGCCATCACCACGGCATGTTGGACAACCGTGGGTGTGCACATTCTGTGATTACAAGTATTTTGCGCTGGATCATTGTTCGAGTTGTGATCATGATAATTTAAAACTGTATCACGCGCTGACCAACGACCGAGAACACTATCGTGCGCAGTTTGCAAAGCATCGTTTCTTTATCATTAAAGACATACCGCACTCTGTTTGGAAGATTATTGCGCAATACATCAGTTACAAAGATGATGACTTGCCGCCTTTGGTGGATGTTGATGAAAAGCAAAGGACCATAACTGTTTCTGGAACAACGGTTTGCTACAACTAGATTTCGCTCTGTGACTAAAGTCAAAATTAGGTGTAGATAGCAGTGTTTGAGTATTGTGTTGTGATTCGTTGTCTTAAGTTTGTGTAGAATGGTTGACATAGACATTGGCCAATTTCTTCGAAGTGGTTATTTGGGAGAGTTTCTTAAGCGAAACGATGTCATCATCAAAGACCCCAAGCGATTTACAAGTATCAAGATCACAGGAGGCAAGAAAATCGAAATGGGCGAGTACGGGCTGTTGTCTGGCGAGGAGTTGAAGTCTTTCAAGCATCAAGTCGGAGCTATGGCAGAGACTTTACGCGATTCTACAACCTGGGGTCAGCTAATCACTTCAGGCATCGAAAAGAAGCGTGTGTTTGATTTGGGCGAGCAATTGGTTTATTGGACCAAGTTGATTTACCCCAAGCCTGGTGACAAATGGGTGCACTGCATGTCATGTCGCTGTGTGAGACCGATCAGTGATACTGTGCAATACGACAGCAAGTCGAAATTCGCATACTGCTTTGAATGCAGCAAGTGCAGCAAAACAGCCTTTCATCAGCGCACCCAGTGGTTTGCGGAGATGCTTCAATCGGGCAAGATGCTCGATGACATTCCGTTTGAAGAGATGGAGGTTGGTGTTTTCGATGTCACAAGACAATTTGCTCAGCAAGCTGGGTTATCGTTTGAAGTCCAAGACCCAACGGCTCAAACCCAAATGACTTCAGCTCACCAGTCGTTTGTCGAGGCCCTATCATCGGAGATCGAAGATGAAATGGTGCAAGCCCTCGACAAAGTGGAGAAGGACCTCAAGCAAATACAGCAAGACATGAAAGAAGTGGATGAACTGTTTGAGGAACCTGAGAACAAGGTAGTAGTCGGTTTGTTGTTGTCAATGTTAATCGTCTGCTGCAGAAAAATGAACTTTGTAAAGGAGTGTTTACGGAGTCTATTCCAGATCATTCAGTGGATGTGTGCTTGTTCTGCGGTGATTCAAGTGAACGACATCGACCCGAAGAAAAGAAAGAGCGTAAGCGGGTTCACAGCAAGAAGGTGCACAAACGAGAGCCCAAGACCGACCGCAAGAGACCTAAGAGCGAAGCTGAGAAGTTAGCGGATCAGTTCAAGGGCTGGAACCCCGAGGTGGTGCTTCCCAAACCGAAGACTGAAGATTCTGGTTCGAAAATGAAAAAGAGTCGAAAATCGAAATTTAGCAAAGTGAAACCTTACTGAACAATGTTTGAGCGTTAGTGTCAACTAGGAAAGTGAATGGGTCGACCGAAAAGCAATTTGTAAACTCTTTTCGCTTCATTTTTTTCTTGTTCCGAAGATTCAGGCTTCATTAGAATCAGCAGGAGTGAAAACTGCGCTTTTTCCATACACGGTGTGCAAACGCTGTATTGCTCGCCTGGATCGTTGGCTGTTTTATGATAGACAACATACTTGTATTTGAATTCTTGCTTGCATGTATAACAAGTGCCACTGGTGACAGGAGTGCTTTGAGCAATGATCGGTTGTTTGCTTTCTTCCGTTGATTCAGGTTGTTTGGTTTCAGGTTGATTTTGGTCAGCCATTGGTTTGTCTGACACGTGATTTGTAAACAATAAAGCAATTCAAGAAATGGGTGCAGCCTGGTGTAGCAAAGTGAAAGCATATATTGAAACGGAAGCAAAAACCGCGGAAGCGGATGCGCAAAAACTGGCATCGACTGTTAGCAGCGCGATTATGTCGGAAATTAATAACACGCTGGTACCTCAGTTGAAGACTATCGTGGAAAATGCGATTCAGCAGACGGCAGCTCAAGTGCAAGCGGAAATGAAAAAGTAAGTATTGAAAATTATCACGTGCGATGGATTTGGAATTGATAACGATTATCGTGCTGCAGATCATAACCCTGTTCATGACACTGACCAAATCCTGTTCGGAGTGCAAGAGCGATTGTTGCTGGGGTTTGGTAAAATCGAAGGTGCGGAAAGACACAATGGAGAGACAAGATTCGGATGAGTTGTTGCCGGAAGAGGATAGAGAACAAGTTTGAAATGACTGTGATAAACATGTATTAACCAGCAGCGTTCAAAAAACTTTGTTCACGATAACTGTTCGGAACCGGGATTGGGATGCTGAGGTTCAGAGGGAACAGTAGTGGTGTCCTTAGACTCCTTACGCTCCTTAGTCTGAAGGCTCTCGGCGAAGGCAGTTGCAGCTCGTTTGAGGTGTTGGTCAGGGTATTCGAATCGAAAGAACTTCGGCGGCTCTCCAGCCTCAACAGCGGATTCCTTGGGGTCTCCGGTGACGGGGTGAAATCCAGAAGGGCGGTCGGGCTTGTCTCCATAGAGTCGCTTTCCGTCCACTCGGTTAAATAGTCCGGCCAATCCTGCAAGTCCAGCGTTTCCATCTCTTCTTTTGTGCAGTCGTGTGTTTTTTCGTTGTATTTCTGCGGATGTTCCATATTCACTTTTGTAGTGCTTAAGGTCATCGAACACTAGGTATTTCTGTATAGGTGAATGATGTCGATTGAATAAGTTACCTTGTTTTCATTCAATTCCTTAGTCAAATTTGGCGGGAGATGAAGTTGGCAGGATTTGCAGAGGTGGTTATCTTCGTATTCAACAAGTGAGATGGAAGTGTAGCAGTTTTCACACTCGCAGAAAACGACAGGTTCAGTCGCCATTGGAATATCGAGATGCAGGTCTTTTTCCCAGTAATTATTGTCAAAGAAGGTGTCAACAGCTGCAGGAAACGAATCAGTCGAAAAAACCGACATTTCATTTCCACCGCAGAAATAAAATTGAATGATGCAAGACCTTCAAAGAAAAAATAGTTGCGCAAGAAATCTTTTTCTTTTTGATGTCTGTGGGAGACATATTTGGATTTCCTACACCAGATCACGTCAAGCAACATTATCGAAACATAGATTCGACAGTATCTACAGAAGAAAAGGAATCCAAGATTAATTTCAATTGGCGTAGTTTTCACGAGCAAATTCACTGCGATCAATTCACGAGTGTGTGTGGGTTTGTCTGCGTGCACAAGACTTTTGTTGAAGAGCAACACGGAGTTATTTTTCCAAGAGTCACCATTTTCTTTCACAACTGCGAACGTGACAGAGAAGAAGAGCACAAGTAATGTTTTCCTACGACAACGGACCTGGGGCAAAGCAAGTGGCTGTGATTATCAGCGACGATGACAGCCGAGATGGCAAAGCACTGTACTCGTACGAAAATCCGCCGCCGAGGTATCTGCAGCAGATGGTTCCTCAAGACCGGTCATCGGAAGTGAAGTACATGCGTGCGAGCACGGGAGGCTTGGTGCCCTATCAATATTTGACAGCAGATGAGATGCAGATGGCGTCTCAGTTCGTGCAACCACGAGGCGGAGGCCGACTGAGAGGAGGCGTGTTGCCTGGAAGTCGCAAGAGAGCGAAGGTCGAAGAGACGAAGGAGAAGAAAGTGGAGGATTATGTGGACCAGTTTAGTGCTGAGCAGCAGGCGTACGAGCAGGCAGCGATCGAAGAGTTGAAGAAGGTCATGGAGGAGAAGGAAGAACTGGCTTACAACACAGCTTACAACCAAACACTGGCAGCCGGTCAAGACACAGCGTCAGCGATCGCAGGAGCTCGAGTGAACACGCTGAAGCGAAAGGAGCTCGATTTTCCTCAGCCGAGATGTCACCCCGATCAGATGTCGGATGCGGAATACGAAGCGTACACAAACACACTGTCAGATGATCAGTACGATCAGTTCAAGGAGTACTTCGATTTGTCAGACAGCGAGAGTGACGACGAGAAAGACGAGAAGTTGTTTCAAGGCTATGCGAGTTCAACCACACAACAACCGCAGCCTGCAATGACTATGCTACCGGACGGGGGACACACACCGCTCGCTCACGTAGGCGATATTTTCACACAGCAGGGTTCAGGCGGTGCAAAGTTGTCGCGAAAGGAGCAGAAGATGCTGCGCCAAGGTTTGGAGTCTGATTCAGGAGGTTTCGTGTCAGCAGGACCGCGAGCTCCAGTGCTCCAGAAGCGGTTTGATGAGGCGAAAACAGCAGTGGCAAATCGTACTGGTGGGCGCGAGCTGGAGCTGTATGGTTCAGATCGGTTTCAGCTAGTTCCGTCATTCCCCAAGCGCGAGTGTCTGTACGTCACTGGACCGCAAGGCGCCGGCAAGTCCACGTTCGCTGCAGCATACGCATCGCAGTGGAAGAAGCAGCATCCGGGAGGCGAGATCTACGTGTTCAGTCAACTGATGGTTGACCCAGTGTTGGACAAACTGGGGCCGATTCGCATTGAGTTGGATCAGGGTTTTGTGGATAACCCGATTGGGATAGAGGAGTTGAATGGCAGGTTGTGCATTTTCGACGATATCGACAAGATCAAAGACGAGAAACTGTGTGCAGCTGTGCGAGATCTGCGTGATCGTCTGTTGGAGATAGGGCGAAAGGAAGACACCTGGGTGGTGAGCACATCTCACTACGTGAAGAACTGGAGCAAAACACGCGCTTCAATCAACGAAAGCGAGAAGCTGGTGTTCTTTCTGAACAAAGGAGCCACGATCGGCATTCGAAAGTATCTGAAAGACGATTTGGGTTGGGACAAGGACACAATCGGTCGTGTGATTGGCACAGGCAAGCAGGCAGGCTCGGGGCTGAAGTCGCGGTGGGTGGTGATCAACAACGTTATGCCCCAGTGGTTCATGGGCGAAACCCTGATCAGTTTGGTTTGAAATACTTTGACAACACATTGTACATAGCTCATTCGAAAGTTTCTAAGAATCAGTTACATATGAAAATGTGAATGAGCTGACTGACAGAGTTCCAGTTCCAGAAAAAGGGGCACTAGCGATAGTACTAATGAATATTTGCATTTGATTTCCTCCGCTGTATTCGAAAAAAGCCCAACTGAACGCATTAGCGCTGTTATCAGTTGTAATAACTGGGAAATTGCAACCGAGAGTTCCTCCATAATTGGCACTTGGGAAATAAGAAGATGAGGGAACGGTAAAAGGTCCAACTGTGATAGTGCTAGCTGCGGATTGAGCGGCTCCGAAATTACCAACACTCCCTATGACAGCTTGACCGCTCTTTGTTAATTTGATGACAACAGCTGTAGCAGGACTCCAAGGTCCGCTTGCTGTGGTGTTGATAGTAGTTAAAGCAGGAAATCCACCACTAGCAGGAGCCCATGTAGCGACTCCGCTAGCGTTCGAAGTGAGAACGTAGCCGTTTGAAGCAGAAGACGGAATGGTCAATTGAGAGTTAATGGTAGTTGTTCCGTTGAGAGTGGTAGGACCAGCAACAGAAAGAGACCCAGTGTTGGTAATTCCTGGTACAGTCACCGGACCAGCCCCGAACGGCGAAATGTTTTGAACAGTACTCATGATTCGAATCGCACGTGACAAATAATTTCATGAATTATGTCGACATGTAATACAATACGGTCACTGTCAGATTACTGCCTCCACCTGTCCAGTTGCTTCCACTCGTGAATCCGATGCCAAAAGTCGAACCATATATCCAACTTGGAGTGTAGCCTTGGTTACCAGTAGAGATGACAGGAACCTCAATTGCGCCGGTAGCAAACACGTTAGATGTGATGGCTACAGAATAAGCTTCTTGGGTGTTGCTACCATTCCAGAAATACCAGAAAAACTGGGCAGTCGGAGTACCGGTGAAGGGAGTGGTCGACCCCGTGATGGAACATCGAATGACGCTACAGAACATCCCCGGCGTTGGTCCAATGACTTGCAGCCAAGTGGAGGGAGTGGTGGTCATGGCCAGCACTTGAGCGGGTGTTAATGTGACAACCGCAGACTGAATGGTGATTGGGTTCGATAAGCCCAAACTGATGTTGTTGAAAGTGACGGGTGACGAAATGGTTTGTGCGGCTCCGCTGGTGTAAACCAAAGATGTTGTGGAGACGCCAGAATCATTAATCTGAACGATTTGAGAAGCAACAGGCGCGATGCCTTGGATAGAATAAGCTGGGTTGCCTGGACCTCCAGGCTGTATCCGAATTTGAGTTGCATTGCCTTCTAAACCGATCGCATTTGCTGTGATAGTTCCGGTTCCATTGGTGGTGATGATTCCGTTGTCGAGCGAAGTGGTTCCTGCAACTGTGAGGGTTCCTGTGTCAACGATTCCGGGTACAGTGACAGGTCCTGCGCCGAAGGGCGAAATGTTTTGTATGGTGGTCATGGGATCGAAAGCACGTGCGAATAGAATTTCGATTTTATTCAGGCTATTTATTGAGTGCGTAGAGCGGCGATGTCAACGGTGCAGCAGATCAACCAGAACGGAGCGTTCGGCTCGCTGAATGTGACAGGTGCTACTTCGACAGGTTCGTTGGTTCTTCCAACAACTGGAGGAGTTCCTACGCCTCTCACTTATTATGAAGAATACACAAACCCATCGTTTGTTTGGAACAGTGGTTCAAATTATACACCCACTAGTGTTACGTTGACAATTAATATTGTCCGGGTCGGCAGAATGGTTACTATGCATATACCTGCATTTAGTGTCACTGGTAATGGAGGAACTCAAGCGGTATTTATTTCCAATACTGCTATCCCTTCGCGGTTTGTTCCTGCGTCTGGCGTGAACGATACGATTCAGTATCTTGGAGTGAATAACGGAACAACAACAACGGGACAGGGATCTTTCGTTGTTAACCGAAGTTCAACCTCTGGCATTTTGGCTTTAGGAACTGGGTATAATGTAGGAGCATTTGCAAATACATTGAATGGTACCTACGGTCTTCCGTGGGATTGTTATGTGTCTTGGAGTGTTTGATTAAGATTTGGAATTGAAATTAAAATAATTTTAATTTTCGAAATATGGATCAAATTGCGTTGTTGGCGGGGCGAAAGCCGTGGAGTGAAGATGACATGCGTAAATTATGCTCGGGGAAGGTGGAGGTGATGACTGTGGCGGATGCGGTGAGACGTGGAAACATCGACGCAGTGTTGGGACCGCATGGCGCAGCGATTCTGTTGTTTGAGACAGAGCCGGGTTATGGCCATTGGGTGGCGTTGATTCGCGTGGACAAATATACGATGGAGTGGTTCGACAGTTATGGAATCGAGCCGGAGGGTGAACTGAAGATGATTCCAGCGCATTTCAGACATCAGTCGAAGCAAGACTACCCTTATTTGACGCAAATGATTCGCGAGGGTGGTTACAGAAAGTTGCTGTACAATAGCGAGCATCTTCAGTCGAGTGGACCGAACATGAGCACCTGCGGTAGGTGGGCGTCGATGCGCGTGGCGATGAAGGAGTTCCCTTTGGAAACGTTTGTGAAACTTTTTACAAACCAAAAACTGAAACCGGATCAGTACATTTCAATGTTGACTATGTTTGTGCGTTGATTACGCGAGTAGAAAATCATTTTCATGTCCAACGATCGATTCGATTGAATTGAAGGGTGCGGGAGGTTGGGGATGGGTAAACTCAGGAGGCTCCAGGGACGCAAATACGCTTGGCAGAGTGCTGCGCTGGAGTGCGTAAGTTGTGATGACCTTTTGAATATTGTTCCAGTCTCGTATGTCTATCCGGGCATATTGGATGAGATCTTGCAGCCGCATGCGTAAATTAGTGAATGAATTTCGGCCGTAATCGTAAATTTGATCTGTAGTAGCACGCAGTAACACCTTGCGGATTTGTTGCAGAAGGTTTAGTTGAGTGTTCAACATGGTAATTATGGTTCCACCGTCCATCTCGATCCACTGACGAAGCGCTGAATCAAAGTCGTGATTGTCGATCTGGGTTTTGAATACTTCAATGATGCTTTCGAACTCGTCGAGATGTCCTTCGATTTTGTCCAGGGCATCTTCAGTTCCTTCGAGTTTGTTCTCGCCAAGGTATCCCAGTTTCAATTCGAGATTTGGGGCGTCCTCGTTTTCTTGGTCGGGAATTTTCTGTTCAAACTGCATTTCGAACACAGAAAGTGGAAAAAAACTTTGCACGTGCGAATAGATCAAATCAACAGTTTGGGTTTTCGCTCAAACACAATTTTGATGTCTAGACTTTCACCGTCAGGTATGTAGATGGGGTGCTCTACGCCGAGTCGATCGACCCAAAGGGCTTGAAGGTCAAACGCGCGCAGCGGTTCAGAGGAAACCAAGTCGATGCGGCGGTATTCACCCTGCACAAAGAACTGCAGGTAGTTTCGGGTGTCGATTTGGTCGGAAAAGATAGGAGCGAAGTCGGTGACTATGGCTCGCACACCGACGCTGGCTGAAGACGCATTCATGGTGGGCATCCACTCTTGGCGCACAGGCACGAGGTTGCTGACCAATCGCAATGAAACGAACTGGTCCCAGGAGGCGACGGAAGTTGTTTCTTGAACTGTAGAGTTGAATTGGCCTGGAATTTGGCTTCCTCTTGGCAAGGCTACCATGCTGGGTGTACCAGTAGCAGCACCAGCAGTGACAACTCCGTTGGCTGTGTAAGTGAATGTGTTAGCATTGGTGATGGAGGTAACTCGGAAAATGCCGTTGAAGCCAGCGGGTGAGGCGCCTGAAATGATGACAATGTCATTGACTCCGTTTCCAGGAGCGATGAATTGAGATAAGCCGTGTTGGACGGGCGGATTGCTCCACGTGCATACAGAAGGGTTGGCGCCATTGGAAGTAAGACCTCCAACTTGACAGACGATGAGCGGACCAGCAACGGACGGGTCGGCTTGCGGTTCATTGAGATGCACTTTAACATCCTGGTTTGCTGGATAAGGCACTTGGCTGTAGGTGCATCGGAACGAGTCAAAGTAGGATTCGAAGAGCGAGAAGTTCATGTAGAGACTCGCCGTGGCTCCAGCATTGACACCCATATCAGCGTCTGGCGACCACCATGTTTGCTCATAGGAAATGGTCATGAGGCTGGACGCTCCGTCGTAGGAAATGAAGGGAGGCAGACCGGGAGAGCCTCCGAATCCCGCAACAACAGCGTTGTTGTACGCTGTGCGGATGGCTGTGTTGACCGCTCCGATGAACTCACGCACGTACCACACAGCGGTGGGCTGACTCGCGTCCGCAGGAACTAGAGTTACGTTGGCGGAATACGCTCCAGCGCCAGGCGAGCCTGCCCCAACAACAATGGTGATAATGCCTGAGCCGTCGTAGTTGAAAAGAGGAATGTAGGAAGTGGGCACTTTGAATCGTATGACGGCCAAGGTCCATTCGTCGCATTTCTGGAGAAGCGGCTGTTGATACACATCCGTTCGTTGAGCGAGTGTCGGTTGACGTGTGGTGTTTTCGGGGTCAGCGGCCAAAGAGGGGTTGCCGACCATTTGCATATTGTAATAAATGTGCTCGCCTTGAGGCACGTAATGTTCTTTTTCGTCTTTGGGAATTTGTTGCGAAAGAGGCACCCTGTCACGAGTGGCGAGCGCGTCTGCAACTCCGAAGCCACCGTAATTTCGAACACGTTTGGGAAACATGATTTTACACACAGAAAGCGACAAACAAAATTCAGTTCAGCACGTGCTAAGTCAATGGAATTATTGAGCAGGTGCGGAAGGCCAGACTTGATATTCAATGACAGCAACGAAGTTGTTAGTAACAGCACCACTACCAGGAGTGAAAGCAGCGGCAGAGGTGATGCACACAGGTAAGCCAACTCCTGCGTTGAATCCCAAATTGAGATTGATTACGCCAGTGCCTGTGGTTCCCCAACCAGCAGCACCTGCCCCAGTGTAGACAGTATTTGCAATTGTGCCAGAGCACACTTGACCTGCTGTGTAAGCAGTTCCGTTGGCTGAGTATTGGAGAGAAACAGCACCACCACCTGCCAAAGCTGTGTAGTTTACACCAACTGAGCCAACGTTCACGTTTGGAAATGGGAAATTGGTTAAGTTGCCTGTTTGCACCAACGGCACATAGGCTGGCGTGCCTCTGCCGATGAGAGTGAAACTTTTGATAACGGTGATGAATCCAGCGCCTGGACTCGGCAAAAGTTGTACAGAAGCAGCGTTCATGCCGAGTATTTGGGCATTGGTTAGATTGAAGGACTGCTTGAAGGTAGGTCTTGAGCCAGTGGTGGCTTTGTCGACCGGCTGTGCCAAAATTCCGGTGGCAAGACCGCCGTTGGGACCACACACGACTGAGTCGGGGCAGCACTCAATAACTTGTTGTAGAGACATGGGATGTCGATTTGCTTGATTTTGCGTACAAATACGCGAATTGGAATTTTCGAAAAATTAGCACGTGCGAAATCAAACTCAATTTTGTGAAATCGCGTGAGCCATGTCGAAAGCAGTTATTCCTATTCCATGTGTGGCGTTGAAAGACCCCACTACGCGCTTAGGGCGCCCTACTGCGTGGGGTTTGGCGCAAGGTGGAATTGTTTACAATTATCAGCAAATCAAGGCTTCGGGAAGCGGGCCTTGGGGCGCGTCAGGCACAGCAGTGAACTTCGTGGCACCGCCTCCTTCGCCTGAGATTATTGTCGATCGTCGCGTGATGATGCAAATGCAGTTTTACCTGACCTTTCAGAGCACTCCTCAAGAAGGTGTTCCAGTGCTGCAGTTGGGCACAAACGATGGGCCTCGAGCGTTCCCTATCATGCAATCTATCAACACGATCAACGCAACAATCAACAACAACACAATCACATCACTCATGGACCCGATCATCGCGTTGATGCGCAACAACTTGACGCCCGAGCAGAGGCAGGGCGATTATTCACAGACTCCGTGCATGCTGGACAAATTCCAGGAGTACGATTATTGGAACGGCATTCCTCAAGCAGCAATCGCTCTCGCTTCAGGCACAGCTCCAACTGCTCAAGGTGCATACGGCGGTCTGAATTTGGCGATCAAAGGAGGTTCCGCTCTCAATCCGCTGAATGCCGTGGGCGAGAACGCGTACACTCCATCGCGCGGAGGTTTCCTGATTCAGGTGGTGCAGAATCCACTCGGAGACGGAATCACGCCCAAGAACGCGTGCGTGATTATGACGGTGACGGAGCCGATTTTCATGACTCCGTTCTGTCAATGGGGCGAGGAGCCAGGTTTCTACGGCATTCAGACCCTGAACATCAGTTTCACGTTGAACTCAAACTGGCAAAACCGCGTGTGGAGTTCCAACTTCTCGAAGATCGGGTCGCCGGGCTACAACGCTGTGACAAACACGCTGACAAACCCCATTCTTCTGGCCAACAGCCCGTACAATCCGGTGTTTTCAAACGCTGGCATCACAGGCGCAATTCCGTTTGCTCCGCAGCTGATTTTCCGCTACATCACTCCGTCGCCGATCGAGGTTCTGCCTCCGATGATGGAGTACCAGTACACAAGCATAATCCCCTATACAACTCAAGTGGGCGCTTCGGTGGCGAACGGAGGCACGGGTAGTATTTACTCAGCGGCAGGCGGTCAAACCACCACTTCGTCCGCTGTGCAGTTCAACACGATTCCCGACCAGATTGTGATTTATTTGGCGCGTCAGCCTCAAGACCGCAACCATCTGACGTCCGACACGTTCGGCTGCATCACAGGCGTGCAAATTCAGTTCATGAATCAGTCGGGTCTGCTGGCCACAGCCACTCCGTTCGATCTGTACAGGATGTCAGCACGAAACGGCTACAAAGGCAGCTACGATGACTGGCGGCTGCTTTCTGGCAGCGTGCTGACGATCAAGCCTGGTTTGGATCTTGGCCTGGAGCCTTCGTTGGCGCCGGGTATGAACGGTCTGTACAATTTCCAAATCACAGTCAACTGGTTCAACGCGAGCGCTCAGCCTGTCAATTTCATTCTGTATGTGGTGACGTTGACAACGGGCATTATGACCATCAAAGACAACGGCACAGTCACACAGACCGGCATCATCACACGCGAAGACGTGCTGTCTGCTCAGCAGGCCCCGTCGATGGGCTACACCGAAGCCAAGGCGTTGGTGGGCGGCGACTTCTTCAGCAGCTTGAAGAACATCCTGTCGCGAGGCGCAGATGTTGTGAGCAAATTCGGACCGAACGCAGTCAACATCCTTCGTCAAATTCCGCACCCCTACGCACAAGGTGCAGCAACCTGGGGTGATAAAGTCCTGGGAGCGGTTCCCAGTGTGCGTAAGTTCTTTGGCTTTGGACTGCGCGGCCGCGGTTTCGGCGGCGAAGGACAGGTGGGCGAGTCGCAGGACGATATTGACGGCATGGGGCAGGGTATGGACCAAATGGGGTTGCAGTCCGGCCTGCAGCCAGGCGCTCGAGAGGAGATGGACTACGAGGGAGTGCGCGAGATGTACCCCGAAGAAAGCTACTACCCACAACAAAGTTATCAGCAGGCGCCTTATCACCAGCCCGAAAGACGCAGACCACGCGATCCCGAGCCTGAGCTGCAGCCTCGATTCGTGCGCCGCGGAACACGCCCTGTGGATCCCCGTTCAGCACAACCCGGTCAAGCACCCCAGTTTCGATGATTAGTTGAATGTTTTGTTACATGTACATTACAATCTATTTCACTCACATCAACTGATTTCGAACGGGCATCAAACCAATGCGGGATTTCGCGTAGCCAGAACGGTCTCGAGCTCCACCGATGACTGAGATGTTAGCGTGCGCGGGGTTGCCCGTCTGCGTAGAAAGCGAGCTGACCCAGGTGGCGGAGGCGGGTGTGAGCGGTGATCGGAACGGTGTGAGCGCGGGCTTGAGACCTGTTCCAGGCACACCTGTGTCAGCGTAGCCGATGTGCAGCGAGCTCCAGTTTCCACCTTCTCTGTGTGGAAAGGGAGTGTAGGAGTACGGAGTATTGGCGGTGGAGCGGGACACACCAGCGTGAAGCACACCACGTTGCCAGTAGTCAGCGGTTCCGCCGTCCCAGCGCTGAGTCTGGTTTCCAAAGTGCATGGTAGACGGCGAGCGGGCAGATCCACCAGTAGAAGGCATGGGCATGGATTTGTACGGAGGCACGATGACCACGTCGTTTCGGTCTTTCAAATGGTTGTGCGCCAGACCGGTGAGGGCTCCCAGTCCAGCAGTGGCAGCGCCTATCCAAGGTAATTTGTGTTTGTGTTTGTTGTAGTAGGCGCGGAGGCTGCCGATGAGATCGCCGCCAAGCCTCAGGTCGTGACGGAAGGGCAGCAGTGAAAAGTTGGAGGCTTTGGGCATGGACTTCATTTCGTAGGCGTGTTGGCAGTTCACGGCGAGACCGTGCGGAGTCCAGTACGCCACGCGGTACGGCTCATTTACCAGCGACTTGGACGAGCGGTTGGCTGCTGAGAATTGCCAGAGGGGGTTGTGGTTTCCGCCGTCGGCTCCCCATCCACCGTTAGTTTTCGGGTACGGAGCGCAGGCCATGGGGCCTGTGGCAGGGTGAGGGTCGAACCACACGCCGTCTTCCGGTGAAGTTTCGTTGATGGAAGAGGTGAAGAGCTGCTGCGTGCCACCGGCGAAATCACCACCGCGCAATCGCCCACGCAGTTGGTCGAGTGCGTTTCGACGAGAAATAGATCGTTGCGCTTGGGACGTAGTGCGTGCGAGATTCAGGTATCCTTTTTTCAGCGCAGACTGAGGCGATGTCATGGAAGTGCCAAGCTCGCGGCGTCGCAGCATGTCGAGCATGTGCTGCTTGGCAGCCAGTCGGTCGTTGTAGGTAGGCGCTTGGCTTCGCACAGCCTGGACTCCGGTGGGGATGTTGTCGAAGCCAGACTGAGCGTGAGTGATGTCAGGACGCGCGATAGCCATCGGTCTGTGTCGCATGCCGAGCTCTTCCTGCTGCGCAGCCACGCCGTGCGTGTTGGGCAACATAGCCAGAAGCCTGGCGGAGTTGAGTTTGGCGTTCTGCAGCCGATCGTGGTTGAGGAAGGCTTCCAGTGCATACGGGTTGATGACTCCGCCTTGTTTTTGGAAACCTTGACCTTGTAGATCTTTGAACTCCAGTCGTTCTCGTACTGGAGTGTCTTGAAGACTTCTAAGAATGGCAGGCAGTCTAGCAGCTCTTCCACGACGTTGAGAACGGTGGAGATTGAGTTGAGCTTCACCGAGTTCAGCTTGTGATTGCAGGTATCTCAGGTCGCGTCTAGCCTTTTTGGCTTCAGCCTGAGCCTGTTTTTGATCAGGTGAACCAACTGGAGCATTGGAAGCGGTAAATTCAGCTGCTTCTTGCAAGGCATTGAGTCGATCGATTTCAGCTTTTATTTGATTAAGTTCTTGGTGCACCCTGTTAGCTTCGTCCACGCCTTCGAACGGATCTTGATCTTCTTGAGGTTCGATTTGAGCTAGCGCGCGTATGTCGGCTTCTAACTGAGCTCGTTCTTCATCTCCAATAACACGACCAGGTCCGCCAAGTTGTTGTAAACGAGCTTCGAGATCTCTGTCTTCTTGTTCACCTTCAAGTTGCTGTTGCTCAGCTTGTCTGTCGCGTAAAGGTCGAAGAGGTTGGTCAGGTTGTGCGAAGAATTCTTCAACTTCTGCTCGATCTTCCTGAGCTTTTACATCGTCTTGAAGTTGCTCGTAACGACGCTCCAAGGCTTCATCTTGTAGACGTTGTTCGAGTACATCTGGAAGCGGTTGAAATAGTTGATTGACACCTTCGTATGCTCGTAGATCAGGATTTTCCAAGTCTCTCATGATTCTCTCAAGACGCCCTCTTTCGTATCTATCTTTCTCTTCTCTGCGTAGTTGTCGAACTACAGCCTTTTCTAGTCGAGGAGTGTTGAGCTTGTTGGTTTTTGCACTCCATGGGAATTCGGGATTATGCGGTCCTTTGCGATTGTTTTGGCGGTTGGTCTCGTAGGGTGTGGCGAATCGCGGGTTGACAGGCGGGTGAGGCGAGCGGTAGCCAGCAGGAGAGTGCACGAGCTGCAGTTGGCGAATGGCATCGCGGCGCATGAGCGCACGCTCGCGGTGAGAGATGGGTCCAGCGTTTTGTATTATTTTCTGTTCGATGTTGGAGCGCGCCCACTCACGCATCGCTCGAGCGTTGGCATCGGGAATCTGGCCGTAGCCGAAGTTGCCTGTGAGCTTTGGAAACTGCCTTGGTTGCAAATGCGGCAGAGTTTGCTGCCAGTCGAACACTTGTTGTCCTTCACCCACAACGTTGGCGAGCGCGTTGGCACTGCGTTCCTCAGCGCTGGAAAGCGCGTCGATGTCGTCAAACGCTTCGAGTGCGCGAGGATTAACAGCGCCTCCTTTTTTCGAACCTGAAAGCGCATGATACAACTCAAAGCCCTTTTTGAGTCCGGCGTTGATTAAACCGTGTTGCAATACATCGTGCGCGAAGTCAGACTTTAAGGCTCCTTTGATGAGGTCCAAACCAAGACCAGCGCCTTTTCGGCTTCGGAATTTGTTGACGGTGGCAGAGGCGAGTTTCTTGGCGTGTTTGTCGCCGAATCCTTTGCGTCGGTAGCTTTCGTAGATGTGGCCGTACATTCGTTCGTCTTTGGCAGTCCAGCCTTTTCCACCTCCGACCAGCGCAAGCTTGGTTTCATCTTTTTCGGGTTCGATGTCAGGCTCGATGTCAGGTTCGGTTTCGATGTCAGGCTCGATGCCAGGTTCGGGTTCTTGCCTCGTTTGAGTGCGAAACTCGGGCTCGCGATTTGAGTTTTCGATTTCGGAGTCCGTGATGAGTTCGATCTTGTTTCCGGGTCTGCGTCGTTTGTTGACGCGCGTTTTTGCTCTGCGGTGCTCTTTTCCGACAGTCATTGGATTTCAATTTTTGAATAATTAGCACGTGGATGTCGGAGTCAAAGGAACGAGACGAAACGCTGTTTTTGCTCGAGTGCAAAGAGGCGGGCTGCAAATTCACAGCGAGCTGCTACCCTGGCGATTTTTCGGAGCCGGAGAAGGCTAAAAATAAGGTTCGAGGCTTTATGGCTCACCACTGGCTGGACAACCACCACCCGAAGGAATACAAGGAAACAGTTCGAAGACGTGAAGAAATTGTTCGAAAACACAACGAAGCTATTGAGAATATTAAGTAGCATGATCAACATGACTGTCATCATGCTGGCTGTAACAAAATGTCTTTTTAATAGTAGAGAAGTCCGCTTCCTCGGCGTCGGGAGCGAGAGCGGGAACGGGAGCGTTTCTTGAACTGGCCTTTGTTTGGGCCTGATTTGACGCGCGGGGGCAAGCGGCGTCGGGAGCGGGAACGCGAGCGTGAACGTGAACGTGAGCGTGAACGGCTACGTCCTCCGGCCAAATTACCTGCAACATTGCCACCTTTGCGAGAACGGGAGCGGCTGCGTTTTCGGGAACGACTGCGTTTTCGGGAACGACTACGGGAACGCGATCGAGCGCGAGATCGTGAACCTAAACATACTTACGCGGATTCACACAGACACGCACGTGATCTCTTGCGCGATCGCGATCGTTTTCGTGAAGAGCGCTTGCGTGAGCGTTTACGTGAGCGTCTTCGGGCGCCGCCTGTCAATTCCTTGGCGTCAGCTGCCTCAGCGTACAAATCCGTGAGCCTGTCAACCAGCGAAGTCATCTGGAGAAAAAAATAAAGTTGAAAATTGCAAGACCTTGAAAAATTGAGAATTTTGGCATGGATGACGACGCTAAATTACTTCGGAAGAAGAGAGGAGGCTCCCCACCTATTGATCAGTTCGATTCCGGGGAGCACACATCGCAACTCGTGGACACCATACAAATCAGATCCGCTGAATTTGAAAATGGAAAGACAGGCGCAGGAGAGAATGAGGGCGCTGCTGAATCGCAAGAACGGACAGGGATGGAAATCGACGAGAAAACCGACACCCTCAAAATCGATGAGCGGCTCACGCACAAAGGGCGGCGAGCTCGAGATCGTGGCGATCGGAAAGGAAGGGCCTCGTACTCGGAGCTTCGTTTGAAGGCAAAACTAATGGAAAAAAGTGCTTTGCAATCGCGAGGTCAAAACATTCGAACAGCGATTCAGAAGCTCGAGAAACGAACTGTTCAAATGTACAGCGATTTGCATAAAACATACGCGATGGTGGGCAAACTCGAAGACGAGATTTTCTCAGCGGAGATGGACGTTAATCTTGAGAAACTTGGGAAGTTGGACGTGTCGGAGTTGGTCGAACAATCTGAAGCATCTGTGCCATGAACTTGGTGTTTTCCGCGCACTTGAGGCACTTGTCGTTGTGAAACAGTGAGGCGAACTCTGTGATGAGTACGATCATGTATTGGAAGGCTTTGACTTGTTGGAAGACGAAATGCAATTCTTGCATCACTTTCCTCGAATACTGAGCCATCATAGCGTGCTGAGCTTCGGCAACGTGACAGCGTTTTGAATAACAGCAAGATCGCGAGTGATAAATGGGATAACCGTAATGAGTTGTAGTGGTAAGAAACCATGGGAGGTTATTCCAAAAGCAGTTGGACTTGGTGTTTAAATTGAACAAGTCATGATTCCACGCCCACTTTTCAACGAAAGACGAGTTGTTGCATAAATTGGGGTTGATGTCTTTGAATTCCCACTTGGTAAAGAATTTCGGAAGATCGTTAAAAACGAGTTCTAAACGAACGTCAATCGAGCCAGTGATCACTCGTCACCCGTGTTCATCTCAGAGGAATCAGTCTGCTCAGTCTCCTCTTCATCTTGAGTTTCGCCGTTGGCACCCGACTGGAGAGCTTCAGTGATGTCGCCAGCGGCGTTGGAGAGAGCACTCCAGTGCTCGAGGTTGAGACGAATGCCCTGCTGACCAGGGAGCATCTGACCATCCCGACCAGCATACCAGCCGCGGAGGTCAACACCAGGTTTGCCGTCGAAGACGGTCACCGAGGCCAGGAGGGTGTCGTTCTTGCCCTTGGGCCCGAGATCGAAGGTACCAACGGTAACGGATTCTTTCTTTTTGGCTTCGTATCTAGCACGCTGCTTGGCCTCGGTGGATGGAGCGACTCGTCCTGAATTGCCGCCCTTGCCGCTCGACATCTTCTTGGCCCAGGCAGCGCTCGCTTGCTGAAGCAGAGAATCGAGGTTAGGTCGAACAATCGAAACACGAGCGTTATGCATAGGCTGAAAAGGGTAGCCTGCAGCGAGTACCTTGGGTTTGGCAGGGGTGGTTGTAGACGTACGCTGCTTTTGACTCTGTGGACTTTGATTATCAATTACAGAATTGATAATCAAAATTCACCTTGGGTTTGGAAGACATGTTGGAGTTGCCGAGTGCTGATGGTTGGTGTTGGTTTGGTCGCTGACTTAAGGATGTAAGCTTTCATATATGGAAAAACGACAAGTGAAATGGAGTTGTGGTCCTTAATTTCGAAATTAAGTATGTTGAAAGTATGTTGAAAGTATACAGTTGGTGATAGTCCAATCGGTATTGGTCGTACGAGTCCGTGTCCAGCGGGTCGCTCGTACGTGCTTCTAGCCAAGCCAGTTCGACTCTGGCCACCGACGATTTTTCCGTCAGTGATAGTCCAATCGGTATTGGACATACGGACCCGCACTCAACACGGGTAACCGTATGTGCTTCTAGCCAAGCCAGTTCGACTCTGGCCACTGATGATTTAGACTCTATAGCTTAATGGCAGAGCACTGGATTTGGGATCCAGGAGATGTTCGTTCAATTCGAACTAGAGTCCAATTTTTTTTGTCTACATGTCCATCATCCACTCATCGTTCACTTCGTTGTACTCAATGTCATAATCGTTGGGATTCTGGTCGCGGTCGAGGCGGTTACGCCATTGGTGAATTTGGCTCGCCATGCGGTCTGCCATGCGCGCCTGCGCTAGTTGCTGACGGCCTCGGTCAGGGACTTTCATCTCCTCTTCACCCGGCAGACGGTCCGAGTCCATTTGGGTCTTGCGTTGTTGAATGGCTTCCTGAACAGCTGTGTCTAGTTCACGGTTCCAGCGATCAGCCTGTTCTTCAATGAGCTGTTGCTTGGTTTCGATGTCTTTGTGACCGAAAGGCAGCGTGGTTCCGTCGGCGAACAGCTTGACTTTGCCGTTGACCATGCGATAAATACGGTAGTTGGCAGCCTGAGACCGGATTTCTTGAGTCACGCGATCACGCACGATACTCTGTGATCGGACAATATGCGGAGCTGGTCCGTCGTTTGGTTTGCCGAGGCCTTCAGCCAGAACGCATGCTTTGAGAAACTTGAGTTGGAAGTCAGGCAGCAGAGCGGAGGGTCTAATGCCCTTGACAACAGACTTGCGAATTCCGTTTCGAGTGACATAGGCGTAGTTCTTAGGACCTCCGGAAGCGAACTCGATGATATCGTCACCTTCGAGCTCATCCTTGGGTTGGCCGAGCTGGTTTGACGATTTGAAGAGCACATGTTCGCCTTTTTCCACGAGTGATGGGCTGACGCGGTAAATAAGACTGTCAGTGTCGCAGTACATAGCTTGAGCACCCGCCTTTTCAAGGAGATCGTACAACTTCAGACGTGCCCAAGCCGTGACGAAACAGGCCAACTGTGGGCAGTGTGCGGCCCAATCGTGCGCCGGAGCCAATGTGCTGGCGCGTATGTCTTCGAAAATAACTTCCACCACGCCGGAGATTTCTTTTTCGTCTGTTCGGATGGGAATGACGCGCAATACGTTGATGGCCGGGTCGAACAGTAGATCATAAAACTCAGCAGACTGTTCGCCTCGCATAATGACGGTCTTGGGCAAAGTGACTCTCTGGGCGGTTTTGCCGTACAAACTGTTGGCCATGAGCTTGGCAGCGCTCCGCATTCCGGGGTTCTTCTGCAAAACACAGCAAAAAAGAGTTGATCTCTGCGTTTGAACTGTGAATTGTGAGTTGATGTTGTTGAGTGAACGTAAACCAGCGAGGTACCTTGACTTTGTCGATTGCTAACGAGTTTCCCATGTTAATCGGATTGTTCTTATACTCGTCGCAGTAGGCCTGCTTTTGCTCTTCTGTGTCGCAGCCTTTGGGAAATCCGCTGTTTTCGTCTTTCACGTGCATGACTCGAGAGAGGTAGCTTCCGAAAATGCTGTCGGGGTGAAACTCGCCTTTTTCATCAACAGCTGCTGGGCCGACTTGTTCGGGAGGCCACCACATCACCGCGTGAACAGCCGTGACTTTGTAGCCCAGCGAGATTGCTTTTCTGAGACTGGGGCTGTCGACATGCACGCCGGACTTGGGTTCGAGCGAAAAGACGTACTTGAGCGTCTCTCGACCAGTGGCATCGCGTCTCGGTTCTTTGAATCCCAGAACAGGCCGTAATAAGTCGTCTGGGCACGTCAAATCGACTTTGAGAATGGCGAGCGATCCTTCCATCAGGTACTTGTCGAGATCCTCGAGCTCAGCGCGCCCAGCCAACTCAACACTGTCGCGAGGGAAATGCGAGTGATTGCCGAAATACAGAGGATGACCTTCCGGAAACGGACATTCCACCATAACCGACGGATAGAGAGAAACGAAGTCGATGTACTTGGCGATTTCGTCTCCGGAAGCTTTCCAGTAGAACTGGAACGCCTCGGTGCGTCCTCCGGTATACGCAGCGCGTATAAACTCGTCGACTCCCAGAGGCAGGTTGCCGACCTTGCTAGGCATGAAGATAGCTCGCCAAGCAGCAAAGCAGAATGCAGGCAGCGTGACGAACTGTAGCGGGTCCATGCCTTTTTGAAGCATAGCGCCCGTTTTGGCATCTTCAACGCTGTGCATGGTCAGCTCCAGACATGAATTTCGGAACTCGACCATGGCGCAACGCAACAGCTGCACATCTGTGTCGCAGTACTCTTGCGCTTGCTCCATGAAGTTCCAGGGTGTGTCAGTGGTGGGTTGGTACTTGGCGCTTTCTTTCTGATACCACTGTTCGAAGAGACTTCGGCGTTTCTTGTCGTACATCTGTTGTGGTCGGTATGCTTCAGGGAGCGGCATTTCTCCGGAGTAATTGATAACTTGCGCGTCGTTGCCCACCTGATCTCCAAGCCAATGTGGGAAAAAGTCTTTGTTACCGCTGTAACCAGCGTCGATGAGCTTCTGAGACACTCCGAAGGTCGTGGCGTAATTAGCCAGCTTGCCGGAGGCGAACAGCATGGAGTCGATGAAACGGATGCGTTCGGTTTTGTAGCCCAAGGTCATGGTGATCAAAGCAGTGGAGCGGTAGATCGGTTGTACCTTGAGCGATCCGTTGTCGTACAGCACGAGTTGGCGGTAGATCACCACCCAGTCGTAGCCTGAGCCGTTGTGCGCTATGATGGTGAAGCCTTGCCCGAGCTTCTTGCGGTAGTCCAGCATCCACTCGATGAACTGATCGACGCAGGTCTCACCCTTGAAGAAGTACTTCACTTGTTCACCGAGGTGGTTGAATGGGCCCGTCTTTTCGCCAACCCACTGGCCTTCAGCGTTGTAGCCGCCGAGAGCCTCACCATGCTCATCATCGCCGAAGTTCTGAAGCCCGACGTGTATGCAGATGAGGTAAGGCTCATGTTTTCCAGTGCAGTGGCACTCGCAGTCGAAGAACACGTAATCGGTCGACGGCTCAGGCTCTTTGGCAGGCTGCACCATGCAGGGGTGGGACTTGGCGGCGTACTCGCCGCAGTGCTTGCAAAGATGAAAGCCGCACTGATGTTTGTAGAATCTGCCTTTGACTTTGTGCTGCCGAGGAAACAGACCTCGACACTTCTCTGAAGCGCAGTAGATCCACTCTTGGCACCTCGACTTGCCTTTTTTGCCGCGCGTTCGCGAGTCTTTGGCAACGACGTACATCTTGACCTTTTTGCTTTCGCGAGCTTCGCTGCATCAAGAAGGTCTAGACATAAGGACACTTCGTGTTACCTGACAGATTGGCCCTGAGGGACGCCTTTGCCGGCTGGGAAGTGCAGCTTGTGGTTGTTGAAACACTCTTGGGTCTTGAACCGCATGTTGCAGTCGCCGCAGTTGTACTCGCGCTGAGCCCACGAAGCGGCCGAAGCTTGAGCCGTGCAGCCGAGATGGTCGCAGTCCGGACAGTGAATGCACTTGTGGCTGTCGAGTGTGCGGTACGTCTTGAGACAAACGGGGCAGAGCGTATGGCCGTGCACACCGAGAGCGCTCGCGAGGCCAGCAGCGTCGCAGATGAAATCGACATGCCCAGCCTCAGGTCCGAGCGGAGTGTAGTAGAGCGAGATGACTGGGCGTTGTTTGGGGTCGAGGTCCACAGGCTGCACTTCCCAGTCCTCAGGCACGCAGTCGGAGCGGAAGAGCTCGTACCATCGGTCGTCGAGCGAGTCGCAGGTGTAGAGGACGAACAGCGTGTTGAGATGGTTGTGCAGGCGCACCACGTCGCCCATTCGGAACGAGCCGTCTTCGTCTCCGATGACGGTCTCCGCGAGCTCGCGAGCGTCGACAGAGAGCTGCGACTTTCGGCTGAAGTTGGAGCGGTAGAGTTGGATTTTCCGGAGCTGAGAGGCCGAACACGCTTTGACCAGGTCCTTGGGGACGGGCTGAGTGAGGGCGCGCACGTTTCGCGGCTGTGTGTGTGTGTGTGTGTGTGTGTGTGTGTGTGTGTGTGTGTGT
>Ga0134128_10002421_pt1 | contig 23203 bp, 23 predicted proteins | sample KB31754_FD_96462 | JGI IMG/M metagenome (GOLD analysis project Ga0134128, IMG submission 96462) | Terrestrial soil microbial communities with excess Nitrogen fertilizer from Kellogg Biological Station, Michigan, USA - KB3-175-4 | ecosystem: Environmental > Terrestrial > Soil > Unclassified ... | reverse complement strand
GGTACGTAGCGCTCCGGCGCGACATTGAAGCTCGCGGAGAAGCGCCACCAGGCGTGCTCGGGCGCGAGCTCGCGCTCGGCGAGCATCTGATCCGGCACGACATATCGCTCGCACATGCCAAAAAGAGTACCCAGGGACGCGCCGCCCGCCTGTGACGGAATGCACCGAATCGGGACGGAGTCAAGGATCGACGTCACCCTGCAGGTACCCCGTTCCGTCCATCCCCCCGAACCCGCCGCCGGTCGGAAGGGGGCCGATTACTGTCGTATGTCGCGCGTAGCAGCGCTCCCGTTCCAGTAGAGTCCGCCGCAGCGAAAGATTGCAGACACACAACCCCGTGCGCCATTCGACTACAAGTCTCGTTCCTACCGCCTCGGAGCCGATGGGGTTCGGCACGCCTGTCGCTTCTCAGGCGGGCTTCACTCTCGTGGAGCTCCTCGTCGTCATGGTCATCGTCGTGATTCTGATGGCGATCGGAGCACCCTCATATCGCTATGTGACGACGGCCAATCGGGTATCGACCGAAGCCAACACTCTGCTTGGCGATCTTCAGTACGCGCGCTCCGAGGCCGTCCGCGAGGGCCAGCCGGTGACGGTGTGCATATCGAAAACCGGTACCTCCTGCGACGCGGCCAGCACCTCCTGGCAGGAAGGCTGGATCGTGTTTTCCGACTTGAATGGCAACCAGACCGTCGATACGGGCGCGCCCAGCGATACCGTACTTCGCGTTCGAGGCGCATTCTCGAGCACCGACACTTACAGCTCGAGCAACAGCGATTACGGGGTCACCTTCACCCGGGACGGTTTCGCTCAGAATCTCGGCAGCGCCGGACTCACGGTGACGCTGCATGACTCCGGCAGCAGCCAGAACTACACACGATGCCTGGATATCTCTACGGCCGGCATGATGTCCGTTCAGACCCACTCCAGCGACTCGACGTGCCAATGATGAACAGCAGCGCAAATTGCGTACATCGGGCCCGGGGCTTCAGCCTCGTGGAGGTGATGGTGGCACTAATCGTCATCAGCGTCGGCCTGCTCGGCTGCGCCAAGCTGGGGGCGCTCCTGGTCTCCAGCACGGGAACGTCCCGCGTCCGGGCGCTGGTCGCGCTGGAGGCCTCGAGCATCGCCGATTCCATGCATGCCGATCGCGACTTCTGGGATGGATCGTCCAGCGATTGGACTCCGACCACGGCACTGTCGATCACCGGGACCGAGAGCTCCGGAACCACCACCTTCTCGAGCACCGGATCGACGACGCTGACCAACGGCCTGACGAGCGCGCCCAATTGCACACCCGGGTCGGGCGCCCCGTGCACACCCGGAACACTTGCGGCCTACGACCTGACGCAGTGGGCTTCGGATATCGGACAGTCGACCGGATCGAACGTGCTGAAGAACTCCACCACCACGATCAACTGTTCATCCGCCACGCCTCCATCCGGCACGGCCGTCGTAACCTGTGTCATCAACATCCAATGGCAGGAAAACACGGTCGCGGCCAACTCGCAGGAGTCCACTCCGACGTCATTCCAGACCGAGAACTACCAGCTCGTGGTGCAGCCGTGAGCCCGCAAGCCCTGGGAACACCTGTCTCGCGCCCGCGTGCCGGGCACCGCATCGCACGCGAAGGCGGCTATTCGCTGATCGAGCTGTCGGTCGCGATCCTGATCGCCCTCTTCCTGCTCGGCGGCGTGCTGCTCGTCGAGCAGGACGTGCACACCGCTTATGGAGATCAGAGCGGCCTCGCGCAGCTGCAGGACGAGGAGCGCTTCGCGATGTCGCTGCTCACCGCAATCATCCAATCCGGCGGCCACTTCCCGAACCCATGGCAGAATACGATCGACAGCGCCCTGCCTGCTCTGACTTCATCGACTCCCCAGGGCCAGTCGATCCCGTTTCAGCAGGAGCAAGCCATCTGGGGAGTCCACAACGCGGGCGCGCCCTATGACTCGATTGCCGTGCGATTCATGACGACCGCACAGGAGAACATGACGCTCTGCGACGGCACCACCGGCGCCGGGAATACCTATACCAACTACTTTTATGTCGCGACTGCGTCCGGCAATTCCTATCTGGATTGCGAGCTGCAGACAGGAACCACATGGGCGCCCTCACCCGTGCAGCTGGTCAAGGGATTGCAGAAGATCAACGTTCTGTACGGCATCAATACGACCGGGACCGACAACAATGTCGATTCGTATCTGAGAGCCGATCAGATGACCGCCGCCCAATGGCTGAACGTCACCTCGGTCAAGGTGACGTTGACCTTCGTGAATCCGCTGGCGAACGAGACGGGCCAGCCGGGCACGGTGCAGTTCACCAGGGTGATCAGTCTCATGAGCCGTATCGGAGTAGCGCCGTGAACTCCCGTTTACACCTCCATCCCGGCCGCGCCCGCGGCATGGTGCTGATCACGGCGCTGCTGCTGCTCATCGTCGTGACGATCCTCGCGCTCGCCATGTTCCGCGGCGTCGGTCTCGAGGCCCGGATTGCGGGCAATGTAATGGACAAGCAGCGCGCCCTGAATGCTGCAGTCAGTGCTCAGCAATACGCCGAGCAGTGGTTGGTCAGCAATGCGGCGCCGACGCCGGATGCAGCGATCTCGTCGTGGATCGACTGCTCCTCGCAGCCCTTTACGGCGGGGACGCCGATGATCTGCGTGAATGCGCTTTCCAGCCTGACCTCTTCGGTGACCGCCGTGCCGTGGACGTCCGCCACGACCGGAGCTCTGGGAACGAGTTACAACCCCGGCGGCGACATCACTCAGAGCACCACCGGAGGGACCAACAGCTACTATGCCCTGCCGGTGTATTACGTTGCCTTCTCCGGAATCGACAAGGCGGTCGGGCGCTCGGGTTTCGATTACACCATCGATTCGTGGTCCTACGCCGGCAGCTCGAGTACAGTTGCCGAGGTCGAGAGCACTTATCGCATCCGCTACAAAGTTCGCGGATTCTAGAGGCGGAGAGATGCTTATGCGACGCATGAATACATTACTCGTGGCACTGCTGGCGATTGCCGCGGCGCTCGCGGGCCGATCCGCACTCGCGGACAACTCCATCGCCGAGGAGTTCACGGGAACCTCGACGAACAACCCGTGGTACTTCTTCAACGGCGCGTGCCTCACGGCAAGCTCGAGCCCCGCAACAGCGAACCCGGGTTCGCCTCCGGGCTGCACCAAGGACAGCTATTACAGCGAGAACCTCGTCGGCGGTTACAACGGGGCGAGCGGCTCGGCCGTGACCCTTCCCGACCCCGTCGGAAACGGAGCGCTGCGCTTCACCAACGGATGCATTCCAGACAGCAGCGGCGGCTGTTCCAACGGCGGACACTCGCAGAACGGCGCCATCATCTCCGCCAACACATACTCGACCGACCAAGGCCTCGACATCACGTTCAAGACGCTGACGTATCGGGGAGACTCCGGGGGCGCGAACAACGACGGCGCGGACGGAATGAGTTTCTTCCTGATGGATGGGAGCACGGACATCACCAGCAACCCCCAGGATGACATCGGGTCCTGGGGCGGAAGCCTCGGCTACACCTGCTCGAATAAAAACCTGGACTATCACGGCATGGTCGGGGCCTATATCGGCCTCGGCATCGACGAGTACGGCAACTTCCTGAACGGCACGAGCAATACGCTCGGCGAATCCGGAACCTCCGCGAGCGGTGACAACACCGCGAGCGGCGGCGGTTACAAGCCCAACCGCATCGGCATGCGGGGCGCCGGCAACATCGCATTCCCCTGGCTCGAGGCCAATTACTCGAATTACTACCCCTCATCGCTCACCGCTTCCCAGCAGCAGGCAGCCGTGCAGAAAACCTGCGCGACCGGAACGCTCTGGGATTACTCGAATCCCGCGAGCCCCAACAACACCAATACGGCAGTCATGGACTATCCGGCCCTCAACGGGGCATACGCCGTGATATCCAAGCAGATCGCGAACGAGTATTCGGCGGGCGGCTATTCGAGCCAGAACGCCAAGCCGATCACCTACCGGCTGAAGATCACGCAAAACGGCCTGCTCACCCTGGACTACAGCTACAACGGCGGCGCCTGGACCGGCGTGATCACGAATCAGGACATCACCCAGCAAAACGGTGCCCTGCCCTCGACCATCCGCTTCGGGTTTGCGGGATCGACCGGCGGCAGCTCGAACATTCACGAGATCCTGTGCTTCAAAGCCACGCCGGCCGACGCGTCGTCCAGCTCGACGACCGGCAACCAGAGGGAATCCTCCAAGCTGCAGACCGGCACGCAGCTGTTCTTCGCTTTCTATGATCCGACTACCTGGACGGGAACGGTCACCGCGAACAACCTGGTGACCGATAGCTCCGGAAACCTGTCGGTTGCCACGACGGCCAACTGGGACGCCTCCTGCAACCTTACCGGCATCGCCAATGGCGCGACCTGCGCCTCGACCGGGACCACCGGACCGGTAGCCGCCCAGGCGCCGAGCGCGCGGACCATTCTCACCTGGAGCGGATCGGCGGGCATTCCCTTCGAGTGGAGCAGTCTCACCGGCACCCAGCAGAGCGCGCTCAACGCGGGCGACAACAACGGCCAGACGCGGCTCAGCTTTCTGCGCGGCGATCGCAGCAACGAATACCAGACCAACGGAACGGGTCTCTTCCGGATACGGACCTCCGTGCTCGCGGACATCGTGGACTCCAGCCCGGACTGGGTGGGCCCCCCGATACAGTCCGACTCCAAGGTATATCTGGTTCCGGCGACCTGGTCGGACTTTCTATATCCTGCGGCTACCATGCCCGAGAACTCCGGGCAGACCTACTCCCAGTACGTCAAGGCGGAGCAGAGCCGCGCCGATGTCGTCTATGTCGGTGCGAATGATGGGCTGGTGCACGGCTTCAGCGCCGGCAGCTACAATACCGATGGAACCTACAACAGCAGCGGCAATACCGGCCAGGAGCTCCTCGCCTACATGCCGCAGAGCGTATTGCTGGCGATCCACAGCTCCACGACCAGCAAGCTCGATTTCTCCAACGTCCAATATGGCCATGCGTTCTATGTGGACGCTCCGCCGGGATCCGGCGATATCTTCTACAGCGGGGCCTGGCATACCTGGCTCGTCGGCGGCCTCGGCCCCGGCGGCAAGGAGATCTACGCGCTCGATGTGACCAACCCCGGCAATTTCTCGGAATCGAACGCGTCGAGCCTGGTGGTCGGCGACTGGACCTCCTCGACGATCAGCTGCACGAACGTGTCGAGCTGCGGCAACAACCTCGGACAGACTTACGGAACGCCGAAGATCGTCCGACTGCACAACGGAACGTGGGGCATGATCTTCGGCAACGGCTTCAAGAGCACCAGCGGGGACGCGGGGATATTCATTCTCACGATCGATCCCAGCAGCGGCGCGCAGACCATGTATTACTTCAGCACCGGCGTCGCGAGCAGCAACGGTATCGCCTATACCTACCCTGTCGATCTGGACGGCGACAATGTCGCGGACTACGTTTACGCGGGCGATCTGCACGGCAATGTCTGGCGCTTCGACCTGACGAGCAACAGCCCAAGCAGCTGGGCCGTCACGCCGGGCCCGATCTTCTCGACACCTTCCGGCCAGCCGATCACGAGCCGGGTGCTGCCGGCCGCGGTCATGACGGGCAACAACGGGCCGACCGAAGTCATGCTCTATTTCGCGAGCGGCGAGAAATTTCCCATCACCAACAGCGCTCCGCAGAGCTATCAGAGCGGCACTCAGGCGTTCTACGGTGTCTGGGACTGGAATTTCAGCGGCTGGAACGCGAAGAATTCGGCCCAATATGCCAGCGTGAGCGCCTCCACGGTGGCGACCCTCACCAGCCTGGCCTCGCCGTATACATTGAGCACCTCGAACCTGACGGCACAGACCCTTTCGACCGACTCGTCGGGCAACCGCATCGAGACGAGCGTGAGCCAGATCTGCTGGGCGGGCTCGACGACCTGCACGCCCACCGCGAACAACAAAAAATTCGGTTGGTACTTCACGTTCCCGGGCACGAACACTGCGTTCAGCACGACGACCTACGAGCAGGGCATCTACAACCCTGAGGTCGTCAGCACGTCCATCGTTTTCAATTCCGTGCTGCCGGCGGTGGACTCGCCATTGGCCTGCAGCACCGACATAGATCAGGGCTGGACGTACGCGATCGACGCCGCCACGGGCGGCCCTTCGGGTCTCCTCTGCAAGCCCGGGACCACGTGCGATGGGGAGGTGGTCGGTAGGCAGACGAACGGTACCGGTACGCCCTACGATGTCGACGGCTATCTGGTCTCACCTACGACCAACGGCGGTAGCAGCACTACGCCCGAAACGAAGCAAAAAGACATCATCGGTACCCGGCTCACGTGGACCGAGCTACGGTAGGAACGAAATCCATGACATCCGATTATCGCAACCCCACCAGTGCGTTCTCACGGCAAATGAGCCGGCGTGCCGCGGGATTCACCCTGATCGAGCTGATGATCACCGTCGTGATCGCGACGATCCTGTTGAGCGTCGCCATTCCCATGTACCTGCACCAGCTGCGGGAGTCGCGCCGGACCGATGCGCGCTCCGCGCTCATGGACCTCGCCGCGCGGGAGGAGCGTTACTTCGCAACCAACAGCGCCTACGCCACGACGGCGAGCAGCCTCGGTTACCAGGGATGGGGCTCGTCGTACACGGTGGGCAACGGCGGGTATTACTACATCCAGTCGCCGCCCCCGGTCAATAATGGGACGACGCCACCATCGTTCTCGTTCACAGCCTTACCCGTGAGCGGGCATGGCCAGGATCAGGATACGGTCTGCGCCTCGTTCACCGTCGATTCGACCGGCAAACAGAGCTCGAAGGACGGCTCGGGCAACGATACCAGCTCCACCTGCTGGCGCTAGCAGTCAGTCCAGCTTGAATTCGATCGTGTCCCAGCGCGTGGTTTCCTCATGCCGCGCCTGTCGCCGGATGGCGTCGACCAGCGCGCGCTCGTCCCAGTCGACCACCTCGTCCGCGAGGTCGGCGAGCGCTTTCGGCACCGGCTTCTGCGAGCCGAAGGGTTTCAGGAGCACCACCGCCTTCTGACTGGCCTGGGCGTAGAGGAGCTGGAAGGTCACCAGGTCCTGGTTGCCGTCGAACAGACTGGAGAGGGCGATCACGGCTTCGACAGGGGCGATCTGGCGGCGCAGCTCCTCCTTGCCGGCCTCCTTGTCCCCCGGGGGGCGCTTCTCCGGCGCGCTGAAGTTCCGGTAGAAGAAGTTCCGCGAGCTCTCGAGATACTCGAAGACCCGCAGGTAGTCGTCGCCCGGCTCCCATACGTGCGTGACGAAGAGGCGGACCGGATTGGCCTGGGACATAAGGCCAAGTTTCGCACAAGAGCCGGCCGGCGCGAAGCCTGCCGGTCCGGCGCAGCCGGGCGCGGCCGCCGGCCCAGGGCCCCAGCCGACGGTCCAGGCCGATATGCAATACAATCGTCCCTCCCGGCTTGGCCTCTCCTGGCTTGCCGCCGCGCAGGACCGCCTCACGTTGCGTCTGGTCGTCTACAACATCCGCTACGCCACAGGCACCGGCCCGGCGTTCCACCTGCCGCTGCCGGGTGCCGGGTATCTGCGCAGCAATCGCAAGGTGCTGGCGGGCATCACCGAGTTCCTGCGTGCCGAGCAGGCGGACGTCGTCGGCCTCATCGAGGTGGACACGGGCTCGATCCGCACCGGCATGGTCAACCAGGCCGAGTCGATCGCCACCGAGCTCGGGCACTACTCGACCTACCAGTGCAAATACGGCACCAGCTCGATCAATCATCTGATGCCCATCGTGCGCAAGCAGGGCAATGCCTTCCTTTCCGCTCCGCACGTGCATGGGGAGCGCTTCCACTACTTCGATGCCGGCATCAAGCGGCTCATCATCGAGCTCGAGCTGGAAAATGTCTGTGTGTTCCTGGTGCATCTGTCGCTGAAGTTCCGTCATAGGCAGTACCAGCTGCGCTCGCTCCACGATCTCATCGTCAAGTCGAAGAAGCCCGTCATCGTCGCCGGCGACTTCAATACGTTCTGGGGCACGCACGAGATCTACCTCTTCATGCGCGCGGCGGGGCTGCGCAGCGCGAATTCCGCGGGCCTGCCGTCCTTTCCGGCACGCGTGCCGCGCATCGAGCTCGATTTCATCCTGGTGAGCGAGGGGATCGAAGTGACCGATTTCCGCGTGCCGGACATCCGCTATTCGGATCATCGCCCTCTCGTGTGCGACTTCCACGTGCGCGCGGGTGAACAGCACTCGGCCGCGGCCTGATCCGATGGCCGAGACCGCCACAGCTGCGTGGCAGATGGAGAGGGACAGCGACGGGATCGTGTGGCTGACCGTCGACAAGCCGGGCACATCCGCCAACGTGCTCTCGAGCCATGTCCTGCGCGAGCTCGATGCCATCATCGATCGGATCGCATTGCCGCCGCCCCGCGGCGTCGTGGTGCTCTCGGGCAAGAAGAGCGGCTTCATCGCCGGCGCCGACATCAAGGAATTTACCGGCATCACCAGCGCCGAAAGCGGCTATCGCCTCATTCACGCCGGCCAGCAGGTGTTCGATCGCCTGGAAGGCTTGCTCTGCCCCACGGTCGCCGCGATCCATGGCTTCGCGCTCGGCGGCGGCCTCGAGCTCGCCCTCGCCTGCCGCTACCGCATCGCCGTGGGCGATGAGCGGCTGTCGCTCGGTTTCCCGGAGGTGAAGCTCGGGATCCATCCGGGATTCGGCGGCACGGTGCGCAGCGTCAGACTGATCGGCGTACGCGCGGCGATGGACATGCTGCTGACGGGCAAATCCGTGCGCGCGGAGAAAGCGCTGCGGCTCGGCCTGGTGGACAAGCTGGTGCCGCAGGCCGAGCTGCGCACGGCCGCGCGGGACCTCATCCTCAATCAGCTGCCGCCGCATCGGTCGAGTCTCACCGAGCGGGCCCTGAGCTGGCCGCTCGTGCGCTCGATGGTGCAGCGCTCGCTCATCGGGCAGGTCGCGCAGAAAGTCCGCCGGGAGCACTACCCCGCCCCGTACGCGATGATCGACCTTTGGGTGCGCTACGGGGCACACGGAGCCGTCGCCTTCGAGGCCGAGGCACGCTCCATCGCACACCTCTTCACCACCGAGACCGCGCGCAACCTGATTCGCGTCTTCCTGTTGGAAGACCGTCTCAAAGCCCTCGGCGGCAAGTCCGCGACGCCCCTCGAGCGCGTGCACGTGGTGGGCGCCGGCATCATGGGCGGCGACATCGCCGCCTGGTCGACGCTGCGCGGCTTCAAAGTGACGCTGCAGGACCGGGAGCTGAGTTATGTCGAGCCGGCACTCGAGCGCGCCCGTGAGCTGTTCGAGAAGCGCCTGCGCGATCCCGGGAAAGTGCAGGAAGCGATGGGGCGCCTGACTGCCGATGTGGCAGGAGAAGGCGTTGCGCAGGCCGACATCGTGATCGAGGCGATCTTCGAGAACCTGGAGGCCAAGCGCGAGCTCTACGCCTCGCTCGAGCCGCGCATGAAGCCGGGCGCGATCCTCGCGACCAACACCTCGAGCATCGTGCTCGAGTCTCTTGCCGAGCGCCTGGCGGAGCCCAGACGCCTCGCCGGACTGCACTTCTTCAATCCCGTCCCGCAGATGCCGCTCGTCGAGATCATCCGCACCGCCACTACCGACCCCGCCGCGGTGCAGACGGCGATCGCCTATACCCGCAGGTTGGACAAGCTGCCGGTGCCGTGCCGCAGCGCACCCGGCTTCATCGTCAACCGCGTGTTGATGCCCTACCTGCACGAGGCCATGTACGCCGCCCAGCAGGGCGTGCCGATCGCAGTGATCGACGAGGCCGCGGTCGCCTTCGGCATGCCGATGGGCCCCATCGAGCTCGCCGATGTAGTAGGTCTGGATGTTGCCGCGCACGTGGGGGAGATCATCGCCACGGAGCTGGGACGCCCTGCGCCGAGCCTCTCGCGCCTGCGCGAGCTCATCGGGCTCGGCAAGCTCGGTCGCAAGAGCGGCGCGGGGTTCTATTTGTGGAAGGACGGCAAGCCCGTGAAGCCCGCCGCCTCGGCGGACCCGCCGCCTCCCGACCTCATCGACCGGCTCATCCTCGTGCTCGTCAACGAGTGCGCCGCGTGTCTGCGCGAGCGGATCGTGGACGATGCGGACCTCATCGATGCCGCCGTCATATTCGGTACCGGATTTGCGCCCTTCCGCGGCGGCCCCCTCGCCTACGCGCGCAGCCGGGGGGTTGCCGCAGTGGTCGAGCGGCTGGAACAGCTCGCCACGCGTTACGGCGGCCGCTTCCAGCCGGATTCCGGCTGGGCGATGGTGACCGGCGCGGGATCGACCCCAAAACCGTGAACGGCTCCCCGGTGGCCGGAACCCCCTGTGCTACCATCCGACATAATTTTCCATGGGACGAGCCGTGCCGGACGGGCGCCTTCGGACCTCAGACACGATCAGGCTCCACTCAAAATGTTAGAAGAACGCGAAGCAAGCGTTCAACTGCTCAAGACCTTCGCGCCTCTTGACGGGCTGAAGCGGGACAATCTCGCGGCGCTGGCGAAGAAAGTCGTCGTGCGCACCCTACCTGCGGGGCGCACCCTCTTCAAGGAAGGCGACACCGACAGGCGCACCGTGTGGCTCGTGGGCGGCATGGTGGAGGTGAAGGAGGACGAACGCACCATCGCGATGATCCGCGGCGGCACTCCCGAGGCGCGCACGCCGCTCTACCCGCAGCTTCCGCGACAGGTCACCGCGCGCGCGGTCGACGAGATCAGCTATCTCTCGATCGACAGCGAGCTGCTCGACGTCATGATCACCTGGGATCAGACGGGGACGTACGAAGTTGCCGAGCTGCAGTCTCAGCTCGAGGGAACGGGTGGCGACGACTGGATGACCACGCTCCTTTCCACCAAGGCCTTTCACCGCATCCCGCCCGCCAACATCCAGGCGATCTTCATGCGTCTGCAGCGTGTGCCCTACCGGGCAGGCGACGTCGTCATCAAGCAGGGCGATGAAGGCGACTTCTTCTACGTGATCGTGAACGGCAAGTGCGTCGTGACCCGCGAGACGCCGCTCAACAAGGAAGGCATCAAGCTTGCCGAGCTCGGTGTCGGCGATACCTTCGGCGAAGAGGCGCTGATCGCAGAGGCCAAGCGCAATGCGACCGTCGCGATGCTCTCCGACGGCGTGCTGATGCGCCTCAACAAGCAGGATTTCCGTGAGCTCATGAACGAGCCGCTGCTGCAATGGGTCAGCTACGACCGCGCCCGCGAGATCATCGCGCGCGGCGGCCGCTGGCTCGACGTGCGCCTGCCGAGTGAGCACCAGAATCTCGCCATCGAAGGCTCGCTCAACATCCCGCTCTACTTCATCCGGCTGAAGCTCTCGACCCTGGACCGCAAGATACCGTACGTCGTCTATTGCGATACCGGCCGGCGCAGCTCCGCCGCCGCCTACATCCTCGTGGAGCGGGGATTCGACGCGTATGTGCTGACAGGCGGCCTGACCCACAGCGGGATCGCGCTGCGCCGCTCGGCCTGACGAGGCCTACATCGTGTGAGTAGCCTTATCGCCGGCCAGGGCGCCGGCGAGATAGGTCTCGATCTTCTTCTGCGTCTGCCCGTGATCCTGCTCGCTGAACTGCACGCCGATGCCGGCAGTGCGCTTGCCCTGGGCGCCCTTGGGAGTCACCCAGATCACCCTGCCCGCGACCGGCAGCTTCTCATCCTCGCCCATCAGGTTGAGCAGCATGAACACCTCATCGCCCAACCGATAGTTGCTGTTGGTGGGAATGAAGAGGCCGCCGTTCTTCACGAACGGCATATAGGCGAGATACAGCGCGCTCTTGTCCTTGATGGTGAGCGTCAACAGGCCCGGCTTGTTCCCACCCGCTCTCAAATTCTCATCCTCAGACTCAGGTTAAGCGCCTCGCGTCTCGAGGCCGCGCAGCAGGCTCTCGAGCGCCAGTCCCCGGTTGATCGGCGCGTCGAACGATGACTTGAGCTCCCGGACCGAGTCCAGCAGCCCGAAAAGCTGGCGCAAGTCTAAGCTTTCCCCCTGCCCACGAGGGTGCGCGCCAGCCCGCACTTCTGTAAAGACGGTCCGGTCGCACATGCGGCCGTGAATCCGTTCCGTGAGCCAATTCTCAACGCATGCGAGGCGCAACGGCAACTCCGAGCGCGCCCAGCGCTCGGCCGTGGCCACTGGATCCAGCCCGCCCGAAGCGGCTTCTTCCAGGCCTCGCCGAACCTCGGCCGCGACCTCGACGACAGCGGCAGCATCCGTAGCTGCTGCGGTCATGGGCGCCGGGCCAAGGATAGCCAGCACCCGGCCCCACTCGCCCGGCCCGCGCGTCGCCTCGAGCCACGCGATGGCTTCGTGCCGCTGCGGCGCCCGTACCCGCACCCGCTGGCAGCGGCTGAGAATCGTCGCCGGGAGCCGCGAGGGCTGGCTGGCGACCAGGATGAGCAGCGTCTTCTGCGGTGGTTCCTCAAGAGTCTTTAGTAAGGCATTGGCAGCAAAGCGATTCATGCTGTCCGCCGGGGACAGGATGCCGACCTTGTAGCCCCCCTGGTGAGCCGTCAGGGCGAGCTCGGCTCCGAGCTCCCGGACCTGCTCGATCCTGATCTGGGTCGATGCCTCCACGGGGCGAACGAAGGTGAGGTCCGGATGCTGCCCCTGGACAGCGCGCTTGCAGGAAATACAGTGCTCGCAGGGCGCGCCCTCCCGCGGGCTCGAGCAGAGGACCATGCGCGCGGCCCAGCCCGCGAGCCACTCGCCGCCGGCGCCGGACGCCTCATGGATTAGAAGCGCGTGCGGCAGCCTTCCGGCGGCGTACGCACTGCGTAGTCTTGCGATCTCGGGGCCGAGCCAACCGGGAGTCACGGCGCTCGACCCTGGCTCTGCGAGCCCGGGCGCTGCGAGCTCAGCAGCCGCGCAAGCACCGCCGCCACCTGCCCTTCCACCGCTTCGAGCGGCGCAGACGCGTCGATCACATGGATACGTTGCGGCTCCCGCCGCGCGAGCTCGAGGTACGCCGCGCGCACCCGCTCGAAGAATGCCTGCGCTTCGGCCTCGAACCGGTCCGTAGCACCCGCCTGGCGGCTCCTCGCGCGCTCGAGACCCATTGGCACGGGCAGGTCGAGCAGCAGCGTGCAATCCGGCTGCAGGCCCCCGTGCACCTCTCTGGCCAGAGACTCGATCCACTCCCTGTCTACCCCCCGGCCGCCTCCCTGATACGCCCGAGTGGCATCCGTGAAGCGGTCGCAAACGACCCATTCGCCGCGCTCCAGCGCCGGCCGGATGCGATTTTCCAGGTGGATCCCCCGCGCCGCGAACATGAGGAGCGTTTCCGTCGCGGCCGACAGCCGCTCTTCGCCGCGGTCCAGCACGATCTGGCGTACTCGCTCGGCGAGCGCCGTGCCGCCGGGCTCGCGGGTGAGTGTCGTGCGGATCGAGCGGCGGCCGAGCCAGTCGCAGATCCCGCGGGCGACGGTGGATTTGCCCGCGCCCTCGATGCCTTCCAGGGTGATGAAGAGTCCGCCGGCCATCAGTTCCCCGCTGCCGGCCGGCGCGCCGCCGCCTGCTGCTCCTCGCGCAGACGGGCGAGATAAGCCCGCAGCGCCGAGTCGTGCTCCGCGAGCGTTTTCGAGAAATGATGACCGCCCTGCCCGGTCGCAACGAAGTAGAGGTCGTCCGTCTGATCCGGGTGGACGGCCGCGAGCAGCGCCTCCAGGCCCGGGAGTGAGATGGGTGTCGGCGGCAGGCCTGCACGCGTGTACGAGTTGTATGGCGTATCCGTCGTCAGGTCCCGCGTATGGACCGTGCCGTCATATTGGTTACCCAGACCGTAGATCACCGTCGGGTCGGACTGCAGGCGCATGCCGCGGCGCAGGCGATTGACGAAGACGCCCGCGATACGCGACCGCTCATCGGCGACGCCCGTCTCCTTCTCCACGATCGAGGCGAGGATCAGCGCCTCGTAGGGGGTATCGAAGGGCAGGCCGGCGCTCCTTTGCTCCCAGACCTTCGCCAGCACGGCGGACATCCGGTCGTAAGCCATGGCGAGGATGGTCAGATCGCTGGTGCCCGGCGCGAAGCGGTAGGTATCGGGAAAGAAGCGGCCCTCCGGGTCCTCGCCCGGGTGGCCGAGCGCGCTCATGATCTCGGTATCGCTCTTGCCGCGCAGGACATGCGCGACGTCTGCCTGTGCGTCGAGCTCGTGGCGGAAGTCGGCGAACCGCGCTCCCTCGACCACTTTCAGCTGATCCAACAGCACCCTGCCCTGCTCGAACATGCGGATGATGTCGGCGGGACTCGCATGCGCGGGCACCTCGTAAGTGCCGATCTCGATGCGCGGAATCCGCCGATGCAGGCGCAGATAGGCTTCGACTTCCCGCGGATGAGCAACGGCTCCGAGTCCTGCGAGTCGCTCGAGCACGGCGCGGGTGCTCTCTCCCGCGGATACTTTCACCCGCAGCGCCGCGGCGGCCGGGCCCGGAGCCTGAAACTCCTCGCCCAACAGCACGTAGGCTGCGGCCGCAGCCGCGACGACGAGCACCAACAGTATGATGATGGCCGCTCTGCCGCGATACCGGGCGCCCTCAGTCATCGGCCGGCTCCTCGAGCAAGGGTTGCAGCAGGCTCTGCATGCGCCGGGTCACGGGACCTGGAGCCAGTGTCCGCTCCTCGAGCCGGCCCACCGGCCAGATGCCCACCCGGGCGTTCGTCAGAAATAACTCCGCCGCGGCCGCGAGGTCCGCCGGCCACAATCGGCATTCCGTTGCGGCGATGCCGGCGCGGGCCGCTTCCCGCAGCACGACTCTCCGCATGACACCCGCCACGCCACACAGATCGATCGCCGGCGTGCGCAGCCGCGGCGCCTGCGGCGGGCCGTCGACGACGAATATGTTGGTCATGGTGCCGGACACCAGATTTCCGGATCGGCTGAGCATCAGGGACTCGGCGGCCCCGGCGGCGCGGGGCTCGCCGCGCGCGAGGATCTGCTCCAGGCGGTTGCAGTGCTTGAGGCCGGCCAGCGCGGGGTTTTCGCCGAGGCGCATGACGGCCACGCGCGCACACACCCCCTGCTGCTGCGAGACGGGGTCTTCCACCGGCCAAGGATAGCGAATCAGCACGCGTGTTGCCCGCTCACGGCCGCTGACTGCGTACCCGCGCACGGTTGCCTCACCCCGGGTGACTATCAGCTTGACGATCGACCGCTCCGCCGCGGCGGCGAGGCGCTCGACTTCCTGCCGCAGCAGCTGTGCGGCAGGCGGTGAGATACCGAGCCTGCGACAGCCGAGCGCCAGCCGCTCGAGGTGCAGGGACAGGAAGCGCGGGCGGCCATGGAGACAGGCGATCGTCTCGAAGACGCCGTCGCCGAAGTGCAGGCCGCGATCGAAGACGGAAACGCCGCCCGCTGCGGCGCCGTCGATCAGGACCGACTCGGCCGCGGCGGAAACTTCTGCGGCCGAAGCGTCGCGAGACCCCGTCGCTTCGCCTGATCCGGTCATGCCGCCGCCCCCGCGCGGCCGCCCTCGCCGAAGGCGGCCAGGAGCCCGCGCGCCTTGGCGCGGCACTCCTCGAGCTCGCGCTCCGGATCGGAGTCGGCCACGATCCCGGCGCCCGCGCGAAACTCGATCGTCCTTCCGGTGAGCGTCATGGTGCGGATCAGGATGTTGAAATCCATGCTGCCGTCGCGCCCTATGAGGCCGAGCGAGCCGGTATAGGCGCCGCGCCCCTCGCCCTCGAGCTCCGCGATGATCTGCATGCAGCGAAACTTCGGGCAGCCGGTGATCGTCCCGCCGGGGAATACCGCGCGCAGCGCGTCGACCGGTGTGACATCCCGGCGCAGCGTCCCGGTCACGTTGGAGGCGATATGGTGCACGTGGGCGTACGACTCGATGGACATCAACTCCTCGACGTGCACCGTGCCCGGCTCGCAGACCCGCCCGAGGTCGTTGCGCTCGAGGTCGATGAGCATGATGTGCTCGGCGCGCTCCTTTGGATGCGCCACCAGCGCCGCGGTCTCGCGCGCATCCTCGCCCGGCTGCCGGCTGCGCGGCCGGGTGCCGGCAATGGGGCGAGTCTCGATGCGCCGGCCGGCGATGCGCGCCAGGCGCTCGGGAGAGGAGCTGAGCAGCGCCGCGCCGCGCCACTGTGCCAGCGCCGCAAAAGGGGCCGGATTGACGGCGCGCAGGCGCTCGTACAGCCGGCCGACATCCGGCTCGCCCCGCAGCTGCACTCGCCAGGGGCGCGACAAGTTGGTTTGATAGATGTCGCCGGCCCGGATGTATTCCTTGCCGCGCCTCACCCGCTCGAGGTACGCGCCCGACTGCTCCTCGATGACGCCGGCCACCGCAAGGGGCTCCGGCGTCCCTGCGGGAGCCGTGCCTGCACGCGCCAGGTCACGGGCGTCGCTCTCGATGTCAGCGAGGGTCGCTGCAGCGGCCGCCTCGGCGATCGCCTGGACCTTGCCCGAGCGCCTGTCATGAACGAGCGCGCTGGGAACCCGCAACGCAAAAGCCTGCCAGGCGTGCGCGGCGCGTGGCGGCGGCAGAACGAGCCGCGGCTCGATTTCCGCGGCGAGCTCGTAGCCGACGAAGACCGCCCAGCCGCCGCAGAACGGCAGGTCGGGCGAATCGTCCACCGCGTTGCTCATACCGCGCTCTACGGAGACCCACCGGTCGAGCGCCCGCAGAAACCCCTCTCCGGGTACGACGACACCGCGTGGAACCGCGCCTTCCGTCCGGATGCGCCCGTACGCATCGACCCAGAGCGCGGCCGTCGGATTCGCAACTAGCATGCTCTTGCGGCTGAGCGACCCATCGGCCGCGCTGTCGAAAAGAACGGGATAGCGCTGCGCACGGCTCGCCGCAAGCTGCCTCAGGACGGCGGGCGGAACATCCAGCTCGCGGAGGATCAAGTCGTGCCTCCCGTGCGAAAGCAAACAATTGAGCGGCCCAGGGCCGTTCCCCCGGGGCCGCGGGGTCGAACTGAGTCACACGGCTGGCCGCCCGCAGCGCCGCAGGCGACTTCGGGCCAATGGACTAACCGGTGAACTTCCTGAAGATGACTGAGCCGTTGGTGCCGCCGAAGCCGAAGGAATTCGACAGCGCGATATCGATCTTCATCGGCCGCGCGCTGTTCGGCACGAAGTCGAGATCGCAGTCCGGATCCGGAGTGCGATAGTTGATCGTTGGCGGCGCCACCTGATCGCGGATGGCGAGAATGGAGAAGATCGCCTCCACCACACCCGCAGCGCCGAGCAGGTGCCCGGTCATGGATTTGGTCGAGCTGACGGCGAGCCGGCGCGCGTGATCGCCGAAGGCCCGTTTCATGGCGAGCGTCTCGGCCTTGTCGCCCGCGGGGGTCGAAGTCGCGTGCGCGTTGACGTACTGCACGTCGGCGGGATTCAGCGCGGCATCCTTCAGCGCGTTCGTCATGGCGAGGCGAGCCCCCTCGCCGTCCTCGGGCGGCAAGGTGATGTGGTAGGCGTCCCCGCTCATGCCGAACCCGATGAGCTCCGCGTAGATGCGGGCGCCCCGCCGGCGCGCGTGCTCGAGCTCCTCGAGCACGAGGGCGCCGCCGCCATCACTCAACACGAAGCCGTCGCGGTCGAGATCCCAGGGCCTGCTGGCCTCGGCGGGCGCCTCGTTGCGGGTCGACAGCGCCTTCGCCTGCGCGAAGCTCGCCAGCCCGCAGATCGTCGTCGCCATCTCACCGCCGCCGGCGATGATCATGTCGGCATCGCCGTACTGAATCGTGCGCATGCCGATGCCGATCGCGTGCGTGGAGGTCGTGCAGGCGGTCACGACGCCCAGGTTCGGTCCCTTCAGGCCGTACTTTATGGAGAGGTGTCCGGAAATCATGTTGATGATCGTCGCGGGCACGAAGAAAGGGGAAATCTTGCGCGGATTGCCGGTCTTCACGTAAGCGTCATACTCGCTCTCGATCGTGCCGAGGCCGCCGATGCCGGCGCCGCAGACCGCGCCGCAACGCGTCGCGTCCGTCTTGGACATATCGATCCCGGAGTCCTCGAACGCCTGGATGCCCGCCGCTACGCCGTAGTGCATGAACTCGTCCATGCGCCGCAGCTCCTTGGTGTTGAAGTAGCGGCTGGACTCGAAGCCCTTCACCTGTCCGCCGAAACGAACGGGAAAGTTGCTGACATCGAACCGGGTAATCGGTCCGATGCCGCTCTCGCCGGCGAGAATGGCCTTCCAACCCGTCTCGACATTGCTGCCCACGGGCGAGATCAGTCCCATGCCCGTAACGACCACGCGACGCTTGCTCACACGCTACCCGTCTCTAAAAGTTCCTGGGAAATCTCGCGGCGCCCGCGGCGCCGGGTACTCGGCCCCATCCTGGGCTTCGCCCCTTCGGGGGCCGCCAAGCGCTCGCGCGCCTGGCGTCGCAAATCGCTCCCGGCGATTTGCTCACGGCCTCTTCCTGGGCTCGGCGCCTGAGCGCACTCAGGCCTTGTTGCGGCGCTCGTTGATGTACTCGATCGCCTGATGGACCGTGGTGATTTTCTCGGCATCCTCATCCGGAATCTCGATCTCGAACTCCTCCTCCAAAGCCATCACGAGCTCGACCGTGTCGAGCGAGTCGGCTCCCAGATCGTCCACGAAGGAGGCGTCATTCGTCACCTGCTCCTGCTTGACGCCAAGCTGCTCGGCCACAATGGCTTTGACCTGCTGCTCAACTGTGCTCATTAGCGGATGGTCCTTATGTTTTAGAAATTGGATTTGCGGAAATACGTTCCCATGCCGCCAGGCCGGGGCCGGCGGCGCGGGCGCGGTATTGTAGGGGAACACCCCAGGGGCTGCCAGTCGCCGTGCGGTCGTGCTGAGTGATTGTTTTTGCTGGAGAATCGTCCCCAGGGGCCGCGCCGGCGCAAGGGGTGCGAGCCCGGGGGTCCCCGCCCCTGGTGTTGCGCGGCTCCAACGATTGCGCCCCGCGGAGGCCTCGGCCCGGGGGTCCGGCTGCCGGTAAGCCGAGCCCCGAAACTCACGGCATGTACATGCCGCCGTTGACGTGCAGAGTCTCGCCCGTGATGTAGCTCGCCTGCGGCGAAGCGAGGAAGAGCACTGCAGCGGCCACGTCCGCGGCCGCACCCAGCCGTCCCGCGGGGATCTGCGCGAGAAGTCCCGTGCGCTGCTCGTCGGTCAGCGAGCGAGTCATGTCGGTGTCGACGAACCCCGGCGCGACCGCGTTGACGGTGATCCCGCGCGAGGCGACTTCACGCGCCAGAGACTTCGTAAACCCGAGAATGCCTGCTTTGGCGGCGGCGTAGTTGGTCTGGCCGGGGTTGCCGGTCACGCCGACCACCGAGGTCAGGTTGATGATGCGGCCGCGGCGCTCCTTCATCATCCGGCGCAGGCACCCCTTCGACAGGCGGAACACCGACGTCAGGTCGGTCGCGATCACGCTGTCCCAGTCTTCCGGCTTCATCCGCAGGAGGAGCATGTCGCGCGTGATCGCCGCGTTGTTCACGAGGATAGTGGGCATCTCTCCCACAGCATCCAGCTCGCTCAGAAGGGCGCCGATCGAGGCCGCCTCGGCGACGTTCAGCGTCGCGCCCCGACCGTTGTATCCATGCGACGCCAGGGCCGCGGTCAGTGCCGCCGCGCCCTCAGCCGTGGTCGCCGTACCGATCACTCTGGCTCCGGCCTGCGCCAGCGCCAGCGCGATTTCGCGCCCGATCCCGCGGGAAGCCCCCGTTACCAGCGCGACGTCATTTTCCAGCATCTGTGCCTACCTCGATTCAAGCCTGTACCGCGGCCAATGCAGCCTGCAGGGATTCCGGATCCTCGAGCGCCTTCGCTTCGAGGCCCCGCTCGATGCGGCGGTTGAGCGCCGTCAGTACCTTGCCAGGGCCGCACTCGATCAGGGCGCCGATACCCCTCGCCGCAAGCGCCCGCACGGTATCCGTCCAGCGCACCGGGCTCGACAGCTGACGGACCAGGAGCTGGCGCAGGTCCGCCGGATCCTCATGGACCGAAGCGTCGACGGCGCTGACGAATCGTATGCGGGGTGCCCGGAAAGCCACCGTGCCGAGCCGCTCGCCGAGTCGTTGGGCGGCAGAATGCATCAGGCTGCTGTGGGAGGGAACGCTGACCGGGAGGGCCACGGCGCGCTTGGCGCCCAGGCGCTTCGCCGCCTCGATGGCGCGCTCCACGGGCTCGCGTGACCCGGCAATGACCACCTGCCCGGGAGAGTTGAAATTGACGGCCTCGACGACCCCGCCCTGCCCGGCCTCACGGCAGGCCTCCATCACCTGCGAATCGTCCAGGCCCAGGATGGCCGCCATCGCACCGGTCCCCGCCGGGACGGCCTCCTGCATGACGCGGCCCCGGAAGCGCACGAGGTCCACGGCGGCGCCGAAGTCGAGAGCGTCCGCCGCGACGAGCGCCGAGAACTCCCCGAGGCTGTGGCCGCTGACCACCTGTGGCTCGCCGCCGCCACGGGCGCACCAGAGCCGCCAGGTGGTGATCCCGGCAGCGAGCATCGCGGGTTGCGTACACTCGGTGCTGTTGAGGCGCTCCGCGGGTCCCTCCGCCACGAGCTGCCAGAGATCGTATCCGAGCACCGCCGAAGCCTCGGCAAAGGTGTCGCGGACCGCCGACCCGGCGTCCGCCGCGGCCGCGAGCGCCCCCAGCATGCCGACCGACTGCGAGCCCTGCCCGGGAAATACGAAGCCGAATGTCATCAGGTCCTCACGGGGTCAAAAAATTCCGGCGATTATAGCCACGTGGGCGAGGAACCCGCCGGGTGCGGGGACTGTCGAACGCCGCAAACGCAATCACCGCGCCCGCGGTTATGATTCCGCGTCGCGCCCCGGGGGCGCAATTGCCGCCGCAGGAATACCTCAGCTCATGATGAACCATCGCACATCCCCAGCGGGATCCGCTCCCGCGCATGCAGAACACCTTCACGCCGGCCATCTCCGCAAGGCACGCGGCTTCACGCTGATCGAGATCATGGTGGTGGTGATCATCATCGGCCTGCTTGCGGCGGTGATCGTGCCGCAGGTCGTCAGCAAAGTGGACGAGGCCCGCATCTCCAAGGCGAAGGAGGACATCCAGGCCCTCGAGACCGCGCTCACCGAATACCGGCTCGACAACTCGGAGTACCCGTCGAGCGACGACGGCCTCGACGCGCTCACCAAGCAGCCGAACGACCCCGCGGTCACTCACTGGCACGGGCCGTACATTCAGCGGCTCTCCAAGGACCCCTGGGGCCGCGCATACCAGTACGCCTATCCCGGGACGCACGGGCAGCCCTATGATCTCTTCACTCTCGGCGCCGACGGCCAACCGGGTGGCGACGGTGCAAACGCCGACATCGGCAACTGGAATCTCGCTGACTGACCCCATGCTGGCGCCAGGCGCCGCAGTTGTACCGGCTGGACGGCGTGCCACGCGATCCGGCGGCTTCACGCTGCTCGAGATCCTCATCGTCGTCCTGATCATCGGCATCGTGACCGCAGGGATGCTGTTGTCGATGAGCTTCGCCGGCAAGGACACGGAGTTGGAGACCGAGAGCAAGCGGCTGCTGAGCCTGATGGACTACGCCCGGGAGCAGGCGGAGCTGCAGACGCGCGATTACGGCATCTTCTTCGGCCAGCACGGCTATGAGTTCGTCGCGTACGATGTACGCACTGGCGCATGGCGACCGGTATTCGAGGACGACGCCCTGCGCAGGCGTGACCTGCCGAGCGGCCTCGAGTTCAAACTGGTGGTCGATGCGCGGCCGATCGTACTGACCGATGACATGAATGTCCCGTCGGGCAAGAAACCCGACTCTGCATCGGGCTTTCAGCCGCATCCGCTGCCCGGCGCGCAGAAGGGAACGGGCTCGGATTCGGATTCCTCCGATTCCGACTCGGATTCCGACTCGGATTCCGACAGCGGAAAATCCTTTGCCCCGCAGGTGATGATCTTCTCGAGCGGCGATCTCTCCTCCTTCAGCATTACGCTCGATCGTGCGGCGGCCGGCCGCAGCATCACCCTCGGCGAGAATCGGGACGGCAACATCGTCGAGAAGCCGATGGTGGTCGTCGAGGGTGGCACGTGAGCACTTCCAGAGGGTTCACCCTGATCGAGGTGCTGGTGGCGCTCGCCATCGTGGCCATCGGAATGTCGGCGGTGCTCGAGGCGCTGACCTCCTCGGCCAACACCGCCATGTACCTGCAGGACAAGACCTTCGCGGAATGGGTGGCCTTGAATCGCATCGAGACCGTCAGGCTGTCCGGCACCGTCCCGACCACTGGTACCAGCAATGACAATCTCGACTACGCGGGGCGCAGCTGGGAATGGCAGCAGCAGGTCACCGGCACTAAAATCCCGGGGCTGGTGAAGATCGAGATCGACGTGCGGCCGAGCGACAGCAAGGCGAACGAGGATCGCGGCTGGTATGCGAGCGCGATCGGTTTCATGAGCAACGCCATGGCGCCGCCGACGGACCCGGCACCGGCGTGGTCGTCGCAACCGATCAACACTGTGCCTGCGCCCAACACACCCGGCCTGCAACCCGGTCAGCAACCGGGCATCCCCGGCAGCCCGGGCACGCAATGATTGCCATGAGCCCGCCGCCAGCAGCCTCGCGCCGGACCCCGCGCGGATTCACGCTCATCGAGCTTCTGGTGGCGCTCTTCATCGCTGCCGTGATGTTCGCCATGGGCTACGGCGCCATCAATCAGGCCCTGCAGAGCCGCGGCTCCATCCGCCAGCACCAGCAGAGCCTCTTGGAGCTCGAGACCGCCATGCGCGTGATCGAGCAGGATTTCGTACAGCTCGCGCCGCGGCCAGTCCGTTCGCCGGACGGCAACGGCTATTTGCCGTGCCTGCAAGGAGGCTCGATGTCCCAAACCTCCGACACCTCGGACACCTCCGACAGTTCCTCCAGCTCCGACGATTCCAATAGTTCCGACACTTCCAGTTCCGACGCTTCGGATGCCTCGGATACAGGTACCCCGTTGGTCGCTCTGATGCGCGGCGGCTGGAGCAACCCCAACGGGGTGCCGCGCACGGAGCTCGAGCGGGTCGCATATGTTCTCGACAATGGCACCCTGGTGCGGGAGCACTGGAACGTGCTGGATGCGACGCTCTCCAGTTTGCCGGTCAAGCGAAATCTCCTGAAACATCTCCGCGGCGTGACGTTTCGCTACTTCGTGCCGCAGACGCGTTCCTGGGTCAATACCTGGCCGACGTCC
>Ga0134128_10002420_pt1 | contig 23209 bp, 22 predicted proteins | sample KB31754_FD_96462 | JGI IMG/M metagenome (GOLD analysis project Ga0134128, IMG submission 96462) | Terrestrial soil microbial communities with excess Nitrogen fertilizer from Kellogg Biological Station, Michigan, USA - KB3-175-4 | ecosystem: Environmental > Terrestrial > Soil > Unclassified ... | reverse complement strand
CGGGCGGCCCGGACCTGGTCCACGTGGACGCGTACCGGCTGGGCTCCGAGGCTGAAATTGACGACATCGACCTGGAAAACACCATGGACACGGCCGTCACCGTGGTGGAGTGGGGCGCCGGCCGCGTGGAGCACCTCTCCGCCAGCTGGCTCGAAATTGAGCTTGACCGGGCAGCGGGCGCCGGCGGCGCGGAAGACGCGGGCGCCGGCGGCGCGGAAGACGGGGACGACGGCGACGAGCCACGCACGCTGCGCCTGACCGCCGTCGGCCCGCGGTGGGAGGGCGTCGACTTCAGTGGGCTCGCCGGCCCCGGCGCTCCCGCTTCTCGCCAAGACCCGGCGTCTCGCCAAGACCCCGTGGAATAGGCTGGACCCGTGCGAATCCTCACCATTGACACGTCCGCCGTGGCCAGCGCAGCCCTGCTTTCCTTCGATGCGGCCGACCCCGCCGCGCCCGCCAGCGTGGAGGCCGAGTTTGCCACGGCCGACACCCGCAGCCATGCCGAGGTGTTGGCCCCGGGCGTCCGGTCCCTGTTTTTGGACCCCGTCGCGCAGGGGCCCGAGCTGGACGCGATTGTGGTGGGCGTGGGCCCCGGACCGTTCACTGGGCTGCGCTCCGGCATCGCCATGGCACGCACGCTCGCCTTCGCCTGGAAGGTGCCGCTGCACGGGCTCATGAGCCTGGAAGCGCTCGCATGGGACGTGCTCTCCCTCCGGGAGGCCGGGCAAGCCCTCCCGGAGGGCGGCGATTTTGTGGTGGCAACCGATGCGCGGCGCAGGGAAGTCTACTGGGCGCGCTACTCGGAAACCGGCGGACTCCTCAAGGGCCCCGTGGTGGGCCCCGCGGATGCCATCCGGGACGTGCCCGTCCACGGTGCCGGTGCCGGCCTGTATGCCGCGGGCCTGCGGGCAAACGGCTGCACGGTGGATGACGCCGCGGCCGGGCTGCAGCCCACCGCCGTGTCGCTGGGGCACATGGCCGCCCGCAAGATCCAGCAGGGCCTGGAGCTGCCCGGGACCGCGCCGCTCTACCTGCGCGAATCGGACGCCAAGGTGCCGGGGCCCCGGAAACGGGCCCTGCTGTGAACGGCCCGGATGCGATCGCCGCCCAGGCACCCAAGCGCCCGGCGGCGCTGAGGGACATGGTGGAGTCCGACGTCGGCCCCGTCACCGACATGGATGCCCGGCTTTTCGGCGTGGACTGCTGGCCGCGCCAGCTGTTCATGGACGAGCTGGCCGCTCCCAAGACGCGGAGGTACATTGTCGCCGAGGCGCCGGCCGCGCCCGGCGGCGGGGACGGCGGGACAACAATCGTGGGCTACGCGGGGCTCATGTGTGTGCCGCCCGTCGCCGACATCCAAACCATCGGCGTGCTGCCCGAATTCGAGGGCCGCGGCATTGCCCGGGCCATGATGGTGGAGCTCATTGGGGAAGCGCGGCGGCGCGGGGCCCTGGACATGCTGCTCGAGGTCAGCTCCACCAACCCCCGGGCGCAGGACCTCTACCGGCGCTTCGGCTTTGAGCACATCCACACGCGCCGCCGCTACTACCGGGACGGCTCGGACGGGCTCGTCATGCGCCTGACGCTGGCCGGCGCCGCAGACCCGGAACCGGACACGAAGGACCCCTCATGAACCAGGCCAACCCACTGATCCTGGGGATCGAGTCCTCCTGCGACGAAACCGGGGTGGGGCTGGTCCGCGGCATCGAGCTGCTCACCAACACGGTGTCCTCGTCCATGGAGGAGCATGTGCGCTTTGGCGGCGTCATTCCTGAGATCGCCTCCCGGGCCCACCTGGACGCGTTTGTGCCCACGCTGGAGCAGGCGCTCGCCGAGGCGGGCGTTGCCCTGGACGACGTCGACGCGATCGCGGTGACCAGCGGGCCCGGCCTGGCCGGCGCCCTCATGGTGGGCGTGAGCGCCGCCAAGGCGCTGGCCCTGGCCACGGGCAAGCCGCTGTACGCCATCAACCACCTGGTGGCGCACGTGGGCGTGGGGCTGCTTGATGCATCAATTGCCGCGGCCGCCACGGCCGGGGAACTGCCGGAAAACCTGGGCGCGCTGCTGGTCTCCGGCGGCCACACCGAGATCCTGCGCGTGCGCAACATCGCGGCGGACGTGGAACTGCTGGGCGCCACGATCGACGACGCCGCCGGCGAGGCCTTTGACAAGGTGGCCAGGTTGCTCGGCCTGGCCTACCCGGGCGGGCCCGCCATCGACAGGCTTGCCCGGGAGGGCGACGCCAAGGCGATCCGCTTCCCGCGCGGGCTGACCGTGCCCAAGTACATGGGCACGGCCGAGGCACCCGGACCGCACCGCTACGACTTTTCCTTCTCCGGCCTGAAGACCGCCGTGGCCCGCTGCGTCGAGGGGTACGAGGCCCGCGGCGAGGCCGTCCCGGTGGCCGACGTCGCGGCGTCGTTCCAGGAGGCGGTGCTGGACGTCATCACGGCAAAGGCCGTGCTGGCATGCCGGGAAAACCACATCACCACGCTCCTGCTGGGCGGGGGCGTCGCGGCCAATTCGCGGCTTCGGCAGCTGGCGCAGCAGCGGTGCGGGGCCGCCGGCATCACGCTGCTGGTGCCCAGGATGTCGCTGTGCACCGACAACGGCGCCATGGTGGCCGCCCTCGGGGCACAGCTGGTCATGAACGGCGTGGCCCCCAGCGACCTCGCCTTCGCACCGGACTCCTCGATGCCGGTGGGCAGCATCAGCCTGTAGCGCCGAACGGTCCACCCTGACGCACGAACGGGCACTTGACGGTGGTGTTGCGCCGGGGCAGCATGGCCGCGCCGACCTCGCGCGTCCAGGCGCCCCACTTGGCCATTTCCGCAGCCGGCTGCTCCTCGGTCAACTGGTCCATGGGGGTGGCCGGACCGTTGTGGATGTAGCTGAACATGCCCGTGGTGCCTGCCTTCATTCCTCGTGGTGCTTTTTGTGTGGCGTCGACCATGGCGGATTCCCGGCCAACAGGGTGATCAGGCGTTGGACACCTGGCGGCCCGTGAAGGCAACCAGTCGCTCGAGGCTCTCCGCGGACTCCTCCACGAGGATCTCCCCGGCGACGCTCTTGCCGCGCATGGCGGGCTGGATCGTAGCCCGGGCCAGGCCCGGGACGTAGCCGGCGAGGACGGGGGAGGCTTTCAGGGTGCGGCCGGTGGCCGTGGCGAAGTCCCAGGGGTGGACCAGGAACTCCAGGTTCAGGATGTTGGCCACCGTGGTTGCCGGGAGCACCGCGAAGCCCATGTCCACGGCGGCCCAGGTGTCGGCCCAGTCGGCGGCGTCAACGGGGATGAGGAGGGACTTGTCAATGGTCCTGGAATTTCTCCCTGGGAGGCGCGGGGTTGTGACGCGGCGCAACAAGCCTGGCGGCGTCTGCCGCCAGGTGGTCCCGCTCGTCGGTCCAAAAGGACTCCGGTGACTCACGCAGCCCCGACATCCCCCGCCTGGTGGCCCGGCTGCGGTTTCAGGAACGCCGGCGGAGCCTGGCGGCCCGGTAGCCGAACCCGATGGCGAACATGGCCAGCCCCGCGAGCACGGCCCCGGGCGGCAGCGTCGCCACCAGCACCACGCAGGCGGCGGCCCCCAGAACCTGCAGGAACCGGGGGTAGCGGCGGTCCGCGCCCCGCTGGGTCAGCGCCGAGAGGTTGGCCACCAGGTAGTAGAGCAGCACGCCGAAGGAGGAAAACCCGATGGCCCCGCGCAGGTCCGCGAAGGCAATGATCACGCACACGGCGGCGCCCACGGCCAGTTCCGCGCGGTGCGGCACCCGGTACGTGGGGTGCACGGCGGCGAGCCATCGGGGCAGGTCGCCCTCGCGGGCCATGGCCAGCGACGTCCGCCCCAGCCCCGCGATGAGGGCCAGCAGCGCGCCCAGCGACGCCAGGGCCGCGCCGACCCTGACCACCGGAACGGCCCAAGACCACCCGCCGGCGGCCACCGCCCCGGCGAGGGGCGCGGGGGTGGAGGCGACGGCGTCGGGCCCCAGGGCGGCCAGGACGGTGACGGCGACCGCGGCATAGACCACCGCGGCGATCGCCAGGGCCGCGAGAATGGCCCGCGGAATGGTCCGGCGCGGGTCCTTGACCTCCTCCCCCAGCGTGGCGATCCTGGCGTAGCCGGCGAAGGCGAAGAACAGCAGGCCGGCCGACTGCAGGATGCCGTACCAGCCGTGCGAAAGGACGCCCCCGCCCCACGGTCCCGCCGTTCCGCCGGCCGGTCCACCCGCCCACACCGCCGCCACGGACACAGCCAGCGCCGCGAGGACTGCCCCCACAATGATCCGGGCCAGCGCGGCCGTGCGCGTCACGCCGCGGTAGTTGACGGCGACCAGAAGCACGACGGCGGCAATCGCCACCGGGCGCTCCCACCCCGGCGGCGCGGCGTAGGCGGCGAACGTCATGGCCATGGCGGCGCTGCTGGCGGTCTTGCCCACCACGAACCCCCAGCCCGCCAGGAATCCCGGCCATTCGCCGAGCTGTTTCCGCCCGTACACGTAGGTGCCCCCGGATTCGGGGTAGGCCGCGGCCAGCTGGGCCGAGGACGTTGCATTGCAATAGGCCACCACGGCGGCAACCCCCAGCCCGATGAGCAGGCCGGAGCCCGCCGCCTGGGCCGCGGGCGAAAACGCGGCAAACACGCCGGCGCCGATCATGGATCCGAGCCCGATCACGACGGCGTCGCCCGTGCCCAGGCGGCGGGCCAGCGGCGGGAGGCTGTTCATTGCGTGCGGCCTTTCACAGGTGGGCGGACGTGCTCCAAATGAGACTAGCCGTTCCGGGTGAACAATGCCTGAACCGGCGGGCGCCGGCGGCAGCATGGCTGCGCCTCGCCGGGCCGCGGCCGCCTGCGGTGCCGCTACCCGGCAGCGGGGAAGGCCAGCTCCATGGTCGTGCCGTCGGGCCCGGTGCTGCTGATCTCCACGCGGCCCCCGGCAGCCACGGCGATCTCGCGGACCAGGGCCAGGCCCAGGCCGTAGCTGCGCCGGCTGCCAGGGGAGGGTTCGGTGGTGCGCGCGAACCTGTCGAAGACGCGGTCCTGGTCGATCCCGGAGATGCCGGCGCCGGTGTCCGCCACGGTGACCGACGCCTCCCGGCCGCGCTCCGCCGCCGTGACGGTGATCAGCCCGCCTTCGGGGGTGTGGGCCAGGGCATTGTCCACCAGCCCCAAAACCGCGCGGCGCAGGCTGTTCGGCTGGATGCGCGCCCGGGGCGCGCCCGCGTGCACGAACTCGAGCCGGACGCCGCGGCCGGCGGCCATGTCCTGGAGCTCGTCCGTGACGGCGCGAACAACGGCGGCCACGTCCACGGCCTCCGCTGCGGGGTAGTCGGGATCACCGGTGGCCGCCAGCAGCAGTTCCTGCACCGTGGCGGTCAGGCCTGCCGTGTCGCGTCGGACCTGGGCCAGCAGACCCGACACCTCGGCGCCGCCGGCCACCTTTTGCTGGGCCAGCTGGACCCGGGCGTCCAGGATGGCCAGCGGCGTGCGCAGCTCATGGCTGGCGTCCTGGACGAACCGGCGCTGCAGGTCCAGGGCCCGGCCCAGCGGCCGGATGGCGCTGCGGGCGCTGAGCCAGCCGATGGCCCCGGCGGCCACGATCCCCGCCAGGCCGGCGACGGCCATGGCCTTGAGCATGTCGTTCGATTCGACATACACCCGGGCCGAGCGGGGATCCTGCGCCGAAAGGTCCGGATGGTGGGAGAGGTAGAGCATGTAGATGGCCGCGGCGACGATCACGGCGATCACCATGACGGCGGAGGCCACGGCGATGCGCAGGCCCACCGTGAGGGCGGCGCGCCGCAGCTGCAGGTCATCGTGGCCGCTGGCCGCGGGGCCGGCCCCACGCGATGTCACGAGCCGTCCCCAATCTGGTAGCCGGCGCCATGCACCGTGCGGATCACGGACTTGGAGACCTTCTTGCGCAGGTAGTGCACGTAGGTGTCGATGACGCCGGGCGAGTCCTGCGGGTGGAACAGCGCGGCCACGAGTTCGGGGCGGGTGAAGATGCGCCCCGGTTCGCCGGCGAGCATCGCAAGCAGTTCGGTTTCCTTGGCCGTGAGCTCAACGTGGTCCCCGTACAGGGAACGCAGGAGCCGGCCCGCCGGCTCCAGCGTCCAGTCGCCAATGGCCAGCTGGGCGGGGGCGGCGTCAAAGCGCCGGGTGATGGCCCGCAGCCTGGCGCGCAGCTCGCCGGCGTCGAACGGCTTGGTCATGTAGTCGTTGGCCCCGGCGTCGAGCCCTTCAATTTTCTCCCCCGTGCTGCCCAGGGCGGTCAGGATGAGGGCCGGGGTGGCATTCCCCGCCCGGCGCAGGGCGCGGATCATTTCGACGCCGTCCATCACGGGCAGCCCGCGGTCCACCACCATGACGGCCCATTCCCGGCTCAGGCCCAGGTGCAGCCCCGACTGCCCGTCCACGGCGAGCTCCACGTCGTAGTCGCCGGCCAGCAGCTGCGCGGTCAACGGTCCCAGGACGGGATCGTCCTCCACGAGCAGGAGGCGGGGGCGCTCATTGGTGTGCATGCCTTCCATTGTCGCCCGCAGGGACCCGGGATGCCTCGTGCGCCTCGGGGAGCGCATGGCGCGCCGCCCGGCGCGAGCGCAGCACGCTGATGATGCCGGGAATGATGGACACGAGCACCATGAGGACGGCGATGACGTCGATGTTCTTGGCGATCACCTCAAAGTGCCCCAGCCAGGTGCCCAGAAGGACGACGGTGGTTGCCCAGCCGACTGCCCCGCTCACGTTCCACAGGGTGAACTTTTTGTGGTTGTAGTTGGCGATGCCCGCCACGAGCGGTGCGTAGGTGCGCACCACGGGGACAAACCGGGCCAGCACGATGGCCCAGCCGCCGCGCTTGGCGAAGAAGACCTCAGTCTCCACGAGGTACCTGGTCTTCAGGACGCGGGCGTCGTCCTTGAACCAGCGGCGGCCAAATTTCCGCCCGATCAGGTAGCCGACCTGGTCGCCGGCAATGGCGGCCACGGCCACCACGCCGATCAGCACGGGCAGCGCCAGGTTCAGCTGCTGGTGCAGCAGCCCGGCCGTGAAGAGCAGGGAATCGCCGGGCAGGAACGGGAACAGCACGCCGGATTCAATGAAGACGAGCAGGGCGACCACGGCGAGGGTGGCCGGTCCAAGCCCCTGCAGGAGGGCGGCCGGGTCCAGGACCGAGGTCAGCCCGGCGGGGGCAATGGCGGCGGGGAGCGCGTTGGCTAACAGGTTCATGGTGCGGCCTCAATCAGGAATGGGCTGCGGGGGCAGCGTCGGGGCGGACCGGGCCAAAGCGGTCCAGGAGGGGCATGCGCGGCAGCAGGCGCCCCTGGAACCGGTTCCACACGCCGACGAACAGGAGCACGGCGGCGCTGGAGGCCAGGAAGGACGCAATGACGTCGCTGGGGTAGTGGACGCCGATGTACAGGCGCGACCACGCCAGGACCACGGGCACCAGGACGCCCAGGATGACGGCGAGCCGCGACCAGCGGGTGTTCCGGGCCAGGAACCAGAAGGCCCAGGCCAGCCCCACGGCCAGGGCAACGTGGCCGCTGGGGAAGCTGTTGGAGCCGGTTTCCGGGGCCAGCGGGTCAAAGAGCAGGGCCGGGTTGGGGCGCTGGCGCTCGACGATGGCCTTGAAGAACTGGCTGGAGAGATAACCGGCGGCGGCCGTGCCGCCAAACGCGATGGCGTTCACGGGGGATTTCCGCACGATCAGCAGGAACAGGGCGCACAGGGCGATGATGGCCACGCCGCCGGCCGGCGAAAACACGTAGTTCAACGTCATGGCCACGGCGGTAAGGAAGCCGTCGTGGGTGCGGCTCAGCTCCTGGTCAACCGTGAATTCGCCGGCACTGAAGCCATGTATGCCGGTGGCCACAAAGCCCAGGGTCAGCACGGCCGCGGACAGCAGCGCCACCCACAGCCCCCAGAGCGGAAGCTGGGGGAGCACGGCCAGGCGGGTCTGCCGCGGCTGTGCGTGGCGGGCCGTGGCGTCGTCCGGGCGGCCGCCCCGGTACTGGTGTTCTGGAAGGAAGCGGGACACGTAAATCTCCAATGCGTGCGCGGACAGGGAGGCGGCCCGGGGGCCTTTCCTCCACTGTCCCGCACGGCGTCTAAGAATTCGTTAAGATTTGCCCGCCAGGGCGCTCGCGCAGGCGTCAGGCGGCCGTGATTCTCAGCACCAGCGTCCTGGCCTCCGGGCGGAGCGCGAAGTCCGGCCAGACGTCCGGGCCGCAGGCGCGTGAGCCCAGCCCGTGCTGCGCGGCGTCCAGGTACAGGTGGCTGTGGCTCGGAACCGGGAGCTCGTGCGGGTGCCCGGCGCGGGCCACCTCCTGGGCCGTGTGCCGCGCCAGGGTGAAGCCGGGCCGCCGGCCGGCAGCGTCCGGTTCGGCGTCGATGCGCAGCCACGGCGCGCCGCCCCGGGCCAGCTCCAGCGAGCGGATGCCGCTGCGGTGACCGCTCTCCTGCGGCCGGGCGTAGGGCACGGCCAGCCCCTCCAACGTTTCCGTGTACCGCCCCACGAGTGCCGCACGCATGCTGTCCGGGTACGATTCCCGCGGGCCGGCGCCAAACCAGGAGGCGCCGTCCACGTCCGTGGGCAGGTCCAGACGGACCCCGATGCGCGGCCACACGGTGTCCCAGCCCGCGCTCGGCGTGATGTCGATGCGCAGCCACAGTTCGCCCCCGGCCAGCTGCCAGCTTTCCTCCACGGCGACCGTGTGGCGGCTGTTGGCGGCGGCGTAGCGCGTGAGGACCCGGAGGCCGCCGTCCAGCGCGGCGGCGTCCTCGACCCGCCCGGTCAGCCGGTCCAGGCCGGCCGCCAGCCAGGTGCTGGCGGACGACGGCGCCGGTACGCCCCTTCCGCTGTTCAGCCAGGGATCGGCCAGGTCGTAGGAGCCGAAGCCGGCACCCTTGTCGTTGTCCGTGGGTGCGCGCCACAGCTCCAGCCGGGGACCGTCCACGGGCCGGCCGGCCAGCGAGACGAGCCGGCCGGCGTCGAACACGGCCGGTCCCAGCGTGAGGGGTCCGGCGGCGGGCCCGGCCACGGCGGCGGGGCGGGGGCACCGGACCTTGGCCCGTGGCGCCGAGCAGTCCAGCTGGACCGCGGACAGCACATGGCCCGCCGGTGCCCACGCGGTCGCCTCGCGCAGCACGGCCTCCACTGTCAGCCAGGTTTCGCCGACCGGGGCGGGCTCCACCGGCGGGAGCGCATGCGCCGTGGAGGCGCCGGCAGGCAGCGGGCCGTCGCCGGGGGCCGCGGCGTCCAGTTCGCCCGATCCTGTGGTGTCGCCGTCGTGCTCCACCCGCCAGCGCAGCACGACGTCGGATGCGTCCGCCGTGTGCCGCAGGTTGGCGACGCCCAGGAGGGGTGCGCCGCCGTCGTCGTGCGTGAGGGTGAGGCGGATGGGGGAGACGACCTGTTTGTATTCGTACAGGCCCGGCGTGGGCGTGGAGTCGGAGAGGACCATGCCGTCCATGACGAAGTTGGAGTCGTGGACCACCTCGCCAAAGTCGCCGCCGTAGGCAAAGAACTCCGTGCCGTCCGTGGTGTGCGTGCGGATGCCGTGGTCACGCCACTCCCAGACGAAGCCGCCGTGCAGGCGCGGGTGCCGTTCGAGAAGGTCCTCGTACTGGTCGATGGCGCCGGGGCCGTTGCCCATGGCGTGGACGTATTCGCACAGGATGAACGGCTTGCCGCGCTGCCTGGCGGATTCCGCGGCGGAGCAGCCCAGCAGCAGGGAGCGGGAGCCGTCGCGGCCGATGGCGTCCGTTTCCGGGATGGAGGAGTACATGCGGGAGTAGACGTCCGTGTAGGCGCCGGTGTAGTCGCCCTCGTAGTGGACCGGCCGGCCGTTGTCCCGGGCATGGACCCAGGCCGCCATGGCGGCCAGGTTGGCGCCCGTGCCTGATTCGTTGCCGAGCGACCACATGACGATGGACGGGTGGTTCTTGTCCCGCTCCACGGTCCGCTCGATCCGGTCCAGGTAGGCGCCGCGCCAGGCGGGGTCGTCGCTGGGGTTGTCCACCCAGCCCTGCGTGTCGAAGCCGTGCGTCTCCAAGTCGCACTCGAGGATGACCCAGAAGCCCATTTCGTCGGCCAGGTCCAGCAGGCGCGGGTGCGGCGGGTAGTGGCTGGTGCGGATGGCGTTGACGTTGAACCGCTTCATGAGGGCCAGATCCTCCCGTGCGTCGGCTTCGTCGAAGACGCGGCCGCGGTCCGGGTGGGTCTCGTGCCGGTTGACGCCGTGGAACACCACGCGGCGGCCATTGACCAGGAAGCGGTCGCCGGCGATCTCCACGGTGCGGAAGCCCAGGCGCAGGGAAATGGTTTCCGCCTTGCCCGCAACGGTGGCGTCGTAGAGCCGCGGAACCTCGGCGGACCACGGCTCCACATTCCTGATGGCCAGGGGGGCCACCTCGGCCGCGGAGGCCCAGGTGACGCTGACACCCAGTTCCGGCACAGACAGCGTGAGGGGGTACGCGTCCGGGGAGGCCGTGAATTCCGGGTCGATGGTGCCGGTGCCGGCTTCATTGCGGGTGCCGGAAGCGGCCGGGCCCGTCGTCCAGCCGGTGCGCAGCCACACGTCGGTGATGCCGCCGGCCGGGCGGGCCTGCAGCGTGACGTCGCGGAAGATGCCCGGCAGCCACCACTGGTCCTGGTCCTCCAGGTAGCTGGCCGCGGACCACTGGTGCACCCGCACCACCAGCAGGTTGGGGCCGGCGCGCAGGGCGCCCGTGACGTCAAACTCCTGTGCGAGGCGGCTGCCGGAGCCCACGCCGATCTCGGTCCCGTTCACCCACACCTTATAGTGCGACTCGACGCCGTCGAAGCGCAGGGTGAGCGCCGCCGTCGTGCTTTCCAGCCAGGCGGCCGGGACGTCGAACCGGCGGCGGTAGTCGCCCGTGGGGTTGGCGTCCGGCACGTGGGGCGGGTCGATCGGGAACGGGTACTGGACGTTGGTGTAGATGGGCCGGCCGTAGGCGCCCTCCCCCTCGAGCACCCAGTGTGACGGGACGGGCAGGGTGTCCCAGCCGGAGTCGTCCAGGGACTCGGCGGCAACGCCTTCGGCGTCCTCGCCCCCGGGCAGGACGGGGCCTGCCGGGGTGCCGGGGACGCCGGGCAGCAGGCGGAAGCGCCAGTCGCCGTTCAGCGACAGGGACGGGGCATCGCTGTGGAGCCAGGACCGGGCGGCGGCGCGGCGGCCGGAACCCGGCCCGCGGTCGGTGACGTAGGACGGTGCGTTGGTCATTACTTGACTGATCCTTCTGTGAGGCCGCCGCGCCGGAAGCGCCGCGACACGACCATGGCAATGGCGGGCGGGACGCTGGACAGCGGCATCCCCGCCGGTGGCGGATTGGACACGAAGCTACCATAAAAATTGAGTGGTTACTCGAATTTGACGCAACCGGACGCACGGCGTGGGCTAGGCTGGCATGCCATGAGCACCCCATCCGCCGCGCAGTCCGCCGCGCAGCCCGCCGCGAAGTCCGCCGCGCAGCCCGCCAGGCGCGGGCCGTACGCGAAGTCCAGGCAGCGGCGTGAAAGCATCGTGGCGGCCGCCTATGCGGTGTTTGCCGCCCACGGCTACCGGGGCGGCTCACTGCAGGATGTGGCGGACAAGGTGGGGATGAGCCAGACCAGCCTCCTGCACTATTTCCCGTCCAAGCGTGATCTGCTGCTCGCCGTGCTGCACCAGCGAGACACGATCACCCAAGACGGCACGCCGCGTGACCCGGAGCAAACCTTGGCCGACGCGGTGGTCCGCCAGGCCCGCTTCAACGAGACGGTGCCCGGCGTGATTGAGCTCTACACGGTGCTGTGCGCCGAGTCCGTCACGGACAACCACCCCGGGCTGGAGTACTTCACCGAACGCTATGAAAGGCTGCGGCGCAGCTACCTTCGGGCGTTCACGGCGCTCGCAGATGAAGGAAGGCTGCGCCCGGGAGTTGACCCCGGCCGCGCGGCCGCCAGCCTGATTGGCCTCTGGGACGGCATCCAGACCCAGTGGCTCATGGCGCCGGAGCGCATCGACATGGCGGGGTGCCTGCGCGACTACCTGGACCTGGTGGTCCTGCCCGCGTAGGACCGGGCAGGGAGCCGGCAAGCGTGGATCAGTTCCCTGCCATCTCCGCCACGAGTTCACGCACGACGGCGCGCAGGTCGCCGTGGTGCGCTGCCGCCACGCGGCGCTGGCGCTGGTAGCCGGCGCCGCGGGCGATGATGTCCTCGACGCCGGCCAGCTCCGTGGCGCAGCCGAGGCGGGCGGCGACGGGTTCCAGCCGGTTCAGCAGCTCCACCGTGTGTTCGGTGACCAGCTGCTCCTTGCCCGCGGCGTCCAGGATGATGATCGCGTCCATGCCGTAGCGGGCCGCGCGCCACTTGTTTTCCTGCACGTGCCACGGCGGCATGGTGGGGATGGATCCGCCGTTGTCCAGGGTGGTGGAGAAGTCCTCCACGAGGCACTGGGTGAGCGCGGCAATCGCGCCGATTTCCTTCAGCGTGGACATGCCGTCGCAAATGCGCATCTCCATGGTGCCCAGCCCCGCCACGGGCCGGATGTCCCAGCGGATCTCATTGGTCGCGTCGATCACCCCGGTGGTGAACATGTCCTCCACGTAGGACTCGTAGGCGGCCCAGTCCGGGAACTGGAACGGCAGCCCGGCGGTGGGCAGCTGCTGGAACATGAGCGCACGCTGCGACGCGTAGCCGGTGTCCTCGCCGTTCCAGAAGGGCGAGGAGGCGGACAGTGCCTGGAAGTGGGGGAAGTGGTTGACCAGCCCGTCCAGGACGGGCATGGCCTTGGAAACGTGGTCCAGGCCGACGTGGACGTGCACGCCGTAGATGAGCATCTGGCTGCCCCACCACTGCGTGCGGTCCACGAGCTTCGCGTAGCGTTCCTTGTCCGTGACGGCCTGGGTGCGCGGGTTGCTGAATGGGTGCGTGCCGGCGCTGAGCAGGTCCAGGCCGAGGGGGGCTGCCGCCTCACGCAGGACGTTCAGGTTCCGGGCCAGGTCCGCGGTGCCCTCGGCCACGGTGTGGCTGACCCCTGTGACCAACTCCACTGTGTTTTGGAGCATCTCGCCCTTGATGTGGGGGTGCTCGCTCCCCGGCAGGAGGTCGGGATGGGCCGCGGAAATGTTGTCAAAAACTTCACTGGCGCGGGCGGCCAATTCGCCGCTTTCGGCATCGACCAGCGCAATTTCCCACTCCAGGCCCAGTGTGGACCGCTCGGATTGGGCGAAATCAATCTTCACTTCGGACGCCCCCTTGGCATTGGTGGAATTGTGTCGCAATGCGGCAAGGGTGCCGGCTGCCTTCTGATTGTAGTTCAGGTGATCGGGCAGAATGGGTGCGTGCCCATATTAAACAAAGACATGACGTTGTGCATTTCCCTGGCGGCCCGGCCCAGCAACATTGGCACGCGCTTCCACAACTACCTCTATGACGCCCTCGGCCTGAATTTTGTCTACAAGGCTTTCGCGCCGGCGGACCTGGCCCAGGCCGTCGCCGGCATCCGCGGGCTGGGAATCCGCGGGGCCGCCGTGTCCATGCCGTACAAGGAAGACGTCATTGCCCTGGTTGACGCCATGGACGCCTCTGCCGCCGCCATCGATTCGGTCAACACGATCGTGAACGACGGCGGCACCCTCACCGCATACAACACCGACTACCTGGCCATCGCCCGGCTTCTCGCGGACCACGGGATCGAGCCCGGCACCACTGTCCTGCTGCGCGGTTCCGGCGGCATGGCCAAGGCCGTGGCGGCCGCCGTGCGCGACGCCGGGCTGGCGAACGTGAGCATCGTGGCCCGGAACGAGCCGGCCGGCCGGGCGCTCGCCGGACTGTACGGCTTTGCCTGGCTGCCGGAAGCCGCCACGGAAACGGCCGACATGCTCATCAACGTCACGCCCCTGGGCATGGCCGGGAAGGACGAGGGTGTCCAGTCCTTCAGCGACGCCCAGGTGGGCGCCGCGGACGTGGTGTTCGACGTCGTCGCACTTCCCTCCGAAACGCCGCTCATCAAGGCGGCGCGGGCCGCCGGCAAGCGTGTCATCACGGGGGCCGAGGTCATCGCAATCCAGGCCGAGGAGCAGTTTGTGCTCTACACCGGGGTCCGGCCCAGCCCCGAGCTGGTGCGTGCGGCCTCCGAGTTTTCCCGGCTCTAGCCTCCGAGCGGTTCGACCACGACGGCGACCCTGTCCTCGCCAATCCTCGTCAGCACCAGCGTGGCCTTGTTGGGCCCCTTGCCCGAACCCGTCAGCAGCTGGCGCCGCAGTTCCTCCGGCGTGGTGGACACGCCGCGCTTCTTGATGTCCAGGACGCCAATCCGGTTCGCCTTCACCCAGCCCTTGAGCGCCTTGACGTTGAACGGCCTGACCTCCAGCACCTTGTAGGCGCGGGCAAAGGGCGTCTCAACCAGCCCGTCGGCGCACAGGTAGGCGATGTGCGGATCCAGCAGGTGGGCGCCGATGCCGCGTGCCAGGTCCGCCACCAGCCCCGCGCGGATCACGGCGCCGTCGGGTTCGTACAGGTAGCCGGCCACCGGGCCCGTGTCCGCGTCCTGCGCGCCGGCATCGTAGGGCACGGCGCTGGTCAGCTCCGAGGTGCCGGCCGGGCCGGTGACCAGCGCGGCGCGGCGCACGCCCGGGCGGGCCAGCGCGTTGAAGTACAGGCCCGCCTCCACCACGTCGCCGTTGACCGAGACCCACTGGGCCTCCGCCGTGCCGGGGATGGCGTCATGGGGGATGCCGGGCCCCATCTTCACGCCCACCGCCCTGCCCGATTCGGCCAGGCCTTCCACGAACGACAGCGGCGGGGAGAAGGCCTCCGGGTCAAAGAGGCGCGTGGTGCCGGAGGTGCTCGTGGTGCGGCGGGCCGGATCCAGCCAGACGCCGTCGATGCCCGTGAGATCCACGTCCTCGGCCCTGGCGCACACCACCGTGGCGTGGGGGAACGGCATGAGGTTCACGGTGGCGCAGGCGGCGGTGAGCTCGTCCATTTCCACGGCCGTGACGTGGATGTCCAGGCTCGCCATGGCCAGGGCGTCCGCCCCGATGCCGCAGCCGAGGTCGGCCACGGAGGTGATGCCCGCCGTCGTGAACCGCTGTGCGTGGAGGGCGGCGGTGCCCAGCCGGGTGGCCTGTTCCAGGCCGGCCGGGGTGAACAGCATCTGGCGGGCAAACTCGCCGAACTTGGCCTCCGCCTTGGCCCGGAGGCGGGACTGGGTGAGGGCCGCGGCAACCAGCTCGGCGGAGTGGCCGGCCTTGCGCAGTGCGCCCGTGACCTGCAGGGAATCCGCTTCCCGGTAGGGTCCCATGGAGGACAGAAGTTCCCATCCGGCAGGAGTGAGCAGCGGCGAAATTGCGTCAGTGGACATAGGGAAAGCCTAGTGGCCGCAGCCGGCGCGCCGGGCACCGCCCGGACAGTCAGCCGTCCTTGCGGATCCACCGGAACGTGAAGCGGCACAACAGGAGCCCCACCACGAGCCACACGCCCATGACGAGCGCCACCAGCCCCAAGTCCCAGTGCCCGCTTGGCTCCGCCGCCTCGAACGACCCCGGCAGGAACACCGCCCGCATGCCCTGCGCCATCCACTTCAACGGGAAGATGCTGGCCACGTTTTGCAGCCAGCCGGGCAGCTGCGCAAAGTTCAGGTAGACGCCGGAGATGAACTGCAGCAGCAGCACGATCGGGATGACCACAGCCGTCGCGGACTTGCCGGTGCGCGGCAGGGCGGAGAGCGCAATGCCCAGCACGCAGCTGGTGATGACGCCAAAGAGGAAGACCCAGGCAAACGTAAACCACTTCCCGGGGTCCGAAGGCATGGCCACCTTGAAGGCAAAGCGCGCCACGAGCAGCAGCAGCGCCACCTGCATCACCGAGCTGGCCAGGACCATGCCGATCTTCCCGCAGAAGTACGAAAAAACCGGCAGCGGCGTGCCGCCGAGGCGCTTGAGGGTGCCGTCGCCCTTCTCCTGGGCAATGTCCACGCCCAGGTTCTGCACGCCGCTGAGCAGCATGCCGGCCGCCACCATGCCGGGAACGTAAAACGCCGCCCAGGTGATGCCGCCGCTGCCGTCCGGCGCCGCGCCGATGTTCGGGCTGGTGCTGAAGGCCACGGCAAACACGGAGAGCATCAGGATCGGGAACAGGAAGGTGAAGAACACCGAGTCGCCCTGGCGGAAATACGTCCGCAGCTCGTAGCCGATGCGCGACCATCCCAGGCGCAGGGTCCTCATGCCGCGTCCTCCGCCGCTCCGGCGTGGGCGCCCACCAGGTCCAGGTAGATGTCCTCGAGGCTGGGCCGGGTGATTTCCAGCCCCTCGACCTCGCGGCCGGCCTCGGCATACAGCCGCGCCGCGAGCGCGGACGGCGCGCTGGTGCGCTCCGAACGCACGACGCCGTCCTGCCGCCACCGCACGATCGGCACCTTGGCGCCGGGCCCGCCGATCTGGTCGATCGGGCCGATGTCCACGAGCCGTCCGCCGACAATCACGCCGGCGCGGTCCGCCAGCGTGGCGGCCTCGTCCAGGTAGTGGGTCGTGAGCAGGATGGTGGTGCCTTCGTCCTTGAGGCCGTTGACCAGCCCCCAAAACTGGTGCCGTGCCTGCGGATCGAAGCCTGTGGTGGGCTCGTCCAGGAACAGCAGCCTGGGCCGGCCGATGATGCCCAGGGCCACGTCCACGCGGCGGCGCTGCCCGCCGGACAGCCTGCCGATCCGGGTCCTCGCCTGGGACGCCAGGCCGACGGCCTCGATGACCTCGCCGACGTTGCGCGGGTTCGGGTAGTAGCCGGCAAAATGCTTCAGCTGCTCCAGCACGGTGACATTGCCGCTTTCCCCGCTGGACTGCAGCACGATCCCGAGCTGGGACTTCCAATCAAGGCCGCCGTGCTGCGGATCCTTGCCCAGCACGCTGACCTCCCCGCTGCTGCGGTCTCGGTAGCCCTCCAGTATTTCGATGGTGGTGCTCTTGCCGGCTCCGTTGGGGCCCAGCAGGGCAAAGGTCTCGCCTTCGTGAATCTCAAAGCTGATGCCGTCCACGGCGTTGGCGCCGCCGTAGGACTTGGCCAGCTCGCGGACCTGGACGGGCGGTGCACCGGGTGTCATGCAAGCCATGCTTGCATTGCGGGGCCGCGCGGGCAATAGTGCGCCTGCGGGCGCGCCGCGACTGGTGCGCCCAGAGCGAAACCCGGCCCTCCGGCGTCGTACATTTTGGGGTTGGTACTGGCACTCGCCTTGACCGAGTGCTAACCAATTCAATAGAGTCAGGGTTAGCACTCTCACCCCGAGGGTGCTAACACCTTGGACTCTTGGCCTGGGGATCATCACCGGCACCGCGACGACGGTTGGGATCCCGCTTGGGCTTTGCGTCCTTGAGCCATCCATAGAATTTACTCATGTGAAGGGGAGGTCCGAGTGTCGGTCTCTATTAAGCCTCTTGAGGATCGTATTGTTGTCCGCCAGCTCGAAGCAGAGCAGACCACCGCTTCCGGGCTGGTCATCCCGGACACTGCCAAGGAAAAGCCCCAGGAGGGCGAAGTTGTGGCAGTGGGCCCCGGCCGCGTTGACGACAACGGCAACCGCGTCCCGATCGATGTTGCCGTCGGCGACGTCGTCATCTACTCCAAGTACGGTGGAACCGAAGTAAAGACCGGCGGCGAAGAGCTGCTGGTGCTTTCGGCCCGTGACGTGCTGGCCATCGTCGTCAAGTAACCACTTTGTGAAAGCCCCGCGCCCGGGACCGGACACGGTCGCGTCGCGGGGCCTTTGCGTGAAAGGACAAACACATGGCTAAGCAGCTTGCATTTAATGACCACGCCCGCAAGGCGCTGGAGGCCGGCATCGACAAGCTGGCCGACACCGTCAAGGTCACGCTCGGCCCGCGCGGCCGCAACGTGGTGCTCGACAAGAAGTGGGGCGCCCCCACGATCACCAACGACGGCGTCACGATCGCCCGTGAGGTGGAGCTGGAAGACCCGTACGAAAACCTCGGCGCGCAGCTGGCCAAGGAAGTTGCCACGAAGACCAACGACGTTGCCGGCGACGGCACCACCACGGCCACCGTCCTGGCACAGGCACTCGTCAAGGAGGGCCTGCGCAACGTAGCCGCAGGCGCCGCCCCCGGCGAGCTCAAGCGCGGCATCCAGGTTGCTGTTGAAGCCATCGCCAAGCGCCTGCTGGAAAACGCGCGCCCCGTTGAGGGCGGACAGGTGGCCGAGGTGGCCGCAATCTCCGCGCAGAGCCAGGAAATCGGCGACCTGCTCGCCGAGGCGTTTGACAAGGTCGGCAAGGATGGTGTCATCACCATCGAGGAGTCCTCCACGACGTCCACCGAGCTGGTCCTGACCGAGGGCATGCAGTTCGACAAGGGCTACCTGTCCCCGTACTTCGTCACGGACGCGGAACGCCAGGAAGCCGTCATGGAGGACGCGCTGATCCTCATCAACCAGGGCAAGATCTCCAACCTGCAGGAATTCCTGCCGCTGCTGGAGAAGGCCCTTTCCGCCGGCAAGCCGCTGTTCATCATTGCCGAGGACGTGGACGGCGAGGCGCTTTCCACGCTGATCGTCAACCGGCTGCGCGGCACGCTGAACGTGGTTGCCGTCAAGGCTCCGGGCTTCGGCGACCGCCGCAAGGCCATGCTGCAGGACATCGCGATCCTGACCGGCGCCCAGGTTGTCTCCCCGGAGATCGGCCTGTCCCTGGACCAGGTTGGCCTTGAGGTGCTGGGCACCGCCCGCCGCATCACGGTCACCAAGGACAACACCACCATTGTTGACGGTGCAGGCACGTCCGAGGACGTTGCCGACCGCGTGGCCCAGCTGCATGCCGAGCTCGCGCGCACCGACTCCGACTGGGACAAGGAAAAGCTGCAGGAACGCCTGGCCAAGCTGGCAGGCGGCATCGGCGTGATCAAGGTCGGCGCCGCCACCGAGGTCGAGCTGAAGGAAAAGAAGCACCGCATTGAGGACGCCGTGTCCGCAACGCGTGCGGCCCTGGAAGAAGGCATTGTTGCCGGTGGCGGTTCCGCCCTGGTGCAGGCCGCCAAGGCCCTCGACGACGACGCCACGGTGGCAGCCCTGACCGGCGACGCCGCGACGGCCATCGAGCTGGTCCGCAAGGCCGTTGCCCAGCCGCTGCGCTGGATTGCCCAGAACGCCGGCCACGACGGCTACGTTGTGGTGCACAAGGTGGGCGAACTGGAAGACGGCTTCGGCTTCAACGCCGCCACCGGCGTGTACGAGAACCTGGTCCAGGCCGGGGTCATCGACCCGGTCAAGGTCACGCGTTCGGCACTGCGCAACGCCGCCTCCATCGCAGCCCTGGTGCTCACCACCGAGGTGCTCGTGACGGAGCAGCCTGCCGAGGACGAGGAAGCCGGCCACAGCCACTAGCCAACGCTTCGTTGGGGCCAGCTTGAGAATTGCCGCCGCTCCCGCAATATGCCACCGATATAACGGCGGCAAATTGCGGGAACGGCGGCAATTTTGCGCTTAGTGGCGTTGTCGGCCGGGAGTGAGGGCCCGGAGGGCGTTGAGGATCGTGGCAAGGTCAACGGCCTCCTGTGAGAGTGCACCCGCCACGGCCGGAATGTGTCCGACGGCGGCCAGGACCATGAGGGCGACGCTGAGGCTGATGCCGATCCAGATGCTCTCGACGGCGATCCGCACCGTGCGCCGGCCGATCCGGACCGACTCGGCGACCTTGCCGAGGTCATCGAGCATGATGACGATGTCCGCGGATTCGCTGGCGGCGGTTGACCCCCTGGCCCCCATTGCTATGCCGACATCCGCTGCGGCCAGGACCGGCGCATCGTTGACGCCGTCGCCCACCATCATCACCAGGCGCCGGGGCAGCGCGTGAAGCAGCCGCACCTTGTCTTCCGGCAGGAGGCCTGCCTCCACCCGCGTGATGCCGGCCTCCGTGGCGATGAACTGCGCAGTGGCCGCAGCGTCTCCGGTGAGCATCACGGTTTCGGCAACACCCAAGCCGCGCAGCGCGGACAGCGTGTCCGGTACCTCCGGGCGCAGCGGATCACGCATGATGAGTGTGCCGGCAAAGGCCCCGTCGACCGCCACGTAGACGGCCATCTGCCCGGGTGCCAGAACCGCCGGTTCGACCCCGGCCGCCCTTCCCGCCACGAATGCCTCTTTCCCGACCAGCACCTGGCGGCCGCTGAAAACCGCACTGACACCGTTGGTGGCATGCTCGGTGGCGGTCTCTGTGGTTTCCAGTGCAAGGCCGCGGCTCCGGGCCTCGGCAACCACGGCGGCCGCGAGCACGTGCGAGGAATACTGCTCGGCCGAAGCTGCCAGTGCCATCATTTCGCCGGGCGCCAGGGAGGTGCTGCGGATCTCCTCCAGGGTGGGTTTGCCGCCCGTGAGCGTTCCGGTCTTGTCGAACGCCGCGGTCCCGACACGGGAGAGCTGTTCCAGGGTGCCGCCGCCCTTGACAATGATCCCCGCCCTGGCCGCGCGGCTCATGCCCCCGAGGAAAGCCACGGGCGCCGCGATCAGCAGGGGGCAGGGGGTCGCGACAACAAGGACCTCGGCAAAGCGGGCAGCGTCCCCGCTCAGGTACCAGGCAGCGGCCGCCAGCGCCAGGGCGAGGGCGGTGAACGGCACAGCGTACCTGTCCGCCAACCGCACCACGGGGGCCCGGCTCCCGGCCGCTTCGCGCACAAGTGCAATGATGCGGCTGTATTGGGAGTCCTCTTCGCGCGCGACGGCCCTGACACGCACCGCCGCGGGGCCGTTGAGGACGCCGCTGGACACGGGGCTGTCTGTTTGGCGCTCCACCGGCAGGCTTTCCCCCGTGAGCGCCGACTCGTCAAACACGGCCGGGCCGGAGAGCAGGACCGCATCAACGGGCACGACTTCGGAGGGCCGTACCAACAGGACCTCGCCCACCTCGACCGCTCCAATGGGGATGTCGGTGGTGCCCCCGCCGGGGTTTTCCCGGTGTGCCGTCCGTGGTGCGCGCGCCAGCAGGGACGTCAGCTCCCTGGTGGCCCGGCCGGCCGCAAAATCTTCCAGCGCCGCTCCGCCGGAAAGCATCAGGACAATGATCAGGGACGCGATGTATTCGCCCACGACCACGGTCGCCACAATGGCGGTGACGGCGAGGACATCAATGCCCCAGCGCCCTTTCAGGATGCCCCGGACCATGCCGACGGACTGGAAGGCGGCCACGGACAGGGCGAAGGCACTGGCAACCCAGCGGGCCGCGGGTTCCTGTCCGGCCAGCATCAGCCCCGCCACGACCATGCCGGCACCGATCGTCAAGGCGACGATCGGGTAGCGCCGAAGTGCTGTTCCAACAGGCTGCCGCGGCGAAGCCGCCGTCAGGGTGCGGCCAGCTTGATCCTGCGCGGGGGTGTCCACGGCGGGTCGTCCGGAGTCGTCCATGCACCCAACTCTGCCCCAGGATCGGTCCCGGACCAAGTGCCCCGCCTGGCCCGGAACGCCCGCACAGGACCTTTACGTGGTCAGCGCCGGAACGCGCTGCGAGCCCCCACGCCGCCAATGGCCATTTGCGCGTGCTCCGCCGAGTAGCGCGTGGGTGCCGGGCGCCGGCGTCGAACCAGACGGTAGGCGAGCAGCACCGCGGCCGCGCTTATGACAATGCCGGCCACGTTCAGGAGCAGCTGCAACGCGGAACCGCCGGCCCTGCCCGGCTCGCCCAGCACCAGCGCCACGGCAACGTATCCTGCGGCCGGGACGGTGGTGACCGAAATGAACACCCCCACCAGGGCCGCGGACTTCTTGCCGATGAGGGACAGCATGCCTGCCGCTCCGGCCAGCACCGCCACGATGAAGGAATAGGGGCCGGGGTGGTAGATGAACTCCGTGGCCCGGTTGTTGCCGAGGACATCGGCCGGATTGAACAGGCCCAGCCAGATGGACGCGACCGTTGCAACGCCTGTCAGGACCATCGCCACGGGAAACCCAACGCAAAGGGCCGTTGCGGCCCTTCTGGCAAGCTTCCATCGCCGGTCCACCAGGGCCAGGGCCAGCCCGGCGAGGGGGCCAAACTCCGGCCCCACCACCATGGCCCCGACAATGGCAATGGTGGAATCCGTGATGATGCCGATCCCTGCCAGTTGGACGGCGATGGCCAGGAACGCCAGGTAGCTCCAGGTCAGCTTGGAGTCGTCGCTGGTGTCCTGCTCCACCTCATCCCAGATGATGGCGTCGGCCCCGTCTCCGGCCGCTCCGTCCTCGGCCGCGTCCAGCCGATCGGAGATGACCAGCTCGGGGGCCGTGACGCTGACGGAACCAACCGTGGCGATGTTGAAGGTGTGCAGTTTTTGCAGAAGCGTCTCCACGCTTTCGCGAACGGCCTGCAGAACAATGACGTCACCGGCAGGCACCATGGATGCGCCCCTCAGCACCGAGATTTCTGAGACACCCGAATGGTCGCGGGCCATGGACACCACGGCCCCGGTGAGGGAGGAGGGGACAACAATGCGTATTTGCAGGGCCATCGGTTTCCTTTTGCTTGCCGTCGGGTGTGGGACAGATTCTACGAGACACTGGCGCCGGCGAGCGGGCCGGCACCCTTAACGCCCCCGAACGGGGCACGATTGGCGGCGTGGGACAGGAGCTTGCTGCCGTCGGTGACGGCGCAGACAACCCCAAACTGCCATGGCATGTCGACTGGAACCCTGTGTGGCGAGGGTGGGCGCAGAAGGCTGTTCCTTTGATAACGGACGAGGCGGCCCGCGCCTCCCTGCGGCGCAGCAGGGCAACGCCGTGGTGCATCCCGATGAAAACCGCCTGACCCGGGACGAGGAAAAGTGCGTGGCCCCGGACGTGGAACGGCGGCTGCCCGCCGCCGCCAAGTGGGGCGAATGAGCCCGCGCGTGGTCCGCCAACTGTGGCCTCTGCCACGGCCCCGGCGGGGAATAGGGGCATTGCCGGTTTCGTTTTAGACTGTACCCAACGCACAGACCAGCCCCGTAATCACGGGGCAGGCCATCGGATGCACACCCCACCGGTTCTACCCCCGCCAAGGAGCCTTCGTGTCCCAGCCTGAAATCCATGATCCCTTCGCCTTTGTTGGCCTGACGTACGACGACGTCCTGCTCCTTCCAGGCCACACGAACGTCATCCCGTCCGAGGCCGACACCAGCTCGCGGGTTTCCAAGCGGATCACCGTGGCAACCCCGCTGCTTTCGGCGGCGATGGACACCGTGACGGAGTCCCGGAT
>Ga0134128_10002418_pt1 | contig 23213 bp, 27 predicted proteins | sample KB31754_FD_96462 | JGI IMG/M metagenome (GOLD analysis project Ga0134128, IMG submission 96462) | Terrestrial soil microbial communities with excess Nitrogen fertilizer from Kellogg Biological Station, Michigan, USA - KB3-175-4 | ecosystem: Environmental > Terrestrial > Soil > Unclassified ... | reverse complement strand
GGCTCAAGCCTGATATCGTCGCAGGAACCTCTATCGGTGCGCTCATCGGCGGCGCATACGTCGCTGGACGGCTTCCAGAACTCGAGGCGTGGGCGCTCCGATTGAACCGCCTCAAGCTGTCCCGCATGTTTGATTTTCAATTCGGCGGGAGCGGCGTGATCGCGGGCCGGCGGGTGCTTCAGGCGCTCCATCCCGACATCCTGTCGTTCGACATCGCTGACCTGCCAATACCTTTCGTCTGCGTCGCCACGGATCTGGCCAGCGGCCACGAAGTGTGGCTCCGCGACGGCAGCCTCATTGAATCGCTGCGGGCTTCGTACGCTGTCCCGGGACTTTTTCCGCCAGTCGACAAAGACGGACGCTGGCTTATTGATGGCGCCCTGGCTAATCCCGTCCCGGTATCGGTCTGCCGGGCAATGGGTGCGCACCTGACGATAGCGGTAAACCTGAGCGGCGAGGCATTCGGCGAGAGCCCGGCTGACGATGTGATCGATGTGAGCGACGGCTCTGCGGAGGACGAGCTACTCGCGGAGCAGGCCACCCGTGGGTCCTTTCCCATGTCTCGACTTCAGCTCGTTCGGCAGTTCTTCCGCCGCAGCAACGGCGCGCCAAGCGTGTTCGCTGTCATGGCGCGCTCGCTGTACATTGTGCAGGACCGTATCGCACGCTCGCGGCTTGCGGGCGACCCGCCCGATGCGACCATCTTTCCCAGGCTTTCACATATCGGCATTCTGGAGTTCCACCGTGCGCGGGAGAGCATATTGGCCGGCGAGCTCGCCGCGCGCGCGCTCGTGCCGCGGCTCAAGGAACTCATCCAACAGTTCGAGCGTGCAAGAGGACTTTGGAAAAAGGTTGGGGCGAACGATTCGGCGCGAATCGTTGGCTGCGCTGATCATAGGCGTCTCCATAGCCGCTGATCAGGAAGCCGGCGAGTGCGGGCGCACCGTCCCCATGCGCCTCGATGAAGCGCCGCACTAGCTTGGAGCACCCGGATGCTATCGGCAGCCTTCAAGCCGCTCCGGCGTCCAGCCGATCGTTATCTCGAATCAAGCTTCCTCGGGGCTGGCAGAATGCCAGAGGAGCGGCCCTTCGAGGAGCGCACCATCCAAGTGGCTAAGACCCTCGAAAAGCCGGTGGTCAGTAAGGTGGTGAAGGTCGGCGGGGAGGTCGCGGTGCGGAAGGGAGACCACGACCACCGACACGGTTCGCGGCCGCGTCCGCGAAATAACGTTTGAATCGGACAAGCAGCTGCCGGAAATAAGCCCGCCGGGTAGCGGTAAATCTCTATGGCCGTAGGAGAGCGGCTCGTTTCAGGTGGGACCGCTATCGGCCCCCACTGCAGGAGACGCGAGGCCGCTCGTGCCGAGAGTGCGTCCGCCGACGCCGGTCATATTGGGTCAAGCTCTGCTGCAAGGGACCCGTCGGGCATGCGCGCCACCTCCCACTCGGGGCTCGCCTCCATCTTCGCCTCAGGAGGCGGGATTTCCGGCGCTGCGTCGATGCCGTCGAGCCTGTCTTGCCGCGGCCGCCCCAAGAGCACCACCATAGCGGCACTCACCAGGGCCAAGGTCGACGCGTTGGCGCGGATCCACTGTTCCCAGCGCGCCTGTTGCGCCGGAAGCGCCGTGCTCAGCGCCTGCGTGCCCTTGTCGATGAGGCGGCGCGGCTCAAGCATACCCCCCAACTCTCGAAGCCGGCTGCCGATCCGAGTCCGTGTCGCCTCGACGTCTTCCTCAATCTCGTGTGCCGGCTTGTTGCCGTCATACGTCGATGTCGTCATCGCACCTGCTCCCCTGCCCATTGGGCGTCGCGCCTCAGGCTTCGTACCGTCCGCCTTGGCACCAGATTCTCGGCTCGCATTCTGGAGGCGCCGATGGCGCCAAGGATCGCGGCGATCAGCAGCACTCCGCCGCCGACGATGAGCGCGGCCGCCCAGACCGGGAGGACCATAGCCAGAGCGGCCGCGCCGGCGCCCATCACGCCCAGGAGACCTGCGAAGGCGATGAGCGCGCTCGCGGCGAGGAGCACCGCCCCCATCCGCAATTGCCCGAACTTGCCGAAAACCTCCGCCCGGGCAAGCGCCAGCTCCTGGCGAACCAGCAGGCTGAAATCGTCCGCCAACTCTGACAGGACGGCACCGATCGATGCGCCCTCTTCCGTTTCGGGAGCCGATTGCGCGGCATACTCCATGGCCTTCTCCTTGGCGCGTTCACCCTGGTCAAGCGAACAGCGCTCAATCGTCGATCATCGCCGTCCTCGTGCAACAGTTTTGCTGCCGACAGCGCTCGGCGAACGCAAGTGGTTGGGGGGCAGGCAGAAGGCGCGAGAATGCAGCTGCATTCGCGGGGTGCGCTAACGCGGCGCCTTCTGCCGCCGCCGGCGTTTCTAGCGCATGGAACTCTGGCTGGAACCTCTTTCGATCGGATGGGAAGTCTGCGCATGAGCGGCGATCTGGAGCATGCACGTGAAAAGACGCTTGGCATGCGGCCGCGTAACGACACAGGGCACGATGCGGCGCAACCCCGCGAGATACCGCGCACCGGATGGAAGGCGATCGCCAGTCGTGTAGGGAGCCGGATTTCGGCCGACAATCTCTCCGTCATCGCCGCTGGAGTCGCGTTCTACGCCTTTCTCGCGATCCCCTCGGCGCTCACCGCGCTCGTCGTTCTTTATGGATTGATCGCCGATCCGAATGGCGTCCAGCACCAGCTCACGTCGATAGGCGGGCTCATGCCGAAGGACGCGCTCGACCTCGTCGGGCGCCAATTGAAGGCAGTCACCTCGACCTCAAACTCGACGCTCGGCATAAGCCTGATCGTCGCCGTCATCATCGCCATTTGGGGCGCGCGTTCCGGCATGTCGACACTCATCAACGCACTCAACATCGCCAATGCCGAGCCGGAAAAGCGCGGCTTCATCCGCTTCCAGCTTGCCGCGCTCGGCATGACCGCGGGAGCGATTCTCTTTGCGGTGATTTCGCTCTTGCTGATCGCGATCCTCCCAGCCGCCATAGGCTTTCTCCCCTTCGGGGATTTCGGCAAGACGGTCGCAACGGTGGTGCGATGGCCTGTGCTCCTCGTCATCGTCGTCTTAGGCCTCGCTGCAATCTACCGCTACGGCCCATGCCGGAGTGAGCCCCGATGGCGCTGGGTGAGCTGGGGCGCCGCAGTCGCCACGATCCTGTGGCTCGCCGGTTCCGCACTCTTCTCGGTCTATGTCGGCGAGTTCGCCAACTACAATAAGAGCTACGGGTCCCTGGGCGCGGTCGTGGCTTTGCTGATGTGGCTTTATCTTAGCGCCTTCGTCGTGCTGCTGGGAGCGGTGCTCAATGCCGAGATGGAGCATCAGACCAAGCGCGACACCACCACTGGCTCCGAAGAGCCGATGGGCCGTCGCGGGGCCAAGATGGCTGATACCGTGGCCCGGGACTAGCTCCGGCGTTTGGCGCTGGCGAGCGGAGCTCGGGGAAAGCGCTGCCAACATCGCCCAGATCCTGAGGACCAGACTCTGGCCGTGGTCCGAGCCGGAGTGGGGCGAGGTGGCGCCCGGGATCGAATGCAAGCCTGCTGGCGAGCGACCCGGAGAGATACCGGGTGAGCAGCCTAGTCCGTCTCGCGCCCGGCGCGAGCTACCCCGCACACGCGCATACGGACGCAGAGGAGCTGCATCTCCTCGATGGTGAGCTGTGGATCGACGGTCGCAAGCTCTTTCCGAGAGATTACAACTACGGTGCGCCGGGAGCGGGCGACGAGCGGGTCTGGAGCGAGACGGGCTGCACCTGTCTTCTCGTCACCAGCACTCAGGACGTTTTGCGCTGATCATGGCAAAATTTCCCACATACGACCCAGGTCGCCAAGGATCGGCCGGAGCAGATCCGCACGAGCGAAGGACACAAGCCGCCTACTGAGAGGCACAGTTCCGCGGGCGGGGACCACTGGGGCGCGCCCCACCATACGCGCGAGCGTTACGCGATCTGCCCTATTCGGCCTGAAGCTGAGAGCGGAGCCGTCCGTCACCCGCATATCGTTGGCTAGGTATGCGTAACTGCTAGGAGAGAGTGGCATGCGCCCTCTGCGATTTCTGCTTATACCTGGCGTGGCCTTGATGCTTTCGGCGTGTGGCACTTTGCTGGGTGCCGGGGCGGGTGGTTATGCCGGTAACCAGTTCGGCCACGGTTCTGGCAAAACGGCCGCAACTGCCGCTGGCGTAATCGGCGGCGGGGCGTTGGGTCACGCGCTCACAGGAGACTAAAAAAGATGAGGGCGCGCGAAGCTCTGGTGCGCCGCGCCGGGTTTCGCATGGGCGAAGTGATGGAGTGCAGAGCATGGCTATCGCAGGCGAGAAAGGTCGGTTGATCTCGGCCGACAAGGTTGAAGGAACCGCAGTGGTCAACCGTAAGGGTGATGATCTCGGGCACATTTCCGAGATCATGATCGACAAGATCACCGGAAAGGTCGCCTACGCCGTATTGAAGTATGGGAGCGTTATGGGGCTGGGCGGCAAGCTGTTCGCGCTGCCGTGGGAAGTGTTGAAATACGATACGGCTCATGATGCCTACGCAGTGGACATTCCGGAAGATCGGCTGAAAGCGGCTCCCAGCTTCGACGCGAACAATCCGCCGGACATGGCGGACCCGCAATGGAGCAAGCAGATCCGCGACTACTACGGTATCTCGGTCTAAGCCTAGGTCGGGATCAATGCTGGGACAGTCATGTGCTCTCCCCGCCTCGCGCGGGGCTTTCTTTGGGCTTGTAACTGCACTTTAGAGGACTAACTTATTTGAATCGTCAACGTCCATTGGGCGCTGACGGCCGAGAGACACGATTTCCCTATCACAGCAAGGGGTCGCGCGCGCTCCCGCCTGAACGCGGGCTTTAGGGGTGCGCCATGTATGCTGACGGGAAGCATGCCGACCGGCTGGTCGATCAGTCCATCGAGCAGTGTCATTGCTCAAAGAACCTGATCCAGCTGACGAACGAGATCATCAAAGGAAGCAAAGCGGCAACGCGAGCGGTATCGAACTGCTTCAGCGGACGCCCCAAGGAGAGCGCTAAGGGGGCTTGACGCTGCGGCCCAGCGCTTCATGCTGACTCGGCAAGCATGGAGAGCAACCATGTCCTTGGACGCGAACTATTGGAGAGAGCGGGCCGGGCATGCGCGGGTCGTCACCGAATGGATCGACGATGAAGAAGCCACGCCGCTCCTGCTCGAAGTCGCTGACCGGTGTGATGAGATCGCGCGGATAGCCGAATCCAACCCGCTGCTCGCTTCACCCCACGGGAAGCCTCGACCGAATGCCAGAAACACCACTTCAGCAAGCCGAGCGCCATACCCTCCGCTTTGAGCGCGCCATTACTTCGCAGGAAGCGCTCGTGATGCGCATGGAGCGCAGGGGCGATGAAAGAGGGGCGGCGCTTGGTCGTCAGCTGCTAGAGACGTTTCGCCAGTCCCTCAGCCTCGCCTTAGAGCACAGGGATCGCCTAGCACGTGCAAACTGATTCGTTCTGATTCGTTCAGTATCCAGCGCCACAAGCCTCACGCGGAAGGCAACTTGAGGATTTCGCGACTGACGCGGGCAATCTCGGCGTCTGCTTTGCAGATACCCACCAGATGTCCCGTATATGAGCAGTCGAGAAGGCGCTGACCCGCCGCCTTCAGTTCCCTGAGCAACCTCTTCAGCCGGGCAGCCTCAAAGTCTATGACATCTCTTGCCATGGCGTCGGCCGCTCCTCACCCGGCTTCGCGGTCGGTTTCGGCGGCTTCTTGGCGCTCTTTCCGCGCGGCGTCTCGGTCCATCTGCTTAACCTCGATGTCGCCTTTGGGTCAATGTCTTCTCAATCTGACCCATCTCGGACTCCCGAAGCGCGGAGCTGGCCCACCAGCTCTCTGGTATCGTCGGTGACGCGGCACGCGTCGTGCCACGACAGCACAGACGCGGCCGGTTCACCTTACTTTAAGGCGACGAGATCGCCTGATGCGGATGCTCGAGAAAGAAGCGGAGCATCTCCCGCGAGGCGTCGGGACCCCGCGGATCGGTGTAGGAGCCGGCGGGGCCACCGCCCGACCAGGCGTGGCCGGCTCCATGAATTACCCACTGCTCGAGGATTGCGTGGCCGCTCGCATCGGTGTGGAACGTCCGGCTGTAGGGGTGCCCGTCGGGCACCTGCCCGTGCTGCACGCTTATCCGAAGGTCCGTGGCGGAGACCTTTGACTGCGCAATGACGTGATCGCCATTGCAGGGATGCACGGTCGTATCCTGGTCACCATGGAACACGATTGTCGGAAGGATCTGGCGGTATTGCCTTGTGACCGACGCATTGTCTGCACCGTGCGGGGCCAAGGTCCGTGGCTGGCGCATGGCGGCAAATGCGGAAGGCAAGTCGCTCGCTGCGCCGCAGGCAAGCCCGGAATGCACCCCGACTGCAGCGTAGAGATCCGGATAGGTCATCGCCATGATGGCGGCCGCCGCAGCGCCGGCAGAGAGCCCAGCGATATAGACGCGTCGCGGGTCGACCGAGTAGTCGCGCATGATTTGGCGGGTGATGCCTGCGATCAGGGAGGGCTCGCCCTGGCCGCGTTGCTGGTCGCGTGGACTGAACCAGTTCCAACACTTTGAGAAATTGGCGGAGGTGGATTGCTCGGGATAGACGACGAAGCAGGCATGCTCCTCGGCGAGCCGGTTCATACGCGTGCCGGCAGCAAAGTCGTCGGCCGACTGCGTGCAGCCATGCAGCATGACGACCAAAGGGCGCGCTTGCCCAAGATAGCCGCTGGGGACATAGAGTTTGTACGAACGGCTTCCGGCTTGGTCGATGTAGGACCCTGCCAGGAACTGTCCGCCGGCTGGTACGACTTCAGGGGGCGGCGCCGGCGAAGGTATCTCTAGTCCACGCGATGCCGGCTCGAAGCCGATTCTATTAACGCGCTTGAGAAAGCTGCAGACTACTTCGGGTATGCGCGGTAGTGGCGTTGCTTCCAGCTTGCGGGCCGATCGGCTGTCGGCCGCGGATCCGGGCGCCAACTCGGTGCGAGAAGATGGTCGGAGATCCGTCACTTCGATCGTCTCGGGCACTACGTCAATAGTATGCGCTCCGCTTCCTGCTGATGTTCCAGTGGTGCCGAAGGTAGTGTGCGGCGGCGTGTTGCCCTGAAGCAGACGTTGCAGAAGCGCAGTCGCATCAGCGAGCTGACCTGCTCGGGTGAGGCGGGTCGCCTCAAACATTTCGCGGTAACGTAAGACGTTCATATCGTGAGCTTCCCTTGTTATTGATGAGGTCAAGCGTCCTCGCGAGGAGAAGCTGGACCTTCTCAAGGTTTGAATGTCGTTGGATAGATCTGAATGACCTGAATGCGTCAGCGACTTGTGCGCGGAACGGGGGTCAATTCGCGAGCAGCGCCGGTGCGGATTGCTATCGCATCCTATCCGCGAGAGCGGCTTTGACCGCCGAGCTGGCGTGCAGCGCTCCTAACACGACGACTGAAGCGATTGTTGCCCGAGCAAGCTCGGCCGTAACATCCTGGGCAATGCTGGCCAGGCCCAGGACATGGATGTCGAGCCTCTGCCCAGCTGCGCGCGCCGCTTCGAGATCTTCACGGCTGTAATGCCGCAGACCGAGGTCAAGGCTCTTGCGGGATACCGACTGCTTGACCACATCGGCGTGTCGTTCAAGCTGGTTTCGGATCGCCGTTCGGATGAAGTCGGTTCGGTTGGAGTAGAACCCTTCATGCACCATCAGGTCGATGTGGCCGAGGTCGACATAGCCGAGGTTGATGGTGATTTTCTCGCTGTCGCCCGCTTTCGAGCGCAGCTCGTGTACCGTGCCAGACATCTATACGCCATCCTGTTGCCATCCAGCCAGATCGTAAGTGGGGTGCCCCAACGCCTTTTCCAGGGGCGATGTCCAGAAATTCCGAAGATATGATCCGGCGTGTCGTGACGACCCGCACGGTCGCTAGGTCGTCCGACGGAGCGGGAGGGCGACGAAGGACAAGATACCAATCGTGCAGGCAACCCGAGATCAGCACGCTGGGTTGTGAATGCTTGCCACTATTATCTTGGCAGCAGGGGAGTCCGGTTCTGGGTCATAAGCTGACGTGAATGGCTCAGGCAAAGACTCCAGTTCTTCATGCGCGTACCTTGGACGTCAAACGAGGTCAGCCAGAAGCTCTGCGGCGCGGGCGTCCCCATCACGCTCTACGGAGCGATAGGCGGGTTGCTGGCCGAGTTCCGCGAGAATAGCCGCAGCGATCTCCTCGGCGGTGGTCTTTGCGTAATCCATGCAGAGGCCCGCCCCGTAACGGGCGAGCCGGTGGCGAACATGGACATTCTGCTCGAAATGATTTTGCAGAGGAAAATAGAGGAAGGGGACGCGTGCCGCCGTCAGCTCCATGCAGGTGGTGAGCCCGCCCTGCACGACAGCCAGGTCGCAGGCGGCGAGATGCCGATGGAGGTCGCTCACATAGCCGCGGATTTCCACATCGGCGACCTGCGGCAAGGCGGCCGGCTCGATCCGAGGGCCGGCGACGGCGATGAAGCGCAGCTCGGGGAGTCGTTTACGGGCGATTGCTGCGGCTTCGATAACGCGTCGTAGCAACGAGGCGCCGACTCCAGAGCCGCCAACGGTGATGATACAGACCTTTTCTGCTTCGCCATAGCCCAGGCGCTCTCTAAGGGCCGAGCGGTCAGCGATCTCGCCGGGATCGATGCCCGTAATATAACCAGAGAAATCGAAGTGGCGCGCGGTCCAGTCGCGGATTTCGGGCAGACCCGGCCCGAAGGTTCCGGCGACGATGTCCTCGGGATTACCGACGAAAATCGCCCTGTCACGCACGCGCGGATAGCGCTCGATATGCTCTATCATCTCGGCATTGTAGTCCGCCGTAAGATAGGCTTCGCGGTCCCCGCCCTGGGGCATCGGCATGTAGCCGACGAAATCGGTGAACCAAGCCAACGCGCCGCGCTTCAGCTCAGGATGTTCGTGCCAGAAATGGTCGACCTCCCAGGACTCGTCCGCGACGATCAGGTCGTATTGCCCGTCTTCGACGACCTCCTGGAACAGCATAAAATTGGCGACGAGAATCTCGTCCATGCTGCGCAGCGCCTGGAATACGTGTAGATCGTGCTCGTCGGCCTCGCTTTCGATATGCGCGGATTCATTGACGAGGAGGCGGCTTGCCGGATGGATCGCCTCTCCCGCCCGCTCGAGCATGGCGGTAACCGGATGCTGTGCGAGCCAGTCGATCTCGAGCCCCGGACGCAGCGCGCGCAACTTGCGTGCCACGGCGAGGTCGCGCCTGCCATGCCCGAGCCCAATGGGTGACGAGAGATAAAGCACGCGCTTGCGGCGCCCGAGCCCGCGGCGGATCAGCGACGGAGCCGCGATGCGGCCGGTCGAGCGGTCGGCGAAGCCGCGGATGAGCAGGTTCATCGCCACGGGATCGCGCGCGACCGGGATATGGCCCGACCCCGCGAGCGTGACGAGCGGCGCGCCGACCGCCTCAGCAACGCGCTTTCCCTTCTCATAGGGCACGATGGCGTCGCGGTCGCCATGCACGACCAGAACCGGCCGGCGGATCTGGCGGTAGACCGCTTCGCCGTCATCCTGCGGCAGGAATCGCGCGAGAACGGTATCGGTCAGCGTGTCGACATTGGTCTCGCACGCCCAGGCGACGCAATCCTCCACCTGCTTGGTCGAATGTGGCTCGCTGAAAGCCTCGCCGAAGAAGAATTCGGCGAAGCCGCGATAGTCGCGCTGCCAGTAGTCGCGATTGTATCTGGCCCAGCCCTCGCTGGTGTTGCGCGGCTCGAGGAAGCTCTGCTTGGACCGGCCGGGATTGCTGGGACCGAAGGGCGCGGCGGGCGACACCAGCATCGCGCTGACGACGCGGTCCGGATGACGGGCGGTCAGGATTGCGGCAAAGTGACCGCCCTGCGACAGCCCGACGAGGATCGCCCGCTCCGTGTCGGTGGCGTCCAACACTGCCAGCGCGTCCGCCACATATTCTTGGGTCCGGTAGGCCTCGGGTCCGGACGGTCGGTCCGAGAGCCCGTTGCCGCGGCCGTCGAAGGTGACCACGCGGTAGTGGCGCGCGAGATAGGGGATCTGGGCTTTCCATAACCGCGAATGGACAATGGCCCAACTCGGCAGCAGCAGCAGCGTTGCGCTGCCGGCGCCATGGACCTCGTAGTGAATCTTTACGCCGCCGCGTTCGACGTGACCGGATCGGTCGGGCTCGCATGCGCGCATGATCCCGCTTCTCCTCGCCTCATTCCTCCAACGATCGGATCAGGGCGCCGAAGCGCCGCAGCGCCCTTCGGATCGGCATTCCTTCATGCTGCTCGAAGCCGAGCAGCAACAGCGCCTCTGAGCCGAGAAACGTGTTGCCGACGAGGCAGGCGATGTCCTCCGGCCTAAGCGTCCCAATCCTGCCGAACCGCGCGACGGCCTCCTTGCCGACCTCGGCGATCAGCGCATACCAGGCGCTGAGCGAGCCGCGCACCGCAGCGGCAATAGCCGGATTCGACCAGCCGGCGGCGATCATCTCCTGCAGCACCCGCACATATCCCGAGTCGAGATCCTCCTCCAGGTAGTCGCAGGCCTTCTCCCAGCGCTTCCACAGCGGCAGCTCCGCGGCGAATGTCGCACGTTGCCGCTCCAGCAGGCGGCGGTTCTGGTGCTCGAGCAGGGCCAGGACGAGCGCATCCTTCGAACCGAAATGATAGTGGATCTGGCTGAGTGGCATTCCCGCCGCTTCGGCCACCCGACGCGTCGAAAGTCCGGCATAGCCGTGCTTGCGCAGGCAGGCCTCCGCTGCGTCCAGCAGCCCCGTGCGCGTGTCAGCTTCCGGTTTCGGTCTCGTTGCCGTCGATCGTGGCATCGCAAGATCCCTCTGCTGCTATGGCTTGACTGGACCACGGATCGATGCTGAAGTCTATTCAGTCGGTCGACCGAATTAGACCAAGATTCGCGCCGGCCGTCAACCACAGACAGGAGGGAAACCATGTCCAGGCTGGTTTCGCTGCTATACGGCTGCGCGGTCTACCTGCTCTTCCTTGCCACGTTCCTCTATACGATCGGCTTCGTCGCCGGAGCTCCCGGCCTGAAGACGCTTGACAGCGGCGCACCGGGCGCCGGTTGGGCAGCGTTCGCTATCGATTTATCGCTGCTGGGGATCTTCGCGGTTCAGCACAGCGTCATGGCCCGACGCGAATTCAAGCGCTGGTGGACGACCATTGTCCCGCCGGCGGTCGAGCGAAGCACTTTTGTGCTTGCCGCCACTTCGACGGTCGCCCTTCTGATCTGGCAGTGGCGGCCCCTTCCGACAGTGATTTGGGCGGTTCACGACCGTGCGGCGCAAGACTTATTGATCGCGATTGCCGGGCTGGGCTGGGCGATGCTCCTCATCGCCACCTTTTTGATCAACCACTTCGAGCTCTTTGGCCTGCAGCAGGTTTACGACCACTGGCGGGGATACCGATTCGATCCGCCGCCCTTCAGGACCCCTGCGCTCTACAAGATTGTGCGCCATCCGATCTATCTAGGCTTTTTGCTGGGCTTTTGGGCGACGCCATTCATGACTGCCGGTCATCTGCTCTTCGCGACCGCCACGACTGGCTACATCTTCATCGGCATCCTGTTCGAGGAACGCGATCTCATCGCACGCTTCGGTGAGGAATATCGCCGCTATCGTCAGCGAGTACCGATGCTTCTGCCCTTTCCGCTAAGGGGCGAAACCGAGCGATCGCGACAGGGTTCGGGCTCACGCGCCCGCTAACGCTATTCGCGGCCGAAACTGCGGCAGTGGCGCCCGGCTTGCATCGCGAAGCCGGGCGCTATGCGGTCACTTCCCGATTTTGGAAACGGGTCCGAGGGCGATCAACGAACCCGGCGAGTTTGAGGCAACCACACACCACCGATGCCTCTCAAGAAGGGCCTTAAGCCTTTGTATTGTCGCCTTCCGAACTGCCGCAATCATTTGACCAGTTTGAACGGCAATATCACCTGTTTGGCCGCCGCTGCGACGACCGCACAGCGGTGATCCTCGCCAGTTCCGCCGTGGCGTGCACACAACCACTGCGCATCGCCTTGCTACCCCTTCCATGATCACTTGGGCGTTTGACCTTCGTACCATTTTTGCCTTCGCAAATATCTACCGTAAATAGGTATATTGCTTTTCCGCGCCGGTGCCCTTTTGCTCCTTTTCCGTCCTCCACACCTTCACTGACGCCCAGGAAGACCCTCATTGCGGCTGTCTGTGGCGCTCCTTCTTCGTCTAGACCTGGACTGCTTTGCTCTCTACTGACCGTGCACCTCCGTGTTCTGCTTTCACCTGGACGGCCCTGTTCTGATCGGCATAGAGGTGAGGGAATTTTCCGTCACCTTTCCTGAGTTGATCCCTTCGGCAGATCAGGCCGCGACTGCGCCCCGGCCGCGGCGAACGTAAGCCTACGGCCGGCTGACGCCCACTGCCGAATTGCGGCGCCTCAAGAACGGGCAGAGCGCTTGCTCAGCTCGATGATACCGTCCGGCCCCGGCAGCGGGGCAATCCGCTCGATGGCGAAGCCATGCTCGTCCAACAGACTGCGCCATTCGGCTTCGGTCCTCTCCCTGCCTCCCAGCGCCACCAGCATGTGCAGGTCTCGCCATATCGCCGGGTGAAAAGCGGGGCGCTCGGGAAGCACAGCTTCGACGACAAACAGCCGTGCCCGGACCGGCATCGAGCGGTGCAGGACGTCCAAGATGCGGGCGCATTGGTCCGGCGGGTGGTCGTGCAGGATATTCTTGAGGATGTAGGCGTCGGCCCCCGGCGGGACGCGCTCGAACAAATCGCCGGCTTCCAGCGTGACGCGATCGAGCAGGTCAAGGGCAGCGAAGCGCTGCCGCGCGGCCTCGATCGCCTCGCCTCGGTCGAACAGGATGCCATGGAGTTGCGGCGCGGCCGAGAGAAGAGCCGCCGTCACCATGCCGGATCCGCCGCCTACGTCGACGACCGTACGGAAGCGCGACAGATCGAGCGCGGCGGCCAGCGCCGGTGTGCCGGCGGCGGTCATCGAAGCCATGCCGCGGTGGAATGCATCGGCCACATCTCGATTGGCATCGAGGTATGCCCAGAAGGAAAGCCCATTGTTGGCGTCACTGAAGGACGGAAGACCGGTTCGCAGCGACTCCATGAGGCGCTGCCAGGCGCGCCAGTTGCCGTCGTGCAGCGCATAGACGACGTAGTCGCGGACCGAGCCGGGCACGCCCGAGCAGAGTGTCCGCCCGAGATCGGTATTCCGCCACCGGCCGTCTTCGGTCCTGGCGAACACACCCAGTAGCTCCGCGGCGCGCAGGGCGCGGCCGAGCGCGTCGGGATGGAGTCCCGTCGCCTCGGCGAGCTCGGCGATGTTGCGCGATTCCGTCGCCAGCGCATCGGGCACGCCGGCCTCGGTCAGCGCAGAAACCAGCTTGCCCGCAACCGCCGTCTGCACGATCTGCATGGCGCGCGCTTGAGGAGGGGCCATCGCTTCCGCGTCCATCTTACGTCTCCTTTCACCTGCGAGTGTGCTTTCGGTTCCGCCCGAGCGTCCCGAGCACCGCCCGGACCGCGTCGAAAGTGACCTTTGTAATCGTGTCGTCGTCCAGCTCCCAGACATCCTTCAGCTCGAGCCAGCTCTCGATGCCGACGATACGGACGATCATCGCCGCGACGGCGCGCCCTTCGGCCGGCGACAGATCGGCGGTCAGCTTGCGCACTGCTTTGCCGATGGCCTCGTCGCGCCTTTTGCGCGTGACTTCCCAAAAGGCACGCAGTTGCGGTGCGCGCACCGCCGCGCGCACCAACGGCTCGTTCCCGGAAAAGAAACGGTGAAGCGGCGGGATGGCCAGCAGGAGCTCGTCGGCGGTATTGGGCCAGGACGGACGGCCGAGCCGCTCGTCGATCGTCGATTGCACCGCTTCGAAGATTGCCTGTCGATTGGGGAAGTGCTTGTAGACACTCGGTGCGGAAACGCCCGCCTTGGCGGCGATGGCCGCGATCGACAGCTCTTTCTCCGGCTCGCCGAGCAAATCGATGGTGGCATCGAGGATGCGGCGTGCGGTCTCATCCGCCTGCGCGGCGCGGCGCGAATTGTCGTAAGCGCGGCGATCCTTCATTCATCGATCATGGCAGATTAGATATAGATTGACAATAATAAATATCCCTCATAGATAACGGCGATTCGCGCCGAGGTCCATGGCGCCGGGCTTGCTTGCCCAAGCTACTCAGGCAGAAGGGGCCCCAACGGGGAGAACATGAGAAACATCGACCGCTACTTCGTCGGCACCGGGATCGTGCTTGCTTTGGTGGGCATGGCGATGGGTATCGCCATGGGAGTCGCCCAGGATTTCACCTACACGCCGGTGCATGCTCATATCAATCTGGTTGGCTGGGTGACTCTCGTGGTGTTCGGGTTCGCCTATCGGCTCGAGCTCGCCCGCAGTGATATGTGGGCGGTCGTGCATTACGTGATCGCTGCCATCGGCGCGGTGATTTTCCCAATCGGGATCTATCTTTCCATGGCGCGACAGCAAGAGGTGATGGTGACTGTCGGCGCGGTCCTCACGATTAGCTCGATGCTGCTCTTTCTGGTCAATTTCCTGCGCGGCGCTGCGGCCAGACGCTGACTGGAAACGGGCGCGACGACACCGGTCGGCCGGTCCTCAGCCGCTTGTTTGCTGCTGATGATCCCCGACGCTCGGGGAGTCGGCTTCTGGCAGATAATGTTGCAGAAGTAGGTTGAAGACGGCCGCGCCACGTGATTCCGTTTCCTAAGCGGGGTTTGAAGCGGGAGCGGATCGATGATGGGACGACGCAGCCGCGGCCAGGAGCGGCTGTTTTACGAATTCCACCTCGATGAGGCGGTGCCGGACGATCACCTCGTCCGCAAGGTCGCTGCGGTGTTAGACCTGTCTTGGGTGCATGCAGAGCTCGCGCCCTACTACCCGCGGATCGGTCGCCCCTCGATTGATCCGGAGCTGATGATCCGGATGCTGATCGTCGGATATGTGTTCGCCATCCGATCGGAGCGACAGCTTTGCCGGGAGGTCCAGGTCAACCTGGCCTATCGGTGGTTCTGTGAACTGGGGCTGGAGGACCCGATTCCTGACCATTCCGCCTTCTCTCGGGCTCGCAACGAGCGCTTCCGTGAAAGCGGCATCTTCCGGCGCGTCTTCGAGCGCGTCGTAGAGACCTGCATAGGGGCCGGGTTGGTTGGCGGCGAGGGCTTTGCCGTTGACGCCAGCCTGATCGAGGCCGACGCCAACCGTCAGCGTTCGATCCCCGGCGTCGAGTGGAAGAAGCATATCGATCCGGCGGCAGCGACCCGCGCGGTGAAGGAGTACCTTGCGACGCTGAACGATGCAGCGTTCGGCGCGGCGACCGAGGTTCAGCCGAAGTTCGTCTCCCCGTCCGATCCGGCGGCCCAATGGACGGGCGCCCTCCGAGGGCCAGCCTTTTTTCGCCTATGCCGACAACTATCTGATCGATGTGCAGCACGGAGTGATTGTCGATGTCGAGGCGTCGCGCGCCATCAGCCAAGCCGAGGTGGGTGCCGCCCGAACAATGATTGAGCGGACCGAAGAGCGATTTGGTCTCAGGCCGCAGCGGCTCGCCGGCGATACGGCGTACGGGGCGGCATCAATGCTGAACTGGCTCGTCGAGGAGAAGCAGATCACCCCGCACATCCCCGTCATCGACAAGTCCAAACGGGCGGATGGGACCTTCTCGAGGCAGGACTTCCGCTACGACGAAAGTACTGACACGTATCTCTGCCCGGCCGGCAAGACATTGACGACCACGGGCTGGATCAATGACGAAGATATGATCTTCTATCGCAGCAGCGTGCCCGACTGTGCAAAGTGCAATCTCAAACCCAAATGCTGTCCAAAAACACCGCAACGCAGGGTGCCGCGCAGCGTCTACGAGCGTGCTCGTGATGTCGCTCGATCGCTCGCCGGCACCGACGCCTTCGAGCAATCCCGCCGCGAGCGCAAGCGCATCGAGATGCGGTTCGCCCACTTGAAGCGCATCCTGCGGCTTGGCCGGCTCCGATTACGGGGTCCGCGTGGCGCACAAGACGAGTTCACGATGGCAGCCATCGCTCAGAACCTTAGACGGATGGCCAAGCTGATAACGCCAATGCACGCCGCTCCGGCCTAGGCAACAGGGCTGAGATAAACCAAGGCTCGCAAACGAGCCGGCCAAAGCCCTCGGGTGATTTACCACCGATTTTTACAACGCTATCGGCACTGAGCAGTCCTGCGGTTCGACATCAAAAGAGGTCTGCTCTTTGTCGCTAAGCTGACCGCAGTCGGATTTTGTCGGAACTGCCGCTCCTCACCCATAGCCCCCGCACGCTGTCATCCTGCTTTCCACGGAGGTCTGGGCGGTACGATCCGGCATGGCCGCAGGAGTGGACCCGACCGGCGTGCCCTCGGTTCGACCCCGAAGATGAGGCGTACCACCCGCCGCGATCCGGACTCGCGCACGGGCTCGCAAAACGCCCGGAATGGCGCCGCCCGCTCGATCTCATCAAGCCCGGGGCCGATCACCCGGCGATAGAAGGCATGCCAGCCGCCAAGCGCATCCACGGCCCCGAGGGCCTCGCGCAGCTCAGAGATGTTCACCGACCAGCGCGGGTGATCGAGCCCCCACAGCAGGCTGAGGCGCTCATAGAGCGCGAGCGCATAGCCGCTGCAAAAACTAGCCGATGCGCGCAGGCTGATCTTCGCCCACCGGGCGGGCGCCGCGATGTAAGGCCGCAGGTTCGTCGGGAATTCCCACTCGACGGTCTCATTGCCGCGCGGCAGCAGCAGGTTGTACAGCCGGCGCTCCTTGAGACCGAGACGACCCTGCGCCTCCTTCATCTCGATGAGCGTCAACGGCTTGGGCAGATAGGGGTCGCTGGCCAAGTCCAGCGGGTTGCCCAGGATCCGCGGGCGCCGGTAGTGGCCATCGGTCGGATCCGCCAGCAGTCGGGAACGACGCGACGATCGCTCATCGAGGCCGGCGACGAGCGGCAGCGGCGGCTCGGCGGGAAGAGAATGCATGCGGGGCTCCAATTCACGTCCCCCGGACATGGGGTCGAATCGCCTGACGAGTCCAAACCCCTTTTGCGACACCGGCGCGGGCCAGCATCTGCGCGGCATCTGCCGAGCAGATGCTGGGCACACGCTTTCCCATTTCTCAATGGCTTCAATGCTTGCGGCTGATTTTGCGCCTTTTTCCCCCGATTTTAGGCAATCTCAATGGGCGTCCTGGCCGGCGACAGCGCGCGGCCGACCCGCGCGCGCGGCGCAAGACTGCCGCGCACGAGGCGCAGCATGCCCGTGCCGGCGCCGCAATACTCCCGCGGCGACCGCGCAAACCCCCCGCGGCGGCGTCGCAAATGGTGCCCGGAACTCATTGGGTTATAAGGGCAAATCCGAGATCTGAATCAGAGGTAGGGAAAAGAATCAGAAGTAGATAGAGAATCTGCCAACATTCCGCCCTGCGGGCGGGCGGCGCGGCGCGGTGACGTTGGCAAGATGCTTCGTCAGAACGAGAGGGCACGCACGGGGTTCAGCTCATATCCGACCGATTCTCATCGTCCCGGCAAACGAGAGCCGAATTGGGTGTAGATCTCACGCTGTTCTGATCCAGCTCCTCGTGCTTGATAGGTGTTGTCCGAGCGAGTGGTGACTCGACGATTTGTAGTCTGGAAACGGGTCATACGGAAACGACGGATGTTCCACAACGCGTCCCGCCGACGACGTGGACCACAGTGAGTTGGATCATTTGCTTACGCAAGTTTACCTTTCGAAAGGGGGAGCGCTTGCGGTTCGAGCCCATCCCAGGTCTCTGCAATGGGCTCGAGGGCGCGCGCGCCCAGATTTAGGGCGACTGCTTGATCAGCAAGGGAGTCCGATCATGCAGATTGCCAGCATTCAAATGGATGGTGTCTCGGTTCACTTCGAAGCCAGGGCCAGCGGTGTTCACTTTGTCCCGTGGAATAGTCTAGCACTCCGTACTTTTCGGCTCGGCAACCAAGTTAAGCTGCTTCCAATCCGCGGTATTGACGAGAGGGGACGGGTTCTCGTTCGCGAGCTGCTGGCCGAACTCGCTACCTATGGGAGCTTCTGTCGTCGACGAGACTTCCCTTCGGGTCTAAATGCATTCGAGCTCCGACTACTCGCCGCGCACGACGTCACTGCATGTGTGCTCCAACTCAATGCCGCCGCCATCCGGACCCAATGGGCGCCGGACCCGTCAAGCGGCATTTACCTCCAACTTCGCAAGTTCATTCACTAGCCGTGCAAACTCTTAGAGCCGCGGCGGTACCGCGCCGCCGCGGCTCTCTCTGGTTCGGCAGACGCCACGAATTTTTTCCAAGAGGAAATCGATGCGTCATGCGCCTAGCTGGCGCAGGCCGCCCCTTCCCAGGAGGGCCATTCAGCTTCTCCACGCATGGGAGGCTCGGGGCGGCTCTCTTCGTCTTTCCGCCCCAGTCGAGCATCGAAAATCGCTTAGCGTGCATCACCGTTCGAGAGCCGCGCGCCGGCGACGTATTCGCGTCGGCGTAAGTCCTTGTCAGTCAACGCCGTGCAACGGGGCGGGAAAAGAGGCGCGTGTCATCCGCATGGGATGAGAGCTGCGTGTTTTCCCGTTTTTCACCGTCAGTCGCGTCCTGGCACTCAGGCCCCCGCCCTGTCACTCGCGGCGCGTCCCGAGCTCCGGCGAGCGACCGCTGGGCGCCAAAAAATGGCTTCCTCTCCGAACGCAAGCGCCCAAACGAAACCATATCCTCGCCGACACAATGAAACCGAGGCTACGCCATGTCCTCCCGCACGTCCGGCTATCCCGAACTTCTCACCATCCCCGAGGTCACCGAAATCTTGAGGGTGTGCATCCGCACCGTCTGGCGCTTGATCAAAAACGGGTCACTCGAGAGCTGTCGGGTCGGCCGCCGGGTATCGGTTCATCTGCGAGCATTATGAGCACGACGATTCCATTTTCCTCTTCGGTTTCAGCCGCGGCGCCTATACCGTGCGCGCGCTCGCCGCTTTCATTCACATGGTCGGCCTCCTGCCGCGTGATCAGCTTAACATCGCGAACTACGCGCTCACCGCCTACAAGCGCGCTGCCGAAGACAACGATCTGAGCATAGCCTGGAATTTCAGCCGCATTGCCGGCGGGCGCCGCGCAACAATCAAATTCATCGGCGTTTGGGATACGGTGGCCTCGATACTCGTCCCGCGCGGCGACCGCATCATCCCGACATTTCAGATGTTGCCCTATACCCGCCGCAACCCGAGCGTACAGATTTTTCGACACGCAATGGCGATCGATGAACGCCGACGTATGTTCCGGCTGAACAGATGGCTTGCCCCTCAGCCGTTCAAGGCCAATCCCTTCGACATTTCCGCACCCGAGGTCGAGCAGGACATCAAGCAGGTGTGGTTCGCGGGTGTACATGCGGATGTCGGTGGCGGTTATCCTGAAACCGAGAGCGCGCTATCGAAATATCCCCTTAATTGGCTCATTGAGGAAGCCGTTGCGCACGGACTGAAAATCAACGTCGCGATGCGCAATCACCTCGTGCTCGGGAAGCCGTTCATTCCGGTTCGCCACCTATGATTGATCAGCTGCTCGCGTTTCGCTTCGATGAAGCGCCACACCTCCGGATATTCCCAACCTTCATCCATTAGGCGGAAGATTTTGTAGTCGCGCGGGAGGTAACGGATGACGTGGCCCGTGGTATGCCCGTTGGCTCTGAAGCGCGGCCATTGCCGCATTAGACGCGACCAAGCGGTTGTCGGGCGCTCGGAGGTGTATGCAACCGGCTCGGTCGGGTCCTTGCGTCCGCGGACGATCCCGCCGCTTTCTAGCAGATCAAGTGCATGGATGGGCGGCAGGTCAGCTAACGCCTCGCCCGCCGTCGTTGTCGCTGGAAGTCCATCGACTTCGTCGGGATCGTCTATCCACCGGTGACTGTGCTCAAATCTGAAAGGCAGTTCGGCAGCTGCAGGGATCAGCTTTCTGGCTGTTGCTCGAGTTCCTTCGTATCCTGGGGGCAAGACCGTGTGATGCGTCGGCACTGGGAAAAGAATTTCCTCGTCAAGTTCCTCATGCACGCCGATGAGAAACATTCGCTCCCGCATCTGCGGAACACCGAACCACGAGGCATTAAGGAGGGTGTACCGGACACGATATCCCTCCCTCTGCAGATGTTCCGAGACGGTGTCGGCAACGTTCTTGCCGCCATGGTTCAGAATGTCCGGAACGTTCTCCATCAACAGCGCGAGCGGCTTGGTCTTCCGGACGTAGTAAAGGTAACGGCGCCACAGATTTACCCGGCCGTCCACTAGGAAAGCGATATCGGCATCGTCCTCGTCGCGACGCCGGGCCTCGTGTCTCAGCTTGGCGCGCCCGACTCTGGCGAATGCCTGACATGGCGGCCCTCCAACGAGGACATCCACCTGCTCATCGGCCGGACCGTTAATTCCAAGCTCGCGAAAGATCGAGCCGGGCGTCTCTGACATTATGTCGCGGGCCTTCCAATGGCCTTTGGCACGGCTTCCACGGCCGACAGCGGCGAAATTCGCTCCGTGCGATTCTGCAGCACATGGATCGGACTCGACAGAGGCTACAAGCTCGAATCCTGCGGTAACGAAGCCCAAGGTGATGCCCCCGCAGCCTGCAAACAGATCCATAAATCGAGGCGGCTCGGCGGCTCTAAGCCGTTTTATTTTCTTCTTGATAGGATCCATTGAGTAAGGTCCGCTAGGCACTTCCCCGCGTTCCTCAAGTGAGGTTCGCGCCGAACGCTATTTTGGGCAAATTGGATGAAATCGCAATTCTAATGCGCAAGTTGCGCGAATCGACTCAACTTGCGTGGGCGGCACCCAGGGTAGTGGGCGCTCTCACGCTATAGCGTGTAAGGAATGATCCCCTTCGTCCCCTCCGCATACCGCGCATACTCCGGAAACGTCGCGCGCATGCGGGCTTCTTCGAGGCGGCTCTTGTGGAGGAAGGCGGCGAAGGCGAGGAGGAGGGCGAGGAGGCCGCGCAGCTCGGCCGTCGCAATCGCGGTGCCGAGGATCGCCAGCAGCATGCCGGTATAGATCGGGTGGCGGACGAAGCGGTAGGGGCCGCTCGTCACCAGCGCGTGGTTCTCCTTCACCGTGACCGCGGCGCTCCAGTTGCGGCCGAGATGGAAGCGCGCCCAGAGCGCGAAGAGGACACCGGCGGCGGTGAGCGCGACCGCCAGCGCGTCGAGCGCGGTCGCGTGCGGCAGGAGGCGCAGGCGCAGCAGCGCCGGTAGCGACCGCCGCAGCCACAGCAGGACGAAGGTGGCGAAGAGCGGCAGGCGATGGGTGAGGCCGGAGCGGATGGTCTCGCGCCAGAGCGTGCGCTTTGCGGCGGGGGCGGCGACGAGCCAGGCGAGGGCAAAGAGGGCCCAGAGGGCGGCGACGGCGCGGCCGGCGAGAAGCGACATGGGAGGGAGTGTGGCGCGCGGGGCGCGGGGGCGGCAAGGCGGGAGAGTGCTGTCACGCGGCGGGATGACAGCGATGGCCGGCGCCTCGCCTCGCGGGGCCGCCCCCGGGGAGGAAACGGTCGCATGGGGGGGGGTAGGGGCTAGGGGTAGTGGGGGACGGAGGCCCGGGGCGCCCGTGAAACATTTTCCCCGTGTTTCACGCACGCCGAGGCGACGGCGGGGCGCCTGCACCGGGCGGGCTCCCGGGGTTGCTCCGCAACCCCGGACGCCCGCTCGCGACGGCGCGGCGCCGGCGAGGACTCTTCCCGTCCGGCGAGCGTTTCCTCCACATCGGGAGGGGAACGGGATGCGGGTGCTGAGGATCGTCGGATGGGTCGTTGGCGCGATCATCCTGCTGATCGTCGCGGCCGGCGTCGCGGTCTGGGCGGCGCCGGGGCCGATCGGGCGCTGGGCGGTGGCATACCCGGTGAGCGCGATGATGGGTCGGCAGATGCGGGTGGCGGGGCCGCTCAGCATCCATTGGGGATCGCCCATCCGCATCGTCGCCGAGAAGGTCTCGCTGGCGAATGCGAGCTGGGGCATGGCGCCGCAAATGTTCGCGGCGAAGCGCGTCGTCCTCGTCTTCTATCCCTGGAGCCTCATCCGGGGGCCCACGCGCATCGTCCTCGTCGAGGCGGATGACGCGAGCCTGCTGCTCGAGACCTCGAAGACCGGCGAAAAGAACTGGGCCTTCTCCAACGCCGCGCCCAAGCACCGCGAGAGCTTCCCGGTGCTGCAGCAGCTCGTTCTCAAGCAAAGCCAGCTCACCTGGCATAACGGCGAGACCGACGCCACCACGGTAATCGGCGCCGATGCGCTTTCGCTCGACGCGCCCGATCCCCAGGGTCCGGTGAAGATCGCAGGATACGGCCGCTTTCAGAAGCTCGCGGTGCGGCTTTCCGCGACGGTCGGGCCGCTCGCCGCGCTCCGGCAATCGGCAAAGCCCTATCCCCTCGATATCTGGGCCGATCTCGGCGGCATGGCGCTGACGCTCGACGGCACTGTGGCGAAGCCGCTCGACTTCTCGGGCCTCGATCTCCGCCTCTCGCTGGCAGGGCCGAGCCTCGATCGCCTTTCGGAGGCGCTGAGCCTGCCGCTGCCCCCGCTGCCGGAGTTCCGCGGCACGACGAAGCTGCGCGGCGGCAACGGGCAATGGGCGCTCCAGGCATTCACGATGAAGCTTGGCAAGAGCGATCTCGAAGGCGGCCTCGACGTGAATACGAACGCCAAGGTGCCGGACATCACCGCCAACCTAACCTCGAGCTATATCGATCTCGCCGATTTCACCGGCGCGGTGGGCGTGAAGCCCAAGCGCTCGGCCGAGCCCACGCCGGCCCAGCCGCCCGATACCAGCGGCCGCGTCATCCCGGATCTGCCGATCGCCGTGAAGAAGCTGCCCGGCATCAATGCCAAGGTGAGCTTCTACGGCACGCGCATCCGCTCCTCGGGCGGATTGCCGCTGGAGCGCGTGGCGCTGGGCCTCGCGCTCGAGAATGGCATCCTCACCGTGAAGCCGCTCCGCTTCCATGTGGCCTCGGGCGATCTCGCCCTCGACTTCACCTTCACCCCCTGGGTGCAGCAGGGCGCGCCCCGGCTTGAGGCCGATCTGCAGATCAGCAATGTCGACCTGCACCAGCTCTTCGCCGGCACCGGCACGCCGGCGATGGTCAAGGAGACG
>Ga0134128_10002417_pt1 | contig 23214 bp, 21 predicted proteins | sample KB31754_FD_96462 | JGI IMG/M metagenome (GOLD analysis project Ga0134128, IMG submission 96462) | Terrestrial soil microbial communities with excess Nitrogen fertilizer from Kellogg Biological Station, Michigan, USA - KB3-175-4 | ecosystem: Environmental > Terrestrial > Soil > Unclassified ... | reverse complement strand
TCAACGGATTGTCCTACTTTGCCGTTTCAGTAGCACTGATGCAACACGGCAGAAGCGTGATGGGAGTGGTTTACAATCCAGTGGCGGATGAAATGTTCTATGCCGAAAAAGGCAGGGGCGCATTCCTGAATGGGGAAAAATTGCCGATGAAGGAGGATGTACCGCCGCTATGGGCGACAATCGCGAGCGTGGACCTGAAGCGGCTTGGTCGCAGGCTTGCACAGGAGGTCTCTATGGCAAAGCCGTTTTCTTCCCACCGCAACTTCGGGTCCTGTGCCCTGGAATGGTGCTACACCGCTGCCGGACGCTTTGACCTGTATCTGCACGGCGGGCAAAAACTATGGGACTACGCCGCGGGCAGCCTGATCCTGGAAGAGGCAGGTGGTCACATGTGCGGGTTGAACGAGGATGATTTCTGGGCCGAGCCGCTCTGGCAGCGCTCAGCCATTGCCGCTCTTGATCTGAATCTTTTCATGCAGTGGCGCGACTGGGTGCGCGCGCATCGATAGCTGTTGATTCCTCAGTCCATAGTTGACACCTCCTTGTCAACTGTAATTAGCCACAGTCTTCTACCTCGTCCCATATCTCTCCTTACTCTCTCCTTGAGTAAGAAATTTCACCCCTGTAACTGATCCAGCGATCTCTGCTCACCAGCCTGATTTTTACAAACCCCTTGTCCGATTTCGATGAAACTCACTCATCACTTCTCCCACTGGAAGTAATTGCTATTTCCAGATCTTCAGGTGTCTCTTATCGGCGACATAATAAACCTTTTAAAATAAAAGGTTATAAAAAAGCGCTAATAATTGGATGTGTTTGGAGACACCTGAGCTCCCGAAGAGGACTGTAAATACCTTGTTTCATAAGGTATAGAAGTTCTGGCATGATTTATGCATTAGCTAATGCAAACACTTTTTTCCCGTAGGAGCTTAGAAAAATTTACTTAACATCGTTAGACCCCAGGCTAGTAGTTCTCTCGTTCGCTCAATAGGTCGTTTTTAAGCCGTGTTTGTACAAATCCGCGTTGAAAGCTTGGCGCCACAGAAGAAATCTCATGATCCCGCAACTTTAATGTTGCGTGTCAGATCAATTTCAATCTAATTATTGGACATTTACTTCCATGCCAATACACAATACTGAAAGCCTGTTTATCCCTCAGAACCGTCTTGCTACGCTTGGAGCCAAGGAATATTTCTCTGCCCGCTCATTGCTGGAGAAGGGTGAAAGATGTGAGGAACCTTTGGGTGGAGTGCGCGACCCAAAGTGCCTTTTAAGGCAAGGCGATTATGATATATGTATATGCCTTGCCGATTCACCGGGACGACGCAACCTCGTTAATAGGCTTATCAAGAACATGTACTCTTGGCGAGGATATCACACAGAGCACGCAGTAATTTCTTCCCAAAGCCCTCATCAGTTAACGCTAGAGGCATCCACTAGCAAAAAGATCGCCGGTACACTGACGATAGGCTTGGATTCTGAAAAAGGTATGCTGGTCGACGCTCTTTATGAACAAGAGATCAGTGCATTTCGGGCGGGCAATAATAGGCTTTGCGAATTATCAAAACTTGCAATAAGTCCACAGCACAGTTCAAAGGAACTCCTCGCGTCCCTCTTTAATCTTGCGTACATCTACGCGAGGATGATTCATAAGGTTACATACTTCTTCATTGAGGTTAATCCGCGTCATGCCGCATACTATAAGCGGATGTTGGGATTCACACAGATCGGTAAAGAGCGTGTTTGCCCACGTGTCAACGCTCCAGCCGTGTTGTTACATCTTGATCTGGCCTATGTGGATGAACAGGTTTCTCTCCTGGCGGGCTCACCTGAACCATCAAAAATGAGATCGCTTTACGCTTACTTCCTCCCTAAAGATGAAGAAGAAAGGGTAGTAAGAAGTTTCAGATGCCACATGAACTGAACAACTTTTTGGTCGATAGCTCGACGGCATCTTCTTCTAATCTTTTATCTCTTCACATCAAGTGCAAATTGAGTGCTTGGAAATAACTACAGCTCCTACCAAACGGATACTTTCGTTAGCATTGCATCAAGTCTTGCTGAATAAGTAAACCGATATCATACCGCTGTCTCCCCCTAGCCAGGTTTCTCCACTTGCCTTTAATGCTTGCCGAACACGCGAGGCAGAGCATTCCGGCAAAATCACCTCTTACATCGGCTAGGGCAACAGGGCTTCTGCCGTCGCTCGATTTCCTCTCGACTGTAACAATCCGGGAATAGCTCAAAGTTGCGTAAGGCTTGAGTAAGCCGGTTCCGAGCAAAAACTGGGATCTAGTCATCGAATGGGAGATTGCCAATACAGTTAGCATGGTTACTCATTACAGAAAACTTGCCCCGATGTTATAGTGGGAATCACAATAAGGAACAATAACAATTCAAGCACAGTCAGGCCCAGATGACCAAAGTATCAAGGGCGTCAAGGGCGAGAGCAACATCTATTTCAAATGTGGTCAACGTTTGTGCTATTTTGCCGTTTAGATTTAATGGTATCGGCGGAATTTATGAAGCAGCTTCCCCCCCATGCCTCCCTGCTGGGATGGGTCAAAACCTTTTCATATAAACGGCTAAATAGGTATGTGCAAGTCGAGAATGTGCAAGCCTTTAGGTAGCCTCACTTATGTTGATATGCATGCATCTTGGTTGACTGACATTTTTTGTCGCATCTCTTGAAGGATTATCGTTATATGCGCAATGCAATTGGGTCTACGACAATAAAAAAATCACTATTGTTCTTAATTTCCGCTGCTCTGACGCTCGGCGGATTAGCGAGTTGCAACAAACCTCAGGACGCTCAAACATTGATCTCCGATGCCAAAAACTACGAAGAAAAAGGAGACCACAAAGCGGCCATCATCCAGCTTAAGAATGCGCTGCAAGCAGATCCTGATAATCGGGACGCGCGCTATCTTCTGGGCACGGTCTATAACAAAGTTGGCGATTTCCAATCAGCTGAGAAGGAACTACGTAGAGCCCTGAAGTTGGGAATGAACCCTGCAAAGGTGCTGCCTGATCTGGGACAGACTCTGCTTGATCTAGGTCAATTTCAACAGGTCCTCGATGAAACGAAACAATTGTCGTTGGAGAAGAGTTCTGCTGAAATTTCTACCTTGCGAGGAAGCGCTTTGCTGGGATTAGGCAAGCCTAAGGAGGCGAAAGCGCTATTCGAACAGGCGCTTCAAGACAAACCGGATTTTCCTGAAGCACTGATCGGATTAGCACAATATTCGCTCTCTGAAAAAGATCTCGAATCGGCAATGCAGTTTTTAGACCAGGTGGTGACCCGAAACCCGGAAAATGCCGGTGCTTGGCTTATCAAGGGAGACCTCCTCCGCGCCCACGGCGACGTAGAGCCAGCCCTTGCTGCTTATGATCAGGTTATAAAGTTAAAACCGAATAGTTCTATTGCCTATCTCAATAAAGCCCTTCTGAAAATCGCCACGAAAAAATACGAGGCTGCTAAGGCGGATATCGATGCAGCGCGCAAGGTTGTGCCGGGGAGTATGATGGTCTTGTATACCCAGGCGTTACTGGATTTCAGTCAAGGTCAGCATAAGGCAGCATTGGAATCTCTGCAGCAGCTTTTAAGCAAGGCGCCTGACCACATGCCTGGTGTGTTGCTTGCGGGAGCAGTGCAACTCGCACTGGGATCGAGCCTGCAGGCAGAACAACATCTTAGACACTACTTGAATAAGGATCCAAAAAATCTTTATGCCCGCAAACTATTGGCTTCCTCACTTCTCAAGAACGGCCAGCCAAAGGGTGCAATTGATGTTCTGGCTCCGGCCCTCAAGGGTGGGCAGCAGGATCCTCAATTGCTTGCTCTGACAGCCGAATCCTATATGCAGGCTAAAGACTTCGCCAAGGCGACGGAATATTTTGACAAGGCGAGCGAGATGGCACCAGAAAATGCGGCGCTGCGGACTGCTTTAAGCATGAGTATGTTGGGACAAGGTGAGAATAAGCGTGCTGTGGCCGAGTTGGAAATGGCAACCAAGCTGGATCCCAAGTCAACCCAGGCAGGGATCATGCTGGCCACCACCCACTTACGTCTCAAAGAGTTCGACAAGGCCCTCGCAGCCGTAAAAACTCTTGAGAAAGAACATCCGGACAACCCTCTTATCCAGAATCTGAAAGGAGGCATTTATCTGGGTAAGAAAGACATATCTAATGCGCGGGCGAGTTTCGACAGGGCGCTCTCCTTCGACCCAGCTTATTTTCCGGCTGCAATCAATCTTGCCCGGCTAGATCTGCAGGAAAAAAAGCCGGATGCAGCCAAGAAACGCTTTGAAGCTATCTTGGCAAAAGACAAGAAGAATATTCAGGCGATGACGGCGCTATCCAGTCTTGCTCTCAAGCAGGGGCAAAAGAAGGAAGCGACCACCTGGCTCGAACGAGCTGCCGAGGAGAATCCGGACGCGCTTCAACCCGCCATGCTGTTGGCCGCGTATTATCTTCGCTCGGGGGAAAAACAGAAATCTCTGACTCTGGCCCAAAAGCTCCAGAGCGCCCATCCCCAAAATCCAAACGCCCTGGAGCTTCTGGCACAGGCACAGCTCGGGAATAACAATAAGACCGCCGCTCTGGAGAGTTATACCCGGCTTGCAGCGATGCTGCCTGAGTCGCCTGCAGTTCAACTTCAAATCGCTTCAATTCATCTCGCGAATCAGAATACATCGGCCGCAGCGGAAGCCTTGAAGAAATCCTTGGCTATAAAACCGGATTATCTAGCTGCAGAATTGACACAGGCCGCGCTCGAGTCCCGCCAGGGAAATTATGAGAAAGCGATTGCTATATCGCGCCAAATTCAAAAGCAGCAAGAAAAATCACCGGTGGGGTATATAGCGGAAGGTGATCTGCTGATGGACCAAAAAAAACCAGCGCTTGCAGTAAAGGCGTATGAAAAGGCATTTGCCGTCAGCAAAAACGGCCCGGCAATGATGAAGTTGCATGCGTCGCTCAGCCAGGCTGGACAGGTCTCGGAAGCGAACTCTCGCTTGATTCTGTGGTTAAAGGAACATCCTGATGATGCGGTCAGCCGGATGTATTTGGCTGAAATCTATCTTGTTGGCCGACAGAATAAAGCCGCCATCGAGCAATATCAGATCATATTAAAACAAGTCCCGACTTATATGCCTGCACTGAATAATCTGGCTACAGCTTATCAGCAGGAAAAAAATCCTCTGGCCCTGGAATATGCTGAAAAGGCCCATCAATTAGCTCCCGATAGCCCGGCGGTTTTGGACACACTGGGATGGATACTAGTGGAACAAGGCAGTACGGCACGAGGTCTGCCCTTTTTACAGAAAGCGGTTTCGTTGGCACCAGAAGCAGCAGAAATTCGCTATCACTTCGCGGCGGGGTTGTTCAAATCAGGGGACAAAGCAGCAGCTCGTAAAGAACTTGAGCAACTGCTGGGTACGGGGAAGAAGTTTCCAGATATCGATGTGGCTAAATCAATGCTGAAGCAGATGCAATAAGAGTAGCTCTAAAATACTTCAGCACATTCAATAATTCCGAATACAAAAAAAGCAAAAACTTATTGTAACCTTTTTAACTATTTCCGCAGGTCTCGCTCGTTGAGCGTGACCTATAAGCCCATTTATATCATGTAGCCGAGTAGATGCCTCCCGCAAGGAGGCAGCCCTCCTCGTCGGTGAAGAAATGACCGAACAGGAGCAGCTCAATCGCTGGCGCGAAGGGGAAGGCAGACTGTGGTGCATGGATCCGATTGATGGCACCTCTAATTTCGTGAACGGGCTCCCCTACTTTGCTGCTTCGGTTGCACTGATGCGCGAGGGCAGAAGTGTGCTCGGGGTAGTTTATAACCCGGTTGCAGATGAAATCTTCTATGCAGAACAAGGCAGGGGTGCTTATCTGAATGGCGAGAAGCTGCCAGTCAAGGAATATGTTCCGCCTTTACGCAGCGCGATCGCCAACGTCGATTTGAAACGCCTCAGCCGCAAACTGGCTGAAGGGATTTGCGCTGCGCGGCCTTTTTCTTCCCAGCGCAATTATGGTTCCTGCTCGATTGAATGGTGTTACATCGCCGCTGGCCGTTTCGATCTCTATCTTCATGGCGGACAGAAATTGTGGGATTACGCCGCCGGCTGCCTGATTCTGGAAGAATCCGGCGGCCACATGTGCGGTTTCGATCAGGACGATTTCTGGGCCGAACCGATCTGGCAGCGTTCGGCGATTGCGGCATTAGATCGAGGCCTGTTCAACAATGGCGTGACTGGGTGCGGGCACATCGGTAACTTCAATTTTGCTATCGAATACTCCGGCATATTGAGCTTCTTGCAAAACAGACAGGGCTGGGAGAATTATTTGTATTTGTAGGTGATAGGTAGGAATTGAGGTTGGGCGCTGCCATTGCTGGCAAGATGGAGGTTTCTGAAGACTACATCGACGCCCAGGATGGATAGTACTCAACGCATGAAATTAATGCAACGCTGGACGGTGGTTCAGCATGAACTGATGCCCGCATTGAGAGTGGGTATTGGCGCGCTGACACCGAAACTGGAGAAGCTGATATACACGCTTGAATGGTTGCGGATCGAAGAATTTGTTGAGAGCACCTGGAGCGGTATAGGGCGTCGGCCGCATGATCGCGGGGCACTGGCCAATGCGTTCGTAGCGAAGGCGGTGCTGGGGCTGCCCACGACGGCAGCGCTGATCGAACGGTTGCGGATGGATCGTTCCTTGAAGCGCATCTGCGGCTTTCCGATGTGGAAACGGTTCCCGGATGAATCAACTTTCTCGCGGGCCTTTGCCGGGTTTGCTGAAGCGAAGCTGGCCGAACGGGTACACGAAGCGTTGGTCAAGCAATATCTGGGCAATGAGTTGATTGGCCACATCAGCCGGAACTGATTGGCGGCGAAGTAATGGCAGCTCGTGCGATCGGCAAATAATCCCAGTTGCACTTCCTTGATGGTTTTCCATCTCGCCACGGGCACAGTAGAGGCGCTCGTACGACATCCTTGCATTACCTTCGGGATTGGGGGCGACATAGCGCGGATTGTCGCCCTTATCAGAATATTCCAGGCGCGTGATCACGGGCGTGGATGGCGCCAGGATTCGGCGGCATAGGTGAATTCCATGAAGGTGCGCTGGTGCGCGCCTGTCGCCTGGTGGCAGGCCTTCAGACCACCGCGCAGCCGCGGGTGCCCGGTGTTGAGGCACGCGTTCTGCGCCAAGCCCACGCCGTGCCAGTCGCATCAATTGAGCGTTTTCTGGTGGCAAAGACAAAATCGCCCGATGGTCATAAGTATTTGATCCTGACCAATTCCCGATTCACCAAGATCAAGGTGTCGGATAATTTTACACTTCAAGAAGGACGAAAATTTTTTCTGGTTCGTAATAAACTGATTTAACATCATAAATATTAAATGGCACGATTTCTGCTTATTGTTTGTTAGGCAAAGACATATCGGAAATTGCCGGGAATTATAACGACTAAGGAGATTTTATTATGAAGATGTTAAAACTACGCAAATACCTTTTGGCGACCACTGCTGGGGTCGTGCTTGCAACGGGGATGGCTTCCAATGCCTTGGCAGTACCTCTATTTACGGTTACCCCGAGTGGTAGTGGAGTTGGGGGCCCTGCGGGTACTTTCGAAGCAAATTTTATTAACGGCACCTCATCAGAACTCTTGACCACGACCTCGGGTGGAATAGGTGTGGGTGGTCACACCGGGTCTGGGTGGCTTCAATTTTCCGGCTTTACTAACAATGGAGTCCAAGTACTTCCCGGCGTGTCTGGACTGGGGGTTAACTACGGCCTGTTCGCACACTTCACACTAGCCGATACGCTTGCTTCCGGCACTCTTAATGAAGCTGGCAGCACCAATAACTTGACTGCCCTGAATTTTACGCTATTTGCTGATCCAGGTTTGGACAATGTTTTTACGCAAGCAGACGCTCTAACGAGTACGAATGCGACGTTTACCGACCCTGGTACCAATGATATTACTCTCGGGAGTGGAAGCTTGATTATCGGGACAAGTGGCTTCGATAGCCTTGGTGGGGCCTTTCTGAATGCGACTAATAATTTCGCATTGACGGGCGCAGGTAGCGGGTATTTCACAAACCCAGTTCCGTTCTTCGATATGGCATTCTCCGCATTCAATAATACGCAACAAGGTATCGTGCGGAATGGTGATCTTATACAGATCAACCAGGCTATAGGGGGAGTCGACTTCAACAAAGTGCCCGAGCCGACCTCGCTCGCTCTAATTGGGATAGGCTTGCTGGCATTTGCTAGATGTGCGCGCCGATCTCTTTTTTAAAAATTCTAACGAGCTTATGGACAAAGGCCATGTTTCTATTAAGATGACGTGGCCCTTGTTTTTCATTTGATAGTGTTTAATCAAACACGGGGAAAATCTTATACTCGACAGTCGACTCGATCTTTCGTCAAGTCGACGCTCATAAATGAGGCGTCTTCACTATTGCCGCGGTCTCAGATATTCCCCCAGTTCGCGCCTTTCTGCTACAATAGGTAACGGTTTGTCTTTTCCCATCCTGAACAACATCAACGGAATGGCTCCGTCCAAAATAGTCTTCCATCCCTCCGCCAAATCATGCTGCAGTGCCCAAGGGATACCTTCGGCCCGCGCGCCGTCTAAAGCGTAAAGGGCCGAAGCTGGCATAGGTTGCAAGACACGGTCCTGCTTCGTCGCCGCCAACCACAACCGCTGAAAGCTACGCCCGGCATCGAAGATGGATCGACTGTCGGAATTTTTTACAGCCAGCAAACCCAGGTGAGGCGCTAGTCGACAAGGCAGATCACCGGACCGAAAACCCAACATGTGGTGGGCACCCAGCAGATTGGCAATGCGTATGACAGACCAATGGCGCAGCAGGGCAAAGAAAGCGCGTAACGGCGGTTCAACTCCCAAGGCGCCCGGCGGCAGGCCTTCAGGGCAGGTCGCATGCCAGCCCACATCGAAGCAGATGGCCGAAAATAATTCCTCGTGCAAAAGACGGTTGCGAAAACGTTCGGTCTCCGCGCGGCGCATAAGGCGGAGAGCCTGTCTGCGCTGAGCGGGTTGATCCAGCCAGAGCAATTGACAGGCAGGATAGGAGTGAGCAGCGGCATCGAGCTCTCCTCGCTCCGCGTCAGTCATCGCCGGCCCTTGAAAGCGCAACCGCCGGCTGGTGTGACGGAGGGCGATTACCTGCCATAAAGGATCGACGCTCGCCTGATCTGGTCGTAGATCGATCTGCATGATCCAGTGGGGCTGTGCCGGATTGGGAAACAAAACGATTTTAGCCTGTATGCCGAAGCGGCTGGCAGCGATTGTAAGATTTTCCGATACAGCTCCAAGGGATAGCAGCGCAAGTACCCATTTATAGCCCCCCTGGGGCGGGAATTCGGCCTCGGTATAATAAATGCGGATGATATTTCCGGCCAACTCGAAGCGAATTCGATGCTGATTATCAGCCGAAGGTGCCAGGATGGCGCTCTCCAGGATGAAGTTAAGTTGTTGCTGATCCAGCTTGCTCACCTCAGTCCAACCCAAGCCTATGGCGGGCGATAGCGATGGCCAGGCGATTCAGCGGATTGCGATTGCCTCCGGGCCGCCAGGTGAGCGCAAGCCTGTTGAGATAAGCATCAAAGTGATAGCCCTTAGGCGCAACCCGAACCGGGCCGCGATCAAGGAGAATTTTTAAAGATTCAGTCACCGCAACGCCGGCGCATAACTGACAGGCCATGACAGTAGACGGGCCCTTGCGGCTGGCTAGATCAACTTTAGAGGGATCGGCCAGGTAGCTCATTTGCAAGCGGGCGGGAGCAAGTCCCATGAGGAAACGCAAGGGTTTTTCCGCCTCAGTGCCGTCGTCCAGACGAAAATAATCATTAAAACTCATCCCACCTGGCAAAAAATTGAGCACAGCCACGCCCATGCCCAGCGGGGCAGCGGTGACGGCGGATATGCCTTTGGCCGCACAAGCAGCAAAGACCTGCTGTCGGGCCTGAAAAGCGAAGAAATCCAAGCCATCGACATAAATATTGACGTCATTCAGAAAGGCGTCCAGATTTTCCGCTGTCACACCGTCGGCAAATCCCTTTATTTCAAGCTCAGGATTAATGTCCAGCGCCTGTCGGATCATGACCTCTAGTTTGCCTTCGCCAAGGGTGCTAACGGTCGCTCCAGCCTGACGATTGAAGTTGGCAATATCGAATGTATCGAAATCGGCCAAATGGAATTTGCCTATGCCCAGCCGGCAAAGCGTCAAAAGATGCACACCACCCACCCCCCCCAGGCCGGCGATCGCTACCCGCTTATGGCGTAGCTCATCCTGCTCTCGCCGCGTCACCCAGCCGATGTTGCGGGAAAATGCCTCGTTATAGATAAAGGATTTCGTATCCATATCGTCTTTCATTAAAAGATTTTACGACCAATCCGTGCGACAATTTACATTGGGTTCGGTTAAATACCTGCATTTTAAATCGATGCAGGGGAATAATTCTTAAGACGAGAGGGGATGGGATGCTTTCGAGTACGACGATTGTATACAGTAAACGCTTTCGCCTGATGGGATAGACTTTCAGAATTTAGTTAAATATACGCTCAACCAAATGACGGGTCAACGCGACAGGAAGCGGAGCCGAAGGTTGGTGTACGAACAATATACAACCTTGACAATGAGTAGAAGGACGTCCTCGTGAAAATATTCTGGCTCGATTTCAAACTGGCCTGTCGCAATATTGCACGTCAAAAACGGCGCAGCACGATTGCTATTGGCGCCGTTACGTTCGGCATCACGGCTCTCATCTTGGCAAATGGTTTCATTGCTTGGATTTTCCTGGATTTCCGGGAATCAACCATCAATTCGCACCTGGGCCACCTGCAAATCACGCGTCCAGGCTACTTTGAAGCAGGCAAGGCCGATCCCTATGCCTTTCTGCTTCCGCAAGCAATGCCTGAACTCGAGAGGTGGGGAGAGTCTGGACGCATAAAAACTATCGCCCCCCGGCTCTCATTCAGCGGCCTGATCAGCCATGGTGAATCCACCATTTCCTTTATCGGTGACGGAGTCAGTCCTCAGGAGCAGGCAACATTCGGTAATGCCGTAAAAATCTCGGCGGGGCAGAGCCTTTCCGCTGAACATCCGAGGGGGATCATAGTAGGTGAGGGACTTGCACGCAATCTCGGCGTCAAGGTTGGCGATCAGGTGATATTACTGGCCACCACCGCATCGAGAGGAATCAACGCGGTCGAGGTTATCATCCGTGGCCTGTTTTCCACGGTTACCAAATCTTATGACGATGCCGCCATTCGGGTGCCCATTGAGACAGCGCGCCGACTCTTACGCACTGAAGGTTCCCATGTGTGGACGGTGTTGCTGAATAACACGGCTGAAACCGACATCATGCTTACGGAATTGCACGAGAAATTGAAGAATGATGACCTGGAGATTGTTCCATGGTATGCCTTAGCCGACTTCTATAACAAAACCGTGACCCTCTTCAGCAAGCAGATCCATGGTATCCAGATAATCATTGCTATCATTATCCTTCTTAGCATTACCAACACAATGACAATGAACGTCATGGAGCGGATAGGTGAAATCGGTACTTCCATGGCCTTGGGAGTGAGGCGCATGGGCATCATGCGCCTCTTTCTGGCGGAAGGCATTCTCATTGGGAGCGCAGGGGGCTTGCTGGGATTAGCGCTAGCCCTGTTATTGGGTACCCTCGTCTCCAGTATCGGAATTCCCATGCCCCCTCCTCCCGGCATGGCCAGAGGCTATACCGGGGAGATTCTGATTACCGCGGACGTAGCGCTGCAATCGTTGGCGCTTGCGATTGGCACCACTCTCGCTGCCAGCATCTACCCAGCCTGGCGCGCCTCTCGCATGAACATTGTTGATGCGTTGCGTCACAACCGATAGCACCAACAGCGATGTTCAAACTTGCACTACGCAGTGTTTTCCGGCAAAAGTCACATACCGCGATGACGCTCTTGGCCATCATGGCTGGGGTCGCAAGCCTTATTCTTGCCGGGGGATGGGTGAATGATGTTTTCGTGGCCCTGTCGGAAGCACTGATTCATTCCCAATCAGGACATCTGCAAGTTTATAGAAAAGGTTTTTTTGCTGAAGGAACGCGCGCCCCGGAAAAATATCTGATCGCCAATCCGAATGCGATCAAACAACGAATTGCTGTCCAAGCAGGTATTGAAAATGTGATGGCGCGATTGAATTTTTCCGGACTCCTTAGCAACGGCCGCAGCGATCTGCCAATCATCGGCGAAGGTGTGGAACCTGCGCAAGAGGCAAAACTGGGAAGCTCTGTTTCGATCATCGCCGGACGCCAACTCGAGGACAAGGATACTTTCGGTGTGCTACTTGGACAGGGTGTCGCGCAAGGATTGAAACTGAAGCCGGGGGATAACGTCACGCTACTGGCAAATACCCTTGAAGGCGCCCTGAACAGCATCGACCTGGAAGTGATCGGAGTATTTCAGAGTTTCTCCAATGATTACGATGCGCGAGCGATAAAAATTCCCTTAGCAGCGGCGCAGGAGCTGCTTGGCACTCAGGATGTAAACGCGCTTGTCATAATGCTCAAAAGAACTGATGACACTGAACCCATCGCTACGCTGCTGAAGGCGCAGCTTGGAGCTTCCGGATTGGAAATCAAAACCTGGGACGAGCTGAACGATTTCTACGAAAAAACGGTAGAGCTGTACAAAGGCCAATTCGGTGTGCTGCAACTTGTCATTCTTGTCATGGTTCTGCTCAGTGTGGCGAACAGCGTGAACATGAGCATTTTCGAGCGAATGGGAGAGTTCGGCACGATGATGGCGCTTGGAAACCGCAGCAGGGATGTCTTTCGCGTGATCATGATTGAAAATACATTGCTCGGCATCCTGGGCAGCACTCTCGGGCTTGCCGTCGGAGTGGTCCTGGCGTTGATCATATCTGCCATCGGGATTTCGATGCCTCCGCCCCCCAACGCCAACATGGGCTATACAGCGCATATCCAGGTTATTCCCTCCACGCTGCTGATATCCTTTTCCATTGGAATCCTGGCGACGGTGCTTGCCGCCGTTTTTCCTGCAAGACATGTTTCCCGTGTACAAGTAGTCGAGGCGCTGCGGCAGAATCTCTGAGCATGACAGGAAAGCCGTGACATCTCCTCGATACTTTGCGCCAGACCGCTCGCACTGCGGCTGAAAGACGATAGCGCAGGAAGATCAGAATGAATAGCGCATTTCCGTGTACACACGATCATTGTGCTGAAAGCGGCCGAAAAAGCCTGTCGGCTCCCCGCTGAGTACGTCGGCACCCAATGCCCATCGCCAATTCTTCTCGAAATTCCATGAGATGCGCGGGCGGAACATCCAGTCACTCCGGTTCAGGCTGTGGACCAGCAGTGCCTGTATCTCCCATTTGGGCAAGGGCTTAGCATGAAGAAAAATGCTGACGCCATTCTCCAAGCTGTCTGTAAAGCTATCGCGGTCGTGGGCAAAAAATACCCGCTGAAAGAATTGCAAATTCAGACGCGCATCGGCCGGCAAGCTGAAATCAAGACCAAGTGCGTAGTCGAGTGTATTTTGCCTGGCCAGGCCGTCCGGCGCACTCGGGCGAGAGACATTGAACTTTCGCCCCCCGGTATAAACCAGTTCGCCTTTCAAGACGACCGAACCAAAGTCCTTGGTAAGGGTTCCGCCGACTTGATCGATCTCATCATGACGCGGCTGTAAAACCAGCGATTCAAATGGTCCGCTTACCCGATAAAAGGTGGGCGCAGCATCCAGGCTATGATAGTAAAAAGCTGACAAGTCCCAGCCGCCAATGAGTTGCGACAGGCGAAAACCGTAATTCGAGTTACCGATATTGCGCCCGGAGCGATCCTCAGGCAAAAAAGATGCAATGTTCCGCAACGGCGCCGGGTAAAAATCGGCGCCAGGCTTGCCGCTCTCATCAAGGGTAGGCACAGGAATCCACAGTAGTTCCGCGTGAGTATCATTCCTTGAGTATTCAGCGCGTACCGCCCACTGGGGAATACGCAAAATATCAAAGGCCGGCAGGAGGAATTCGCGCATGTCTTTGGCTGATACGACATCGGCAAAAAACAGGCCTACCATCTCTCCCCATATGACGTGTTGACGGCCAAGACGAAAATCGAAATCGCCAGCGGAAACATCCACATAATTTTCGCGGATGAAAAAATCATAACGCTGATCCCGGCGAACGACGGGGGGATAGAAATCGGACAAGTCATAGGCCGCGTCATAATCGAAACGAGCGCTTATTTTCCAGTTTATGTATTCGTTGAACCGCCCCGTGCGGGACAATTCCGTACGCAACTTGGCCTTGGAAAAATGCTCCGGATGCGCGTAATTATCCGCAATCTCGAGCTGGGAAAAACCTCTCCAGCCTGTAATCAATTTCTTCCACACGGGCTCCGTCTGTTTCTGCGCAAGGAAATCATCATCCTCGAACAGGGAATCACGGGATGTAAATTCCTTTTCTCCATTACTATCCACCTGCGCGGTGAAATCAGCAGTCTTGCCCTCAACCTGCAGTTGAGCCGGTAGCGAAGAAAGAACTGGGGAAAACGAGATGATCAGAGGCTCATCAGGTTCCCACGGGGCGCCGCTTTGGTTCTGGCTGTGCCTGTCCTGCCTGATCGCCGATTCTTCCACTTGCCGGTCCCGAGGTGAAGACAGGGACAAAGACAGAGATAAGGATAAAGGCTCTTTATCCGAATTTTCGGCAAACAAGCGGGGAGACTTCACTACCGCTCCAGTGAGGTCGGGAATTGCAGCGACCTCTGCAAGGCAGGGTATGGGTAAATAGATAACAACCGATACTGCCTGAAGGATGAGATATTTAATGCGACGTCTTGGCTCCATCCGATGTGTCTGTATCCGCATCCAGGGATCCTGTCTTCCATCGCTCATGCTACCCAGGCATGATTTCGCTTCTTCCTTCCGCTGCCGTATCCTGCCGCAGAATCTCCCCGTCCTCAATGCGTACCAGCCGGTTCGCCATCTCCATGACACGCCTGTCGTGAGTGGAAAAAATAAAGGCGGTCTTGAAGCTGCCGTTAATGTCTTTCATCAGCTGGAGAATGCCTTCTCCGGTTTTATGATCGAGATTAGCGGTAGGTTCATCCGCTAACACAATCTTCGGCTGTGTCGCCAAGGCACGTGCAATCGCTACCCGCTGCCGCTGGCCTCCGCTAAGCTGGTTGGGACGGTGATTGGCAAACTTTGACAAACCGACAATAGAAAGATATTCGGAAACGCGACTGCGGCGTTCCGTCTCGCTCAACTCCTTGAGCTGCAGCAAAGGGTATTCCACGTTCTCCTGAGCGGAGAGAACCGGAAACAGATTGAATGTCTGGAAGATAAAACCAATGGTGCGCGCTCTGAGCTCCGATAGCTCATCTGGTGTTTGTCCGCTGACGTCCTGACCTTCGATAAATATTCTTCCGCGCGATGGTGTATCAATGCAACCAATCAGGTTCAGCAATGTCGATTTGCCGCTACCGGAAGGGCCTGCTATGGCGAGAAAAGCGCCATTTTCAATATTCAGCGAAATGTCTTTAAGCGCCTGGACGCGCTGCTCACCCAGCGCGTACTCTTTAAAAATGTGCTCAAGCCACACGATATTCATGTCAAACTACCTTGAAATGCGTAAACTCGAAAGACTTGGGTACGGTGCATATCCATCATGGGAGTGAAAATGCAAAAACTTAAACCCTTGCAATGCGTTGTCGCACTGCTTCTCGGTCTGTTGACCGTCTCCGCATCCCCGCAATCCGACACATCTGCCCAGTCTGATGATACAAATCTGCCCCGGGAAATACTCGAAAAATCGGACCAGATACGGTTCCCACGCGAAAGCTTCCAAGTCGACATATCCGTCATGACCACGGCGCCAAGCCAATCAGAAGACAGGCACAAGTTTCAGGTTCTATCCAAGGGCAACGAAAACAGCATAGTGATGACCACCGCACCTGCTGCGGAACGCGGCCAGATTCTACTCATGAAGGGGCGTGATTTATGGGTATTCATGCCCGAGGTTTCCCAGCCAGTCCGCCTTTCGCTATCGCAGAGGCTGACGGGTCAGGTTGCCAATGGGGATCTCGCGCGGGCAAACTTCTCAGGGGACTACAATCCCAGATTATTACGCATCGATACCATCGATGGCGAAAAGTATTACGTGCTTGAACTTCTTGGCGTTGACCGCGGAGTTACGTATCATAAAGTCTTATACTGGGTACAGCAATCGAATTTTTGGCCGTACCGGGCGGAATTCTACTCACTGTCCGACCGCCTGCTTAAAACTGCGCGCTATGAAAACTTTCAATTGGTGCTGGGAGAGCAACGTCCGACCCGTCTAGTAATGACGGATGCGCTTCGCACCGGGGAGGAATCGGTTCTTGAATATTCAGAGATGAAACTGCGCGACCTTCCCGATAAAATCTTCACCAAGGATTATTTGAAAAAACTGGAGCAGTAATGCCCCTGGGTTGCACATGAGAACGATCATGGATCCGAGGACTCCATGATCTCGCGAAGCATGCACTGCTTCTTGGATATTGCAATATGGTCGATAGGGATCGAAACAGGACGTGTCGGATTTAAATGATTCGCTTCAACTCCTGTTTCCTCATATCAAACTACCCACTCCGTTGCTGTCATGTTTCGACCAATCTTTTGCTATTCTCCGTGAACGAAGAACCTCGTGAGATAGAAATAAAACTCCTGCATCGAACCGGATATTTTCCTGTTCGAGTCTGCCGTCCTCCTCCTTGTGATGCTGCCCCTGTCGAAACATTTTCTGCTGGGAACAATCCGCTGGATAATCTTAACACTCCAGCCAGTGCCTCAACTCCTTTATTGCCTGATTTGTTGCTGCCAACTTGCCTGGTTCTCAGCGTCCACAGAAAAAACGCGGGAATAATGGATGAAAATACTCAAGATACTTGATTCAGTTCCGTTAAATAGTACAGACCGAAATATAAGCTGGCGAAAAAGTGGATGCTATCCCGATAACTTGCCCCGCATCCTTATCGCGAAGAAGCATGGCTGGCCGAAGAAAACCAAATCTGGCTGCTGATCTCGGCCAGTCGCAGAATAGATCGACAATTGACAGTATCTACTTAGCAAACCTTTCAAATGATCTTGGTCTGAAAAACAACCATTCCGTCAGATAAAAAGCGGTTGCAGAGGCAAAACATGTTCTCACCCGAAAAATTTAATCTGGGCAATGCCTTCAAACAATATTTCGAAATCATACCGGCATTCTCGAACGCACTGAAAGAGGAGGTTTATCGCCTCCGACATCAGGTTTATTGCGAAGACCTCGAATTTGAATCAATCCGCCCCGACCGGCGGGAAATCGATGAGCACGACGTTAACTCACTGCATCTCCTGATGCGCAGTGTAAAGACAGAGGAGTTTGTCGGTTGTACCAGAATCGTGCTGAGCCGCCCCGGAGACCCGCAATATAAGCTTCCCTTTGAAAAAACCTGCGCTGCAGTGCTGGACCTCTCCATCGTCGACCCCACAAAACTGCCGCGTGATAATATCGCAGAGGTCTCGCGCCTCGCGGTTGTCGCCGGTTACCGTCGACGCAAGGGGGAAGGAAATAGTCCGGTCAGCATTTCCAGTGAGGATTTTGGCACTCCGAGCCAGTCCCGTTTCCCGTTCATTCCGATCGGACTCTACCTCGCAACAACCGAGTTAGCTCGTCTCAATGGGATAGACACGGTTTTCGTCCTGACCGAGGAGCGGCTGGCCAGCCACTTCGCCAAGCTGGGCTTCAGCCACAAATACATCGGCAGTCCCATCGAGCACCATGGCATGCGCGTTCCCTCAATGATGAATGTCAGCGGAACGATAAAAGGTATGAGACCCAACCTGCGGCCGCTCTATGACGTTATCGCCGCAGATATAAAAAGGAACCTTCCGGAAACAGGAAACGGCCTGCCCGGGATAGAAAATGAACATTCGGGGAGCAGACCCCAAGTAACTATTGCCGCGAAACCTGCTACATGAGAATCAAGTCATATTGTTCCTGGGTATACGTCCCCTCCACCTGAAGGCTGATGGGTTTGGCGATAAAATCGGCAAGTTGCGCCAGGCTTTGGGATTCTTCATCGAGAAACAGATCGATTACCTGCTGTGAAGCCACAATGCGAAATTCGCGCGCATCGAACTGGCGGGACTCCCGCAGCAATTCCCGCAGGATTTCATAGCACATGGTCTTGGCCGTCCGGACTTTGCTGCGGCCTTGGCAGCTCGGGCAGGTTTCACACAAAATGTGCGCCAGACTCTCCCGCGTCCGCTTGCGCGTCATTTCCACCAGTCCGAGGGCGGTGAAACCATTCACCGTCATGTGAGTCCGATCTTTCATCAACGACTTCTTGAATTCGCCAAGAACGGCGTTCTGGTGCTCCGCGCTCTCCATGTCTATGAAATCGATAATGATAATGCCACCCAGATTTCGAAGACGAAGTTGGCGCGCAATGACCTGGGCTGCTTCGAGATTCGTTTTGAAAATGGTATCGTCAAAACTGCGTACGCCGATGAATCCTCCAGTATTTACATCGATGGTGGTAAGCGCCTCGGTCTGATCGATGATCAAATAGCCTCCAGACTTCAGGTCGACACGCCTCGCCAAGGCTTTCTCGATTTCATCTTCCACTCCATACAACTCGAATAAGGGGCGCTCGCCCGCGTAATGGTCGAGCCGCTCCACTACATTGGCCATGTACACCCGTGCAAAGGTCGCCATCTTCTGGAAAGTCTCACGCGAATCCACCAGGATGCGGGTCGTCTCATCACTGATGAAGTCGCGCAGGACGCGAAAACTGAGATTCAGATCCTGATATAGCAGCGCGGGTTGGGGGATCAGGGATTTTTCCTTGATGTCGTGCCACAGCTTGTGCAGGTACTCGATGTCCGTTTTCAAATCCTGTTCGCTTGCCGCTTCCGCCACGGTACGGATAATGAATCCCCCCTTTTCTCCGGCCGGCAATAAATGTTTCAGTTTTTCACGCAGCGACTTCCGTTCGGTTTCATCCTCGATGCGCTGGGAAATGCCGATATGCGACACCTGGGGCAGATAAACCAGCAAACGGCCCGCAATACTGACCTGAGTCGACAGGCGGGCACCCTTGGCGCCGATGGAATCCTTGATAACCTGGACGAGGATATTTTTTCCCTCGTGCAACAGCTGCTCAATCGGCTTATCAGCGTCTTCGCTCTGCCGCAAGCGCCAGATATCAGCAAGATGGAGAAAGGCAGCGCGGTCGAGACCGATATCGACGAAAGCTGACTGCATGCCGGGCAGCACCCGGATCACACGTCCGTTGTATATATTCCCGACGATACCGCAATTGCTGGTGCGCTCTATGTGCAACTCCTGGACAGCACCGTGCTCGACTACCGCGACACGCGTTTCCTGAGGGGTAACATTGATAAGAATTTCACAGGACATGGGAGATTCAGCTTTTATTGCGGCTCACTGAAATATTCTTATACCGGATGCTTCAAGCAGTTGCGCCGTCTCGAACAGCGGTAATCCAACGACACCGCTATAGCTGCCGGAAATCTCCGAGATAAAAACCGCCGCCCTACCCTGAATTGCATAAGCGCCTGCCTTGTCATATGCCTCGCCGCAAGCAAGGTAATGACCGATTTCCTGCTCGCTGAGATTGCGGAATCGGACACTCGATCTGGACAGACAAACCCGGGTTCCATTTCCCGCTGCCACGGCGGCCGCAGTCAGAACCTCATGAAGCTGGCCGGACAGTGCCTCCAGCATTTGCTTTGCATGGAGAGGATTTTCCGGCTTGCCAAAAATTCTGCCGTTCGATACTACCGCTGTATCCGCTCCCAAAACCGGGAAATCTGCCCAACCTCGCTCGCTCATCCGCTTTCGTCCCGTTTCCGCTTTAACGCGCGCAATCCGTTCGACATACTCCGGCGGCGATTCCTGCGGCAGCGGAGCTTCATCCACGTCCGGTATCCGCGCCAAGGCTTCCCGCAACGGTAAAACCATGAAATCCACGCCGATCTGCTTTAATAATTCCTGCCGGCGGAGACTGCGGGAAGCAAGATAGATGCGATTTTCCACAAAAGTCATGGCGAGATGAATGCTATGGGAGCGCAGTTACTTCTGTTATGTCGTTATTATCCTAGAAACCGTAGTTGGACGAGGTGGAGCGTGCGGTGATCCAGGTGCGAGGCAAGGCGCGATGAGGCCGCAGGACCACTCCCTGCAACAAAGAGCAACGCCACATTCGCGCCTGGAGCAACATACGGTACACTTCGTAGCGGCCTCATCATTCTGGTGAATGAGAAAATTCCGAAAATGCCGTTACACCTCATAGCTTTGGCTTTCCAATTAAGTGGTTAACTGCGGTTTCTAGGATTATTATGCGCGATGATACGGATGACCCTTGATCAGCGATATCGCGCGGTAGAGCTGTTCCGCTAATAGAATTCGAACCAGCCCATGAGGAAGTGTCAGGGCAGATAACGCCAGAACTTCATCCGCCGCATTCCTGAGTGTCGGGTCCAGCCCGTCGGCGCCGCCAATGAGAAACGCGGTGTCACCTCCATCCTTCATCCAGCTGCCAATGGCGTGCGCCAGTCTGGTGGTAGTCCATTGGCTCCCGCGCTCATCCATTGCCACAAGCCGACAATTGGAAGGCAGTAGCGCGCGGATACGTACGCCCTCGGCAGCCAGCAACTGTTCCACTTTTTTGCCGCCGTCCCTTCTCTCAGGTTTGATCTCCAGAAGCTCGATGCCCGCTTCACGTGGCATACGTTTGGCATATTCCTGAAAGCCCGCTGCAATCCACTCCGGCATTTTATGTCCAACCGCATAAACGAGGAATTTCATGCAAGGAATTTCATGCTGAAAACATATCTATCCGGTGCTTCGGGAAGAGTTTGTTCGAGAGACTTCCACGCCGGAGAACCTAGCGCTTGCTCCCATATTTCCTTCACCTCTCGTCGTCCGGATTCGTCTTCGCTCTGGTGGCTCTGGCTTTTCTGGTCTTGGCAGGGGTCGCGGGTGTGACCTTCCCCTCTTCAGCGGCAAGCGGTCTTGCAGCCGGCTTTTTCCTGCCCGAGCTTTCGGATATTTTGTTGATCCTGGCAGCTTGTGCCCACAACTCCTCGAGGTTGTAATGGGCGCGCACCGCGGCCTGCATGACATGCACCAGCACGTCGCCCAGGTCAACCAATATCCATTCTCCGTTACCCTCGCCTTCCACACCGTAAACGATGCCGCCCGCCGCCTTGACTTTCTCTACCACATTGTTCGCAATTGCCCGTGTCTGCCGCGTGGAATCCCCGCTAGCGATGATCATCCGGTCAAACAAGGCTGTCAGCTTTTTGACATCGAGTACTTCTACGTCGCGCGCCTTGATTTCATCCAGCGCCGCAACAACGGTTTTTATCAATTTGGCCAGCGTCATCGTTATTCCCGGTACAGATCATTAGCAGCAATATAATCCCGAGTATCCTCGGAAACCAGATAGCGGATACTTTTTCCCGAAGCGACGCGCGCGCGGATAGCCGTTGCTGAAATATCCAGCAATGTCGTCTGCGCAGTAAAGATCAAGCCTCCGGATACATATTTAAGACTCTCTGCATTCGATATCCAGCGATCTCTGCATTCCTCTTCCAGTTCCTGCGGCAGCGCGCCGACCGAGGTTCTGCTCTCCGTGGAAAGCAAATGGCCGGGGCGAGCCGCAATAATGAAATGACATAATTCGAACAATTCCCGCCACCTGTGCCACTCGGCCAGTCTCATGAATGCATCCGCTCCGGTAACGAGGCAGAGTACGGCATCTTTCCCCAGTTCCTGCCTGAGTTCGAGCAACGTATCCACGCTGTAGCTCACTCCCCCGCGTATTACCTCTCGTTCATCGAGAATAAAACGGGAATTTCCCTCGACAGCCAGACGAACCATTTCCACCCTGTGTTCCAATGATGCTTCCGGACCGCGGCGCAGCCGGGGAATTCCGGCGGGAACAAAACGCATTTCTCTCAACCCGGCCAGTTCGGCAATTTCTTCGGCGATTCGCAAGTGTCCGTAGTGAACGGGATCGAAGGTACCCCCAAAAACACCGATCGGAGGAACAGGGAAATCATTCATTATCGACGAGAAAAAATGCTGAATATGCGAAGCTGCTCAAGTGGACAAAACACGACCACTGCTGTCTTCACCTGTCTTCCCCGCCTTCCCTGAATAATCTGTTTTTTACAACAGCACACGACGCAGATCAGCCAGCACATCGACCAGGTATGTCGTAAAGCGCGCTGCTGTCGCACCGTCGATCACTCTATGATCATAGGACAGGGATAATGGCAGTATCAGGCGCGGGACAAATTCACCGTCTCGATAAACGGGCTTCATCACTGCTCGCGAAACACCGAGAATCGCCACTTCCGGTGCATTGATAATGGGCGTGAACGCAGTGCCGCCGATGCCCCCCAGGCTGGAAATGGTAAAACTGGCTCCCTGCATATCGGTGGGTTTGAGCTTGCCCGCCCGCGCCGAAGCTGCCAGATCAGACATTTCCCTGGCAAGGGCGATCACCCCTTTCTTGTCCACATCCCGAATTACGGGGACTACCAGTCCATGAGGTGTATCCGCTGCAAAGCCGAGATGGTAATAATTCTTGACTACGAGACTCATTTCATCGCCTTCACTGTTCAGCGAGGCATTGAAGTCGGGAAACTTCTTTAGGGCCGCTATCGAAGCCCGCAGCAGAAAAGCGAGCAGGGTGACTTTCACACCTTCTTCTTTTGAAGATTCATTTGTTTCCTTGCGCAGGGCTTCCAGCTCCGTAATATCCGCTTCGTCAAACTGCGTCACGTGCGGAATCATGACCCAGTTGCGGTGCAGATTCGCCCCGGATATTTTTTTGATCCGCGATAGCGGCTTCAATTCCACCGGACCGAATTTCGCAAAATCGGGTTGAGGCCAGGGCAGCAGATTGAGCCCGGTACCACCGCTTGGCTTGGAGAGTTCAGCCTTGACAAAAGCCTGCACGTCTTCCTTGAGGATGCGTTGTTTGGGACCGCTACCCTTTACCAGCCCCAGATTCACGCCAAGTTCGCGCGCAAAGCGTCGAACTGAGGGACTGCCGTGTGCCTTCGCAAACGTAGCTTCATCTATCCGGGAAGGAGCGAATGCG
>Ga0134128_10002416_pt1 | contig 23216 bp, 16 predicted proteins | sample KB31754_FD_96462 | JGI IMG/M metagenome (GOLD analysis project Ga0134128, IMG submission 96462) | Terrestrial soil microbial communities with excess Nitrogen fertilizer from Kellogg Biological Station, Michigan, USA - KB3-175-4 | ecosystem: Environmental > Terrestrial > Soil > Unclassified ... | reverse complement strand
GATCGGCTCGATCAGGATCGCTGCGGTCTCCGGTCCGATGGCCGCCGCCACGGCCTTGCTGTCCAGCAGCTGGGCCAGCGTCCAGGTGACGTCGCCGGCTCCGCCCGCCGTCGGGTTGTCGCCGGTATCGGAGAGGAAGTACGGGCGCGGCGCCCCCGGGGCGATGGCGGCCTCAATGCCCTCGTTGAGGGTCGCTGTCTCAGCCACAAACGAGAAGTCGCGGCGGGCGTCCCAGAACAGCCGGGCCAGCCGTTCCGATTCGCGCCGGACCACGTTCCCGTCGTCGCCCGTGACCACCACGTAGGCCTGGCACCGGGGCTCGTCAGCCCAGGCGTAGCCGATCCAGATGGACGCGTCGAGGACGCCGTCGAGCCCGGCAACGCCCGGGATTTCCTCATACAGTCCCTTGGCCGGCTCAATCCGGGTGCTGGTCTTTTCCCCCGGCAGCAGCACCGGCACCGGCACCCACGCCTTCAAGGGGCGGCGCAACTGCACGTCCGCGCCGGTGGCGGCCCGCAGCCGGGCCAGCAGGTTGAAGACTGCGCGCTCCTTCGTGTTCATGGCGTCCTCGTGGGGTGCCATGCGGTAGCAGGTGATCAGGTCAACGTTTTCCAGCAGCTCGAAGGAGACGTTGCCGTGCAGGTCCATGGAGGCGGAAACCAGGGCTGCATCGCCCAGGGCCGCCCGGACGTTACGCGCCAGGTCCCCCTCGGCGTCCTGCATGCCCACCACGCTCATGGCGCCGTGGATGTCGAAGAACAGGGCGTCCAGGGGCCCGGCGTTGCGGATTTGTGCCACGATCTCGTCCCGGAATGGCGCATACAGTGCCGGGTCCACGGCGCCGCCGGGCAGGGACCGGGCATGCATGAGCGGCACCCATTCCGCGGCGTTGCGCAGTTCCTGCCCCTCGTCGAGGAAGGGGTAATAGGCCAGCAAATCCGCGCCGCGGCGCACCGTGAACGCCTCCGCGCCGCTGATGTGCGGGGAAAACGTGCTGGACTCTATGGAAATGCCCGCGATGCCGATGCGCGGCCGGGCCAGGCCGCCCGCGACTAAGGGCGGCAGTGGCGGGCACCAGACGTCCGACTGGTCCGGGCGGTGGATGGTCGGGTGCTCAGTCATCATGCTCCTCGCAGGGATCCGGTGGTGCGTTCAAGGGTGTCAAACTTCTCCAGCGAGCGGTGCCCGGCGTGGTCCGCGGCATACGCTGCCGCCCCGATGATGCCGGCGTCGGGGCCCAGCTGGGCCGGCACCACGGGAGGCGTGGAATCGCGGCCGTGTTCGGCCAGCAGCTGTGCCAGGCGCGCCCGGACGGGTTCCGTCAGGGCCAAACCGGCTGCACTGACTCCCCCGCCAACCAGGATGAGGCCCGGGTCCAGGAGCATCGCCACCTGGCTCAGGCCGAAGCCGAGCCAGTGGGCAATTTCGGCAAAGTCTTCCTCCGTGCGGGCCTCGTTTTCCAGGACACTGCCGCTGGCATACCTGTCCAGGCAGCCGCGGGAGCCGCAGCCGCAGGGACGCCCGCCCGGGTCCACCACCATGTGGCCGATTTCCCCGGCCCAGCCGTGGGCGCCCGAAACCAGCTTGCCGTTGACAAGCAGGCCCCCGCCAATCCCCGTCCCCACAGTCACCATGGCCACGTCCTGCACCGCACGGGCCGCACCGAAGCGGTGCTCGGCCCACAATGCGGCGTTGGCGTCATTGATGACCAGGGCGCTGACGGGCAGGCGGGCCTCGATCAACTCGGCCAGCCGGGTGTTTTCCAGCTCCAGGTTCGCCGCGTAGGACACCGTCCGGTGGTCCAGGGAGACATAGCCGGGGACGGCGATTCCCACCACAGCCCTGCCGTCGCGGGGCCAGGCCGCGGCACTGCCGTGCGAAAAATGGCGGGTGTCGGGCGACAGCCGGCCGACCAGTCCGGCCGCGGTGTCTGCAATGGCCACTTCGCCGGTGGGCGTGGGCAGCTGGACGCGGTCCAGGACCGTGCCGTCCGCAGCTATCAGCCCGGCCGCGATCTTGGTGCCGCCAATGTCCACGCCGATCCAGGGCGCCATCATGCGGGTGCCTGCCCGTCTGCCGGATGCGGAATGCACAGCACGGCAACGGGCGAAGCGGCCAGGGCGCCAGGCACCACGACGACACGGTCACTTCCGCCGTGGCCGCCGCCGTCGTTCTCGGAAAGGCCCAGCCACACGCCGCCGGTGACATCCAGTGGTGCCGGGGGAAGCTCGGCTCCCGGGGTGGTGACCGAAAGGTAGGTGGCGTCGGCGCCCACCGTCACGGCGAAATGGTCGCGCTGTTCGGGGGTCAGGGTGCCGGTCCAGGGACGGGTGCCGTAGATGGCTGCGCCGTTGGTGGCGAGCCAAGCGCCGAGCCCCAGCAGCCGTTGGCGGTAGGGGTCCGGGACGGTGCCGTCCGCGGACAGGCCGATGTTGAGGAGGAAGTTGCCGTTGCGAGAGACCACCGAGACCAGGTGGCGCACCAGCCCGGCCACGCTGAGCAGCTCGGCATCGCTTTCATTTTGGTTGACGCCAAAGGACCGACCCAGGCCGCGGCAGCTTTCCCAGTGCCGGCCGTCCAGCCCGCCAATGTCGCTGTATTCGCGGGTCAGGTAGCCGTGGGAGGGCACTCCCCAGCGGTCGTTGACGATGCCGTCCGGCACGGCCGCCCGGTAGGCGTCGAAGAGGGCCGCGACGCCGAAGTCGGCACCGGACTTGCCGGCGTCGGGCCATTCAATGTCATTCCACAGCAGGTCCGGGGCAAAGCGGTCCACCAGCTCCCTGGCCTGCCGGTGGGAGTAGCGGGCAAAGTCCTCGTCATTGCGGCGCAGGCGGAAAATGTCGGGATCCGAAGCGATGGCCGGGAAATCGCTGACATGCCAGTCCAGGGCGCCGGAGAAGTAGGTGCCAAACTTCAGCCCGGCGTTGCGGGAGGCGGTGGCAAATTCCTGGATCAGGTCGCGCCCGGGGCCGCGCACGGCACTGTTGAAGGGTGTGGTGTCGGTGTCCCACAGGCAGAAGCCGTCGTGGTGCTTCGCGGTGGGTACCACGTATTTGGCACCGGCCCGGCGGAACAGCTCGATGCATGCTGCAGCGTCGAAGTGCTCCGCCTGCCAGTCGTCGGCGAGGTCCTCGTAGCTGGTGCCCGGGCCGAAGGTGGCGCGCTGGTAGGCCTGGGCGCTGCTGCCCTCAAGGCGGACGGTGTTGGCATACCATTCGGCGTACTGGTGGTCGCGGTAGGCGTCCTCCACCGCCGTCGGGCCGCTGCCCACCTCCGCCCAGGCCGGCACGGAGTACAGGCCCCAGTGCACAAAGATGCCGAATTTTGCCTCCGCCAGCCACTGCGGAAATTCCCATTCCGGGTAGCTGGGGGCGTCGGCGCCCAAGTCGGGACCGGTGCGGTCCTCAAAGTTAATCACTGCTGCCAACCCTTCATGGCTGCACAAGCAGCCGGCGACTTGCCGAACTAATTAATTCGGTAGCGAATTAATGGCATAATGTTATGCTAATCACGTACTTCGACCTGAGTCAACAGGGGACCACAATTACAACTTCGCGGGTTCGCCCACACCAGGGGGCCACGGGCGACGCCGTCAGCAGGGCTGAAATCCTTGGGCTGCTGGGCCAGGCCGGCCCGCTCAGCCGGGGGGAAATCGCCAGGCGGCTTGGCCTGGGGCCGGCCACCGTCACCGCCCAGGTTCGCAGGCTCATGAATGACGGTTACGTGCGCGAGCTGCCAGCCGGCACCCGGACCGGCGCCGGCCGCCCCCGCGTGCCGGTGGAACTGATTGCCGATTCCGCGACGGTGATCGGCATGAGCGTCACCCCCACCAGCGTCATGCTGGTCTCAATGCGCATTGACGGCAGCGTTGCGGACTCCCGTGCTGCAGCCTTCAATCCTTCCGCCGATCCGCTGGGCCAGCTCACAGCCATGGTGGTGGCGCAACAGTCCGCCATGGAGCATCCTGAACGCGTGGTGGCGGTGGGGATTTCCGTTTCGGGCGCAGTGGACCAGGCACTGTCCACGGTGCGGATCTCGGCCACGCTGAACTGGCGCGACTTCAGCCTGGGCGCGCAGCTGCAGCAGGCCGTTGGACTGCCGGTTTTTGTCGCCAATGACTTGTTTGCCCTGACCACCCGCGAGGTCAGTTTTGGGCTGGGCCGCAACAAGGACGACTTCCTGCTGTTGGGGCTGGACTACGGCGTTGGGCTGGGAATCGTCAACCGGCGCAGGGTGTTCAGCGGATCGGACGGCTCGTCAACGGAGTTCGGGCACATGTCAGTCGATCCCGGCGGACCGCTGTGCGTGTGCGGCAACCATGGCTGCCTGCAGGTTTACGCCGGCCTGAATGAGGTCCTGGACGCGGCTCCCGCAGCCGCGGGGCGGCTTAGCTTGGCGCCGCTTGGCGCGGGGCGGCTTAGCTTGGCGGGGCTGTTGCGTGCCGCGGACGACGGCGACCCCGCCGTGGTGGACTTCCTGGCCGGGGTTGGCCACCGCCTGGGCCGCTCCGTGGGCGGTGCAGTGAACCTCCTGGGCACCGCCACCATCATTGTGACCGGGCAAACCACGGCGTTGTGGCAGCACCTGGACGGCGGCTTCCGCCGCGGCCTGGATGAAACGATGCTTAAGTTCCTGCATCCTGTGGATGTCACAGTCAAGGCCTGGACCGAATCCGAGGACGCCGTTGGCGCGGCCGGGCTGGCGCTGCACAACGCCATCAGCCTCAATGTGCCGCCGCGGGCCGGGGGCTGAGCGGGGCGCCGGGCTTCCTGGCTGGCTGCTCCCTGGGGCCCGGGGAGCTCCCCCGGACCCCAGACCCCGGGACCTCCCCGGGTCCCGGGCTCTCCCCGGCTTCCGGCCGTAAAGCCGTCAGCCTCCGGGTGCCCTATTCGCGCCGGAAAGTGACATGGATGATGCCGCTCTCGGCAACCTCTGACGTGACGGTGCGGCCGGACTCGAGTTCGCGGAGATCCTCCCAGAGGCGGATGCCGCGGCCCAGGAGAATGGGGGTGATGGCCACGTGGAGCTGGTCAATGAGGCCAGCCTTGAGGAAGTCGCGGACCACCGTTGCGCCGCCGCCAATCCGCACATCCTTGCCACCCGCCGCGTCCTGCGCACGTGCCAGCACCTCGGCCGGGGTGGCCGAGAGGAATTCAAAGGTGGTGCCGCCCGCCATCTCGATTTTCGGCCGTTCCGAGTGCGTGAGCACAAAAACGGGCACGCGGAATGGCGGTTCGTCGCCCCACCAGCCCCGCCAATCGGCGTCGTCGGGGTAGTTGTGGAGCCCAAACATGCCGGCGCCCATGATCTCCGCGCCCACCTCGGCAAAGTAGGCCTGGGCGTAGCGGTCGTCGACCCCGGTGGTCCCCTCGCCGCTCTCATCGTGGAGCACCCGCTCGCGGAAGGTGCGCGTTGAAACGTAGGCGTCCACCAGCCTGCCCCAGTCCAGGCCGAAAGGGTTCTCGGGGGTTTGGTCCGTGGTGGTGGCGTACCCGTCAAGCGAGATGTTCAGGTCGGCTCGGACTGTCATCGCTGCTCCTTCGTAAGTGACTGCAACATGCATTCACTGTAGTTCGGGAGGGGAATGCGGGGAAGAACCGGCGCCGGGCAGCCTTCGCGCCACGATGGGCGGGAAGGCTGCCCGGCTGAATGGGTGGAGCCGCCTGTTTGGCCTCCTTTTAGAGCACCTTGGCCAAAAACGCCTTGGTCCGATCGCGCTGCGGGTTGCCCAGCACAGCGGCTGGGCTGCCGGATTCAACAATGACACCGGCGTCGAAGAAGTGGACGGTCTCCGCCACTTCGCGGGCAAATCCCATCTCATGCGTCACCACCACCATGGTCATCCCCTGGCGAGCCAGCTCCTTCATGGCTTCCAGGACCTCGTCAACAAGTTCCGGGTCCAGGGCGCTCGTGGGCTCGTCGAAGAGCATGATCTCCGGGTCCATGGCCAGGGCCCGGGCGATCGCCACGCGCTGCTGCTGGCCGCCGGAGAGCTGGTGCGGTCGCTTGTGCGCATGCTGCGCCAGGCCCACCCGGGCCAGTTCCTCGCGGGCCCTTGTCCTGGCCGCCGACTTGCCCAGGCCGCGGACCTGGACCAGGGCGCAGGCCACGTTCTCCTCGGCGCTGAGGTGGCCGAACAGGTTGAAACGCTGGAACACCATGCCGATCCTGGACCGGAACCGGGCAAACTGCTTCGTGTTCCATTCGTGGTAGCGGCCGCCTCTGTATTCGTACCCCACATGACGGTCCTCCACCAGAAGCGTCCCGTCGTCGTAGGACTCCAGGGCATTGAGGCAGCGCAGGAACGTGGACTTGCCGGAGCCGGAAGGCCCCACGATGCAGCTGACCTCCCCGGCCCGGACGGTAAAGTCCACGCCGGCCAGCACCAGGTGGTCGCCGTAGGACTTGGTCACTCCGCGCGCTTCTACGTGTAATTTTTGGCTCATGACAGGTCCTTCCCGGCCTTGACGGAATCGTCTGCCGTCAGCGTGGCGGGCACGGGGCCCGCCACCTGCGATGGCGTGCGTTTGAGGAGTGCCCGCTGCACCAGTCCGGGCCGCCGCACCAGGCGCACCGCCTCGGCACCATAACGGGCCTCCAGCTTGGACTGGAAGAACGTGGCAATGGCCGTCATGGCCATGTACCAGAGCGAGGCCACGATCAGCAGTTCCATGATCAAGTTGTTTTGCTTGTAAATCTGGCTCGCATTGGTCATCAGGTCGTTGCCCGCCACCACGTAAACGAGTGAGGTGGTTTTCAGCATGGAAATGAATTCGTTGCCCGTGGGCGGGATGATGATCCGCATGGCCTGGGGCAGGACGATGACGCGCATGCGCTTCACCGGAGTCATGCCCAAGGCGTAGGCCGCTTCCGTCTGGCCCTTGTCCACAGCCTGGATGCCGGCCCGGACCGTCTCGGCAAAGTAGGCGGCAAGGTTCAGGCCAAGGCCCAGCAGGGCGGAGTTGAAACCCGTCATCACATCATTGGTGTTCCACCACATGCCAATGTTGGTGAAGGGAATTTGGAGGACCAGCCGGGGAAACAGGAACGCCAGATTGTACCAAAAGATGAGCTGGACCAGCACCGGCGTGCCCCTGAAGAACCAAATGTAAAGCGTGGACAGCCAGTTCAGCACCGGGTTGAGGGAGAGCTTCATGATGGCCAGCACGATTCCCAGCACCAGGCCCAGGATGGTGGCCAGCACGGAGACGGTGAGTGTGACCCAGATGCCGTCGATAATCTTCGGAAAGAAGAGATACTCGGCCACTTTGTCCCAGCGGATGTTGGGGTTGGTGGCGAGTGTGGACAGAAGCCAGGCGAACACGGCAAGGGCCAGGGCCCCGACAATCCAGCGGTCTCGATGTTTGAGTGCGACGACGGGCACCGAGGTCCCGTCGGGTCCGCTCAGTTGCCTGGGCCGGGTGGACTTAGCCATGGGAGTACCTATTTGCCGTCATTGACGGTGGCCGTGCCAACCGTCATCTTGGAGACGTTCCAGGCATCGAGGATCTTGGCATAGCTGCCGTCGTCGATCAATGCCTGCAGCGCCTTGTGGACCGCATCAACCAGTTCTTTGTTTTCCGGCTTCATGGCAATGCCCCACGGGCTTTCGCCGCCCTCGATGGCCACGGCATCCAGCGCACCGCCGGACGTCTGGGCGCGGTAGGCGGCCACGGGGTAGTCGTTGATACCTGCGTCGGCGCGGCCGTTGCGGACCTGGAGGATGGCCTCCTGGTCTCCGGCGAACTTCAGGATGTTCACGCCCTTGCTGCCTGCGGCCTTGCAAGCGGCGTCGAAGGATTCGGCCAGGCTCAGGGAGGAGCCGTTGTCCACGACGGCGACCGACTTGCCGCAGGCGGTGGACGGGTCTCCCATGCCCGCGGGATTGCCAGCCTTGACCACCCAGCCGTTGCCTGAGCGGACGTAGTCCACGAACGTCACTGTCTTGCGGCGTTCGGCGTTATCCGTCATGGACGACATGATCCAGTCATAGCGTCCCGTGGTGATGCCGGGGATTTGTGAGTTGAAGTCCTCGTTGTTGATGGACAGGGGCACGCCCAGTTTGTTGGCGATGGCCCGGCCGATCGAGGGGTCCACGCCAATGAGCGTCTTCCCGTCGGTGGCGAACATTTCCATGGGCGGGTAGCCCTCGGACGTTGTCATCTTGACACCCGCGCTCTGGATGGCCGCCGGCAGGCCGGCCGTCAGCTTGGGATCGGCCTTGATCCCGTCGATCACGCTCTTGGCCAGATCCTCGGAGGGCGCCGGAACGGCAGTGAAAGTGGCGCCGGCACTGTGTGCTGCCGGGCCGGCGTCGGCGAGGCTCTGGCCGCCGCAGCCGGTCATGGCCAGGACGGCCAGCAGTGCGGTGGAAGCCAGCGCGCCGGTGCGCAGGCCCTTGGCGGGGACGCGGGACATGAACGTTTTCATGGTTGTTCTCCTTGTGGTTGGGGCAGGGAATGGGATGGGATGGGAAAATTTGAGTCTCGGCGGGCTTTTGACTACAGCGTGCGGCGGTAGCGCACCACGCCGCCCACCGTGGTGGACTGCACGGGAATGTCGCGCAGCCCGGAGGTGGGCGCGGTGAAGGGATCTTCGGCCAGGGCCGTGAAGTCGGCCAGCATGCCAGGGCGCAGCCGCCCCTTGTGCGCTTCCTCGCCGGACGCGTAGGCGGCACCGGCTGTAAAGGCGCCCACGGCCTCGGCCACCGTGACGCACTCGCCCGGCTGCCAGCCGCCGTCGGGCTGGTGGTTTCCGTTTTGCCGGGTGACGGCGGCATGGATGCCGAACATCGGGTCGGGATGCTCCACCGGCGCATCGGAACCAAACGCGGGGACGGCGCCGGCGTCAAGCAGCGAACGCCAGGCGTAGGAGGCCAGGTCACGCCCAGCCAGCAGAGTCGAGGCCAGTGGGATGTCCGTGGTGCAGTGGGTGGGCTGCATGGAGGGGACCACGCCGAGCCGGGCCATGCGCCCGATGTCGCCCGGGCGCAGGTGCTGGGCGTGTTCGATCCGGTGCCGCAGCCTGGAGGCGGGGCGCGTCAGGCTGGCCGGGGGGTCCAGGGGATGGCATGCCAGGTCGGCATAGGCGTCCAGCACCAGCTCGTTGGCACGGTCACCGATCGCATGGGTGGCGACGGCAATGCCGGCCCCGGCCGCACGGCGCACCAGTTCACGCAGCTCCCCGTAGGGGATCACCTCAATCCCCTTGTTTCCGTCCTCGCCGGGGAACGGGGCGGTCATGTGGCAGCTGTGGGAGCCCAGGGCGCCGTCGGAGAACAGCTTGACGGGGCCGGTGCGGAGCCACGCGTCGCCGTCGCCCGTGGCCCTGCCCTCGTCGATCGCCTGGTCCAGGGCCGTCATCGGGATCGCCTTGTGCACGCGGATTTTCAGCTGCCCGGACTCGCGCATGCAGGCATAGGCGGCGCGAGCATCCTCGCCGTCGAAGTCGTGGACGCCCGTCAGGCCCGCGGCCAGGAGGCGGTGCTGTGCGGTGAGCAGCTGGGCGCGAAGGTCTCCGGCCTCGGCACTGTGCATGATGTCCGCCAGCTTGTCCCCGGCCGCTTCGCGCAGGATGCCGGTGGGTTCGCCGTGGGCGTCGCGCACGATCTCCCCGCCCACGGGGTCGCGGGTGGAGCCGTCAATGCCGACGGCGGCGAGGGCGGCGGAGTTGGCCCAGATGGTGTGCCCGTCAATGCTGGGAAGGGCTGCCGGCCGGCCGGCGGTGACGGCGTCGAGGTCGCGGCGGTTCGGCTGGACCGGAGTGGCCCAGGCATTGAAGTCCCAGCGCCCGCCGAAGACCCAGGAACCGGCCGGGACCCCGTCGCTGTAAACGCGCACCCGTTCCAGCGCTTCTTCGAGACTGCCGGTGCCGCGCAGGTCCAGGGCCGCGATTTCACGGGCCAGGTTGGCCGTGTGAATGTGCGCGTCGGTCAGCCCGGGGATGACAGTGGCGCCGTCGAGGTCAACGATTTCCATGGGGCCCGACGCATGGGCGGACAGCTCCTCGCGCCGGCCCAGCGCCACGATCCGCTCGCCGCGGGTCAGCACGGCCTGCACCTGGGGCTCCGGGGCCCAGAGGGTGTGAAACCGTGCGTTGACAAAGAGCCGTTGTTCAAGCATTCCTAATCCTTTGTATTACAGTGCGGGGTGAACGTGCGGCACAACGGGCGCCTTTGTGGGGCGGTTGCAGCGACGTAATCAACAGTAAAAGAAAAACGGCCGCATATGATGTGAACCACAAGGACAGTTCACGTGACTCACTTCAAGGAAAACTTATGCTCAATCTGGTTCACCTGCGCACCCTCGTTGAAGTCGTCAGGCTCGGCTCCTTCACGGCCGCCGGGAACCGGCTCGGTTACACGGCCTCTGCCGTGTCCCAGCAAATGTCGGCACTGGAGAAGGCAAGCAACGTCCGCTTGTTTGTGCGCAGCGCGCGCAGCGTCCACCCGACCCAGGCCGCCCACGCCATGGGCCAGCAGGCGTTGAAGCTGCTCCGCGACGCGGACAACCTGCTGGCGGCCGGCAAGGCGGCGGGCGGCGGCGCCGTGCGCGAATTGCGCGTTGGCGCATTTCCTTCGGTCGCCATGTTTGTGGTGTCACAGATCGTGAAATTGCCGCATTGGCGTGATCCCCGCGTCCAGGTGAACCTCTCGATCGGCGAGCCAAGCGCCGTCGTCCCGGGCCTTCGGGTCGGCGGCGAGCTCGACGTCGGAATTGTCTACCATGTCGGTGAGTCCGGGCTGGCGCTGCCGCAGGGCGTGAGCCGGCACTGGCTGGGCGAGGACCCGTACAAGGTGGTGGTGCCGGCCGGTTGGGGCTTCCAGCCGGGTTCGCGCCTGGACGTGGAAGAACTGTATGACGTCCCGTGGATCCTGCATGTGCGCGGGTCCAGCGACGCGAACATCTTTGACTTCGTCCTGGCCAATGCAGGGCTGCATCCTCGGGTGGTGGCGTCCAGCGACGACTTCAACGTGACCTTGCGCATGGTGGCCGCGGGGCATGGCGTGGCCATGGTGCCGGAGCTGGCCATGGCCGAGTGCCCGGACGGTGCCGTGGTGGTGGAGGTTCCAGAGCTTGCGCTCACCCGCAAGCTCATGGCGCTGTGTGCCGAAGACGCACCCATGGACCTGGCGGAGGAATTCGTCGAGGCACTGCGAAACGCTGATGAATTCCGCAGGATTGAGGGCGGATTCTGAAATGCCAATTGACCGCCCCAAGTCCACCAACGGCCAGGCAGGAAAGGCTGCGTAGTTTGGGGAATTCCGGGGGCGTTCCCTGCCGGCGCGGGTGACCATGTACCCGCCCTTTTACACGGACCACAGGCTCAGCCTTGATCTGGCCGGGGGCGGTTGCGGCCAACTACGTCCCGGCGGCGAGTTCGGTGACGGGCACCAAGGCTGCCGTCGTCCGGAGTTGGTAAGAACGACGACGGCGGCCAAGGCGACATTCACCCTCCCGACGGTGTCCCTATTGTCGGGAATTCGCGTTCAACCACCCTTGGGTTCCTTCCACGGCAGATACATGACGCTGAACCTGTCTTCACCGGCGACCCGTTCTCGTGAGTGGAGTGATTCCATGAGGTCGACGGCGATGTCGGCGCCGGGCGCGCCTGAAGCGACCCGCACCTTCTGAATCGTTCCGGGCCTTTTTGTCCCCACATGCCGGAAGTGGGCCGCGGCGCAGGGGATGCCGGCGGGAGCAATACGGTCGCGCTCATCCGGCTCTTGGTGTCCACGGCAGCTTCGACCGTGGTCATCCAAGAGTGGACCATCGACTCAATGGCACCCATGGATCAACCATTCTGCCCAGCCGTATTGATGCAGCATGATCCACTGACACGCCCGGAACGTTCGGCATGGCCCTCCACCCGTGGCTGAAGGGCGCCCTCGTCAGCCTGCCAGTTCCCGGCCAACAGCGACGGTGCCGGCTGAGGTGCCGGCGAGCCGGAGCCAGGTGTCCACCACGGTGTCGGGGTTCAGGGAGACGGAATCGATCCCCTCCCCGACCAGCCACTCGGCGAAGTCCGGGTGGTCGCTGGGACCCTGGCCGCAGATGCCGACATATTTTCCGCGTTCCTTGCAGGCCTTGATGGCCATGCTCAGGAGCTTCTTGACGGCACCGTTGCGTTCATCGAACCCACCGGAAACAATGGCGGAGTCCCGGTCCAGGCCCAGTGCCAGCTGGGTCATGTCGTTGGACCCGATGGAGAATCCGTCAAAGTGGTCAAGGAATTCATCGGCCAGCAGGGCGTTGGAGGGAATCTCGCACATCATGATGACTTCCAGGCCGTTCTCGCCGCGGCGCAGGCCGTTCTCGGCCAGCAGCTCGATGACGCCGCGCCCCTCGTCCAGGGTCCGCACAAACGGGATCATGAGCTTGACGTTGGTCAGGCCCATCTCGTTGCGGACAAAGGAGAGCGCCTCGCACTCGAGGTCGAAGCAGTCCCGGAAGGTGGGCTCCAGGTAGCGTGAGGCCCCGCGGAAGCCGATCATGGGGTTCTCTTCATGCGGTTCATAAGCCGGCCCGCCCAGGAGGTTGGCGTACTCGTTGGACTTGAAGTCCGACATCCTCACGATCACCGGATTCGGCGCGAAGGCGGCGGCGATGGTCGAAACCCCCTCGGCGAGGCGCTTGACGTAGAAGTCGCGCGGGCCGTCATAGGCGGCAATGCGCTGGCGGATTTCCGCGGCAACCTCCTCCGGCTGGCTGTCGAGGTTCAGCAGCGCCTTGGGGTGGATGCCGATCTGGCGGTTGATGATGAACTCCAGCCGGGCCAGGCCCACCCCGTGGTTGGGCAGCTGGGCGAAGGTGAACGCCTGCTCCGGGGTGCCAACGTTCATCATGACCTTGACGGGGGCTTCGGGGAGCTGGTCTACCGAGGTTTCCTCGATGCTGAAGTCAAGCAGCCCCCCGTAGATGAGGCCGGTCTCGCCGTCGGCGCAGGAGACAGTGACGCCGGCGCCGTCAGACAGGGCCTCCGTGGCGTCCCCGGTGCCGACGACGGCGGGAATCCCCAGTTCGCGCGCGATGATCGCGGCGTGGCAGGTGCGCCCGCCGCGGTTGGTGACGATGGCGGAGGCGCGCTTCATGATCGGTTCCCAGTCGGGGTCTGTCATGTCCGCGACCAGGACGTCCCCGGTCTGGAAGGTGGCCATTTGGTCGATGGAGCTGAGGATGCGCACGCTGCCCGCGCCGATGCGCTGGCCGATGGCCCGCCCTTCAGCCAGGACCGGGCCGGATTCGTTGAGGCGGAAGCGGACCTGCGTGCCGGGTGCCCGGCGGGATTGGACGGTTTCCGGGCGGGCCTGCAGGATGTACAGGCCGCCGTCGATCCCGTCCTTGCCCCATTCGATGTCCATGGGGCGGCCGTAGTGCTTTTCGATGGCGACGGCGTGCCGGGCCAGCTGCTCGACGTCGTCGTCGGTGAGGCTGAAGCGGTCGCGCAGGGACTGTTCCACCGGGACGAAGTCGATGGTGCGGCCAATTTCGCGGCTGGAGGTGTAGGTCATCTGGAGGGCCTTCTCGCCCAGCCCGCGCTTGAGGATGGCGGGGCGGCCTGCCTCCAGTGCGGCTTTGTAGACGTAGAACTCGTCCGGGTTGACGGCCCCCTGGACCACGGCCTCGCCGAGGCCGTAGGAGGAGGTGACGAACACTGCGTCGGCAAAGCCGGATTCGGTGTCCATGGTGAACATGACCCCGGAAGCGCCCACGTCGGAGCGGACCATGCGCTGGATGCCGGCGGACAGGGCCACCTCGGCGTGCTCGAAGTTGTTGTGCACCCGGTAGGCGATGGCGCGGTCGTTGTATAGGGACGCGAAGACGTCCTTGATGGCCACCAGGATGTTCTCGATCCCGCGGACGTTCAGGAAGGTCTCCTGCTGGCCGGCGAAGGAGGCGTCGGGGAGGTCCTCCGCGGTGGCGCTGGAGCGCACGGCCCAGGACAGTTCCTCGGAGCCCGTGTGCTTTTCCACCAGCTGGTGGTACGAATCCCGGATTTGTTCCTCGAAGTCCGGCTGGAACGGCGTCTCCCTGATGAGGCGGCGGATCTCCTGGCCCGCGGCGGCGAGGGCGGTGACGTCTTCAATGTCCAGGCTTGCCAGCGTGGCCACGATTTGCTGGTCCAGGCCCGAAGCGGAGAGGAAGCGGCGGTAGGCGTCCGCCGTCGTGGCGAAGCCGTCCGGCACCCGGACGCCGGCAGACGTCAGGTTTTGCACCATCTCCCCCAGGGAGGCGTTCTTTCCGCCCACCCTGTCCAGGTCCTTGAGCCCAAGTTCAGCGAACCACAGGATGTCTGTTGTCATGGTTACTACTCCTTCGTAGTGGGTGACCTTCGGGGGCAATGTCTCCGTCCGGGGACGGCCGAATGATCGGTGCAGTTCTGTCCACACTGACAGGTCTGCAAATCACTTTCCACATGATGCGTGTCACATCCAGTTTGTGAAAATATTCTCTAACGCTTGAGTTTCATGGTTTGCAATATGGTGGCCGCCATTTCCTCGACGGAGACGGTGGCCGAGTTGAGGTAGGGAATCCGGTAGGACTCGTAGAGCCGCTCCGCGCTGCGCAGCTCAAAGCCGCACTGCCGCAGGGACGCGTAGGGCGAGCCGCGGCGCCGCTCGGTGCGGATTTGGCTCAGGCGGAGGGGGTTGGTGGTCAGGCCGAAACACTTCGACACAAAGGGCTGCAGCGGCTTGGGTAGCCCTTCGCGTTCAAAGTCCTCGTCCACCAGCGGGAAGTTGGCGGCAAAGATGCCGTGCTGCAGTGCCAGGTACATGGTGGTGGGCGTCTTGCCGCAGCGCGACGGGGCCACCAGGATGATCTGGGCCTTTTCGAGGGCCCGGAGGCTCTGGCCGTCGTCGTGTTCCATGGCGTATTCGACGGCGGTCATCCGGGATTGGTAGCGGGCGGCGTTGCCGAGGCCGTGCGCGCGGCCGGGCTCGCCGCTGGCGTGGGTGCCGAGGGCCTGCTCTAAAACGCCCACGTGGGTGCCGATGAGGTCCACGAGGATGCCCTTGCACGTTGCCAGGGTTTGGCGGATGTCGCTGCTGACGGCTGTGGAAAAAACGATCGGTTCAAGGCCTGTGGAGGTATGGCTGTTGATGGCCTTGACAACGTCCCGGGCGTGTTCGGCGGTATTGATGAACGGGATGGTGATCCGGTCAAAATTGTTGGCGGGAAACTGCGTCAGCAAGGTGTTCCCGAGCGTCTCCGCAGTGATGCCGGTGCTGTCGGAAAGAAAGTAGACAGGCCGAAGAGCGTCAATGGTCATAAGGCATTCTCCACCACCCAGGCCGTTTCAGGCATCCGGGGCGGGGCTGGCCTTTGCGCCAAGTTCGCCTCGCCTCCCTCACCGGCGACTGCACGACCAACTACGTGGAGCGCGCGGACTCTCACGACCAATTCCGGCGATCCGCCAGGTAGCAAAATCCCCATCATTGCAGGCATTCTGGACCTTATGTCGGATTCCAGCTGACGATCCCCGCTGTCGCGTCCAGCGTCGATTCGGACTTGTCGAAACCCGTTCCTGACCTTTGACAGTGCGGTGAGTGCATAACAATGGATGGTACTGAAGGGGCGGCAGTTGTCGCCCAATTTAATGAGTTTCTAATGAGTCGGTTGAATCCCGCCGTGTGACAGCTCGCGACCCGCGCGGGTACGACTACCAGGCCGGCCGACGTAGTCAAGATGGCCTCGTAGGCTGCCTCAGTCGGGGTCGCCCAAACGGCCGATCGTAGGCAGCACCGGCATCTTGTCTGCAGTTGCCAGGATTCGAAGCACGTCTTGTGCCGCTTGTCGGTTCGACTCTTCGAGCTGGATCCATCCGTGATGCGTCGGAGACTCGAGCGCAGCAAACAGGGCCTTGAACCTCTTCCCGTCAGAGCCGTGATGCGCCTCGACGATGGCGTAGGGGTCTTTAATGCATGCACACAGCACGGCAGCGTCGTCCAAGTGTCGGCCACGATCCCGTGAATCCGTCATAAAAGCAGCACCTTTGAGAACCAGGGCGCCATGCAGGTTGGGGATGCTCAGCTTGGTCTTGACCCCATCGTCGCCGGTGATCACCACGTTTACAGTGCGCTGGAGAGCCTGGGTGCCGCCTTCGATTTGGAACGGATCTCTGCCGGCCATCTTCGTGATGTTCCGCGGCGCCGTGTGGTCGGCGATCATGACGTCGACCTGCTGTTTACCGCGAAGGAAGCGGTGCGCGGGTTCGTCCTTGTTCAGGGAGTGCTCGATCTCGTAGCCCAAGGCCCGGAGGGCATGTTGCATCTTAGGAGCAGTAGTTGCCTCCGTTTCAATGTGCAGCACCATGTCCACGTCCGTAGTGGCCCGGCTAACCGGAAGACCAGCAGCCGTTGCGTGCAGCTGAACCATGAGTCCACCAACCAGCGTCCACTGGTCAGAGGGGATCACGGCGGCCAACTCCATGCATTGCGGCCAAGGCGACGCCCAGCCTCCGGCAGGTGCCTCAATAGTCCAAGTTTCGCGTTCAACCACCATTAGCTTCTTTCCACTGCGTGAAGAGCTTTTCGAGCATGTTTTTGCCGGCGGCCCGCTCCCGGGAGTTGAGTGACTCCATAAGGTCGACGGCAATGGCAGCATTTGGCGTGCCGGGATCTTCGAATGCGTATCCACCATCGACGATGTGCATGATGATATTCCCGGCAGGGTCCTCCACCAGGGACAGCCCGTCGACAATCATCGGCGCTCTGACTGTATCGAGGTAGCCTTCCAGAACATCCGTCCTTCCGGCCAACCCGAATCGATCCGCAACCACTGAATCATTCAGGGCCGTCGTCCCTGTTGGCAGGAAGTAGTCTGCAGCACGGGGAATACCGGCGGGTGCGATGCGGTAGCGCTTCACCTGGTCTTTAGTGCCCACGGCCGCCGCCAGTTCGGCTGTATCCATGACTTTGAGGCGCTGCTTGAGACGGTAACGGGAGGTCGCGTCAATCCAGCGCGGTGTTCCACCCTCAATGATCTTGAGCGCGGCCCAGGCCGTCGCGGCATTCCAACTGCGCCCCCTCATAGGGCGCCGGTTCTTATAACGCTGGACTGATGCACTGTCGATGAGAATCGAACGTCCAGCACGGCCAGCGACGAGCAGACTTCCATTCTTCAGGAGTTTATGGACCATAGGTCGTGTGGCTTTTAGCTCTTCGGCAGCTTCCTCTGTGGTCACCCAAGTTTGAACCATAGACACAATGGTAACCCATCAGCAACCATTACGCATAGGCATATTGGTATAGTGCGATATACCGATATGCCTATGCTTGCTGAGTGAGGCGACAGTCAAGTCAAAGACGGCACGTTGAATGCCGAATGATCGCATGCCGCAAACTTGGCGCAGCTAAGTAAAGAAGCTGTCCTCAGAGCAGTCACCTCTGAGAACAAGAAGACAGAGGTCCGCATCATGACCCGCCTGCAACCGCGCGCCAGGCACCAGTCGGAATGCTACTGATCCGTCTCGAAGCCTATGAGTTTTGAGACGCGGAGGTTACGAGACATTACATGCTCCATGGATTAACCCGTACGCTAGATACTCAGCCGAAAATGTCGGCTGACAGTTGGCGGTAGGTAGCGGTGTCGGGGGTTATTAAAGGTGCGAGCGTTGCACGAGCAAATGCGTTCCAATTACTCCCGCCGCCAACAATGTTCAGTCGCTTGCGGAGCTTCGTGTATAACTCGCCCGCGACAGATTTCAGATCGTCACTGTCACTTCCCCGACCGACAGCTCCGTCAATTGCGTCGATCTTGAATTGCAATACGTCGGCGGCAGCCTCAGGACTACCGCTACTTATGCATAGCTTTGTGAGGATTTCATCGTCAAGCAGATACGCCTCAATGTGTCGGCGACTCAGCACCCGAATGTTCTCGGACATGAGTTGAGAGACCTCCTCGTTGCTTAGAAGATCTCTGTCCCGGAGTCGATTGATTGATGTTCCACTTGCGACCGTTTGAATCGCCGTGCCCACTCCCAACCGATCGTCCGAAGCGTCCAGCGAGTTACCAACTGACATGAAGTCAGTTCCTGGTCGCTCTGCGCCAAAGATTGTTCGGTAACAGGTGGCGTCAAATTCAGCTTTTTCATCGCCTTTTCCGCGACTCGGGCGTCCCTCGCATAAGACGATGTGTTCCGGCGCGACAAGCGCTGCTAGATCACCGAGAGCGATTTCGAGGGTTCGAGACCAGAACTCTCTGGTGGGCTGGACAGGCCTGAGAGAAACTTGCGCGTCGAAGTCCACGCCCTCCATGTCTATGAAAGCGACGTCGTCCCTCGAGATTTGAGCAAGCTTCCATGCCGCCCTCATGAAACCAATGCTGTGGCTGGCAATCCAGAGCTGACAGTTCGGCGGCATGAGCTCGAGCATGACTTCCAGCAAAGAAGCCTGAATGCGGGTATTCAAATGGGTTTCCGGTTCATCAATGCACCAAATGGTGTTGTCAAAGAACTCGCGCTTAATGACCATGTCGAGGATTAGGTCGAACGCGGCCTTCTCGCCAGCAGAGAGGTTTTTGTAGAGGAATCCACTGGCCGTTCCCTTACTGAAATAGAACGACCCTTGCTGCGCACTTCCAGGTCCTACGCCCCCGACTCCGCTCAAGACAAGATCCGGGAAAACAATTGACATGGCTCTTTGAACTTCGCCGATGATCCGGTCTCGAATCTCAGCCTTACTAGCGGAGTCGGGAATGTCTGAGTCGTAGATGCTGTCGAGAGTTTGCATGACCATGCGTTGGTAGTTTTCCGATACGGAGGCATCAGGATCAATGAGTCGCGACACTCTGTTGTTGCCCAGCGGGCTGGGCAATCGAGTAAAGGTAGACACCTCAAAATCGGCTTCATGCCTGAAGGCCGAGCGGATATATAGGAGTTTCTGGCGTTCTGCAGGTTCAGTTGGCTCGACTTCATGAAACGTAACCTGCACATGTTCTGTCCAATTTTGGACGAGTGAGCCGACCTTCGCTCCGTAGGACTCGTCCCATCCGATACGGGAATTACCCCCGTGGGCGTAATGCCAAGTCTGAAGACCGTCGAAAAGGCTCGACTTCCCAGAGCCGTTGGGACCTGCAAGAACCACTAGGCGAGCCGCCGCGGGTATTCCCGTGATGGTCGTATTTGTGAAACGTTTGAAACCATCGAGCCGTATCTCAGAGATGTGCAAATTGGCCTCCATTGCCGTCTTAGTTATCTAGGCTTTGCGCTCGTTCTGATCATAATGACAATACAAGCAGTATCTCGTCACCCAGGTAGGTTATGAGACTTCAAAAAAGAACCACGCTGTTCAGCGAATCGAAACACGATACCCCTGAGGGAGCACAACGACGCCTCGAAGAGCTTGCTTGGAATGGCGAGCGTTCCGTGAAAAATCGGCATTCGCTGATCCCTATAGACGGTTTCCCGAGAAGTACCACTAGTTTTCGGGAACTTCTTGAGTTTTGGCGCCTCCGCCATTTCGTCGGGGAAGGTATATATTGAGCCACATCCCGTCCATGGCTGAGTCGAGCATGTCTGCGTAGGTCTGAAGCTTCTGGCAGTCTTCGTCAAGCCGCTCTGGAGTTATCTGGATTATCTCACTCGTGCCGTCCTGATAGACACGACCACGAGTAATCCCCACGTCGGAATAGTCCCACCAGTAGGCGTGAATGAAGTCGTTCCGAATGTCGCGAATGTTGTTCTCTTGTCCCCAATCCAGAACCTTGACGATGTCAACCGCGCGTTCACCCAAAGCAGTAGCTGCACTTCGCAGCTTCCTATCGAGGGTCGTCCACGTGGCTTCCGAGTCGGCAAACTTCGGTTCCAAACTGCCTGACATGCGCAAAATCAGCCGTTTCATGGCAGCCTCTATGCGGCCGCCCGCTACCGCCGCCGAACCAATCCGCATGTGAAGCTGGTTTCGGAACATTAGGTCCTCGGGCGCGCGCCCGCCAATTCGAGAAATTCGCGCTTCGCCCAGTTGCCATGCATCTGCCCCCGGAACCACCATAGAAGCTTCGATGCTCTGTCGTCCGCTATCCAGTCCCTGATCGATCTTTAGTATGTACCAAGAATTGGCCCCAGGTGGCGCCCAATCCTTCATGAAATCCTCTAGGGCTTCGGAGGGCATGCCCGCCCGGACTGCTTCAGTGGATAAAGCGAATGACAATGTAGGCATAGCCGTTCCGTCGGTTGGCGGCCGCAGCTTGCCCTCTAACGTCGTCAACTTCGCTGGTTCGGCGCTCATATTCCCCATTCAAATTGTGAACACCAAACTGGTGGTCTTCCTAGATCATAAGTCGGCGGCACGCGAACATGCCCGTTTCAGTCGAGGGGCGATCATCGCGGTCTCAATAATGCACGGTTCTTGATGCCAGCCTAGACCGCACGGTGAAGGCCTGGGAGGAATGCCTAGTGCACATCTAAATTCCGAGTCTCGTATCCCTAGGGAAATGGGCCGTCTCGACGGCTCGATATCCGGGCAGAGAGAACAACAAAATTTTCCCTGACGCGTGCGCGTTCATTCACGGTGGGCGATTCTCGTAACTATGTCTCGCAACCTTTTCGCCGAAGCTGTGCATCCACTGTTAGTTACGAGACACCTCTGTGCAGCCCTGGCGAAGCTGAACTGTGACGCCGTGCATACATTCACGGCAGCACTCCGCGAACCGGCCCCAGGCGGGTCTCCTGACCGCCGGGATTGTGGCGCGTCGCAATGGATGACGGTGGGTAGCCCCCTTGTCTGACGACGTGGCGTAGTGAGCCGGGCAACGTCAAAGGGCGCCTCTGGAAGGGCTAAATCCGATACGGGCTCGGATCAATTTAATGAGTTTTTAATGGGTTCGGTCGGAACGGCGCAACTCGAGGCCACTCCCCCACAGCAAAGCCGCAGGTCAGCAGCACCACCCCGCCCCATTGTCGGATTCAAACCGACGACCGTTGCGTTCGAAACCCAAGGCCATTTAAACGCGCAATGGCGGGGTGAAAACCCACCCCGCCATTGCGAAAAACCCCGTAAATCCGGGCTTTTTAGCCCTCCAAAACTCGAGGGCCCCCTATCGGATTCGAACCGATGACCCCCGCTTTATGGTCAGAGGGCCATTTTGACTTGTCAATCCCCCGTGTCGCCCTTTGTCCTAGTAGATGACTTGCAACAATGACAGGTACTAAGTACGCGGCAATAGTCGCTAATTCTGGAGGGTTTATGGCGAGTCGGTCGCAATCCCGGCATCCAACACAGTTTCGAGCGACGCTTCGTAGTACCGGCATGTAGAAGCTCAACGTGGACAAACTGGCATTTGTTTGCCACCACTGCTGACCAGGATTTCATGGCCGCGCCCTGCATTCGAGACATTTGAATTCCTGACCTCCTCTTCAGGGGAGGTCACTTTTGGGCAGTCGCGGTTGGTTGCTAAATCCTTGACATTCCGCGGATTTTGCGGCTTTTTCACACCAGTCGAAAGTTCCTATATGTGGTCATTTTCGATCGTTTCCGTGGGGTAAACGTGGGGTGGTTCTCCCTCCGCATGGACAAGTCTAATGGGCCTCGGAAGTCGTCCAAGTTGACTATGGGACTGGCAAGCAGGTCTAAACGGTCCCACCGATTGAATGACAGGGGCCTTACAAAAACTACAGTCCCCGTTTCTGGGCGCACAAGACTGACACGAAAGTAAGGAACGGCTTGGTTGTCGCACTAAGGTGGGACACGAGATGCCGACTCGAGCATGCCGCCGATCGCCTATTTGGCGCGAAGAAATGCAAGCGGATCATGAGTCCCAGCGAGGCAACATACCTCGGGAGAACTGCACCATGTCGGCATGGACACGGCGCCGTTCAAACCACTCTTCGAAACATTGGACGGCCATCAGAATTACCCGACACATGCCGTTCGGCATTGCAGCCACCACTGGTCACGATCGTGGGAGCCCGAGAAGTTCGAGGGTCGTCCGACCGGCACGGATGGCGTCACGCATTTGATCTTCCTTGGCCAGCCGTGCCTCCGCTGAGGCGAGTGCGGTGGCCAGGTCGTCTGCATTGATTCGGACCAGTCCATCGGCGTCGCCGACCAGTACGTCGCCGGGGTTGATCAGGACCCCGCCGACAGTGACGGGTACGTTGATCCGTCCCTTCTGGACCTTCGTGGTCTTGCGTATGCAGATGCCCCGGGTGAAGACGGGAAATCCGGCGGTGATGATGTCCTGGCTGTCACGGACGGCGCCGTCGATGACCAGAGCTGCGAGTCCGCGTTCCTGGGCGGCCAGGGTCAGCACGTCGCCCCAGGGGCCGGCCTCCGTGTAGCCCTTGGCGTCGACGACGAGGATGTCGCCTTCACCGGCTTCAAGGAGTGCGAGATGAATGAACCAGTTGTCGCCAGGCTCCAGTTCCACGGTCACGGCGCGACCGGCGATGCGTGAACGAGGGTCCAGCGGCTTGATGGCCGGGTCGACGGCGTCGCGCTGTCCGTTGGCTTCGTAGACGGTGGCGGCGCCAAGTTGGGCGAGTCGCTCAAGAATGTTGATGCCGGTAGTGGTGATACTCATGCCGTGGGCTCCTTCTGGGAAGATGCGGAGTTGGTGCTCGGGGAGTATGCCTTCGTGGGCTCCATGGGAGTGCGTAGTGAAGTCTTTGGAAGCTGGTTCATCAGCAGTGCGATCGCGGCGGCAAGGAACGAAGCGACGGCAAGGGCTGTCAAGGGGACGGTGAATCCGCCTGTGGCATCCTTGAGCACTCCGGTCATCCAGGGGCCAATGAGCCCGCCCATTTGGGCCAGGGTGTTGATGAGGGCGATGGCCTTTGCCCGCGCGGCACCGGCCAGGAATTCTCCGGCCAGGGTCCAGAAGACGCCGAGCCCGCCCCAGATGCCGCCGGCTGCAAGGGTCAGGAAAATGAAGGCCACGACCGGATTGGGACTGTAGGCGCTGACGAGCAGGCTGGCCCCGCCCACAGCCAGGGGAACGGCAAGATGCTTGAGGCGTTCCCCCGTCCGGTCTGAGTGCCGGGCAATCAACAACATGGCCGCAGCGCCGCACAGGAACGGGATCGCGGAAAGGAACCCGATTTGAAGGTCGGTGAGCTTGCCCAGCGAGTGGACGATCTGGGGCAGCCAGAGCAAAACCCCGTAGAGGGCCGTGAGCAGGCAGGTGAACAGTGCCGCGAGCACCCATACCCGCGGCAGGCGGGCGACCTTCCAGAGCGAAAGGCGGTCATCCGCTGGATTGGCGTCGTCTTCGGCCTTG
>Ga0134128_10002415_pt1 | contig 23234 bp, 20 predicted proteins | sample KB31754_FD_96462 | JGI IMG/M metagenome (GOLD analysis project Ga0134128, IMG submission 96462) | Terrestrial soil microbial communities with excess Nitrogen fertilizer from Kellogg Biological Station, Michigan, USA - KB3-175-4 | ecosystem: Environmental > Terrestrial > Soil > Unclassified ... | reverse complement strand
TCATGTCGGGCCCGAGAGTGAGACGCGCCGTCGCGATGGTCCACAAGAGGTCGTCGAGGTCGGGTTCCTCGGAATCGGCGAGCCTGGTGTCGGGCTTGGCGCGGAAGTTCTGGACGATGACTTCCTGGACGTGGCCGTAGGCGGCATGCAGGTCTCGGATGGCCTCCAGCGCGTCGATCCGCTCGTCGCGTGTCTCACCGATGCCGATCAGGATGCCGGTCGTGAACGGAACTTTCAGTTCGCCGGCCAGACGCAGGGTCTGGAGCCTGACCGCAGGATGTTTGTCGGGAGAACCGTAATGTACGCCGCCCTGCCTGCAGAGCCGCTCGCTGATCGACTCCAACATGATGCCCTGGCTCGCGGTCACCTCGCGCAGGCCGGCGATCTCCTCGCGCGTCATCACGCCGGGATTGGCATGCGGAAGCAATCCAGTCTCGCGCAGCACAAGCGCGCACATCGCGGTTAGATAGGAGATCGTCGTGTCGTGGCCGAGCACCTTCAATGCGTCGCGTGCGGCCTGGTATCGCAGCTCGGGCTTGTCGCCCAGCGTGAACAGCGCTTCGGTGCAACCTGCGGCCGCGCCGGCACGCGCGATGGCCAGCACTTCGTCGGGCGAGAGATAGACGGGCTTGCCCGCGCGCGGTACTTGCGCGAACGTGCAGTAATGACAGACGTCGCGACAGAGTTTGGTGAGGGGAATGAAGACCTTGCGCGAGTAGGAGATAAGCCGGCCGTGGGCGGAATCGCGCAACGACGCGGCTTCCATCATCAGTTCGGCCAGCGGCGCGTCGAACCGCCGCCATCTTGCCTGTCTACCAACCGCCGTCACGATCCATGATCTCCGCCCGTAGAGGGCCGCATTTCGTCCCGGGACATGCTTGCCGCCGCCCGCCCGTGGCCGCATGGTGTCGCATCGACCAAAGCGATGCAATGCTTGGAAGGACGCAAAAATGCAGATCGGCTTCAACGCACCGATTGCCGGCCCGCTGTCGGATGCGGATAACCTTACGAAGATCGTGGTGGGCGCCGAGGCGATGGGCTTCGACTACGCGACGTTCAGCGACCACGTCGTGATTCCGACAGCGATCGCGGCCGAGTATCCCTACAGCGCTTCCGGCGAGTTCCCGAGCGGCACCCGCGGCGAGCGGCACGAACAACTGACGGAGATCGCCTGGATTGCCGCGAAAACGACGCGGCTGCGTCTCGTGACCTCTGTCATGGTGGTGCCGCATCGACCAGCCGTGTTGACCGCCAAGATTCTCTCGACCATCGACGTTTTGTCGGGTGGTCGGCTGACGCTGGGCGTCGGCGCGGGCTGGATGCGCGAGGAGTTCGAGGCGATCGACGCGCCGGACTTCGATGCGCGTGGAACGGTGACTGACGAATATGTGCGGGCCTTCGTGGAACTCTGGACGAAGGATGCGCCGAAATTCGAGGGCAAGCACGTCCGGTTCTCCAATATCGGATTCGACCCGAAGCCTGTGCAGAAGCCGCATCCGCCGATCTGGGTCGGAGGCGAGAGCGCGCCCGCGCTGCGGCGGGCTGCCCGCATCGGCGATGCGTGGTACCCGATCGGTACCAACCCGCAAAATCCGCTCGATAGCCTGACACGTTTCAAGACCCAGGCGGATCGCCTGCGTAAGATGACCGTCGAAGCGGGGCGCGATCCCAAGGCGGTCGGCCTCAGCTTGCGCGTCACGGTGTTCGGCGAGACGGCACCAGCGCAGGCCAGTGATGGCGAACACCGCCTGTTCGCCGGCCCGCCAGCAGTCCTCGCCGCCGACATCCGGGCGCTGCGCGACATTGGCGTCGGCAGCATCGATTTCGGCTTCGGCGGTTCGACAGCCGACGAAGTCCTCACGGGCATGCAGAAATTCAGGGCCGAGGTCCTGCCGCTCGTTTAGCCTCAGCCACGGAGTTGAACGGCGGCTCCCCGATGGTCTCGCCGCATGCCATGATGGCGGTTTGGAAGGCGTCGACCGAACGCGCCGCTCGATCCGGGAAGGGACCGCCGTCATGAAATTCGCCCTGCACTTCGGCAACAACGTGTTCTCCGACCCCGAAGACGCGCGCCGTCTGGTTCGCCTGGCGGAAGCGGCCGGTTTCGATTCAGTATTCGCTGTCGAGCACGTCGTGTTTCCCGACAACTACACGAGCGTCTATCCCTACGCGCCGGGCGGCCGATTACCCGGCGGCCCATCGGCGAAATTGCCCGATCCGCTGATCTGGCTGACGTGGGCTGCCGCCGCCACCACGCGGCTACGCTTCATGACCGCCGTGATGATCCTGCCGCAACGCAACCCGCTGGTTTTGGCCAAGGAGGTCGCCACGCTCGACTATCTCAGCGGCGGTCGGATCGAACTCGGCATCGGGGTAGGCTGGTTAAAAGAGGAGTTCGAGGCACTCGGCATTCCTTTCGAACGTCGTGGCAAGCGTGCCGATGAATATGTTGCGGCCATGCGCGCATTGTGGGCCAGCGACGGGGCCAGCTTCGCCGGCGAGTTTGTGAAATTCGACAAGGTCAGCTGCAATCCGAAGCCAGTCGCGAAATCGGTGCCGATCATCGTCGGTGGCCACTCCGAAGCGGCCGCCCGCCGCGCCGGACGCTTGGGCGACGGCTTCTTCCCCTCGATCGGAGCCCAAGTCGATACCATGCCGTTGCTTGACGTCGTGCGCCGCTCGGCCGAGCAGGCTGGCCGCGATCCGGCGAAGGTTGAATTGATCCTCGGCTGTCCCGGTGCGTTGCCGAGATCCGGCTCCGACCCGCGGGCGGCCGTTGAGGAGCGCATCGTGCGGGGCGCGGGGCGCCTTGCGCTGCCAGTGACGGCGTTCCTACCAGATATCGAAACGACGCTCGCCCATTTCGGCGAGGAGATCATCAAGCCTTACGCGAACGCGTGAGAGTCCGTGGTGCATAGGGTTACGACGACTCCGCCGTCATCGCGAACAGGCCGGGGATATTTGCATCTCTGTAAGAAGTCGCATGCCTCCCGCTTACTCGTTGCATGTGCTGTGCCAGCGGGCGACATGTGTCGCCAAAGGCATCGGTCGATTTCGGTTTGCGGCAGGCGGCGGGTAGAGTACACGATCGGGAGCCGGCCCGCAGGGCCACCACGGTCACGCCAACCAGAACCCCAGTGGCACCCAAGTACACCTCTCAACTTCTGGAAGATATCGTCGCGCAAGTACCAGATGGTCCCGTCGATCTGGATTGGCTTCTCGGCCGGCTGGAAAAGCGGTCCTTCGGACTGCTTTTGCTAATGCTCGGGTTGCTGGTGATCATTCCCGGCGTCGCGACGGTCGCGACATTGGCGTTGTTGTTTCCGACGGTCGAGATGATGCTGGGCCGCAAGGCCCCCACTTTCCCGAGACTTCTGTCCAAACGACCGTTCGATTTCACGCGATTCAAACGCTTTGCAGAAACGGTCAGGCCAGCGCTCCGCGCTATCGAGGGAGTAAGCCGACCCCGATGGACGCTGCCGCCGCTGATAACGAGTCGTCTTGTCGGCGCCGTCATTTTCGCGTTGGCTTGGTCGGCGATGTGGCCGCTGCCGTTCGTGAACGTGATTCCCGGGATCATGATCGTATTGATCGCGATCGCGTTCCTACAAGAAGATGGTCTGCTGCTGACGGTAGCCACAGTGGCAGCGTCGCTATCGTTGATGGGCTTCGGGTGGACCGCTTGGAAATCGGCTGTCGCGATCATGAAATGGATGGCCGTAATCCCGTAGAACGGATAGCCGAGGTATTTGGCGGCACGCGTCGCTGCGAGACATCGAAAGCCTGTCGGGATGCTGCTTACGCCCAGAAGAGACTGGGCCGAAACGCGCGCTATTGGGCGCAAAGCCAGTCTTCAACCGCAGTTGATACAGTCGTCTCACAGACCCGATGATGCCGACAAAGCGACACAGCCACCCGAACAGTACGATTACCGTCGCTCCGGCAGCCCGTCGCCACGTACCCTATTGAACTGGATCCAGCACGACGACTGGTATCTCGCGATCGGTCTTCAGCTGATAGTCGGCGTAGGGCGGCCAAAATTCGAGCGCCTTTTTCCAAAGTCGGAGGCGTTCCTCGCCCGCCGTCGTCCTTGCCCGCGCGTTCATCTTCTTGGTTCCGACCTGTACTTCGACGTCGGGGTTAGCGAGGATGTTGCGATACCACCCTGGGTGTTGGGGCGCGCCTCCCTTTGAGGCGATTACGAAGTAACTGCTGCCGTCCGTTCCGTAAAACAGCGGGAATATGAACTTGTCGCCAGACTTGCGGCCGATGGTAGTCAACAGAAGTGCCGGCGCCGTGATCTCACCTCGCTGGGGCACGGTCACCTTGTACATGTGCCCGTCGGTTCCGCCGCTAGCAAGATAGCGGTTCGCGTGCTCAACCATCCAGTCAGGCAGGTTCGGAGCCAGTTTCGCTTCAGCCATCGTACCCTCCTTCAGAGTTACAGGGAGCATACCATCGGGTAGCGGCTCGGCCAATTCCGGCCTCAAGAGCAAGCCGGTTTTGGACCTTTTGATGACGTGTTGCAATCGAAGGTCCGTTGCTGGCCGTGCGCCTCGAAGGCGCGAACCATGAGCGTGCACCGGTCGCGAGGTACCAGTGTCCGGCCCGATCGACGAGGCGCGAAATCGATATGAGCGAGCGCCGTCTCTGTTGTCGTCGCCGAGAGGCTGACGCTTCAGGAAGCGATAATTATCTTGATGCCCAATCGTTCGATCGCCTTTGCGTCCGCATCCGTAAGCCCATCGTCTGTGATGAAGGCGTGAATCAAATCGAGCCCGCCGAGACGTGTGAAGGAGTTTCTATTTACCTTGGTGGAATCGGCAACCAAAAAGACTTCGCTCGAAGCCTTGATCATCGCTTGCTTGATCGGCAAGTCGGCGAAACTGGGATAGGTCAGACCCGCCTCGACGGAAACGCCGGCGGTCGCGAGAAAGAGCTTCGAAGCGAAGATGTTGTCCAGGTACTGCGCTGACTTTTCGCCGCTTAGCGATAGGGTCGGCGCCTTGAAATGGCCACCCGGCATATGAACTTCGAAGGATGGAATGGCGCCAAGCGTGAGGGCGATGTTAAGTGCGTTGGTGATAACCGTGAGGCCTTCCCGCCCAATTAGGTGATTGGCAACCTCAGTCGTCGTCGATCCGGCATCCAAAATGATCGTCTCGTGGTTTTGAACCAGGGCAGCAGCGACTTTGCCGATCTTTCGCTTCCGATCCATATTGGAAAGGTGTTGAAGCGAAAGGGTCTGCACTTGCTGCGGCACAGATTTCAGGTAAGCGCCGCCGTGGTCGCGGATTATGAAGCCGTCCTGTTCCAGGCGTTCGAGGTCTTGCCGGACAGTTACTTCGGAGACATCGAAAGCCGCGCTTAGGTCCCGCACTCTGGCGCTGCCTTCCTCCTGGAGCCACTCGAGAATCTTTGCTCGGCGCGGCTCCGCGAGCAGGGCGCTGCGGGGTTCGGAGGCGTCGCCGGAAGCAGTTCGCCGCACCGCCTTCAGCGACGTCCGTGTCTTCGCAGACAGCTTAGTCCTACCCGCCATTGCGTTCTTCCCCACGAAAAGAAGGGCTTCGCAGCATTGCCGCTGGTTCGAAACAACCTGCCACCGGATGGCTTGTGTCCCCGGGTCCAGACGGTCGATTCGAGCGCGACACGCCCTACAAATAGCCTGTGCGTGGCTTTCGGCCAAGCACGTTTGGAAGTAAAAACGGGTAAAATCGAAGAAAATAGAAAGTCCATATTGACGAAATGCAAAAACCCGTGCTTCAAGTCGTCAAAATACGAAATTGTCGGCGGCTGAACCCACCGAGGGGAGGAGTTCGATGCGAGCATTTGAGAGGCCCGTTACGCTCGGCCTTGTGGTCGGCAGCAGGCTCTTCTTCAACGGAGCCCCTGCGCTCGCGGCTCGCGAGCAAGCCATTGTCCAGTTCGAAAAGCTCGGAGTCGCGATCAGAACCCTACCTGCCGATGCTACTGAAAACGGTGCCGTTCAATCGCGCAAGGATGCGGCACTCTACGGCGATTTCTTCCGGTCGCAGCGGGATGACATCGATGGTCTTGTGATTTTGCTGCCTAATTTCGGAGACGAGGTGGCTATCGCTGAGTGCGTGTCCCGTGCTGGGCTGAATGTTCCGATCTTGCTGCAGGCGAGCAACGACGATGTCGACAAGGTTGACGTCCACAGTAGGCGCGACGCCTTCTGCGGCAAGATCTCGGTCACCAACAACTTCTATCAGTACGGCATCCGTTTCACGGATACGTCGCTTCATACGCTCGATGTCAGTAGTGAGCTGTTTGGCAAGGACCTTGAGCGCTTTGCTGCTGTCTGCCGCACGGTTCGCGGGCTGAGGAATGCGCGCGTTGGTGCGATAGGCGCTCGTACGCCTCCATTTCACACGATGCGCTACAGCGAAAAGCTGCTGCAGGCCTCCGGCATCACTGTCGTCACAGTCGATCTCTCCGAAATCATTGCCGCGGCGTCAGGCCTTTCGGAAGCAGACCGCGACGTAAAGGCAAAGCTCGACGAAATTTTCGCCTACGGCTCCATTCCCAAGACGATTAAGCGCGACAATATCGTGAAGCAGGCGTGCTTCTCGATCGCCGTCGACCGCTGGATCGAAGAAAACGAGTGCGATGCATCCTCGATTCAATGCTGGCGCAGCATTCAAGACAATTTCGGCTGCGCGTCGTGTCTTTCGATGAGCATGATGGGTGAGAAGCTCATGCCGAGTGCTTGCGAGGTCGATGTCATGGGCTCGATCTCGATGTACGCTCTCGCGCTCGCGTCCAAGGCACCACCGGCCATTCTCGACTGGAACAACAACTACGGCAATGAGCCGAATAAATGCGTCTGCACACATTGCGGTAACTTTCCAAAGAGCTTCATTGGCGATACGCCGGAAATTTCCAATCTGGACGTGCTCGGCGAGGTGATCGGCCGCGAGAAGTGTTTTGGGGCGGTTAAGGGCAAGGTCAAGGCCGGCCCGATGACCTTCTTCCGGCTCTCCACGGACGATCGTCGCGGCACGATTAAGGCCTATGTCGGAGAGGGAGCATTTTCGGATGATCCTTTCCCAATGGATGGGGGTATTGCAGTCACGACTGTTCCGAATTTGCGCTCTCTGCTGAGCTTCATCTCCCGCAATGGTTTCGAACATCATGTCGCGATGGTGCGCGGCACGCATGCAGCTATCGTCGAGGAAGCAGTCGTCAATTACCTCGATTGGCCCCTCTATCGTCACGAACGACCAGAGCCAGCGACGCCGCTGCTTGTTCGCTGAGCAACTGACATAATATTCGGAGATTCTGCGTGCCTACTTCTCATCCACTTGCGGAATTGACGAGAGCGAAAGCTCGTCAGATCCGACGCCGTGCACTCGGAATGGTTTATCGAGCCAAGCAGGGCCATCCAGGCGGCGACATGTCGGTGGCCGACATTTTGGCGACGCTTTACTTCGGTGTGCTTCGCCTTGACCCCGCCAACCCCAACGATCCAAAACGAGATCGCTTCATTCTGAGCAAGGGACACTGCACCGGCGCGCTGTACGCCACCTTGGCGGAAAAGGGCTTTTTCCCCGTCGAGCAGCTCGACACCTACATGCAACCGCTCTCACGGCTGAATGGGCACCCCAATCGCAATTATACGCCTGGCGTCGAAACCAATACGGGGCCGCTTGGACACGGCGTGCCCGTCGCGGTTGGGGTGGCCATTGCCGGCCAAATTGACAGTTCCGACTATCGCGTTTTTGTCGTGGTCGGCGACGGCGAGTTGCAGGAAGGAAGCAATTGGGAAGCGGCGCTGACGGCCGGCCACCGCAAGCTCACCAATCTGACCCTAATCGTTGACCGCAACGGCCTGCAGCAGGGCGCGCGCACAGAAGATACTGCGGCGCTAGAGCCGCTCGCCGACAAGTGGCGAGCCTTTGGTTGGGATGTAATCGAGGTCGATGGGCACGACCACGATGCCCTGTTGTCGATTTTCACCGCCCCCTCCAACGAACGAACAAAACCTCTCTGCGTGCTTGCTCGAACGCACAAGGGGCAAGGAGTCTCGTTCATGCGCGATCAAGTCTCCTGGCATCACGGCGTTCCCAACCAGGCTCAGTATGAGCTCGCGCTGCAGGAGATCGGCCAGTGAGCGGAGAAACGAAGGTTGCCGGTCACTTCGATTGTCGAGAGGTGTTTGCGAAGACAATAGAGGCTCTCGCGGAGCAGGACGAGCGGATCGTTGCGGTCGTCAACGACAGTGTCGGCTCGAGTAAGTTGGTCGGCTTCCAGAAGCGCTTTCCGAACCGATTGATCAATGTCGGCATTGCGGAGCAGGCGATGGTGGGAGTGGGCGCCGGTCTGGCCAATGGCGGCAAGGTACCGTTCGTCTCTGGCGCGTCCTGTTTCCTGACGGCGCGTGCACTGGAACAGATCAAGGCCGATGTCGCCTACACGAACACCAATGTGAAGCTTTGCGGCATGTCGAGCGGCATCGCTTATGGCGAGCTTGGGCCGACACACCACTCCATCGAGGATTTCGGGTGGCTACGGCTTCTTCCTAATTTGACGATCATCGCTCCCTCCGATCGTTGGGAGACCGAAGAGGCCATAAAGGCAGCGGCGGCCATTGAAGGACCATTCTTTCTCCGGATCAGCCGCATGCCAGTACCGGACTTCGTCCGCCCCGCCGGAGCGGTCTTCCGCGTCGGAGCAGCCGAAATCCTGAAGCAAGGTCACAACGCCGCGATCATTGCCAACGGCGTCATGGTCTCCCGTGCCCTTGAGGCGGCAGACCAACTCCTGGCATCCGGGGTCGATGTCCGTGTCATCAACATGGCTTCGATCGCTCCCCTCGATGTGGAGGCGATCCGGTCCGCGGCCGAGACCGGTGCGATCGTCACGGCCGAGGAGCATTCGGTGCGTGGCGGGCTGGGCGGCGCGGTGGCCGAAGTGGTCGCGACCTCTTGCCCCTGTCGTCTACGTATCCTGGGATTCCCTGGTTTCCTACCGACCGGTTCTCCGGAGTTCCTGCTCGAACGTCACGGTCTGACCGCAAGCGGCATTGCCGCTGCGGTTCGTGAAACCCTCGAAGCGAGAAAGGCGGCATGACCTCCGGCGTCCTCGCCATTGACCAGGGCACGACAAACACCAAGGCGCTCCTGATCGACGCCGCCGGTGCCATCGTTGCGCGCGCCTCGGTTCCGCTGGCGGTGACTCATCCCAAGCCCGGTTGGGCGGAACAGTCCGGTGAGGCCATCTGGCAATCGGTTCAGGCGGCGGTCGCCGAGTGTCTGACGCTCCGACCGGACGTCAAGCTTGCCTCGATTGGCATTTCGAACCAGCGTGAATCCGTTCTGCTCTGGGATCGCACCACTGGTGAGGCGCTCGGACCGTGTGTGACTTGGCAATGCCGGCGCTCGACCGAGCGGCTCGCGCCACTGCACCGCCCGGAGATCGAGACGCTTGTCGAAGCCAGAACGGGGCTTGGCCTCGATCCGCTCTTTCCTGCCGCAAAGATCGGTTGGCTTCTCGATAACATTCCCGGCGCTCGCGACGCGACGAAAGCCGGCAAGGTTTGCGCAGGAACAGTCGATTCCTGGCTTATCTCCAAACTCACCGGCGGCAAGATGCACGCCACGGATTTCAGCAACGCTTCGCGCACCCAGCTCTTCGACATCCATCGTCTCTGCTGGGATGAGGAGCTCGGCCGGCTGTTCGATGCTCCGATCGGGCTGCTGCCGGAAGCTTTGCCTTCCGACAGCGCCTTCGGCGTGACGATCTCTCAGGGCGCCATACCCGGCGGCATCACCATCGGTGCGATGATGGGGGATTCGCATGCCGCGCTGTACGGCCACGGCGTTCGCCTGCCTGGCGCCGCGAAGGCGACCTATGGCACGGGGTCCTCGCTGATGACGCTCGTCGAGCGCCCCATCCTTTCGCGCAACGGTCTTTCCACGACGATTGCGTGGGGGGCCGGAGGCTCGGTTGCATATGCGCTTGAAGGCAACATTTCCGTCTCGGGACAAGCTGCGGCCTTCACGACGGCGATGCTTGGGCTCGCTGACGAAGCTGCGCTGACGAAATTGGCGCAAAGCGTTGCTTCTAGCGATGGTGTCTTCTTCGTGCCCGCACTCGCTGGCCTCGGCGCTCCACATTGGCGCACGGAGGTCCGGGGCTTGTTTACCGGCATGTCCCTCTCGACACGGCCCGCGCATTTCGCGCGGGCGACTCTCGAAGCCATCGCGCTACAAATCCACGATGTCTTGTTTGCGATGCAGGCCGATCGAGGTGCGGAGCTGTCGGCATTGTCCGCCGACGGCGGCGCCTCGCGCAACGATCTGCTTATGCAAATTCAGTCCGATGTCCTGCAGAAACCGGTTCTCCGTAGCCGCGTGGCCGAGCTCAGCGCAATCGGAGCGGGGATCATGGCCGGAATTCGCGCTGGCTTCTGGAGCGAGCAACACGCCCTCTCGCAATTGATTGGAGAGGCCGATGTTTTCGCTCCAGCGACCGGGGCGGTCCAGCGCGACCGGCTGGTCGAGGGATGGCGGTCAGCGATCGATCAGGCCATCGCCGGTACCTGCAAAATGAAAAGACATGATTCATGAGAGCTTCCCCTCTACGCGAGGGGTTGGGAAGGCGTCGCCACAGGCGCCGAAGTAAAGGAAGAGGAGGAAAAGGCAATGACCTTATTGAAGAGCCTGGGCGGAGCGGCATTTGCGCTCATCGGGCTAACCAGCGTGAGTGCCATGGCAGCCGGCAACGGCAAGCTGATGGTAATCATCACGCCAGCGCACAACAATCCGTTCTTCGCGACTGAAGCCGATGGCGCTGAAGCGAAGGCCAAGGAACTCGGCTATGAGACACTGGTGCTGTCCCATGATGACGACGCCAACAAGCAGAACCAGTTGATTGACACGGCCATCGCCCGCAAGGCGGCGGCAATCATCCTCGACAATGCTGGCGCCGACGCGTCGATCGAGGCTGTTCAGAAGGCGAAGACCGCCGGCATACCGAGCTTCCTCATCGACCGCGAGATCAATAAGACCGGCATCGCCGTCGCACAGATCGTCTCGAACAACTATCAAGGCGCTACGCTGGGCGGGCAGGAGTTCGCGAAGAGGATGGGAGAGAAGGGCCCCTATGCCGAGCTCGTCGGAAAGGAATCGGATACTAACGCCGGCATTCGTTCCAAGGGCTACCACGATATTCTCGATCAGTTCTCCGACCTGAAGCTCGTTGCCAAACAGAGTGCCAACTGGAGCCAGACGGAGGCCTATTCCAAGATGGAGTCGATGCTGCAGGCTCATCCCGAGATTAAGGGGGTGATTTCTGGCAATGACACCATGGCGATGGGCGCGTCCGCCGCTCTGCAGGCAGCGCACCGCGGAGATGTGATTGTCGTCGGTTTCGACGGATCCAACGACGTCCGCGACCAGGTGAAGGCTGGCAAGATCGCCGCGACCGTCCTGCAGCCAGCCTTTCAGATCTCACAGCTCGCGGTTGAAGAGGCTGATGCTTACCTTTCCAAGGGGTCGACCGGAAAGCCGGAGAAGCAATCGATCGACTGCGTACTGATTACCAAGGCCAATGCGGACAAGTTGAACAACTTCACCTTGGCCAAGTAGCCCAAACCCCGGCGTGTTCTCTCAAAGCGGCGCCGCAAGCGGCGTCGCTTCCACCCGTGCCGTCCACATGGCCTCTGAAACACAACGATGGCTCCAACCCGGCGAAACACCTTGGTCCTTATCCTCGCGGCTGCACTGAGCGGCTGCAAGATCGTGGCCAATGAGGATCTCAAGGCCGAAAAATCGAAGTCGGCAGACGAATTCGACGCCAACGCCTATGTCGATAAGATATGGGCAGCGAAGGTGCTGCCGGACTTCAACGGCCGGGCGATGGATCTCGATGCGCTTCTACGGGAGGTGGCAAAGGATCCGGATGAGGCAGGACACGCGCACGGTCACCGTGAGGGTGACGGAAATCCGTGGACTTACGAGATCAAGGGCGAGGGCAAGATTGTGGCCGTCGATACAGCCTCGCGCCACGGGATCGTGACGGTCGACGTGCAGACGGAATCGGGGGCGCGCAAGGTCGACCTGCAGGTTGGGCCGGTTGTGTTCGGCACCATGTTACGTGACGCGCTGCCTTTCATAAAGTTCGGCGATTTCGTCAATCAAATTCAGTATGCGCAAGTCTCCCGTGCTTTGAACGATCGGGCTACCAAAGAGGTCCGCGGAGCCTTCGACCTGAAGGACGCGACCGGCAAGGTTATCGCGTTTCGCGCCGCTGCCGTCTTGAGCGGTGACACGATCAGCGCAACGCCGATCTCGATCGAATCGGTGAAGGGCGGGAAGACATGAGCGCTTCCACGTCCGCCGACAACGAGATCATCCTCAAAGCCGAAGGGGTCGGTAAGATCTTTCCAGGCACCGTCGCCCTGCAGGATGTGGACTTCGAAGTTCGCCGCGGTGCCGTCAACGTATTGGTTGGCGAAAACGGCGCCGGAAAGTCGACGTTGATGAAGATCCTGGCCGGCGCAATCGAGCCCACGACCGGTCGGCTCCTTCTGAGAGGCGAGCCGGTCGTCTTTCAGTCTGTGCGCGACGCGGCGCGGCAGGGAATTGGCATCATCTATCAGGAGCTCAATCTCTGCCCGAACCTGAGTGTCGCCGAGAACCTCGGTCTGATCGATCCGCCGACGCGTTTCGGTTTCGATATCGACCGCGCACGCCAGGTCGAAAAGGCAAAGGCCTTGCTCACGCGGTTGGAGCATCCGATCGACCCGAACAGGCTAGTCGATGATCTGCGGATCGGCCAGCAGCAAATCGTCGAGATCGCAAAAGCCCTTGCGGCTGACGTCGACGTGCTGATTATGGATGAGCCAACATCAGCACTAAGTTCTGCAGAGGTTGAAATCCTTTTCAAGGTCATTCGCGACCTAAAGGCGCACAACGTTGCGATAATCTATATCTCGCATCGCCTCGAAGAGATCATGCGCATCGGCGACTACATCACGGTCCTGCGCGACGGAAGGCGGCAGGCCGACGCGCTGGTGAGCGATGTTTCGGTTGATTGGATCATCGAGCGGATGGTTGGCTCGACCGGGCTGGCCTTGCAAGGAAAAGCAGGCGATCTCGGCGATGATGCCTTGACGATTCGGGATCTATCGTTGCCGCGCGCGGCCGGCGGCTTCTTCGTCGACCATGTCAGCTTGTCCGTGAGGGCCGGGGAGATCGTTTGCCTCTATGGTTTGCTTGGTGCCGGTCGATCCGAGCTCTTTGAATGCCTAATGGGTCTGCAGCCTCAAGCTGTTGGTCGGATCGAGGTCGGCGGGAAAGATCTCGCCGGCTCCTCTATCCCCGCACGCATCAGACACGGCTTGGTACTGGTGCCGGAAGACCGACAGCGCGACGGTCTCGTTCAGACACTGTCCGTGCGCGCAAACCTGACCTTGGCGAGCCTGCGCAGATTCACTCGTTTCTTTTCGTTGAACAGCTCGACGGAAAAGTCGGAGTCGCAGGATATGATCCGGCGCATGACGATCAAGGTGTCGTCTCCAGAAGTCGAGGTGACGGCGCTGAGTGGCGGGAATCAGCAAAAAGTCGTCATCGGCAAGAGCTTGATGACGGGGCCCTCCGTCATTCTTCTGGACGAGCCATCCCGTGGCGTCGACGTTGGCGCTAAGGCGGAAATTTTCAGGGTCATGCGTCAGCTCTCCGATGCGGGGTTAGCGATCATCTTCTCGACGTCCGATCTCAAGGAAGCGCTGGGCTATGCCGATCGAATCATCGTGATGTCCCGCGGCCAGATTACTGCAGAGTTCCCTCGCGATAGGGCCACTGAGACGGGCCTGGTCGAAGCGTCGACTGCTGCGTTTTTGGCACTGGAAAGGCAAGTGTCATGACTAGCGAAGGGCTCTCTGCGGTGAAATCCGGCCCGTCCAGGCGCAGGCTGCCGCTTGCGCTGCTGCTGATGAGTTTTCGAACCTTCATCGCGCTGATCGTGGTGTTCGTCTTCTTTGGCGTCACAACGCCGAATTTTCTCGACGTACCCACCTTAGTCATCGTCGCGAAGCACGTGGCCGTAAATGCGATTCTCGCGATCGGCATGACGTTCGTGATCCTGACGGCGGGCATCGATCTTTCGGTCGGTTCGATCGTCGGCATCTCCGGAATGGTCGCCGGCACACTGCTGACACGCGGAGTTCCACTGAACGTCTTCGACGTAACGATCTTCCCCAACGTCATTGAAACTATCGGAATCTGCCTTGCGGTCGGCTCTGGCATCGGACTGATCAACGGATTGCTCATTACGCGGCTGAACGTGGCACCGTTCATTGCGACGCTTGGAACGCTCTACATCGCGCGTGGCGCGGCTTTGCTGATTTCTGATGGCGCCACTTTCTCGAACCTTGTCGGCGATCCCAAACTCGGCAATGGCGGTTTTCCGTTCCTGGGCTCAGGTACGCTGCTCGGTATTCCCGTCTCGATCGTCTCCCTTGCGATCTTCGCCGCGGTCGCCGCCTATGTCGCAGGGCGGACGCCGTTTGGCCGACACGTCTATGCGGTCGGCGGCAACGAGCGCGCGGCGGCTCTCTCTGGCGTGCGCGTCAACCGCATCAAGGTTTGCACCTACATGATCTCCGGCTTCTGTGCTGCGTTCGCAGGACTTGTCATTGCCTCCGAGCTTGTGGCGGCCCACCCCGCGTCGGGCGAGACCTTCGAGCTGAACGCGATTGCCGCCGCCGTCCTCGGTGGAACGTCGCTCTCTGGTGGTCGCGGTACGATAGCTGGGACACTGATCGGGGCCTTCGTTATCGGCGTGCTGTCGGACGGTCTCGTCATGCTCGGTGTTAGTTCGTTTTGGCAGATGGTGATCAAGGGCATCGTCATCATCGCTGCCGTCGTTCTTGATCAGATGCAACGTCGGATGTATCGGCGGTTCTCGCTAGAAGCCCAACTCGGCTGAGTGATTGTAATCCTACACTCCAGCGAACTCCTGACGCGAATTCAGCCGCATTTCGAGAGCTCACGACGGCGATGTCAGGTATCTCTATTTCGGTGAGCATCAGCCGAGCGTCGGGGGTGGGCGGTCGCGCGGCGTCGTGAACAATACCGCGCGGAGGAGGCCTTTGACGTTCGCTTGCCCGGAAAGCGATGGCAGTTTGCATCCGAAACAAGGTAGGAGGATGGGTCCGTTCGGTGCAATGGCCGAACCATTGCGCCCTGCGGCAAACTGGTTCATACCGCTTCCTTCCGATAGTAATCTCAGGGCAGTACGGACGATGGCGCATTCTATTCCCGACGTGTTGAAGGCTTTTGCCGCGGGCGAAATCGTGGTCGTGACGGACGACGACGATCGTGAGGGCGAGGGCGATCTAATCGTCGCGGCTTCGCTGTGTACGGCCGACAAGATGGCGTTCATCGTTCGTCACACCTCGGGAATCGTCTGCGCACCGGTCACAAGTGAAGATGCACGCAGGCTCCGTCTTGATCCGATGGTTGCCCACAATGACTCGAACTATTCGACCGCCTTCACGGTTTCAATTGACTACAAGCCCGGCATGACCACAGGCATTTCTGCCGAAGAGCGGACCGCGACCTGTCGTGCGCTGGTCAATTCGAATGTGGGCCCCAACGATCTTGCCCGTCCCGGTCATATCTTTCCGCTGATCGCCCGCGATGGCGGCGTTCTCCTGCGCTCCGGTCACACCGAGGCGGCGATCGATCTATGCAGATTGGCGGGCTTGCCCCTGGTCGGTGTTCTTAGCGAACTGATGAACGATGACGGCACCGTGATGAAGGGCGAGCAGGTTGGTGCCTTCGCGGATAAGCACAAACTCAAGCACGTGACGATAGCGGACCTGATCGCTTATCGTCAGGCTCGCGAAAAGCTCATCGAGAGAGTTTCCTCATTCACGGTGGACAGCCCCATCGGTCCTCTCGAAGGCCATGCTTATCGTTCCCCATTCGACGAGATATTTCATCTCGCTTTGGTGTACGGAAGCATCGGGGATGGCAAGAACGTCCTGACACGGTTTCACAAGCCCAACATCGTCAAGGATCTGTTTCGCGGACCGCAAAGGGTCCTGAAGGCTCTGGATCACTTCAAGAAGCGTCGCTCGGGTGTGCTCGTGTATCTCCGAGACGGTGCCGCTGGCGTGCCGGTCGAGCCGCTCGCCGAGAAGAGTTCAGTCGATGCCGACCGCACGCGACAATGGCGCGAAGTCGGCGTAGGTGCTCAGATTCTTCGCGATCTAGGGGTTTCGTCAATCTGCAATCTGTCTTCATCGGGCCACGAGTACAAGGGGCTCGCTGGATTCGGGATCGAGATAACGGGAAGCGAACCTTTCGAAGCTTGAAGTCGATGTGAAGAGAGCTGCGCGGACAGCAAGATGCAGCCGCACGGCCTTGGTGTGTCAGTCGCTTTCTGACAGACGAAGTTCGGCGCAGCCGGCTCGGTCACGCAGCACATATCTCGACGTCGTTCCGCTCGAGGATATAACGGCGGCGCCTACAGACGCCTTCCTTGACCCCAAGATTTACGAACTGCCAAGCAGGAAGTGTAAGGCCGCCTTGGGCAGCGTCCTCTTTCAATTCATTGAATGCAACCAGTTCGGTTTCTGGCCCATCGCGATAGATTGGGGCGGTCTGGGATCTGTCGGCGCTAGAGCTGAACTGGAAGTGACCGGCTGAGGCACAAATAGGCGCTCGTGAAACTTTGCTGCCGTGGTTTGCGCGTTTGACAGATCGACCCTGTCGCGCCGCAGCATATAAAAATGAGACTGCCCGTTAAGCAGCAAGCGCTTTCCCCCGGGTGCGTTGTCTCTGTCATCAGCTAGCTTCTTTCCGGCGATGCCAGGCCGCGCCCATTGCGGCCACCACAATTCTGGCACGACAAGGGAGGAGTTCTATGTTGAAAAGCTGCGTGGGATTGGTCGCGTTGGGCAGCCTGTTGCTCTCAAGTGCTGCCTTTGCTCAGGACAAGATCAAGATTGGCGTGACCGCGACTCTCGAAGGCACCTACACGGTGCTGGGCGAGGACGGCATGCGCGGTTTCCAGACTGCCCTCAACGTATTTGGCAAGAAGATCGGCGACAAGGAGCTGGAATATGTCGTCGCGTCGACCGATGCGACTCCGGATTCCGCGGTGCGCGCCGTCCGCAAGCTGATCGAGCAGGACAAGGTGCAGATCCTGCTGTCGCCGCTGTCGGGCGACGAGGGCATCGCGGTGAAGAACTTTGCCAAAACGCATCCAGAGCTGACTTTCGTCAACGCGGCTTCCGGTGCGCAGGAGACCACCTATGTCGATCCGGCGCCGAATTTCTTCCGCTACAACATGGATGGCGCGCAGTGGCAGGTGGGCCTTGGCAATTATGCCTATGGAACCAAGGGCTATCGCAAGATCGCAACCGTCGGCGAGGACTATTCCTTTGTTTATACGCAGGTGTTCGGACTCGTACTCGAGTTCTGCGCAGCCGGCGGGCAGGTCACGAGCCGGCAATGGGTGCCGCTCGGCACCAAGGATTTCGCTTCCGTCATCGCCGCGTTGCCCGACGATGTCGATGCAATCTATCTCGGCCTTGGCGGCGCCGATGCCGTCAATTTCTTAAACCAGTACCAGCAGGCCGGCGGCAAGGCCCATTTGATGGGCGGTTCGATCATGGTCGACCAGACCATCCTGTCAGCTAAGGGCAACGCCAAAAACGCGCTGATTGGCACGATCGCGGCAAGCGGCCAAGCCGATACGTGGGACGATCCGGGTTGGCAGAAGTTCGTGAAAGCCTACCAGGACGCTTTCCCGCCGGAGAAGCGCTTCCCCAGTCCCTCTTTGCTCGCCACCAATTATTATGATGCGACCATGGCGCTGATCCTGGCGCTCCGTCAGGTCAACGGTGACCTCAGCAACAACCAGGCCAAGCTCAAGGACGCGCTTGCCAAGATCGAGATCGACGCGCCTAACGGCAAGATCAGACTGGACTCCAACCGCCAGGCGATCGGCACCAACTTCGTCACCGAAGTGGTGGATGACGGCAAGGGCGCACTCTTCAGCAAGGTCGTGAAGGTGATCCCGAACGTGAACCAGACGCTCGGTTACGATCCAGCGGTGTTCGCCAAGATCGGTCTGCCGAGCCGGACCGTTCCGGAGTGTAAGAAGTACTGACCTTTCTGCGCTTGGATTGTGCCAGCAGGGATGACTGCGACAGTGTATGCCGCGGCCAAGCCCTGCTGGCCTCTTGCATTCGCTCCCGGGATGATCGACGTTGGTCGAAAAGAAAAAGATAAAAGATCCTGCGGGAGGGGAGGTATGAGCCGAGCGCTTGCCGTCTTCCACGGCCGTTTTGGCCGCGCGACGGTCTATCAGTTGAACCGCCCGTTCAACATGCATGCGCATCGCGAGGGGCATCTGATCTTTCATGTCGGCGGAACGCCGGCACGTATTGATGTATGCAACGATCAGTGGCTCCTCACCGAGGACTCCATCGTCGCAATCAATCCCTGGGAGCCGCACAATTTTGTGCCAACAGATGTGGGCGGTGGCGCCATTTTCTTCGTGCTTTACGTCAACGCTGAATGGTTCGTTCCCAACGCCGCGCATGCCCACAGCCTGCGCTTCGGCAAAACCTGTTTCAAGCGCACCCCGACGCTCGACCGGCATGTTCGCCGGACTGCGGCGCTGGTCTGCGGCGCGCCCTCCCTCAGCAGCCTCGATTGTGAGCTTCGGCAGTTGATCGATGGCTGCTATGAGGAAAGCTGGCAAGCCGCTGAGCGGGCGCAGGAAGTACGCGCGGCCGCCTCCGTCACCGATTTCCGGGTCCGAAAATCCATCAAGCTGATGTCCGAAAGCCCGGGCGCCGAACTGGAACTGGATTTGATCGCGCGGGAGTCCGGTCTATCGCGTCCGCACTTCTATCGGCTGTTTCGCACCCAGACCGGTGTTACGCCTCACCTCTATCTCAACACCTTGATGATGGAGCAGGCGCTCGACGCATTGGTCGCCACCGAAGCGCCGATCGCCGATATCGGCTTCGACCTCGGCTTCTCCTCGCAAAGCGGTTTCACGCGCTTCTTCGCCGCCAATGTCGGCATGGCACCGACTGAATACCGCCGCGCCGCCAAGGTGTTACGGCCCTAATCTGCGACTCGAAAAGATACTGACGATCAAGTCCCTCCCTTGCGTCATCGCTAGGATGCCAAGTGCGCGCGAACCGAATGGCCAGTCAAAAATGGCCAGGACGCGCTCGGGAGGATACGATGGCGACGGCATCTCGGGCCGGCGGTTTTGTAGCATGTGATTTCCGTCCGACCGCGGTTCGGACGAGCGGGTGGCAGGCGTGAGCCGGTTCATCGAACGCCATCCGGTCTGGGCGTTGATCCTCCTGATCGCGATCGCAGTGCTGCTTTGGCTGATCTTTGCGGTTTGGCCGCCAGGACTGGAAGAGGCAATCGGCCGGAAAAAAGTCTTCCTCAACGCCGTGTTCAACGGCATCACGCTCGGCGGCCTTTATTTCCTGGTAGCGAGCGGCTTCACCCTGATCTTCGGTTTGATGCGCAACGTCAATCTGGCGCACGGGTCGCTCTATCTGTTCGGCGGCTATGTCGGTTACGCCGTCAGCACATGGACCGGCTCCTGGATTCTGAGCTTCATTATTGCCTTCATCGCGGTGGCGCTGGTTGGCATCCTTCTGCAACTCTTCGTATTTCGGCGCATGGAGGGCCAGGACCTGCGCCAGACGATGGTGACGATCGGGCTATCGATCGTCTTTGCAGATCTGATGCTGTGGGCGTTCGGGGGTGATTTCTATCAGATCCAGACCCCGAGCTGGTTGATCGGCCCGATCGAGCTGCCATTCGTGACCGCTGTCAAATCGTCGGGCGAAGCCGTCTATCTGCAATATCCGCTGGTGCGGCTCGTGATTTTCGCCGCTTCCGTCGTGATCGGCGCTGCAATGTGGCTTGCGCTCAATCGCACCCGCGTCGGCATGATGGTGCGCGCCGGCGTTGACGATCGCGATATCCTTGCTGCCACCGGCATCTACATCCAGATCGTGTTCGTCACGATCTTCGCGCTCGGCGCCGGCCTTGCCGGCATCGCCGGCGTCGTCGGCGGCACGTTCCAGTCGATCTCGCCCGGAGAGGACACGCGCTTTCTGCTGGCGTCACTCGTCGTCGTCATTGTCGGCGGCATGGGATCTATACCAGGCGCGGCGCTGGGCGCGCTGATCATCGGTCTCGCGGAACAGCTCGGCTCGGTCTACATCCCGACCTACGCGATCGTCGTCACCTTCCTCATCATGGTGCTCGTGCTGGCGCTCCGGCCGCAGGGCCTGCTGGCGAGGCGCTGACATGTCGCTGATGCAGGACACGCGCTTTCATGCCAAACCGTCCGCGATAGCTGCACGGCGGCCGACGCTGGCGTGGGCGGAATTCGACAATCCCGCCGCCTGGGCCGTCGCGGTGCTGCTGCTGATCATGCCGCTAATCGCCAACGGCTTCTTCCTGATTGAAATCTTCGGCACCACGCTGATCCTCGGTATCATTGCGCTCAGCCTGATGTTCCTCGCGGGCTATGGCGGAATGGTCAGCCTGATGCAGCTCACCATCGCGGGATTTACGGGCTACATGGTTGCGGTGTTCGGCGTGAGCGGTAGCGCCAATATCAGCCTGGGCTGGCCGTGGTGGCTGGCAACCCCGATGGCGATCGCCCTCGCCACCGCCTTCGGCACGCTCGGTGGCGCGCTGGCAGTGCGCACCGAAGGCATCTACACCATCATGATCACGCTCGCGATCGGTGCGGCCTTCTATTACTTCACCAATCAGAACTGGGCGATCTTCAACGGCCACACCGGCATTAACACCATCGCGACCCCGCATTTCTGGGGTGTCGACTGGCGCTCCGACATTCCCTTCTATTACGTGATCCTCGGGACGGCCGCGCTCTGCTACTTCGCGGTGCTCTATATCTCGCGTGCGCCGTTCGGCCTTGCATTGCAGGGCGTGCGAGACAATCCGCGTCGAATGGCCGCGCTTGGCTTCAACGTCAACGCACATCGGGTTGCCGCCTACGCCTTCGCGTCCTTGATCGCGGCGCTCGGAGGCGTGCTCCAGGTCTGGAACTATCGGCAGATCTCGCCAGGCTCCATCGCGGTCGAACGTTGCATCGACATCCTGATCATCGCCGTGGTCGGCGGCATCACTCGGCCGGTGGGGCCCTTCATCGGTGCGTTTATTTTCGTCATCCTGCGCACCTTTGCGCTCGACTTCCTGGTCAAGGTCGGCCTCGACGGCAATCGCTTTCGCCTCCTGATCGGAATCGGTTTTCTCGTCATCGTATTCTGGTCCTCGGACGGCGTGATCGGTCTCTGGCAGCGCTGGCGTCGTGGCGTTGCCAGAGCCGAAAAGCGTCCGGACGGAGGTCGTGGCCATGGATAGCGTCGCCCAGCGCATCTCGGCCGTCGGGGCCGGCGCCGCGCTCGAGCTGCGCGGCGTTACACAGATGTTCGGCGCGCTCGCTGCGCTCACTGACGTCACCATCACCGTGCGGCCGGGTGAACGCCGCGCAGTGCTTGGCTCCAACGGCGCTGGCAAGACCACGCTGTTCAACTGCGTCACCGGGGACTTTCCGCTTTCCTCCGGCACCATTCGCTTCTTCGGCGAAGACATCACCCACTTCCCGCCCTATGAGCGCATACGCCGTGGCTTGCGCCGCACCTATCAGATTTCCGCGCTGTTTCCCGGTCTTACGGTGCAGGACAACGTCTATCTTGCCTGCTGCGGTGTCTCGCGGGGCCGCTTCTCGCCGCTGCGTCCGCGCCCCAATGATGCCTTGATGCATTCGGCGGAACTCTTGATTCAAGCGGTGCATCTGGCCCAGGTCAAGGCGCAGCATGTCGTCGAGCTCGCGCATGGGCAGCAGCGGCAGCTCGAGATCGCGCTGGCGCTCGCTGGTGCACCGCGCTTCATCCTGTTCGATGAGCCTGCGGCGGGCTTGTCGCCGACCGAACGGCGTGAACTGGTCGAGATTCTGACCTCGTTGCCGACGCATATCGGCTACATCATCATCGAACACGACATGGATGTGGCGCTGCGCGTGGTTGAAAGCGTCACCATGATGCACAATGGCCGTGTCTTCAAAGAAGGCTTGCCGCAGGAGATCGAGTCCGATCCGGAGGTGCAGGAGCTTTATCTCGGAGGTGGACGTGAGTGAGGTCCGCCGCGCAGCGCCTGCCCTCGAGGTCCGCAGCCTCGACGTCTATTACGGGCATTCGCACGCCTTGCAAGGCGTCAACCTCACGCTGGAATCTGGCGTGTTCTCCGTGGTCGGCCGCAACGGCATGGGCAAGACCACGCTGTGCAAAACCATCATGGGGCTGCTCCGCGCAAGCGGCGGCTCGATCCGTGTCCGTGGCCAGGATGTCACCTCGATGTCGCCGGCCGGCATCGCGCGTCTCGGAGTGGGCTACGTGCCGCAGGGAAGGCGCCTGTGGCGCTCGCTCAGTGTCGATGAGCATCTGCGTCTTGCTGCCGGCATCCGGCGCGGGACCTGGACGGTCGAACGCATCTACGAGACGTTCCCACGTCTTGCCGAACGCAGGAATCACGGCGGTGGCCAGCTTTCCGGTGGCGAGCAACAGATGCTTGCGATCGCGCGCGCACTTTTGACCAATCCGCATCTTCTCGTCATGGACGAGCCGACCGAGGGGCTCGCGCCCGTGATCGTCGCCCAGGTTGAGGAGATGCTGGTGCGCCTTGGCGACGAGGGCGACATCTCAGTGCTGGTGATCGAGCAGAATATCGGCGTGGCGACGGCGATTTCAAAGGACGTCGCGATCATGGTCAATGGTCGGATCAATCGCATCATCGATTCCGGTCGTCTGTCCGCGGATCGCGATCTGCAGCAGCGTCTGCTCGGTGTCGGCGTTCACGCCGAGGCGGACGCCGATCTCGAAAGCGAAGTGGTCAAACCGGAGACGGAGCCCGCGCCGCAACGTGTGCCGGCCTTGGCGCCCATCCGCATCTATGTTTCGAATCCCATGCTGCCCACCCGCTGGTCGCAGCCAGTTCCGATTCCGCGGATCGAGGCAGCGGCGCGCACGCTCTCGACCGGCGTGACGCGGCTCGAGAGCGCCTCACGGGCGCGTCGGGAAGTGAGCGCGCAACCAGCATCCGGACCTCCGGTCGTGCTGATCGTGGGCACGCTCGACACAAAGGGCGCAGAGCTGCGTTTCATTCGCGACATCATCGCCG
>Ga0134128_10002412_pt1 | contig 23245 bp, 19 predicted proteins | sample KB31754_FD_96462 | JGI IMG/M metagenome (GOLD analysis project Ga0134128, IMG submission 96462) | Terrestrial soil microbial communities with excess Nitrogen fertilizer from Kellogg Biological Station, Michigan, USA - KB3-175-4 | ecosystem: Environmental > Terrestrial > Soil > Unclassified ... | reverse complement strand
CGGCGCGCGAACAGTCGCCTGAGACACGGTGGCGAGCATGTTCGTTTCATCAGGGATGGAGCGATAGGCTTGCGACAAATAATAAAGGCGTTCGGCATCCACATCTGGAGTTTGCAATTGCAGCGAGGCGAGTGTGGCGGCATTCCCGCCAAGTTGCACTGCGCACTCGGCGATGCGAACCTGCGCCAGCTCTTGATCAGGTCCAACAAGTTCCGGAAGGGCCTGGCTGTAGGCGTTCTGCGCGTCCTGCCAATGATGCGCGTCAAATAAGATGCCGGCTCGCGCCATCCGTTCGGCGACGGTTGGCTTGGGAAACGCATCGCCGAGCACGCCCTGAAGATAGTTTGTTTTCTCGCCTGCTTCCGGCGCGGAAGCGCTCAGCGGAAAATTATCGTAAACGCTGAGATAATCTCCGGCTGCGGCAATTTTATCGCCGGATTGTTCGTAGGCTTGGGCGCGCAGAAACAGCAGTTTCGGATTCTTTTCGACGCCTTGCGACTGGGCAAGCGCGGTGAGGGCGCGCTGCGGTTGGTTGGCGGCGATGGCCGCCTCGGCAAGCGCCTGAAGGGCAAGATCGCTCATGACGCTTTGCGGGTAATCGCGCCGCAAACTCTCCAGCTGATCGAGAGCGGGGGAAAGATTGCCCAAGTTCCGGTCCACCTGCGCGCTCCAGAACAACACATAATCCGCGAGCAAAGTTTCCGGCTTTGCGGCATCAAGCCAGCGCCGTGCTTCCGTGTAACGGCTCTGGTTGAAGTCGTAATACCCGAGTGCCAGAGCGGCGCGCGCGCCGAGCTCCTCTTTGGAGTAGCGTTTCGCAAATCCGGCGAGATGGCGGTAGGCGGCGCCGGGCTTTTTCTCGTTTTTCAACGCGCGAGAGAGAAGTGTCAGCTGCTTGGCCTCGGCGGCGAATCGGGAAACGCGTGCTGCGTCCGCGCGTTTCGCGGCGCGTTGGGCCGCGGCCGCGCGCGCTGCGGCGATTCTTTCTTTCCTTGTTTGTGGCTTGGCGCTTTGCGCGAACGCGTTTGCCGCGCTGAAACACACGAGCAGTATTAGCGCAACGCAAAGCGTGCGCGCAGGACCAAAGATCCTCTTTCCCAAAAATAAGTTAGCGGCGCAGCACCGGTGAGGGATATGGATATTCTCCGAGGGCTTCCGGATCTCCGCCGGCAAGGATCTCCACCATCCAGTGGTGAAAATAATCCACGGGCTGATCGAGAATTTTCTGAAAGCGGCGGTCATATTCTTTTCGGGCCTTGTCAATTTCGCTCCGCAGACGCACACAGATGTCTTTGTGCTCAAGACCTTTGCGAACGTCCTCGGGCCTTAGCATCTTAATATCTTGCATGGAAACTTTGGCGACGCGATTGGCGCGCTTGTGCAAATCCTGCTCGTCCTTCGGCAAGGACGCAACACTGAACGCAACGGGCTCGGGCTCAGGCGCTTCGGCAGGTTCAGGTTCGGGTTCCGGTTCGGGCTCGGGAAGAGTTGCCGCAGGCTCCGGCACTGGAACATCTTCGACAGCTTCTTCCATTTCCTCAACATCGGCGACGGGTGATGGCGTCTGAGCCACCGGCGTCACGATTGCCGTCGCGGGCGTTCTTCGTGCCGGCTCAGGTTGCGCCACGGTTACGCCAGTCGCGCGCATATCCCCGGAATCCTCTTCATGCGAAAGCTCGCGCTCGCGCCGCTGCATCGTGTTGGTAATAAAATCCGAAAGAACCGACAAGCTGGCGGAAAGAGACGCAGCGGTAGATCGCGCGCGCAGCATTGCCGGCAGAGTGTTCGTTGGCCGAGCGGAAGAACACGCCGAAACCAAATCCGCGAAAGCCTGCTGCATGTCCTCGAGCGTGCGCTGAAGCGGCGGCAAGTTGTCGCGCACGGCGCGCGAGACCGCTTCTTCCAGCGCGCGTTCCCGGGTTTTTTGTGCATCACTCATCAGGCGAGGATGTCCCCCGACGCGATTATGGAAACGCGCGCAAAAAGTGTCAACACGCATTCCTGTGGCGCGTTCCTTACTTAGGATACGTCCAAGTCCGGAAAGGCTTTATCCAATCCGTGCCGTCAGCGGCGAAGAGGGCGCGAGGCTCAACGCCGCTGAGTTTGGATCTGCTGTTTGACTACTCCCCACCAGCGCGCGGCTTGATCAACTCGTCGAGATAATCGGGTTTGCTCTCGACGCGCACCAAATGCGGATAGCGCTCGCCGCCGTGATAGTCGACGGCGACCGTCTTGTAGTAATCCTCGTCGATGACGAGAAGCTTGATCGGCTCCGAATTGTCTTTGCTGGCTTTGATCGCATCGTCAAGCAGATCACGCGTGAACACACGTCCATTTACGCCCGCGATTTTCATGCCCGCCGTGATTCCCGCCTTGAATGCGGGACCGCCAACGATCGAATCGCCGACGGTTCCGTCTCCTTCGAGCCGCAAGCCGACCGAATACGCGTCGCCCGGATTTCCGCCGCGTAGGCCGGGATCGGGTGGCTTATTGCTGAACTCAACTTTCCATCCGCCATTTTCGATACCGCCCGTAGGCGCTTCTGGCGAAAGAGACGTCAGTTTCTCGTGCAGGAACTTCGCCCAATCGTACGGCACAATTTGATTGAGCGATTCGACGACTTGGTCGAACGTGTATGTTTTCAGTTCCGGGCCATTATTTGCGCCGCCGTGAAAGAGATGGCAGAAATCATCGATGGATTTCGCGCCGTTGCTCTGCTGGTGAATAATCGTCGCCACTTGGAGCCACAGCAGGTCGCCTTCGGGATAATAATCCGATCCGCGCTTCCAGTTTCCCCAGCCAAATCCACCACGCAATCCGGGGATTCCTGTTGCCGTGTCCTGCAGATCGCGCCAGGTTCGTCCCGGAGTGCCCGGCCCGAGGTCCGCTGCGATGCTCGCCAGATATTCGTGGTATTGCTCCGGTGTCCACAGGCCGCTGCGCGCGGCAAGTAGAGGCCCGAGGTAATCGGTCAGCCCTTCGTAGACCCAGAGCAAATCGTCCTGCATCGGCGTTTCATATTCGGGCGTTGCGAGATCGGCGGGACGGCGGAATTTGCCGTTCCACGAATGCATGAATTCGTGCGAGAGCAAACCGCCGAGCATCATCTCTGCATTCGGCCCAATCAAGGCGCGCTCGGGCAAACGGCTATCGTTGGATTCATGATGCTCGAGCCCGAAATGCGCGACGTGGTCGCTGAGCGTCAGGAGAAAATGGTAATCGCGATAATGCCGCGCACCGAAAAGTTTTCCCGACTCGGCGACGAGGTTCGTCATTTTCTGCTTTGCGTCGGGACTGATGTTGAGCGCTTCTGCGCTATCAGCGACGAGGTCCAGTTCGTGATGAATTGGCTCGCCGGGCGGGGTGATGTCAATCGCGCGATAATATTCTCCGGCAATCACGGGCGAATCCACCAAGCGATTCAACGCCACGGGCTTGAACGTGACTTCATCTCCCGCCGCATGTTCGATGGGCAGCGGCGTGCCAAATTTCCAGCCGCTTGGAAGTTTGAGGCGCGCGTCGTACGTGATTTCTTTCGATGGCGCGCCCGCGGGGTAAAGCACATTCTGATTCCAACTGATCACTACAAGCTTGTCGGTCGATGATGCTGCACCCGAGGCAAATCCTCCAGCCTGCGGTTCGATGTAGTCGAAGTCGACATCGAGATGCGCCGCGCCTTCGGGAACATCCACGTGAAACGTGAACACGTCGAGCTTGTCGCGCTCCCATGGAATTGCTTTGCCATTCGCGGAGAATTTCAGTCCTGTGACATTGGAAATCGGACCGTCGGGACCGTGCTCGCCGGGAATCCACTTCGGATAATAAAGCGTCAGCGGCCCGGCGTGGACCGGCATGACCATGTGTGTTTTCACCATGCCGAGCGGCACCTGCGTGGCGTCGACTGTGAGTTGAATTGTTCCGGATTGCGCCAGCAGCGCCGGCGCGGCCAGCAGGAAAATCATGGCGAAGAATAATGCAAACCGATAATGCAATCGAGCCATTCGTAGCCTCCCTATCTGGGTGAAATAAGATTTCGAGATGATTCAACAAAGCGAATCGTTCGAGGATCTGTGTTCATCGTCGACGAAAATTCCAGCGTAACAAACAGCCTCAAATTCCCGCGTGCATCATAACTCCAAATCACGCGAATGGCGCGCCGCCAGAATAATTTCTATTACGACTTTAAGCGTTGTTCGAGCCGCGACTTTGCGGCGGGCCATTCGCTGTCCACGATGCTGAAGTAAACCGTGTGGCGGATGCGGCCGCTCGCGGTGATCATGTGATTGCGGAAAATTCCCTCTTCGCGAGCGCCAATGCGGAGGATGGCGGCGCGCGATTTTTCGTTGAGCGAATCGGTCTTGAGCTCGACGCGAATGCAGCCGAGGGTTTCGAATGCGTGGCGCAGGAGCAAATATTTCGCCTCGGTATTCACCGAAGTGCGCTGCCAGGTTTTTGCGACCCATGTCCAGCCGATTTCGACGCGGCGGTGTACGCGATCAATGTTCGCGAAGCGCGTGCAGCCGACGGGCTTGCCGGAAGATTTCTCGACAATCGTAAACGGCAGCGAAACGCCGCGCGCCTGTTCGGCGAGCGCTGCGTCAATGTAAGCGGCCATTTCCTCGGGAGTGCGCACGGGCACAGGAATCCAGCGCCACAGGTCTTCGTCAAGGCCGATTTCAGTGAGCGCGGCGCGATGCGCGGCGAGAAGCGGTTCGAGTTGAACGTATTTGCCCTCGAGCGTGACGGGCGTGACGATCATTTCGCTGGAAATTGTTTCGGCCATATTTGCAATTTCAATCGCTATTGAGACTGTTTTGAACAGGCGAACGAGACATCACTTTTGTACCGATTAGAATTGACCGCTTTCCTTTGTTTTGTGTAAGTTACGAGCAATTCTAATAATTTGTTGTACCGATTAGAAATGCGAAAAATCGCGCGAGAATTGGGTAAAAAAACATGTCCGCGCGGGAATTATTGTTTGTAAACGACTCCGCCCTTCATGACGAAAGAGACTTTTTGCGTGACGCTGATGTCGTCGAGCGGATTGCCAGGAACCGCGACGATGTCGGCGAAGTATCCGGGCTTCAACTCGCCGATCTTGCCCTGCCACATGAGGACTTTTGCGCCTTCGAGCATGTCGGCCTGAAGAGCCTGGAGCGGCGTCATGCCATATTTCACCATCAGTACAAGTTCGCGCGCTTGCGTGCCGTGCGGAAACGGGCCGACGTCAGAGCCCACAGCGAACGGAATGCGCGCCGCGAGCTGTTTCTTGAACTCCGCGACCTTGTAGTCGAACATTGCATGCTCACTTTTGGCAGCAGCGGGATTCTCCGCGTGGTCGGCGAAATATTCGAAGATGGCGAACGTGGGAACGGCCGGAATATCTTTTTCGCGCATGATGCGCATGGTTTCATCGCTCAGTTCCGTGGCGTGGTCGATGGACTCGACTCCGGCTTGTGCGGCATAGAGCGCTCCGGGCTCGCCATTGCAGTGCACGCCGACTTTGGTGCCGAGGCGCGCCGCTTCCTGAACGGCGGCGCTGAGTTGAGCTTCCGTGTACTGATATTGACTCGAGAATTTGCCGTCGCGGAGAGTATCGCGGCCCGTTTCGTAAATCTTAACGAAGTCCGAGCCTTCCTTGTGCTGCTCGCGAATCGTCTCGATCAGTTCATCAATCGTGTTCGCGTAATCGGCGTTGCCCAACACGTGTTGCGCGGGATTGAAACCGACCGCGTCTTCGTGTCCGCCGAGAATGGAAATCGCCATCCCGCTCATGCGCATGCGCGGGCCGGGAATTTCGCCGCGATTGATGGCGTTGCGGACGGCAGTGTCAGCCGAGCCCGCGCCTTCCGTGCCCATGTCGCGTTCGGCGGTGAAGCCGGCCATCAAATCATCGCGCGCGGCAAGCGTCGCCTGAATCGCGCGCTGAGACGCGGACTCAACAACGGTCTGCAGCCCTTCGTTGCCGGGATGAAGGAACAGATGGACGTGAGCGTCGATCAAGCCGGGGATTAGCGTGGTGTCGCCGAGATTGATTGTTTGCGCATCAGCGGGATGCGTGACGGACTGGCCCACTTCGGCAATTTTGTCACTGCGGACCAGCACTTCGCCAGGACTGGCAATTTTGCCCGACGCGACGTCGAGCAAGCGCGCGGCGTGCAGGACGATGGGATAATCGGGCGGCGCGTAGGTGCGTTCCCATCCCGTTTGCATCATTTGCGCCGAAGCGGTTATGACGGCCGTTGTGAATGAAAACGCGAATAGAAGAACCAAGCTGAGGATGAAGCGACAGTGGTTTTTCATGGCGCGGGAATAATACCACTTCATTTCGAGTTCACTGAACCGAAGAGTATTTCGGATCTAAGACTGGCCGCGCCGGGGGGCCACGGTCATTCGATTTGAAATGCGCATTGGACGGTGGCACCGACGGTGATTTTGCCGGGCTGCACGGGAGGCGGAGGCGGTGCAGTAGCGGCCTTGTGCTTTGAGAAGATACCGCCGCCGTTTGCCACTTCGAACGTTTCCGCAGCGCCCGCAGACAATTGGGCCACGTTGTATTGCGCGACGCCGACGAGTTGGCTGACGTCCACGCTGGCGTAGCGGATGGCGCCGGCCTTTTGTCCATTTTGCGCAAGAGCTGCCTTGGCGCGTTCGATGGCGTTGTGCATGGCGTCCGCGACGGCGCGTTCCTTGGCCGCTTCTTCATTTTCGAGAGAGTAGGTGAGCGAGCGGAAATCGGCGAGGCCATTCTGCACCGAGTCATCAAGGATGGAACCGATTTTCGAGAAATCATGGACCTTGAGAACGATCTGGCCCTGAACGAAATAAGACTTGGGCTTCTTATTGCGATCGACGTCGTAAGAAGGCGTCAGTGTCAGAACGCCGGTTGAAATTTCCTCTTTCTTGAGGCCGTTTTTCTCCGCTACGGCGACGATTTGCTGCATGGACTGCGTGGCTTTGGCGTAAGCCTGCGTGAGGACTTTGTCCTGCGAGGAAATGTCGAATGTTAGAGTAGCGAGGTCGGGATCAGTCTGGTAGGAGCCGCTGGCTTGCACGACAAAAGTATTTGCGATGAACTTTACCGGCTCATTTTGCGCATGCGCCGACAACGCGAAGAAGCAAAGCGAAGCGAAAATCAAGGCAATGCGTTTCATCAGGCCTCTCACGATATATGGTTTTTGCAACGAGCGTTTTCTTTGAATCCTCGCCGCAGGAACAGGCGACTGCGAGAAGAATAGCTGGCAATGTTGGACGGCTCAATTCGTTTGGCGGGCGCGTGTGCCTCAAAAGACACAAGCGACCGAAGCGCACGCGGAGAGCATCGGCCTTCAGCAGAGTGAGTTCCGGCGAATCGTCGTCCGTGTTAAAATGGAGCAGAGTCAGAAGTCCAACGGGGGCGAAACGGTTTCGACGGAGACTGTCGCGGCCCGAAGGCATGCCGGGCGCCACCTGCCCGCAATCGGGTGGAACAATACAACTGCCAATACGCAGTTGGCTTACGCAGCCTAATTAAAAACTAGGCAGCGCGTCTCCCCTCATACCGCCCACGCGTGAGGATCGAGGCGTCACAATGTGGGCTGGCTGGCGCGTTTCGGCCCGTAATGCGCCGGCGAGACCATCGGGCTAGTTGGCTGCGTTTCTTGCCCGCTCTAAGCGCAGCCGGCGAACACGCGGATGACCGCAAGGCCGGGCCGCACGGGAACGGGCTAAGCATGTAGTCTTTCGGCTACAAGGTCTCTCGGACGGGGGTTCGACTCCCCCCGCCTCCACCATTCATCAAAATGGCCGACTTTATCGAGAAAACCAGATTTGATACAGTAAACGTATGTCCAAAATGATTTCAGAGGGCACGGTGCACAAGTTACCGGCAGACTTGCGAAAAGCTCTATTGTCTGACTCTAAAGCTTTGCCGCTCTGGGAAGACATCACGCCACTTTCCCGCAACGAATGGATTTGCTGGACTCTCTCCGTTAAAACTCCAGAGAAGAGGAAGGAGCATGTCAGCAGGGTCGTCTCGGAACTTAAGGAAGGGATGCGTCGCCCTTGCTGTTGGTATGGTTGCACTCATAGGACGGATAAGGCATTGAGTCCATCGCAAAAATTTGTGCTTAGTAGAAAGGCTAGAAAATAAGCCACTAGCCGATGTTATTGAGTATGTTATCGAACAGGCGGAGCCCATTGGAGAAAAACAAAACGGCTTCTCAGGAGATAGATGCGATCATAAAGAAGTCGGGTGATTGGCGAGGCAAGAAGCTATCGCAGGTGCGTGCCGTAATCAAGAGAGCGGACCCCGCCGTGGTCGAAGAGGTGAAATGGAAAAAACCCTCGAAGCCCGAAGGGGTTCCGGTCTGGTCTCATGACGGGATACTGTGCATGGCGGATACGCTCAAGAATGCTGTAAGAGTGAACTTCCCCAAGGGCGTTCTCATGAAGGATCCAAAGAAAATTTTCAACACAAGACTGGATAGTAAAACCCTGCGTGCCATCGACTTCCATGAAGCGGATGCGATAAATGAATCGGCACTAGAGGCGCTTGTCCTCGAGGCTGTGCGGGTAAATAAGAAACGTGCATGAGCGCAAGAGCATTGCGAGAAGAAAATTATAAAAACGTTCCGGCACGAAGAGCTTCTTACGACGTGGAAATAAATCGAGTGTAATAGCGATGAATTCGGTTACAAACCAACCGGAGAGACAATTCTCATACACAGCCCGGGCCTTGCCCGCCCGCACTTCTGCCGATTGACTACTGTGAAACCTGTTAGCCCCGCCGTGCATCCAGCGCCGACTTTCGCCACTTACGCCTTCGCGCGCGCATCATAAATTGAGAAACTGAGATTAGGATTAAGCTGCGGCGTAGAGGAGCGCGGACTCGCTTTCCTGCCACAAATCCCCAGCGAATTTGACGCGGAAACGTATTCAGAGTGTGAATCCCGATACTTTCGTCGATGCGCGAGGAGTGAAGTCAAGATGCATATAGTGATGATTGACTGGCGCCGAGATCTCTGGACGGCCGGCATTCTGGCCGGAGCCATCGCCATTGCTCTGATCGTCCATTTCATTCTGTTTTTTATTCTGAAGCGTCTTGCGAGCCGCAAGGGCGACGTGGTTGTCAAGTCTCTCGTTCGCCACAGCCAAGGGCCGTCACTGTGGATTCTTCCGCTCCTCGCCCTTCTGGTTGCGCTGCCAACCGTTCCGTTGCCGCAAAGACTGTCGACGATACTCGAACACATCGTCGGACTGGGGCTGATTGCCTCGATCGCATGGCTGGTGATCCTGTTCAGCCAGATCGTTTCGGACATTCTGGCGGCGCGGTATCGCGTGGACGTTCCCGACAATCTGACGGCGCGGCGGATACAAACGCAGTTTCAGATGATTCACCGCATCATTGTGGTGCTGGTGGTGATTGTCACGCTTTCGGTGATGTTAATGACGATTCCCGCCATCAAACACATCGGCGTCAGCCTGCTGGCGTCGGCCGGTCTGGCGGGACTGGTGGTTGGAATGGCGATGAAGCCGACGCTTTCGAGCCTGATTGCCGGCATCCAGATCGCGCTGACGCAGCCGATTCGACTGGAGGATGTAGTCATCGTGCAAGACGAATGGGGCTGGATTGAGGAGATTGGGACAACATACGTTGTGGTGCGCATCTGGGACTTGCGGCGGCTGATCGTGCCGCTCAGCTACTTCATCGAGCAGCCGTTTCAAAATTGGACGCGCACCAGCGCGAATCTGCTTGGGTACGTTTACTTGAACGTTGATTACGCGGTTCCCATCGAAGAGGTACGCAAGGAGCTTCGGCGGATTTGCGAATCCACAAAGCTATGGCAAGGAAACGTCTGCGGGCTCCAAGCTTCCGATTCCACGGAGCGCACAGTTCAATTGCGCGCGCTCGTTGATGCCCGCAATTCCGACGACGCCTGGAATCTGAAGTGCTTGGTCCGTGAAAAGTTAATCCAGTTCTTGCAGAAAGAATATCCGGGAAGCTTGCCGCGCACGCGAGGCGACCTGAGGGCCGAAGTCAACATGGAGGGTCACGTGCGAAGTTCCAGTACCGACCCGGCGATTACGGGAAACTCCGTAGGCAAGACTTGACGTCGGAAAACGGCATAGTTTTGCACAATCGCGAAGATTGCGTACGTTTCCCTTCACATTCCTACCGAATCAAGAATTATGAATCTATGTTTTCAGTCAGTTACAGCACTTCTTAAAATGGAACATTGCGTGCAATGAACCATAGACATAAGGGGGTGTTCTCACACATGAACATTATGATCAAGAAATTGATGTATGTGGTGCTCGGCTGTAGCTTGGCGCTGTTGTTTGCCGGCCAGGCGAATGCCGGGATTTGCCCAGCAGTCGGATTGGCAACTGATTGCGGCGCCCAGATTAACGTCACAGCTCAGAGCGGCGGCGCTGCGAGCGCATTCAGCGTAACGAATGTGGGCAACGGCAACCCGTACGACGGCGTAGAAGACACGCTGGTGGGAATCACAAACAATAGCGGTGCGACAATCAACTCCATCACGCTCACCTCGTCAGGCTTCGCCGACGCCTTCTTCTTCGATGGCGACGGAGCTTGCACATCTGGCGCCGGTGGCGGCTGCAGCGGCACGACTGGTTACGAAGGCCCAAACATGACCTTCGACACGTCGGGAGTTGACATTAACGGCAACGGGTCCCTGGTTATCAACTTTACTGGTGGGCTCGCGGATGGAGCCAGCACTTGGTTCTCTCTGGAAGGAACACCGAACAGCCTCGTTGGTGGCGGCGGTATTGGTGGACAAACGCCGGAACCAGCATCGCTTGTGCTCCTCGGAACGGGATTGCTAGGGCTTGGAATCCTGGTTCGTCGCAGCGCATAGTTCGTAGTTTTTTGTTGTTTCCCGGCTCTCGGCTGCAAAGGCAGCTCCGTTGTCATCGACGACAGGGCGGCCTTTGCAGCTCCTCATTTGCTCAGTTTAACCCCTGCTTCGAAACCGCGTCTTAGTGTCCGACATCGGACGGTGACTTCCCATTCACGCGAAAGACCGCCCGCCATTTTCGGGATTGGCATCACTTAAGTCCTTTAGTTTCTTAGCGTAATGGTATGGGCATGTTGGACCTGCGCTTGCACTATGTCGTTCAACGATATAGTCACATTCAATTTGACACAGTCCGCCAAGCGGGCCGAAAGTGATGGGGAAATTGATTAAAAGCAAAGATACCGAGCCGTTCTTGCCGCTGACGCCGGCGATGTTCCAGATCCTGCTGGCTCTCGCCGATGGTAATAAACACGGCTACGCAATCCTGAAAGACGTCTTGCGCCGCTCCGAAGGCAAGATCCGCCTGAGCGCGGGAACACTTTACGGCAATCTGGCACGGCTCGAAAGCGCGGGTTTGATCGCCGAATCCAGCAAGCGGCCCGAGTTCAGTCTGGACGACGAGCGCCGGCGCTATTACCGGCTGACCGACTTTGGGCGCGAGGTCGCGGTCGCCGAAGCGCGGCGCATGGAAGAAGCGCTGTCGCAGGCGCACGCGAAGCACCTGTTTACCAAGCCGGAAACTGCGTAGCGAGGAAGAGCAGATGCAAAAGACTCGGACATCCATTTCGCAAAGATTTTTTCAGTTGCTGCTCCGCGCATTTCCCTCCGATTTCCGCGCGAATTACGGGACGGAAATGGAAGACGTGTTTCACGATCAACGGCGTGAACTTGAACAACGAGGAGGCGTCATGGGTCTTTTCAGGCTATGGGCGGAAACAATTTCAGGCATGTTTCGCATGGCGCCGCGCGAACATTGGGACATTTTCCGGCAGGACTGCGCGTATGCATTCCGCATGATGAAGGCCAACCGCGGATTCACCGCGATTGCCGTGTTGACGCTCGCCCTCGGCATCGGCGCGAATACGGCGATCTTCAGCGTGGTGCATTCCGTGCTGCTGCGGCCGCTGCCGTACAAGCAGGGCCAGCAATTGATATTTATCCGTGGGCAGGCCACGAAAATGAATGTCGACGACATAGGCTGGTCCGTTCCGGAAATCATGGACTATCGCGCGCAGAACACGACGCTCTCCAGCCTTGTGGAATATCACGTGATGTCGTTTACCCTCTACGGCCATGGCGATCCGGATCGCGTGAAAACGGCCGTCGTCTCGTGGAATTATTTCGACATGTTCGGCGTGAAACCGATTCTGGGCCGGGCTTTCACGCCGGCGGACGACAAGATTGGCGCGCCCGCCGTGCTCGTTCTGAGTAATGAGTACTGGCGCTCGAACTTCGGCGCGGATCCCAAAGTCGTGGGAAAGACTTTCGAAATGAACGATAAAGTTCACACCGTGGTTGGCGTTTTGCCGCCGATTCCGCAGTATCCGCTGACTACCGACGTATTCATGCCCACCTCTGCGTGTCCGTTCCGTTCGTCTGACAGCCACATTAAGAACCGCGACATGCGGATGATGGAGGTGTTTGGACGGCTGAAACCGGGGGTTACGCTTGGACAGGCGCAAGCGGACCTTTCTACGATCGCATCGCGGCTCCAATCGGAATATCCGAAATCCTATCCCGCGAACATCGGCTACGGCGTTGCGGCATCGTCGTTGAAAGACGATTTGACGCAGAATGCACGTCCGGCTTTGCTGATACTGCTTGCCGCGGCTGGATTTGTTCTGTTGATTGCGTGCGCCAACGTGGCGAATTTAACGCTTTCGCGCATGGCGCGGCGCGAGCGCGAACTCGCGGTGCGGACGGCTCTGGGCGCCGGGCGAAGCCGCCTGTTGCGCCAGTTGCTCACGGAAAGTTTTATTCTCGCGTTCATCGGCGGACTGATCGGCTTGCTGCTGGCATATGACAGTCTCGGATTGCTGGCGCATTTCGCAGCGCTGCTTTCTCCGCGCGGGAGCGAAATCCGCATCGATTCGGGCGTTCTCCTTTTCACCTTGCTCGCGGCATTGGGCACGAGCATTGTCTTCGGCACGGTTTCCGCGCTCTCCTCGCGCGTGAATCTGACCTCCGGTCTAAAAGAGGGAGCGGGCGCAGCGGGCGGGAGTCAGCACCGCAACCGCATTCGCAGCGTGCTGATCGTTTCGCAAGTTGCGTTTTCGTTCATGTTGCTGACTGGTGCGGGGCTGATGTTGCGCAGCCTTTCTAAAATCCTCAATGTGAATCCGGGATTCACGCCGCAGCACATTTTGGCGATGAAGGTGAATTTCAATTGGGCGAAATACGGCACGTCATTGCAGTACGGAGAAGTGGCCAAAAAGCTCGTGGACCATATTGCCGTCCAGCCGGGCGTGCTTTCGGCGGCAGTCTCATCAAGCTATCCGCTTGAGCCGGAACTTCTCTCGGGCGGGCCAAACTCGAATACGTTTCAGATCGAAGGACAACCGCTCGGCCCAGGACAGGCACCGCCGCTCGCGGATACGGTGAACATTACGCCCGGTTTCTTCAGCACGCTCGGCATTCCACTGATCAGCGGCCGCGATTTCCTGCAAACAGATAATGACAAGGCGTCGCTGGTCGCGATTATCAATCAAAGTATGCAGCGGCGCTTCTGGCCGAAGGGAAACGCGGTCGGGCAGCACATTTCCTTTGACAATGGCAAACGCTGGGGGCAAGTCGTCGGAGTCGTTGGAGATGTGCATGATGTGGGACTCGACCATGCGCCAACGCTTCAGGCCTATGGACCCATTGCGCAGAATGGCGGAGTCGGCACACTGATTGTTCGCACGGCTGCGGATCCGTCGGGAATGGGCGCGCAACTGACACGCGCCGTGCACGAAGTGGATCCGACCACGGCGGTCTCGCAAATTCTCACTCTGGATGAAGCGCTTTCACAATCGGTAGCTTCGCCGCGCATCATGGCGAGTTTGCTGGCCGTGTTTGCGGCACTCGCCCTGCTGATTGCTACGGCGGGCATCGGAGGCATTATGGCGCTGACGGTAAGCCAACGCGTGAAGGAAATCGGCATTCGCATTGCGCTGGGCGCACAGCCTTCGCGTGTCCTGCTGATGGTTCTTCGACAGGGTCTGGTGCTTGCCGCAATCGGCGTGCTGATTGGCCTTGCGGGCGCGTTTGGACTCACGGGTCTGATGAAATCCCTTTTGTTCGAAGTGACTCCGACGGATCCACTGACCTACGCGGTAGTGGCTTTTGTGTTCATCGGGGCCGCACTCGTAGCCGGCTACATTCCGGCGCGCCGCGCAGCTTCGATTGATCCCATCGAAGCGCTGCGCTGCCAGTGAGGTCTTCACAAGCTAAGCCTGTGTGCATTGGTTTCGTTGGGCGGGTCCAAAGATCCGCCGCGTTGACTTTCTTGGAGAGGAGCATTCGATGAAAACTATCTTTGCGTGTCTAACGCTGGCGCTGTTTGCGATGACTGCCTTCGCATCAGCGGCCAGTGCCCAGGAGCGCGCGCCGCTGCTGGTGAACTCCGCCTGGCTGGCGCAACATCTGCACGACGCCAATCTTGTTCTTTTGCACGTCAGTGATCCCATGGGCGGCTCGGGCGATTTCCGCAGTGAGCACATTTCCGGAGCGCAGGAAATTGGTCTGGGTGAAATCTCCGCATCGCACGGGACGGGAAGCGGACGCCTTTCGCTTGAACTTCCGGACGTCGAGAAACTAACCTCCGTATTTGAGAGCCGTGGAATTTCCGACGATTCGCGCATCATCGTTTACCTCTCTTCCGGGTCTGTTTCATACGCCACTCGCGTGATTTGGACGCTGGCCTATTACGGGTTGGGCGATCGTGTTTCGCTTCTCGACGGCGGAATGGCCGCATGGCGGGCCGCGGGGAATCCTGTAACGTCCGAGGTCAAGACGGCAACGCCGGGCAAGCTAACGCCGCATGTTCATCCCGAGCTTTTCGCGGACGCTGCCTGGGTCTCCATGCACCTGCATCAGCCGGGAGTATCGATAATCGATGCGCGTTCGCCGGGTTCATATCAGGGCGCAGACGATCGGGGCTTCCCCCGCGCGGGTCACGTTCCCGGCGCACAGAATCTCCCCATCGAATTATTGGTGAACGACAATCACCAACTGAAAGACAAGTCGGCCATTTCCGAATTGTTTGATAAGGCAGGCGTCAAGCCCGGCGACCAGATCGTTGGTTACTGCTACATCGGCCAGCGCGCCACGCTCATCTGGTTCACGGCGACGATGCTCGGATACCAAGCCCGGCTTTACGACGGCTCATGGCAGGATTGGAGCGCCCGGGCGGACCTGCCCGTGGAAAAGCCCAAATAAACACTTCGCGTGGTCGGCCAAAGCGCCTCGCTCGGCGCACTCGGCAACTTTTCCGCAACGTCAGCTACTGCTGCGTTGGCCAGCGCGCCACAATCGAAAAATGAAATTCAGCTAACCCGAGGAGACTATGAACCTTCAGCATCCGCTCGTATCGTTCATCGGCCGGCTCCTGATCGTCTATATCTTTGCAACCAGTGGCCTGGCGAAAATTCTGGATTGGTCCGGCAACGTGCAGTACATGAGCACGCGCCATCTGCCGCTGATTCCGGTGCTGCTCACGATTGCGATGGTGATCGAAGTCATTGGCTCGATTTGTCTGGTGACGGGCGTCTATGCCCGCGTCGCAGCGTTCATCATGTTTCTCTATTTGACGACCGTTACTGTGCTCTTTCACAATTATTGGGCGTTTTCAGGAAACGCGGCCGGCATGCAGGAGACGCATTTTCGCAAAAATCTGGCAATTATGGGTGGATTGTTAATGATTGCCGCGCAAGGGCCGGGAAGATGGGCTCTGGGTCGCAAATCCGCAAAACTCGAGGAATCCGGCTTGCGCGCTGGAGCTAAGAGCGCTGGCTAACGTGCGGTAGCAGGCGAGCCGGATTTTGAGACAGCTTCGGGCAAGCCCTCGGGCGTTCGAGCGCCAAACTGATCTTCGCGGTGTTTTTATCGGTCGCGCCAGCTTTGCTCAACGCGTTCTTGGCGCGCCCAAAGGAGCGCAGTTCGTTCCGCATCAATTTCACCGGCGCTCTCGCAGACGTCCGCCAGCACTGCCACGCACAAGAAGCATTTCACAATCCCGTCGATTTAATTCTCTCCTGTGCCGACAACCAGAAATTTCTGCTAGCCTGTAACGTTGTAAGAATTACTGTGAGGCGTGGATACCATGAGCGAACCAATTGGATTCATCGGGCTCGGAAAGATGGGGTTTCCCATTGCGGAGAATTTGCTGCGCGCTGGACATCCGTTGAAGGTCTATAACCGGACGGCGTCGAAAGCCGCTGGGCTGGTGGCGGCGGGCGCGCAATCCGTTTCTTCCCCGGCGGAAGTGGCAACGAGCGGCGGCATTGTGGTGAGTATGCTCGCCGACGATCATGCGATTGAGGAAATCTGTGCAGGAGATGATTCGTTCGTCACGCGACTGGGAGCGGGCGGGATTCACATTTCGATGAGCACGATCGCTCCGGCAACGGCGCGGCGGCTGGCAGAGGAACACGCGAAGAAGAACGTCACATACGTCGCCGCTCCTGTTTTTGGGCGTCCGGAAGCGGCTGCGTCGCGGCAGCTTGCGATTTGCGTCTCGGGACCGGCTGATGCGAAGAGGCGCGTTGCGCCGATTCTGGCGGCGGTCGGGCGGGCGACATTCGATTTCGGCGAAGACACGGGCGCGGCCAATGTGGTGAAAGTGTGTGGGAATTTTCTGCTGGCTGCCGCGATCGAGGCGATGGCCGAAGCGTTTACGCTGGCCGAGAAAAATGGAGTGGATCGCAAACGCGTGGCCGAAATGCTGACGCAAACGTTGTTTCCCTGCCCCGTGTATCAGGGCTACGGAAAACGCATCGCGGAAAACAGTTACGAACCGGCGGGATTTCGGCTGGCGCTGGGATTGAAGGACATCAATTTGGTTTTGCAAACGGCAGGATCGTCGCCTATGCCCATGCCGCTTGGGAGTTTGCTGCGCGATCGCTGGCTGGGCGCGATGGCGAAGCATCGCGAGAATCTCGATTGGTCCGCGGCGGCACTGGGCGTTTCGGAGGATGCGGGAATTCCAATCACGGGAAGCGCGCGCGCCAAGTGAGCCGAAAAAACGGCTCGCGCGATTTTTATCGAGGAAACGCGCGGGAAAGATTTTGCGTCAGATTAGTTAGTGGCGCAATTTACCGCGAAAAATCGTGTTATAGTACGTGGATAAATTCCAATCTAGGGAAAAATAGCTGACGGGAGAAGAAATGGCATCGAAAAGTGGCCGGGCTGTGGCCGAACTCGAAACCGAAAAAAGCGACAATGGACGGAAGAACGGGAATGGCCGCGAGCTGATGCTCGGGCTTTACAAGATGCTGGTGAAGTGCCGGATGTGCGACGAGAAGGCGCGCATTCTGTTCCGCCAGGGGAAATACGCGGGCAATTTCTATTCGGGCGTCGGCCAGGAAGCCGCGGAAGTCGGAGCGGCATACAGCTTGCGCGAAGACGACTGGATCGCGCCTTCGCACCGCGATTGGACGGCGAACATCATCAAGGGCGCGCCGCTGAATCTTTGCTTTGCGCAACTTTTCGGAAAGGCGACGAGTCCGGACCGTGGCAAGTCGACCCCCGCGCACATGGGCTACCCGCCGATCCACACGATCACTCCGGCGAGCAGCATTGCAGGACAGCTCGCAGTGGGCACGGGAGTGGCGTTTGGATTGAAAAAGCTTGGGCGCGACACGGTGGTGGTTTCGTTTTTTGGCGACGGCGCGACAAGCCTCGGCGGCTTTCACGAGGCGCTGAATTTTGCGGGCGTCCATAAGCTGCCGATTATTTACGTGTGCCAAAACAATTTGTGGGCAGAATCGGTGCCGCTGCGGCTGCAAACGGCGCTGAAGGATTTGTCGGACCGCGCTAAAGCCTACGGCTTTCCCGGCATTTCTTTGGATGGCAACGACGTAATGGCTGTTTACGATGCTGCGACAAAAGCGATTGCGCGGGCGCGGGCGGGCGAAGGGCCGACGTTCCTCGAATGCAAAACGTATCGATGGTATGGCCATTCGGAAATTGATCCCGCCAAGTACCGCATGAAGGAAGAAGTGGAAGCATGGAAGAAGCGGGACCCGCTGGTGCTCTTCGAGAAAGTTCTACGCGACAAGAAACTCCTCACCGACGAATCGAAAGCCGACATCGCAAAGGAAATCACGCAGGAAATCAATGAAGCCGTCGAGTTCGCGGAGCAGAGCCCGTATCCGGACGCCTCGGAGCTGGCGGATCATATCTGGGCGCAAGAATAAACCGCTTGGGCGCAGGCATAAAAAGGGGACCGAGAAAATATGGCGCGTAACATAACGATGATTGAGGCCATCACGGAAGCGATGGCGCAGGAAATGGAGCGGGACGACCGCGTATTTGTGATGGGTGAAGACATAGGGCTGTCGGGCGGCGTTTTCAAAGCAACGGCGGGACTCTACGATAAATTCGGCGAAGAGCGCGTGCTGGATACGCCGCTGGCAGAGGGAAACATCATCGCGTCAGCGATTGGCGCGTCGATGGTGGGGCTGCGGCCGATTGCCGAAATCCAGTTCGCGGATTTCATCACGCCGGCGATGGAGTCGCTGGTGCAGCAGGCATCGAAGATTCGTTACCGCAGCGCCGGTGGTTACGGGTGCTCGCTGACAGTGCGTATTTGCTGCGGCGGCGGCACGGGCGGCGGACTTTACCACTCGCAGGAAAACGCGTCGTGGTTTGTACACGAGCCGGGATTGAAAGTCGTGATGCCATCGACGGCGTATGACGCGAAAGGCTTGCTGCTCGCGGCGATTCGCGATCCGAATCCCGTGCTCTACTTCGAGCACAAGAAGCTCTACCGCACGGCGAAGGGCGACGTGCCCGACGGCGATTACACCGTGCCCATCGGCAAGGCGGAGATTCGACGGCAAGGGCGGGATATGACCATCGTCACTTACGGCTACATGACCGGCCTGTGCCTGGAAGCCGCGGAGCAGATGGCGAAGAACGGCGTGGATGCGGAAGTAATCGATTTGCGCACGCTGTCGCCGCTCGACAAGGAAACTGTGCTTGATTCGGTGCGGAAGACGAGCAAGTGCCTGGTTGTCCACGAAGACAAGCGGACGCTCGGCATCGGCGGAGAAATTTCCGCGATTATCGCCGAAGAAGCGTTCGACGATCTCGATGGGCCGATTGTGCGGATCACGGGGCCGGACATTCCGGCGATACCGTTTGCGCCGCCACTCGAACACGCGTGGATGGTGAACACAGAGAAAATTGTTGCGGGGATGGAAAAACTCGCGGCTTACTAGGACTGAGGGGATGTTTTTAGGCGGCGTCATGCAAATGGCGCCGCCTTTTTTGTCTATGTGAGGCTGCGGCCGCCGTCGACGGCCAAAATTTGGCCGGTGACGAAATCCGAAGTCACCAGATAAAAAACCGCGCCGGCGATATCAGCGCCTTTACCAGTGCAATGCAAGGGCGCGCGGTGAATGTAGTCCTCATCGGGCGGCTCGCCAGGAAACTGAATTGTGCCGGGCGCGACGCTATTCACCAAAATCTCCGGCGCCAGGGCACGCGCCAGGCAGCGCGTCAGCATGATGACTCCCGCCTTGGAAACGCAGTACGCCGTGAATTTCGGCCACGGCAGCATGCCGCCGAGCGACGAAATGTTGACAATGCGTCCGCGACCGCTACGCTTCAGAAGCGGCGCAGCCGCTTGCGCGCACAGGAATTGCCCCTTTAAGTTTGTCGCCATGATGGCGTCCCACTGGTCTTCAGTTATCTCAGCAAAATCCGAGGCAAAGAACATTCCGGCGTTGTTGACCAGAATATCGAGCCGGGAGAATTCGCGCTCGATGGTCTGGAACATGCGCTGCACTTCCTGCTTTTTCGAGACGTCGGCGGGAATGGCAAGCGCGCGGCTGCCGAGCTTGCGCACATCCGAAGCGAGCGACTCCGCTTCCAATTGTGAAGATTCGTAGTTGATGATTACATCCGCGCCTTCAGCTGCGAGTTTTTCCACGATGCTGCGGCCAATGCGTTTTGCGCCTCCCGTGACGAGTGCGACGCGGCCTGCTAGTGCTCCTGGCAATGGGCAACTCCTTCTTAGCTGCGGTTCGATAGTAACATCCTCGCAATTTCCGCAGGCCGTGTCTATGAGCAAGGTTTTGACGGCGGGAAAGCGCAAACGTTAGAATCGGATGCGGACGGCGAATGCAGGAGGCGTGATGAAACTCGATTTGCTGGCGATTGCGGCGCATCCGGATGACGTGGAACTGACATGCGGCGGGACGCTGATCAAGATGGCGCGGCAGGGCTACAAGACAGGCGTCCTCGATTTAACGCGCGGCGAAATGGGAACCCGCGGAAGCCCGGAGACGCGTTTGCACGAAGCCGCGCGAGCGGCGCGAATTATGGGCGTGAAGATGCGCGCAAATTTGGGATTGCCGGATGCGCACCTGGAAGTGAATGAGCGCTACAAGCTGGCCGTAGCGGCGAAAATTCGCGAATGGCAGCCGCACACCGTGATTCTGCCTTACTGGGAAGGACGCCATCCGGACCATTACAACGCCGCGCGGCTGGGATACGAGGGATGCTTTCTTGCGGGACTGAAACAGTTGCGGATTCCCGGAGAAGCGTTCCGCCCATTCAAGATTCTATATTCGACGACGTATGATGAAACGGTGAGGCCGACGTTTGCCGTTGACATCACCGCGCAATTCGACAAGCGGCGCCAGGCGATTCTCGCTTACGAGTCACAGTTCAGCCCGCCGAAACGCGACCGAAAATCAAAAGTGTATCTCCCGCTCGATGAACTGGAAAACCGCGTCAATTTGACGTCGCGATATTATGGGCGAATGATCGGCGTGAAATACGCGGAGCCATTTTTGCTGCGCGAAATCATGCAAGTCGATGATGTGATCAAAATGCCGGTGAGGTCAGTGTAAAGAGGCTGCGTTGATCAGAAGTCTTCCGATTCCTGGGCGAATCGGAAGCCTGGCAGCGTCGGCGATACTCCAGCGTGGCCGACGCGGATCCGCAGAGGAGCATCGGTCTCGGAGCCGGTTTTGCGCAGAACCGCAAAGGTGGCTAGAGCTTCGTTATAGACTTTGGTGACCAGGTAGGAGTCGCCCGAATCTTCCTTTTTCCATACCTGACCGACCTGTATTTTCTTGATGGGCATGCTAGGAAACTGGAAAGAAACCACTCTAGATGGAATGGCAGGCAGGGTCAATAGAACTTGGAAACTTGGTTTCCGTGCCTGCCCACATCCTATTCCGAGGCTGCTACGCAACGAGGCAAACTTCGTAGGGCCGGGGCATTCTCGATAAACAGCCTTTTGAGGGCAGGAGGCATCGAATCATTCACCGGCAAGAACCGGGAGCGGGTGTATAATCCCGGTATAGGCCAAGGGGGCACGAAAATGAAGAGAAGCTCCGCAAGCGTGGCAGCCTTCCTCCTGGCGATCGCAATGTCCGCACCCACCGCGCTCGCTCAGCAGCAGCAACCTGACAAAGTGAAATCCGGCACGGAGTCCGACGTAAGCGCCGTGGGAAACCGCAAGGTGGGCCATGGCTGGGATATGTACTCGATCCAGCGCGAAATCGCGCTGGGCAAGCAACTGTCACAGGAAGTCGAGAAGACTTCGAAGCTGGTCGATGATCCCGTCATTGTCGCGTACGTGAACAAGGTCGGACAAAACCTGGTGCGGAACTCGGACGCCCAAGTGCCGTTCACGATCAAAGTGATCGACGACGAGCACATCAACGCCTTCGCCTTGCCGGGCGGATTTTTCTACGTGAACACAGGCGTGGTTTTGCATGCGGACGAGGAAGCCGAACTTGCCGGCGTGATGGCGCACGAAATCGCGCACGTGGCGGCGCGTCACCAGACGCGAAACGCAACGAAGGCGAACATCATCCAGATTGCCTCGATCCCCTTGATCATGACTCTGCCGGGAACGTGGGCGGGCTACGGAATCTACGAAGGATTGAACCTCGCCATTCCCATGACGTATTTAAAATTCACGCGCGATGCGGAGCGCGAAGCCGATTACCTCGGACTCCAATACATGTACAAGGCGGGCTACGATCCAAACGCGTTCGTTGCGTTCTTCGAAAAAGTCGAAGCGGAAGAGAAAAAGCAGCCTGGAACGATTCCGAAGATTTTCGATACGCACCCGCCAACACCGGATCGCGTCGTGGCGGCGCAAAAGGAAATTTCCACGATTCTACCGGCGCGGCCTGAGTACATTGTGACGACATCGGAATTCGACCAAGTGAAGCAGCGGCTGATTCGTCTTGAATCCGGCGAGAAAATTCAAGAGGCTCGCGACGGAGGCGGAAGACCATCGCTTCAGACCAAGGCGGAACAGAAACAGGCCAAATCGCAACAGCAACAGGGGCAGCAAGGTCAAGGAGATGACAACGCACCTGTGCTGAAGCGCCGGCCCTAACGTCAGATTGAATTTTACGAATTAAGTCCAACGGCGGCTCGTTTTTTTTAGAGCCGTCGTTTTGTTTTTTCCCAAGTGGATCTCATGGTGCATCGGATTTTGCATACAGAGCACCCCGTATAGACAGAGCGGTCTCCCCTACGCCGCATTCCTTACAACTCTTCACCTTTGCTTCTGTAAAAAAAACACGCCCGCGCATTTACTACCAATTCGTGCAAGCCATTGCAAACGACTTGGTTGGAGTTACCGGGAAAAATGAGAGTCGACGAAACTTGCAAAATGCAGGAGATGAGATTTCGATTCCGTGAGCCGCTGCTAGGAATGGATTTAGGGCGAGCGAGGGAACAAATTCCATTAGAGATACGGATTTGGCACAACGCTTGCATGAAATACGGTTGAGATTTTGTACACAATCGGCTCGGAGGAGGAGACACTTCCACATGTTCAAAGCAATCATGCATACATTGTTAGCTGGTATTTGCCTGCTGGCCATTTCATTATTTGTACCACGTGCGAATGCCGGCGCCATCGATTTCGCGTGCGGCGCTCCGGCAACAAATATGTGCACTGGCACGCTCACTATGGGAGGCGGTTCGGCGGTCTCCACATCCGGTATCGGGCTACAAAGCAATTTCGACGGTACTGAGGCGTTCACATCCACGTTCAGCACCAATAGTTCTGGCGTTGGCACAATCTCAATCGTCGATACGGACGGCGATATGCTCTCCGGTAACATAGTCTCGACCTCGACGAGCAGCTTCGGCGGACACGAAACGCTGGTCTTCGACGTCAACTGGACTACGTTATCGGCTTCGGTTCAGAGCGCCCTGGGCGCTACGGCCGGAGTCGGCCAGTCAACGGTACAATTCCTTCT
>Ga0134128_10002411_pt1 | contig 23252 bp, 22 predicted proteins | sample KB31754_FD_96462 | JGI IMG/M metagenome (GOLD analysis project Ga0134128, IMG submission 96462) | Terrestrial soil microbial communities with excess Nitrogen fertilizer from Kellogg Biological Station, Michigan, USA - KB3-175-4 | ecosystem: Environmental > Terrestrial > Soil > Unclassified ... | reverse complement strand
TCTTCAATTTCTGCTTCCATTTTTGTGATAAACACACTTAAAGGACTATACTTTTTTGAAACTTGGTTATCCTTCCCTCGTATGTGAATGCCAATCGTATTCATAGTAAATTTTTTGGATAATACTTCAATTTTTTCCTTTAAAAATGGTTGTGGCACAAATAATTTGTAATCCCTCAAATCAAAATAATTAATTTCCTGACCACTACAAATCAAAACATCCTTTGATTTATTCACCTCGTTCTGCAAATCCATTTTATTGTGCCATACTTGTATTGCTGTTGAATCAAGAAAGATAAAATCAAATCTGAAGAAGCTTAAATACAATTTATCAAAACCAAATACTTTGTTGGAAAATCTGGTCATAAAAATCCATGCTCTATACTTTAAAGGAATTCTCTGCAAATTGATTCCTTTGGGAATTTCAAATAAATCTTCAAATTCTGCATGTAACCCCTCATTGCTATGCCAATAAATAAATAATTTTTTCCCAGAGTTCCTTGCTAATTTCATAGCAACTGCCATGATTCTTATGCGATTAGCCAACCCGCTTGTAGGTATTAAGATGATTCTGCCTTCTTTACCCATAAATATTCTAGCTATAATTATAAAGGAATAGACTCTAATAAATCATTAATCACTTTTTTTTTGTAAGTTCTAATCCATTTGTGAGCATTGATTGAAGTAGTTAATAACAACGGAATATTAGAAAAAAGTTGATTGATTACTTTGACAAAATCTATTGAGGTTTCTGCAATAAATAAATGATTAGTAAATGGTTCAGTCACACCGGCTGCACCCGCTGTAGTTGCAACCAACGGCATCCCATAACTTAAAGCTTCCAACGCTTTCACTTTATAACCTGTTCCACTTATTTCAGGATTGATAAAAATATCACCTGAGGAATAAAATGAGACCAAATTATGGACTTTTCCTCGTAATATAATATTTTTATTTTCAATTATAAGTCTATCACAAACACCTCCTCCTATTATAAGCATTGTATCAGGATGCTTCTGAAGAAGTAAAGGAAAAGTTTCTTTGATAAAAAAACTAATGGTGGCGACATTAATATCATTTGCTGAAGCGATATATAATAATCTTTTCTGAAAATTTTTTGGGGGAAGACGTGTGATATCAGGAATATAGTTAAAAACCAAAGCTTTTTTACCAGATAATTTGGAAAAATAATCAGCTTCGGTTTGATGTACAGCTAAAATAACATCAGCACGTTTCAACGCTTTTTGCTCCTGGCTTCTAAAAAAACTTACCCAGGAAGGTTTTAAATGATTATTCAGATATGTTTGAAATCTGCCTGTGAATCTATCATGAGTATCTAGAATTTTTAAAACAGATTGATCAAAAAAAGTCAATGACTTGGACATAAAACCATATTCACAAACTACCAGATTGAAATTATCTTTCTCCTGCAATCTCTTAATTACCGATTTTGCAATTATTGGAAACCCTGCATCTAATTCACTATTGTAGAGAAATTCTTGTTTAGTAATGGTGTTAAGATATAATTGAAGGTTTCTTTTATAACCGTTTACTTTACCAATTAGTTTTTGAATAATATACTTCACGGTTTTATGGTTGTCAAATAAATCTTCTCGGGAAATTATATAAAGATTACTTCCAAAATAGGAGCGCATTTCACTTATTTCAAAATCTTCATAGGCAAAATATAAAAAATGTACCTCCCAATTTTGTTCTTGAAAAAAAGTAACCAATGACTTTATATGTTGTCTGTTACCTGCATTTGTTGGATGAGTAGGCGTCGGCGAAATAAAAAGTACTTTTTTTACTGACATTTAAAAAAGTGATTTTAGGTTCAATAATAACCTTTGTGATTCTTTTTCATTCCCATAATAGAACTGAGGATAATGTGCCAAAAAATTCGCAAAAACTTTTTTCGGCGTTTCTGTTAAATCATAATTTTCTTTAAATGCAGCCAATTCTTTCTCTAATTCATTTTCATTTTTATATATGGTGAAACAATCAGGAAGAGAACCTTCCCCATGTGTTTCAGGATTTTCATTTAGCCGCCAACTCATTGGCCATGAAGATTCACGTGTAAAAATTTGACAACCGCAGCACAGGCATTCTAGAATTGAAACACCGAAAGCCTCTGGAAATTGAATAAAGAAAATAGCACTTCTTTGATAAATATTTCTAATCTCTTCGAATGAGTACTGCTTTTCTAAAGAAATATATTTGATGCCAGCTTTATTTAGGGCCGCAATTTCAAATTTTCTGTATTGCTCATAGCCTGGTTGAATAAAATCCACAACTGCAAGGATTTCTTTTTTTGGTAACGGTTTCAATTTCCAAGATTGAGCAAAAATGCCAATCGAATAATAATTTTGAGAAGGTAAACTTTTGATTTCGGTGACATTGGAAACTGAAAGATGAAAATCAAACCTTTCAAATAATGCATTATTGCTTTTTTTTAAAGAATCAATCTTTGTAGGTGCATTTCCCAGATAATATACTTCGTATAGTCCGACCGGCTTTCTAATGATTCTTTTGAATTTTTCCACATTATATAGTCTCCTTATAAATCCATTAGGTGTACACTCACTAATAATGATCGTATCAAACTTTTTTAATTTCCTTAAAAGATTCACATCTTTTGAAAAGTATTGTAACTTCCTTTTTAGCCAGAAATGGAAATTCAGTCCGCTTTCTTTTAATGAAACCAATCGACTTAACAGATTAATTTCATAAATTATTTCAATCTCAACTCCATCTTGCTCTAATTGTAATTTTAAAGAATTTGCAAGCACACGTGGACTGCGATAATCAGATCTTGTAAGGATGGCAATTTTCATTTTAAATTGATACCGGATTAAGTAATCCATAACTGCTACTTCCCCGAGAAACTTTTAGTAATTATATTATTTAAGGCATGAAAAAAAAATGCAATCTTATTTCTAAAATTTGAAATACGGCATTTTAAATTATAAAACTTTATATTCTTTGAAACGATTAATTCTGTTTTAATTAGTAATTTCTTTTTTTCATCAGTGGTAAAACCATTAAATTCAGTATTAATTGAGCTAAGCATCCAATTTAATATTATATTCTTATTACAACCGAAATTCAAAAAAGGAAATTTCTTTGAAGTATATAGCCATTCAACGTATGCTAACCTCGAATAAACTTTTTGTTTTTGCAACAAAGAATTATTAGTGGAAGAAATATTTCTCGATGAAATTCTCCATTGTACATTACAATTTGGAATTGTAATAATTGCTTTGTTATTGCTAAAGTTGATAATACTTGCATCATCAGAGCACCAAGCTAATGGAAATTCTTTAAATCCAAATTTATTGTAATTCTCTCTCTTAAAAATATAATTAGTAATTGCACTATCATATTTTAATGAAAAGCGATTTAATATAAACTGATCAACAGACTCTTCTTCCGGATACTTTGTCATTCTTTCAATTTCTCCATTCTTATTAATTACTTGTAAACTAAATCTAAATATATTGCAATCTTCTGTTTGTTTTTCTAAACAAAGAAAATTTTCAACACAATCAATATCCATTGTATCGTCATCTGAAAAAAGCCAAATCCACTCTTCATTTCTGCTCAATTCTATACACCTTTCCCATTGCTTTACAAGTGAAATACTACCAAGGTTGGCATCGAACCTCCTATAGGTTAAATCTATTATGTTCCTGTAACTATCTACAAGAGAGTCAATATTATCGGTGCTTGAATCATTGCCTATGTAAAGGTTAAAGTTTTTATTTGTTTGATTTGATATTGAAGATAGACAATGCTCGAGAAAATCAATTTTATATGCAGGTATTATGATTGCTAATGGTTTTTCCATTTTTAAATACGTAAAACGGACTTCTTTTAAACTTTATATTTTTAATTTTTTTACTTGTATTGCCCATTTTCTATCTTTCATTCTTTCCAAAAGTTTTCTACTTTGCTCAATGCATTGTATTGGATTTTGTGTAAAAAAGAGTAATTGTGATTCAATTGGATTTTCTTTAGTTATTAAACCGGATAAACCATTTAAAACAGAGGGGATTTCTCCAACATTAGTTCCAATAAAAGAGCATCCTGATAAAATTGCTTCACTTAATACAATTGGTCCACTTTCTTTTCTGCTCGGGCAAGCAACTATTTTAGCATTGTTATAAACATTAATTAAATTCTCAGGATTAATTTCTCCTATCCATTTCACGGTATTCATTGCATTTTTTATTTCAATTCTTCCATCCCATTCATTTTTGAATTTTATAGAAAATGTCCCGACAATTTGTAATGTCCAACCTGGTATCTTATGAAATATATTGAGCCAGGCATCTAATAAAACATCTAATCCTTTTTCCTTATCATCCGGTCTTCCAACAAATAAAATATTCAGTGAACGTATTGAATAAGGAATTAAATCTTGAGAATGATAAATATCTAAAGGGCAATTAGGCAAATGCACAAGCTTTGAATTAAGGTGAGGATGATTTATTTTTAATTCTAAATAGAGTTGCTCGTTTTCGCAAATTATTTTATCAATAAAAAAATACCTTTTAAAATCTTGTAATTTTAATCTTAAGGAAGTTTTAAATCCGGCCTGTTCACGTAAAGTTCCATCTGTTTTTAATATAACTATCCCTTTCTTTAATTTTAACCAGCGCTTTATCTTAAACCATTTAGCTCCTTTATAGGCATCTCCATAAAAGGGATATAGTATTAAAATTGACGCTATATCTGCTGCTTTTTTACACGCGACAAAATGCCAGTTAGCATCTGTCACAAGATTCATAAAATTCTGAGTTTCGAAATTTTGATAATTATTTGGATTGTCAGTACCTAAGTAAACAAGACTGATTTTTTCACAAAGTTTACTTTGCTTATGATTTGGCCTTGTAATAAGAATAGCATCTTTTTGAAAAATACTTTGTGCTAAAGCATTTGGTAGTTGGACTACATCTTTCATCCAATGGGCATCGCAGGCGGTTTCAAAAACCAATGCAACGTTTTTGTCTTTTTTATTTTTATCTGGATCGGACATCTTTATTTTATATCACCCATTTTCCTGAGTTGTCTATAAAAAACTGAAGTTTGAACTTTCATTATCCATTGTACTAATCGCGAACTCCGGTATTCAAATAGTTGTTGTTCCGCGATTTTTAAATCGCTATAATCTTTTATATACAAATTAAAATGCAAATTATTTGCTTTTTCTCTTTCATCGTTACCCTTCTCTAAATTTATTGAACTCAATCCATCTTCATCAAAATTTGAAATAACTCTATCAAAATATTTTGTACTTGCTTTATGTTGAACTATAGCAATAGTATAAAATAGCCAATCTGACACAATTTTAAAGTTGGTATTAAAAAATCCATAATTTTCAAACAATGTTCTCTTAAAAAATATGGATTGATGACATATTGTGTTTTCGAATAAAAATCTAAAGGTTATTACCTCAGGGTATCTTCTAATACATTGGCGACTCCCCATACATGTATTTCCATAAACAAGATCTTCAGTAAAATCGTGTTGAATAAAATCAGAGATAACTTCCGAATCATAAAAACAATCTCCGCTATTTAAAAATAGCAAGTAGTTACTTTTGGCTTTTACAATTCCTTTGTTCATTGCATGATATACCCCCTCATCTTTCTCAGAAATCCAATAACTTATTTTGCAAGAATTTTCTTCAATATACTCTTTACTGCCATCGGAAGAGCCGCCATCAATTATTATAAATTCATATTGAGTAGATGTTTGATGAAAAACACTTTGAACGGTTTTTTTTAAACCCTCGCAATTGTTCAGATTTATCGTAATTATCGAAACTTTATACAATGAGTAAGTAACTTTTTTTAATTTTTATGCAGTTAGGGTGTAAAAAGAGTGTTTAATTCTTCTTTAAGGAACTCTTTAATTACAGTTATGGCACTTTGATCTGTTATAAGAAGCAAAGGATAATTATTGAGATAGATGGCTATGTTTTAAATAATTTTCATCAGTTCTTTTATAAATGCTATTTCTCCAAAACCTGTAAATTATTTTGTTACGTAAATTATTAAAGGATTTGAAATAAGGGGCATTAAAAAAAATATAAAACCTGATTTGGAAATAAAGGATTTTAGAGATCATGCGAACTTGTTTCATTTTTTTTAATGCATTAAAAGCATCTGCTCTTTTGTTTGCCAATACTAATTTCTCTACAACGACATAAAAGAAACTTTTTGAAATTCGTAACTTTAATTCCTCAGTTAACAAGCCACCCTTTTCAATTCTTTGAAATAACCTTAGTAACATCTTTTCTGAAGAAGCTGTAGTACCCAACGAGTATATAGCATCCCCGATTCGTGATTCTGAATGTACTCTGTGATAGTTGTCCGCTGGTTTCGCAGCATATTCAAAGCTGAGGCCTGCTACTATTGCTGAAACATTAAATTCAACATCCTGAAAACCTTTCGTTGAAATATTCCATTCTAAAGTTTTGTTGATTATTGAAGATCTTTTGAAAATAGGGCCTGTTGTTATCCACGGCACATCAAGGCAATGTACCAATGTAAAAAAACGATTAAGGGCTGGTTCACTGGTAGCGATATTAATCAACAAAGGACTATCTCCAGGCTTGTCATTAAATACCATTTGAGGAAACACTAGAAAATCGAGTTTATCAGCATGCTTCATTTCTAATAATCTTTGACGGAGGCAAAACGGAGCTAAAAGATCGTCAGAGTCTAGAAAAATAATATACTCTCCCACTGCGTTCTTTATTCCAATGTTTCTGCAATGTTGAGCCCCCTTCGGCAGCTGCTTTCTTTCAATTAACTTTATTCTTTTATCTGTTTTAGAGAAAGATTCAACTACTTCAACAGTTTCATCATTTGAGCCGTCATCAACTACCAGCAATTCCCAATTTTCATGAGTTTGGTCAATTACCGATTGGATGCATTCCTTAATCAGCCTTGGTCTGTTAAACACGGGAACTATAATCGAAATATCAGGAATAATTTCCAAAAGTTTTTGTTACAAAAAGTATGAAAGAGTGTGAAGTAAATAGCAGTAAAATTCACTTGTCATTCCTTACAAATAAGTTCATAATACTAAAACGGAGGAAATGGTTACGTAATTTCCAGAACCTTGAATTCTCAATATTCCTTAAACGTTGTTGGTATTCTCGGATCAGTAGTTCATAATCCGCAATCATTTCATAATCACTCATAAATGCCGGGTAGTTTTTTTTTAAAACGTCCTGCTTATCCTTCCATATCCAATGCCAATTTTCCTTTTGTTGGGAAATTCCATCTGTATTAAAAACCGTAAAGGGAATTGGAATATATTTATAAGTTACATTGTACTTACATATTGCATTTAAAAAAAATTCCCAGTCAGATGTACTCCTTAAATTTTCATTAAATAAACCGATTGAGTGAAATAAACTACGTTTTATCATTGAACTTGGCTGTGGTATTGTATCCTTTAAGAAAAATGAGAAGTATAACTGTTCCGGATATTCTTTGTAATAAATATGTCCCTTATTATCTACTACTAGAATTCCATAAATAATATCGTTACTTTCAGATTGAGCTAATACCGAGGAAAGTACTTCATTATTCACCAGGTAATCTCCACTATTCAAAAACAGTAGGTATTCACCCTGGGCCTTCCCAATTCCCTTATTCATCGCATTATAGATACCGTTATCCTTTTCGCTTACAGCGTAAACAAATTTTTTTTGATATTTTTCCATTAATTGCTTACTACCATCAGTACTACCACCATCAATAATGATATACTCATATTCTTTAAAAGATTGGGCAAATACGCTCTTTAGGGTTTTCTTCAAACCGGCAGCATTATTAAAGTTTATTGTTATGATTGAAAGCTTTGGCATTTTATCTGGGTTAAAGCATTCGCTGAAAAGAGCCGATTTCTACTTCAGTAAATTCGCCATATTTTTTGGGCTTAATTAATTGTAAAATACGGGCTTCGCTTAGCGGCTTTTTACGAAAATAATAATACTTTTTTAGCACAATGGTTTTATAAATATCTTTTATGCTCCAATCCTTATCCTGTTCCATCAAGTGTTGGTAAATCCTTGCCCCGTTTGGATTGTATATATTATAAATGGATAACAGCTCCTCTTGCCTGGCTCTTCCGCCGTTTCCTGTTTTGTGTCTATCATGCACTCTGTATAGAGAAATACATTTATTGAAAGGTCTCATAGATATACCCTTCATCTTAACTCTTAAAAACCATTCCCAATCCAGGCCGTAATGGAGATTTTCATTTAATTCTCCAACTTCTTCCCAGACTTTCCTCTTCCAAAAAGAGGAGGATTGAATGATGTAATCAGATTGTTCTAATAAAAAACTATGACTGGCAGTAAGCACATCACTTTTAAAGGATTCCATACCTATACTATTTTCATTATAGCGAATGCAATTGCCAAAATAAAAGTCTTCTTTATTTTCAAGGACAAGATCAGCGATATAATAAAGGGCATTAGGCATCAGCATATCATCACTATTAAGCCACATTAATATATCTCCGGTGGAATGTTTAAATCCTTTGTTAATAGCATGGCTTTGGCCTTTGTCTTTTGTGCTTTCCCAATAATACAACTCCTTTTCATATTTCTTTATGATCTCCAAAGAATTGTCTGCACTTCCACCATCAATGATGATGTATTGCAAGGCAGGGTAACGTTGGCCCAAAACAGAAAGGATCGTCTCTTCTAGGAATTCAGCCTGGTTATAGGAAGGAGTGATAACTGAAATAGTTGGCAGCGTCATTCTATATTCTGTTTTTAATATTCAAACTTTTATAAGATCCGGATTTCGGTGTTACTTTATACCAATAAAAATATCTTCGTCAATATTTAATCCAAACCTAATATATTTCCTAGAAATATTTACCCTGTTTACTTTAAAGCCGCTTTCAGTCAGACGATCGACGTAGTCTTGCCCGTAAATTCTAAAATGGTCGAACTGGCCAAAAGCTTTTAGTCTTTCTTCCGAGTCAGTGATGGAAAAGTCTTCGAAGGTTACTGCTGAGTTTTTTGAAATGGGAACCTGTAAAATGGCTTGTCCCCCGATTTTTAAAACTCTTTGAAGTTCTTTCATTGCGTGAAGGTCATTGGGAATGTGTTCTAATACATGGTTGCATATTATCACATCAAAAGTATTATCACAAAAGGGAATATTGAGGATATCAATGTTCTGAACATATGGTGGATAGTCAAATCCCTCTGTGAATAAATCACCGCATACGTAATTGTTAAAGTGAAATTCAAGTAACTTAGCAGATAAATTATATTCGGGAGCTATGTGCAAAATGCTTTTGTTTTTATCCTGATTGAAAATCTTTACTTTTTCTTTTAAATAAACAAATATTAATCGTTCTCTGTCTGTGGAACCACAATTATTGCATCCGCCTTTTCTTGTCCCTCCTCCTATAACTTGTTTTTGAATTAAAACAGGTAGATCTGATCCTATTACAGATAATTCATTTGAAGAATAATTGCAAAATGGGCAGATATATTTTGTCCTGTTATTGTTGTTAAATAACGACAGTATTCTTTTAAAATCGGGTATATTTTTAAGGTGATTTATCATTTTTAGAAGCGAGCAGTCCGTATGGCCTGAATAAATTCTTTCCAGAATTCCGGCTCATACTTTTCCCAAGCATGGCAGCCAAAAGGGAGTTCCCAGTTATTTAACTCATAATACTTTTTTGGTTCTGCTTCGATAGAAAACCTGGAAGCGATTTCAACAGGTGGGATTTTGAAATCATAACGCACAAACAACCTTACGGTAAGTTTTAAAATGGAAGAATTAAAATCAGTGCTATTCAGCCGTTCCTCAACACCTTTACACCAAAAAATATCCTCAAAATAACGATACTCCTTTTCAAATTTGGATTCAAATTTATGTGCCTTCATTAATTTCTTTAGGATAATGGGCAACCGCAGAATAATGGATTTATTATTTAAGAACCTATAACTGTAAAGCACCTCAAAGAACCTAAGTGTTCTCAAAAGCTGTAAGCTTTTTCTGACATTACGTAAAGAGAATCCACCATTTCCCACCCCAGTCAATGGTTTATTTTTATAATTTTTAAACCCTGTCCAAGGAGCTCCGATATAATCATAGCCTTGATTACACCAATATGCCAATTCTTCTCGAAAAACATAAGCATCAAGCTGATATAAAAGCAAATATTTATATTTTTTGAATTCTTTAAAAAAGGTTGTCGATTGTAATAATTTATTATAACCTGAGATGTTCTTAAAGTAATCAAATTTAAATTCTTTAATTGCTGGACAAACATTTCTATTAGCCGCATCTATTAAGTACAATTTCCAATTAAAATTTGATGGGCCAATAAGACAGATTGGATGTTTTGCTAATACTTGATACAATTGTTTTAATGAAATTCGTTCGAGTTCATTTAACTCAGAAAAATCTTTATAAACAGGAACTATTATTATAGCATTTTTCTGCACTGGAGTGTTTTTTTGGAAAGGAAAATCGAAATAAATCTTATATCTTCATAAAAAATTGCTCATAAAAATAATAAAGAGAGGTCTTCCGCAACATTCACATATAATATATTTACCTTTTGAAGTTCAATTCCTTTTTTCGATTTTTGAAAGTTATTTCACTTTTCGTTACTATAGCACTACGTCTTTTTCACTAATCCTTCAACATTTTCAACATTAGTTAATTCAAAACTGTCTAATGTTAGAACACTTCAATTACCTACAATTAAAACCACATATAAACTTGTTTTCATGATTACAAAAACTACACGATTATTTCCTAAATCTTTTAAAAGGACTAAGAATAGTATTACCCAGCCTGAAACTCCATGAACTCATAACCCACTGGATAGCTTCCTCTCTCACACTTTTAGTAATCTCTTCTTTTAGTTCTTTTCTAATCTTAGTTATAAATTCGGACTGTTCTTTTAAAGCTATCCTTTTCCCGTCAAAAGTAGTTAATAAAGTTTTTCGAGTTAGCAAGGCATCACTGGCAATTGCAATTAAATACATTGGAACAAATTGAACATCAGAATTTATATTATTAAAATCGCCGTCGAAATTTCTAAAGCTGAAAGTATTTTCCTCGGGAATAATTAATGATCCATTGAAGATATTTTGAAAATAAAATTCAGTATTAGTAAAGTATCCGTTTATAAGTTTTTTAAACTCATTCGAATAAAGTTCTTTAATATGAAAAGGATTTTTATAATTTTTTAAATCAGAATAATACTTTTTCTCAGGTGTAGAAATTATAAGAATTCCATCTGCTTTTAAAACTCTCTTTATTTCTTTCATCATTTCCTCATGCTTGTCATGATGCTCTAATGTTTCAAAACTTATTACAACATCAATTGAATTATCTTGCAATGGAATTGTATCAGCCCTACCTACCTTAAATTCAAGATTTTCTGATTTATATTTTATCTTCGATACTTCAACTGCTATTGAATCAATATCAACGCCATAGACCTTTTTAGCGTGTTTAGAAAGAAGATTACTTCCATAACCTTCTCCAGATGCGATATCCAAAACAATTTTATCTTTTGTAAATTCTATTGCAATTGCATAACGATGTAAATGTTCAATTGCAGTGCTATTATCCATTGAAGTTAAAAGTCGTTCACCTGTTGGTTCTAATTCCACTATTTGTTGTTTAAATTATAATTTTATTTTTATTAAAATATCCATTGATAAATAAGGATGAATTTGTTCGAATTAGGCCTTACTACTTCCCGGATAGAATGCCTGCTCGCCACTAAAATATTTTATTCATTATGTTACGATTTGGTTTCCCAATTAAAATAGGTTTTACAAAACAAGAAAAAATTTAATTGTTGCAAAAAGTACAAAAGCAATTCTTCTTTAAAAAAAATAAGTGCTAAGTTTAATAACGTTAAAATCGCTTTTTAAAAGATCTTTCATCATTTAATATTATTTAATTCTTTTTAAATATCCATTTGTATTAAATGTCGCATTTGTTCCAAATAAATCACACCATTTTCTGTCTATTATAAAAGAATCAGTTTTTGAAAGAAATTCTTTTATTGCTTTATTAGGACCACCATTATAATTAACTTTCCAGCCTAACTGATCTAATATTCCGTCTTCAACAATAAAGTATGAACTAATATTAATTATTGAATTAAATTTTTCAAGTGAAGCTTTCACATCTTCATACATATGAGAGCCATCATCAATAATTAATATATTTTGAAAGCCATGTGTGTTTTTTATCTCGTAGTTTTGAAAACCATTAGAAAAGAATTTAATTCTATTATGACTTTTTGCATTTTCATCCCTTATATCAACAACATCAATTGTATGTATTTCTCCTTTTCCTGTCAATTCTAATAAATCAGCGAAGTAGAGTGAAGAACCACCTTTATTTGTTCCAATCTCAACTATTAAATCAGGTTTTACATCAAGAATAATCATTTGATAAATTACATAATCAAATGGACATTTTATAATAGGGACATTTCTATAACTCATTTTATGATGGCCTATTTCTAAAGATTTTACATTAAATTCAACGACATCAGAATAGTTTCTTAATTTGTTTGAAAAGAAATTCATTAATATTTTAATTTTATTATTAATTGATTTTTGTCGTTGCCCATTTTAATACTGGTCTAATTGTTCCTGGCATTTCACCCCGATAATCGGTATTTCTGTATTCCATATTTTCAAGAACTTCAAACTTTAATGCCTCCTCTTCAAAAAAATGAACAATATGAGGTAAAAGTGTTGATATTGCAATTCCAGCAACATATTTTCCATCATTTAAAAAATGAGGAGGTAATTCTGCTTTTGTTGTATATTTTCCTATATTTCTAAATGACTCATTAGCATTTGCAGTGGAAACTAATATATACTGCCCATCCTGAGTAAGTAAATGAATGTTTGGTATTGGATTAAACCCTTCTTTTAAAATTTGATAAGTATACTCAATGTTACCTCCTTTATAAAAATCAATTAAATCAACTTTTTCATTATTTTCATCTGTCAAACGAACTTCCAATAGTTTAGCTACTTCATCTCCAGGTGCATAAGTAAGATCCCATTTTCTGTAGGTTACATTTTCACTTGTAGCACTCAAATAGCTTTTTATTAGTTCACTTGTACTCCCTATTTCATGTATTAATCCATTTTTCAAGTAAATAGCTTTAGAGCAAATAGAATTCATGGCTGTCATATTATGACTGACAAACAACACAGTTCTACCCTCTTTCCTACTCTCTTCCTTCATCTTTCCTAATGCTTTTTTTTGAAACTCGGCATCCCCAACTGCTAACACTTCATCAACAACCATAATGTCCGGCTCTAAATGGGCCGCCACACCAAAGGCCAAACGTACATACATTCCTGACGAATATCTTTTGACAGGTGTATCAATATATTTTTCCACCCCAGCAAAATCTATAATCTCATCAAGTTTCCTTTTTATTTCAGCCCTATTCATGCCCATAATGGCGCCATTCAGGAAGATGTTTTCCCTACCGCTTAAATCTCCATGAAAACCGGTTCCAACCTCAAGAAGGCTGGCAATGCGACCTTTCATTTTTAGCGAACCTTTTGTAGGACCGGTAGTTCGCGATAATATTTTTAACAAAGTGGATTTGCCGGCACCGTTTCTGCCAATGATTCCTAAAATTTCACCTTGCTTGACTTCAAAATTAATATCCTTAAGCGCCCATACATATTTGCTTGTGCTTTTTATTGTGCGGTCATTTTCTTCGCCAACAGTAAGGAAAGGATCTTCTTTTCCCATCATCCGGCACCGCCATCTGATGAAGTCGTCTCTCATAGAGCCGGTGCCTACTTCTCCAAGCCGGTACTGTTTATAAAGATTTTCTACTTTGATTACTATATCACTCATAAGGGAAAACTGATCGCTAATAGCCAAATTGGGACTATACCGTATCCATGAAATTCTTCTCTGATTTATTAAATAAAATGATTCCAACAAACATTAAACCGAACATCCATAGAATACTATACAGTAACGATCCTGTAGAAAATTCGCCAATACCAAACCAGGAATACTTAAACGCTTCAATAGGTCCGACTAATGGATTGAAGGAAAGCCAGTATTTCATTTTTGGGGATAAAGTAGTGAAGGAATAAATAATCGGCGTTGCATACATCCATATTTGCATTCCAAACCCTACAATCATATTAATGTCGCGGTATTTGGTGGTGAAAGAGGAAACGATAATTCCCGAACCGAAACCAATACCTCCAAGTATGATTAACGATAGAGGGATATATAATAAACTCCAGCCTACATGAGGATGGTAACCTCTTTGCATAATAAAATAAAAGTAAACTATCAGGAAAAGAGATATTTGTATCCCAAATTTTATCAAACTTGACATAATACTGGCCATTGGCATGATAAGACGTGGAAAGTAAACTTTTCCAAAAATACCAGCATTTTCTAAGAAGGCTCCTGAAGAACTACTAAAGCAACCACTAAAGAAATTCCAGATAGTAACCCCGGCACTATAAAATAAAAACATCGGTACTCCGCCAGTAGACAAATTGGCTATTTTTCCAAAAAGAAACATATAACTCAGAGTAGCAAAAACAGGCGAGATAAAATGCCACCACACACCGATGATCGTTTGCTTGTAAGCGCCTACATACTGCCTCCGCACCCATAGTAGTAAAAGATCGCGGTACCTCCAAAGCTCTTTTAACTTCAGTTCAAATAGCCCTGTTTTAGGAGTAACGATGAGATCCCAATGTTCACGGTCTTGTTCCAATTACCAAGGGTTTAAAAGTAAAAAAAAATTATTTAAATAAGTGTTCAACCTTCTGTTTACAAAAAGTCATGAGTCTATTGTAATTTCTATGGTTTTGGTTAATTTTAATATTTTGATGAAAATAGGATACTTGCTTATTTGTTATTCTGACATAATTATGGTTCCTCAAATAAGAATCAACCCTTTTTTCAAATAATTCACCTCCATAAGCAGGGTATCTGTTAGAAAGTTTGTTACTTTCATTATAAATTTTTGATTGAAACATTTTTGCTTTAATTAGATAGCATTGATCAGAGAAACCATAAGAATACCACCAGTTATCATCTTCTTCAAATGACTCCCTTTTTGCCTCATCATACTTATTATCCCATAACGGGTTTGCCACAATAATTCGATTTTCCTTTTCAAATAAACTAATAGCAGAAGATATCCAATCTTTATTAATCTTTTCAATAAGAGAGTCACCCGAAAAATGTAATAAATAATCTGTTGTACACAGATAAATACTTACCAGTTCTGCTATAGAATAATAGTATCCGCCATTAAAGGAATTTCCATCAATACCTAATGTTTCCAAAGCAAAGTCAGCAAGTTCTTTAACAATAACATATCGGTCGATAATTTTTCTTCCGACTAACTTATCAGCAGCTTTTTTTACTTTTTTATAATCAGAGACATTATTTATGTACAAAACTCTTTTTTCAAACTCATAATTGCAATGATCAATCATTTTTTCGATCTGGCCTTTGCAAATTAAACTTTGCCAATCCTTTTCATAACATTTTGTTTCAAATGTAACGCGTTGACTTCCTGAAATATTTGATATCAAAAAGATTATAATTTTGATAGTTAATATAAAATGCCTAATCCATTAAAATAAGGATAATTATAAAAGGATTTGCGTGTTTTCTTGGCAATATCACAAACTGCTCGTTTTACAGATAAAAAGCTTTCTGTGTCATGAAATAACGTACACTTCGAGTGTTGTGCAGACCAAAGGCCACAGTCATAAGTTGCTTCATAAGAATGAATAATGTCAACATGAATAAGATCAAATTGATTATTATTATCCTTAATAAAATCTTTGTAATCGTTTTTAATTAAACTTACGTTCTTAAAAGGTTTTAAATTTTCTGTTGCTATTTCAAATACTCCTTGTTTATAACCAGCATGAATATCACCTGTGAATAAATCTACTCCTGTAACTTCATCAAAATAATTAGCAAATACTGCTGTAGAATAACCGAACTCTACTCCAAATTCAAGACATGAATGAGCATCTATTTGACTTTGGTTCATTATATCATGGATAATTGCTTCAAGTCCCTTCCATGCTGATGGATATTCGCCAGGAATTAAATGAGGAAAAGTAGCTTTCAATTCAAGAGGTTGGTAAGTTTTAATTCTTCTGAAATATCTTCCTTTAGGCTGAAGCAAATGCAGGTTAGATAAAGTTATCGCCATTTCTTTATTATTTTATTACTTCTCATTCAATTATAAAATTTACAACAAACTTCATCTGTTTAATTTTGCCTGATTGATCACGTTTCATTCCCCTTTCAATCCAAAAAGGTACGTTTGTAAACAATTGTAACTCATAATTTTAAACTCCCTAGAATTCAAATCCTCCTTGTAATTTACCTGTCATTCTCACAAAACCTTCCCCAGCCTTTACACCTAATTCCCTTCCCCTGAAATCTTCCATTGCTGCATGTCCGCATTCATAAATACCCGGTGGATCCTGGCTTACATGACAGTACACCGCTTTTCTCTTTTGTTCCTGTGTATCCGTTATATCTACATAATCAGTGGGATGAAAAATAAGCGTTTGTTCGCCTATGCATACCTCATAAAAATACAATGTAAATTGTTGAGGCTCCCGTATCCATGATTGTATGGTAAGCAAACTTGCTACCTGGTGATCAGGATGAGAATCGCAAGGCCATTGGGTAAACACAATATCAGGCTTTTCACTCATGATGAGCTGCCTGATCTTCGATAACCATTCATTATTACAAACCGTATCTCCATCTATTTGTCCTGCAAAAACCGGTTTTGCATCTAATACCTTACAGGCATTAATCGCTTCCTGCCTCCGGATAGAAGCGGCCTCGTCATGGCTTTTCCCAGGGATTCCGGCTTCTCCTGTCGTCAGGTAAATAATAGTAACATCATGACCGGTATTTCTCAGTTTCGCCAGCGTTCCTCCGCAACCACTTTCCGGATCATCAGGATGTCCACCAATGCAAACGATCTTCTTTGCTTTGTCCCCGACCTTTCTTTCTGCAGATAGCAACGATGGCAAAGAGATCAATCCCAGGGAAAGGGTTGAATTTTTAATAAAGTCGCGGCGCGTGTTCATGTGAAGGTCTGATCTTATGATGTAAGTTTTGGTAGTGTTAATTAATTCGGGCTATCATGAAAAAGAAAGAAGGTTTATTGCCATTAATCAAAGCAAAAGATTTTCTTTCTCAAAAAGAAGACGTAATAATTTGTCAGATGTGAAGTATTTATTTACCTCATTCTTTACTGCTAATGCAGAGGCGAATTGAATTGAGTCAAGGGTTCTTAAACCCTCAATTCCATAGATTATGATTAATTGTTTCGCTTTAATTATTAGATTCCTTTCGATGGGAACGATTAAATATCTTTCTATGTCATCATTAAATAAATCTATCGCTTTTTTTGCATCTTCCAACCTCGTTTCATTCATTCTTACTTTTTTATACAAAGCCGAAACAAATTCTACTTTTGCTATTTCTGAAATAAAAATATCTGTTATTCTATTGTTGATAAAATTTCTTCAATTGGTACAGAATCAGGTTCCTTTTGATATAATTTAAATAAGGAAGAAGTATCTAAATAGATTTTCATGAATCTCTTCTTTCTTCTATTACCGTTTCGCTTAAAGAACCTATGGTATCTTTTAGTATTTCCCTGCTCTTCTCAAAAGAAAAATCTGAATATTTTAATCTTTTTGACTCGGATTGATCAACATCTTCTTCAAATACAACTATTACTTTTATTGGATGTTCTGTAGGTATGATGTTCTCAAGATGAACTTTTCCATTGTAATATGTTCCGGTTAATTGTAGCATAGATATTTTTTATCAAATTTACATTATTAATTGGGTAACTGTAAGAATGACCTCACGTTTAAATTCTCTTCCTTTAAATGGTAAATCCAGCCTTCCTCTTTGTGAATCTTTGTACTCTTTGTGTGTTTGTGGCGAAGCGGCTTTTTCTTTTTTTTCACACGAAGACACCAGGCACACGAAGGAGTACGAAGTGTGAAGGAAGATTTCTTCTATATGAAAACTTAAAATGATAGAAATTTTTTCTGTGGCCTTTGCACCATTTCAACTATTCTGGACTCTATTTGTTTCCAGCTAACCTCTTGTTTTTGAAATGATACATCCACATCAAAATTAATATCCTGAAAATAACACAATGATTTTAGCGCAATTACTGAATTATTGTTTGGATATTTTTTTTCAAAAAAATCAAGCATTTGCTGTAAAGAAAAATGGGAGGATAAAAAAGCGATATCAGCATAATCTTTTACCCTGCTGCCATTGCCAACAATTGCATTTAATTTCATAGCTGCTATATCTGCAATATCAGCCATCCTGATTCCCTCTTCAGTAAATGTATCCTTAATCCAGGGATATTTATGGCTGATAATATCAACTTTAATATTATTTAGGGTTCCCATTAAAGAATTCTTAAATCTCGTTTGAACTTCAAAATCATATTTACTTTGCAGAAACTCTGTCATCCTTTCAGAATCAAATTCTGTTAAAGAAAAAAGGTCTATATCAATGCTCTTTCTATGCCCAATCTGCAAGGATAATGCTGTGCCACCAACCAATACAAAATCACTTAACTCCTCATGTTTACAAAGTTGTTGAATCAGTCTAAAAAATTCTGTGCTAACCGTTTCCTTGTATAACATTTTAATTCATTGAGGGGAATATCAAAGTAAATATGTACAAAAGCGATATCTCTTTTATCTAAATAAGGCAGTTCCTTTAGAGTTCTTTTTAGTTCCCTGATTCCATAATGATTCGTTATTTCTTCTATAGCCTTTAGAGAGCCACGTTGTACTACACGTTCTATAATTAGCTGCTTATGCCTTTCCCAGTCTAATTTGGAAACATCCACATCCCAAAACAAGGAAACAGGTATATTGGAAGAAAGTAGCATCATAAATTTTTTTAGGCATTTGCATTATCTGTTTTCATATCCTTTTTTTGCTGATCAAATTTACATTTTTACGCTTAAATATAACCACGTAATAATTATTTTCAGGTAACAATTATTTTACTTATTTTAAAGATGTATCTTTTTTATCGAAAGCTTTTACTTTCTTCTTAAATGGTAAATGCAGGCTTCTTTTTTGCGAAGCTTCATGTCTTCCTGTCTTAGTGGTTCAAATTCTCTTTCTTCCTTCCCTGTCTTCAAATACACAAAAACGACCTTTCTTCTTTGTGAAGCTTATTGTCTTCCGTCTTAGTGGTTCAATTTTTTTCTTCCCCCTGTTCTTCAAATACACAAAAACGACCTTTCTTCTTTGTGAAGCTTAGTGTCTTCCGTCTTAGTGGTTCAATTTTTTTCTTCCCCCTGTTCTTCAAATACACAAAAACGACCTTTCTTCTTTGTGAACCTTAGTGTCTTCCGTCTTAGTGGTTCAATTTTTTTCTTCCTTCCTCTTCTTCAAATCTTTCTTTTACTTTTATCCAAAAAAAAATCAATCATGCACCAACTGCTTTCCACCCTTCTCTCCTATCTTTTATCCCCCTTCAACTGGATCATTGTCCTTCTCATTGCCGGTTATGTTCTTCGGAAACGATCACTCAAAAAATTCTGCTATATTCTTTCTTTAGCCCTATTCCTTGTCTTTGGAAACCCTGCTCTTCTTAACTGGTATGTAGATACCTGGCAGCCAAAACCCGTTCCCATCAATCCTTCCCTTCATTATAGTTGTGGAATCGTACCCGGAGGATTTGTCAGCCCGGATGAAAATAGCAACGGGTATTTTAACTCATCCGCGGATAGATTCATACAGGCAGTTAAACTGTACAAAACCGGCGAAGTAAAATATTTATTGATCAGTGGCGGCAACGGAAAGGTCAACGATAACAACTTCCGGGAAGCAGCGTATGTAAAAGGTGAACTGATCACATTTGGCGTTCCGGATTCAGTGATCTTTATAGAAGACAGGTCAGACAATACAAAAGACAATGCCATCTATTCCAAACAAGTCCTTGACTCTGCCCATTTGAAACCACCCTACTTATTGATCACCTCCGCCTTCCACATGCCCCGCGCAGCCTTGCTTTTCAATAAAACCGGTGTCCCCGTAGATCCTTTCCCCTGCAACTACACTTCAGGCAGAGGAAAATTCATGCTCACCGATCTCATCCCCACCCCTTCCACGCTCCTCGGCTGGGATACTTTTTTAAAAGAAGCTGTTGGATACTTTTGGTATCGGTACAAGAGCTGAAAAACGATCAACCATCAACCAACCATCAACCATCAACTTTCAACCATCAACCATCAACCTTCAACCATCAACCTTCAACTTTCAACTACAAACCTTAGTGCCCCTTTGAGCCTTTACGTCTTTATGTGACCTAAAAACTAAAAACTAAAAAGAATATCCCTCCACTTCTCCTTATACACAGGGAAACTAAAATTCTCCATCAGTAATTTCCTGTCCGGCAAATATTGTTCCCTGTGATTGATCATCCGCATGATAGCCCCACTCACTTCTTCCATACTTTCCGGGTTTACCAATAACCCCAGTTTGCCGTCCAACAGCGCATCTGTAGAGCCATCTTTATTACCCGCAATAACAGGCTTGTTATAATACATTGCCTCAATAAACACAATCCCAAAACCTTCCTTCTCACTTGGCATAATATAAATATCAGCCAGGTTAAAGTGTTCAGCAAGTTCTTTATCCGCTACAAACCCGGCGAAGATCACATGTTCCTTTAGCCCGGCTTTGGCAATCATCTTATCCAACCTTGATTTCTCTTTGTTGTCATACTTCCCTACAATAAGATACTTTAAATGTGGATTGCTTTCCCTTAAATTTTGCAGGCTCCTGATCACTATATCATATCCTTTGTATTGCTCGCGTGCAGCAAGCCGGGTAAGGGTCATCAAAACAGTATCTTCTTTTTTCAAACCATATTTTTCCAAAAGCACCACATCCTTTTCTTTTTCAACCGGCACCTCAAGGAAGGGATCAAGACAATTATTGAGTACCTGGATTTTTTCAGATGAAAAGCCGTTCAATTCTACCAAAACATCTTTCGTGTACTTACTTACGGAAAGAACCTGGTCACACCTGAAAAGCATTTTTTTCTTAATTCCTGTAAACGGTTCCCACGCTTCTATTCCATGCGCTATCAGTACCAGTCTTGTTTTCGGAGAAAACAATTTGATCAGGTACCCAACTGGTAACAAGTTCACATGGCTTAAGATAACAGTACTCTTTTTTGTTCCTTTTAGTACGCATTCAAGCGTAAACTTTATCCTGTGGATCCCAAATCCGGTAAAGTTCTTTTCAGCAATATATTTTTGGTCAATATGCTGTTGTTCATCATACATAGAACATACTTCCAGTTCATTTCCTGCTTCTGCGCATAATTCATCCAAAGCCTTACCCGCTACTTTACTTACTTTTTCAATCCCCCCGGTAATGGAGAAAGTTCTTAAAGTAAGGAAAAGTACTTTTTCACATTCTTTCTGCTTTACAATAATTTTTTTACCTGTTCCATTTGATCCGGAAATTCTGTGCCGGACTCTTTGGTAAGAAGGTGCTTCAATAGTTGCGGAAGCGTTCCTGTTTTTGATGAGGATCAAAGAGAGGAATTGTGACCAGTGCATATGCCCGGAAGCAAAACGTTTATATTCCTTACTTCCCGGATCAATCATGCTTTTTACATACTCATCATTCGCCAGCCACTGTTTAAACGGAAAACCGAAGCCCATTTTAGGCCGGTTCCAGATCGGTTCAGGCAATATATCTTTAAAGCTGTCAATCAAAAGCTGTTTGGGGCGGTGGCCTTCAGCCTTGATCTTTCCACTCAACTGCATGGACAGGTCCACTAATTCTTTATCAAGAAAAGGCACCCGGATTTCAATTCCATGAGCCATGCTCATCACATCCACATCGCGAAGCAACTGGTTCTGCATAAACAGGTTCAGCTCGATCCAGCTAGCCTGGTTGAAGGAGCTTAAATTATCGATCGGTTCACATTGCGGCTGATCCTGCAATACCTTCCACACCTGTTCTTCGGAAATATTCAGTTGGCTTGCAACCTGGTAAGGAATATATTGGCCACGTAAAAAAAGGTATTTTCCGGTTGCTCCTTTCAAACCAAGGTAACCTAAACGACGTAAGCCTTTATGGCTTGAAAATTTCCCGGGCTTAAATAATTGTTGCGGCAAATTTTGCAAAAGATTCACCTTTTGCATTCTCGCAAATGAGGGATACCCCCCATACAACTCATCTCCTCCAATCCCGGAAAGCACTGCTTTCAACCCCGCTTCCTTTGCATATTTACTGATAAACCAGGTATTGATCCCATCGCAACTCGGCTGGTCCATTGCACTGAAAATTTTTGGCAGGTTATCATGAAATTCACTTTCGGTTAAAAGATGCTGATTACGTTCACAGTGTATTTTTTTCAGCAACAGATCCTGGTATTCCTTTTCTGAAAATTCATCTTCCTGGAAATAGATGGAAAGTGTGTTCAGTCTTGTTTTCCGATCCTCATTAGCAAGCAACGCTACAATCCCGGAATCGAGGCCGCCACTCAGAAAAACACCAATAGGTGCATCAGCAATCAGGTGTCGCTGTACGGATTTTTGCAGGTTTTCTTTCAGGAATTCAATCGCTTCAGTCCTGTTGGAGATGCGGTCTTCAAATTTAAATTGCTTAAATGATTCAAGCTGATAATTGGCTGTTTGCAGGTCATAACATAAGTAGCTTCCCTTTTGTAGTGGCTGCACCAGTTTCAAAACAGTAACCGGTTCAGGTAAATGCCCGTACGCCATCAGGTAGACAGGCCACAGATCATTTTCTTCCTGTAAATACGGAATAGGTTTAAATCCCCTGATCTCAGAAGCAAAAGCCAATCCTTCCTTTGTTGCAGCATAATACAGTGGCTTGATCCCCGAAGCATCCCTTACCAAATACAGTTTTTTATTTTGTTGATCCAAAAGCGCAAAGGCAAACATCCCATTGAGCCTGTTGAAAGCCGCAGTTCCCCAGGTAGCAAATGCAGCGAGGATCACTTCTGTATCACTGTCGGTTCTGAAACAAGCGCCGGCTCTTTGAAGTTCCGATTTTAATTCCTTATAATTATAAATTTCTCCGTTAAAGCTGATCTGGTAGCGTGCATCAGCATAGCTCATCGGCTGGTGTCCTCC
>Ga0134128_10002410_pt1 | contig 23257 bp, 17 predicted proteins | sample KB31754_FD_96462 | JGI IMG/M metagenome (GOLD analysis project Ga0134128, IMG submission 96462) | Terrestrial soil microbial communities with excess Nitrogen fertilizer from Kellogg Biological Station, Michigan, USA - KB3-175-4 | ecosystem: Environmental > Terrestrial > Soil > Unclassified ... | reverse complement strand
GCCATCCTGATTGCCGCGCCGCTGGCCTGGCTTGCGGCGGGTAAATGGCTCGAAGGATTTGCCTATCGCATCTCGCTGCATTTTTGGGTGTTCCCCGCCGCAGGCGTCGCCGTGATCCTTTTGGCCTTCGGCACCGTGAGCTTCCATGCGCTCCGTGCGGCGACTATGAATCCCGCTAAAAGTCTGAAGACGGAGTAGATCAGACTGCGAGCTTTTCCCGCACCAGGGCCGCCACCCGCGTGCCCAACAATTCGATGCTCCGCAAGACCTTTTCATGGGGCAACCCTTCTCCTTTGATCATCTGTCCCAAAAAACGCGTCTGCCCGAGGATACGGTGTTCATAGACGATCTTCTCGGCAACTTCTTCGGGGTTTCCCACCAGCAACGGCCCATCCGGCCCGCGCAACGCCTCGAAATGCGCCCGTGTCATCGGCGACCAGCCCCGCTCCCGGCCTACCCGGTTCATCAACCGCTCATATACAGGATAAAAATCGTTGGCGGCCGTTTGCGAGTCTTCTGCGATGTGCAGCTGTGAATTCACGGCCAGCGGCAACGACGCCGGATCGTGGCCTGCCTCCCGCGCACTCTTCTTGTACAGCTCGACATAAGAAACGAATTGCTCCGGCCGCCCACCCAATATCGCCAGCGTCATGGGCAATCCTAAACGCCCGGCTCTCGCCGCCGACGCCGGAGTGCCGCCTACCCCGATCCATATCGGCAGAGAACGTTGATAGGGCCGCGGATAGATGCCCTGCCGCTGCAAGGAGGGCCGGTATTTCCCCTTCCAGTTCACGACCTCCTCCTGGTTGATCTGTAGCAACAGTTCCAGCTTTTCGATGAACAGGTCGTCGTAATCTTCCAGATCGTAGCCGAATAAGGGGAAAGATTCGATAAATGATCCCCGGCCCGCAAGGATCTCCGCCCTGCCGCCCGAGATCAGATCTACCGTCGCAAACTGCTGGAAGGTCCGCACCGGATCGGCGGAACTAAGGACGGTAACAGAGCTGGATAACCGAACGTTCGAGGTCACGGCGGCGATGGCGCCAAGGACCACTTCGGGCGCGGAGACGATAAAATCCGGCCGGTGATGCTCGCCTACCGCCACCACTTGTAATCCGACCTCATCGGCTAGCCGCGCTTCGATGAGCAGCTCCTGCATTCGCCGGTGGCTTTTAAGCGCGCCGCCCACGCCCCTTTCCGGTTCTACTTCGCCGAACGTACTGATCCCTAGTTCCATGCTTGCTGTTTTTGACTGGCCCAAAGGTCGCACTATTTGTGCATAAATCCGTGGGTGGGCGGATCAGCCCGGTGGGCAAGTACAGGCGGTTTCAGCCCCCAGGGAAGCAGGGGGAAAAAACAAGCCAAAAACAACGGCTGCTGCATCTCGAGGATGGATTCCGTACCTGCGAGCAGACCGACAACCAGCATCACCAGCACCGCTTCCATCGTTCGGCGGCTGGCGTAGAAAACCACTGTTATCGCCGTAAACAGCATCGCGAGTCCCAGCAACCCATCATCGACCAGCACCTCGATGTATTCGTTGTGAAAATCGTAATCCAGGTAACCTACACTCATCCCGGCATCGAGATAGGACTGGTTGAGCCGGTCCTGGCTGTCGCCGGAACTGATGCCGCAAACCCAGGCATGTTCACGGTTAAGGATAGCCTTCGCGCTCCGCCAGATAAAAAGTCTGAGCGACACTCCGTTGAAGCCGGGCTTCGTCTGTTGTTCTCCGGGCAGGATCGCCTTGTACCTGCCGGCAACGGGATTATTCGTGAACGCTATCGTTCCTGTGCATAGCACGACCAATACCAGCAACCCCAGCAGCCGGCTACGCGGCATCACCAGCCGGTACCGCCACAGATACACTGCGAAGACGGCCACCACCAGGACCATTAACAGTTTCGACGCCAGCAGGATCATCATTGTGGTAAAAAATACGGTGAGTATCGCCCGTTCTGTTCCTGCCGGCGCGTCCCCGGACAGCAAGAACAGCAGCCCCATCAGGATGTAGGCGGAATAAAAAACCGCATTGATACCCAGGGCTGCCGTCAACGAATGATAAAAGAACACCTGACCATCTCCCGTTTGGGTGAAATGGACAAGGGCCACGACAAGACACCAACCCGATAACCCCGCCAGCAGCCGGCAATAGGCAACCAGCAGCCGGCGAAAAGCCGCCCTGTCCGCAAACGGTCCTGCGGTGATTACAAAAGGGATGGCCACCAGCGTGGCTTTCTGTTGAACATGCAACCAAACCAGCTGTGGATCGTGGGTATGCAAAAAGCCGCTGACATCCAGTAAAAAAATCGCCAAAAAAGCCAGAAAGGACGGCGAAGAAAAAGCCCTTCGCACAGCTGTGCGCGGCGCGCTGTCGTGTAGCAGCCGGCAGCCGGTAAGCCAAAAGATCAACAGGCTATTCACCAGGAACCACTGTACAAGGGTAGTCGCGATCACCGCCAATACGAGATATACATGTCCTTTCTTTCCCAGGAAGCTACGATCGCCGGTCATAGAGGATAAAACGCAGGATCATCGGGCGCTGGTTGCCTTGCCGGTTAATCCTTTTTATACAAGGCCCAGATATCATTGATGTTATTCATCTTGACGGAGCTCAGAAATTCGTTGATGTTCCATAGCAACCGCGAGCTGCGCAGCACCGGGTGATAACCCATGCTATCGAGCAGGGCCGCATGGTCGTGGATCCCATCAAATGTCGCCGTGAGATATTCGGCATCACGCGGCAGATAGCGCAGTGAGTCGCTCGTGGTGATCGTCTTCCATTGCAGATTGGGTGTTCCGCGTTCGTAAAAGACAAACGGCAGGTGATGCTCCGTTTGAAAGGGTGTGCGGCCCAGAGAATAGATGGTGGCCGGTTGGCCGTTGAAATGCCCTTGCAGCTGAGCCGTAAAATCGATCATCTGCGAATACGGCGTGAACAGGAATACCACGAGCAGAAAGGTGTTGAGCCCGATACTGAACCAGGCAGTCCCGCGTACGAGCCGCTTTACCCCGTTACGCTGCCTTGTCATCCAGGCAAAAAGTACAGGCAGGCCCCAGCCGATGATGATGGGCAGGACGTTCACGATGGGAAACAAAAAACGTTCTTCCTTATGCGCGACAAGACAATGCAACACGATAAAGCAGATTACCGAAAAAACCAGCGGGTGCCGGTATTTGGTCAGCAGCGCACTCCGGAAGCCGCTAAAAAGCAGGAGGATGCTAAATGGCGGCGCTGCCGCCACCCCGATGAGCACCGCGATATACACCAGGAAGCTGCTGGTGCCCATCGAAGCCGCCTTGCCCTGTACGATGTTGACGACGAAATAAGTATACGGCGTGAAGACCCAGGCGTGATAAAAGGCATAGTCCAGCACCGTGTTGAGCCCGATGCCGGCCAGGAACCCCAACGCCAGCAGCCAAAGCTGGCGTGTCTGCCGCGCCGGTCCCACGAGCCAGATAAAAAAGCCGATGAGCGCAAAGGCCGTCTGAAAACGCGTGTAAAAGGCAAGACTGAAAAGAAAGCCGGTGAGTAAGGCCATCCACCAGGATCGCTTACTGGTCTCGTACAGCCATAGCGCCCCGAAGAACAGCACGGAAGAAAGCATCTCCGAACTGAACAATGTCCGGGTATACGGCAGGATCCAGGAGAAATTCAGCACCAGTAACGTCAGATAGACGTAACGTCGGTCTTCCGTGCGGACATAATAAAGCGTGATCGCATTGAAAAAGACAAAAAGGGCAAGTCCGAAGATGATTCGCAATAGGGCGAGCTGCACGTACGGATCATGGATGCCTATCCAGGTGCAAACCTCATAATAGGCCGAGAACACATAGACCTGCAGGGTGGAGCGGATCTGCGCCGAAAATTCCCAGACATCCGTTGCCGCGGAAGGCTGGTGCAATTGGTGCATAGAGAATTCGATGAGCTGAAAATGCTGGTCCGGATGATAAATGCCGATCGCCGTGATACAGATGATGACCTGAACCAGGACACCCGCGAGTAAAACCCAACCCAGCCGGGCGTCCTTACGGATCATTTCTCCTAGACTTCCAAAATGCATAGATCAGTGCTTGGTGCGCCGCGAAAATAGGACCTTTTCCGGCACATTTGGCACATTGTGCTAAAGCCAATTACCTGTAGTTTTGCGCCACTATGCTCAACAAACGTCTTCTGGCCGGCTGCCTTTTGCTACTGCCCGTCCTTTTGCAAGCCCAAAACAACATGGATCAGTCGTCTACTGCGGCGACCACCTATGAGCTGAACACCGCCTGGAAATGCCAGGCCATCGGCAATGTGCATGCCTCGCCGGAAAAGCTTTCCGTCCCGGGGTTTTCGACGGCCGGCTGGCTACCGGCGACCGTACCCGGCACCGTGCTGACGACGCTGATCAACAACCACCTCGTCCCCGATCCTTTTTATGGATTGAACAATAAAACGATTCCCGATATCTATACCACCGGCCGGGATCACTATACCTACTGGTTCGTGCGTGATTTCAAACAAGTCGCCGCCAGGGACCAGGAGGTCTGGCTCGACCTACGCGGCGTTAATTACAGTTGTGATATCTGGCTCAACGGCCATCGGGTAAACGCCCGGACCCATCATGGCATGTACCTCCGGCAATCGTATAATATCACGGCCCTTCTTGCCGCCGGCGGTGAGAACCGTCTGGCGGTGATCGTTTATCCCCCCGATCCCGTAGGCAATCCCAATGGCGGCCAGGGCGGCGACGGCGAGATTGCCCGCAATGTCGCACATCAGTATGTCGCCGGCTGGGACTGGATCCAACCCATTCCCGACCGCAATACCGGCATCTGGGATAAGGTCACCATCACGATCACCGGCTCCGTCCGTATCCGTAACCCCCACATCGTCACCGAAGTCCCCGGAACCCGCTACCCTGACGACGCTCACCAGGCGCCGGCCTATATCCACATCAGCGCCGAGCTCGAAAACGTTACCGGCAGCTCCGTCCGCGGCAGGCTTTATTATCTGCTGGATGGCCGGGAAATCGAAACCACCGTCACCGTTGCCCCGCATTCCATCACCGAGTTCAGCCTTCCCGTCGACACGCTGGAGCACCCGCTTCTCTGGTGGCCCAATGGCTACGGGCCCCAGAATCTCTACAGCACCAATCTCGTCTTCGTTGCCGACAATGCCGACAATAATCCCCAACAGGTCCTTGCCAGCCGCGCCATTTTGCCCCTGAACTTCGGCGTCCGCGAGATCACCACGACCTGGAATACGACTACCCGTAGTCGTGAGACCCTGGTCAACGGCCAGCCCATCTTTATCAAGGGCGGTAACTGGATCGTCTCCGATGAGCTGCTCCGTTTCAGCCCCGAACGCTATGACGCCGAGATCCGTTTCCATCGTGACATGAACCTCAACCTTATCCGCGTCTGGGGCGGTGCCCTCACCGAGCGGCCCGAATTCTACGACGCCTGCGACCGCTATGGCCTCCTCGTCTTCCAGGACTTCTGGAACTCCGGTGACTGCAACGGCCGCTGGGAAGACCCCATGAAAAAAGAGGACCAGTGGACCCGGCGTAATTATCCCGACGACCATCGCCTCTTCATCGCCTCGGCTGCCGACCAGATCAAGCTGATCCGCAACCACCCGTCACTCGCCTTCTGGTGCGGCGGTAACGAGATCACCCCGCCCGAAGACATCTTCAAAGCCCTCAAAGACACGCTTGTCCCGGGTCTGGACGGTACCCGCACCTTTTTCGATTACAGCAATTCCGACAGCATGTCTTTCAACAACCTCGGCGGCAACGGCGACGGTCCCTATGGCATCCAAAAGATCGCCACCTTTTGGGGTACCCGCACCTTTCCGTTCAACTCGGAAGTGGGTTCGGTAGGCATCGGCGACTACGAATCCCTCCAACGGTTCATCCCGAAAGAAGACCTCGTCCCGCCCGTATACGATGGCAGGCATCACCACGGAGAGGGAACCGACAATGCCGTCTGGTCCTATCATAAATACATCAGTTACGACTCGTCTGTATATGCCTACGGTCCCATCAAGGACCTGCGAGATTTCGCTAACAAGGCGCAGCTCGTCAACTACGACCAATACCGCGCCCTGATGGAAGGTTTCAGCGCGCATATGTGGGATTGGTATACCGGCGCTATCATCTGGAAGACACAAAACCCGTGGACGGCCATGCGCGGCCAGATGTATGACTACTATCTCGACCCCAATGCCTGTCTGTATGGTCTCCACTGTGGCAGCGAGCCGCTGCACATCATGTACGACCCCGTTAGCGGCATGACCATGATCGCCAACAACACCTTCCGTACGCAGCGCGATCTGATGATGCAGGTGATCGTCACCGATATGGCCGGCAAGACCCGCACGCTCACGCAACAATTCTATGAGGTGGGGCCTACGACCGCCAAAAATTACCTGCCCATCGGCCGGGGTATCGACCGGCTTAGCGCCAGCGAAGGCCTCTTCCTTACCTTGCGCCTGCTCAATACCGACAAGCAGATCGTCAGCGATAACCTGTATTGGCTCCCCGATTCCACCGGCAACTATTCCGGACTCCAGCATCTGGCCCCCGCGGCCCTCGAAGTCGAAGCGCACGGCGGTCCCGCCAGACCCGCCACGGGTTTCGCCACGGCACGCATCACCGTCACCTTGCGCAATCCCGCGGACGGCCCGCTTGCTTTCTTCAACCGCATCTCGCTTGTAGATCCCACCACCAAACAACGGCTGCTGCCGGTGTTCTACAGCGACAACTATGTGTCGGTCCTCCCCGGTGAAAGCAAAACGATCACCCTGGATTACACCTCCAAACCCGGCGCCGCGAAGCCCGAGGTTTCGGTAAGCGGGTGGAATGTGGCGGAGAAAGAGGTGGAGGTGAGGTAGAAAAAAAATTTTGGGCCGTTATAACAATGTTATAACTTTGTATAAAGATAATAGCATGACGGCGCGCGCAAAAAAACAAAAATCGAAGAAGGCTGCGGCTGCCCCAAAAAAAAGGCCTAAAACCACAACCTATAGGCACGAGCAGCCCGAGCCTGACAACAGCGTCAACGAACCCGTGGCCGAATACACGACCAAAATTCGCGCTATCGGCAACTCCAAAGGCGTGATCTTAAATAATCAGCTACTGGATGCCGCAGGTCTGCTTGCTGATCAGGATATTGTCGTCCAGGCTGTCAATGGCCGGATTATTATCGAGCAGGTAAAACGGCCGGTCGTCAATACGGATCTTTCGACCTGGGAAAAGCAGTTAAAAGACGCGATCAAAGCCGGAGATATACCGGAAGGAGATATGTGGGAAGGAATGGAGAATGAGTTCGACAAAACGGAATGGTAAGTATGAATCAGTTCGATGTCTATATGGTAGATCTGAACCCCGCAGTGGGCTCGGAAATGAAGAAGATCAGGCCGGCAGTGATCATTTCACCCAATGCGATGAATAATGACCTAAACACCGTCATCATTGCTCCGTTAACGCACACTATAAAAAACTATCCTTTCAGGGTTCTTAGTAATTTCGCCGGCCAATCAGGAGCGATAGCTTTGGACCAGATGAAATACGTTGATAAATCAAAGCTAAAGCAGAAACTAGGTCGGGTGGATGGCTCGACCGCTGCAAACATCAAAGCGATCCTTGCCACCATGTTCTCATAGACCTTTCAAATGCCTTTTCTTAAAGGCGCTGGGATTTTCGCCAGTCACCTGCCGGAACAGCTTATTGAAATAAGAAAGACTCCCGATCCCCACCGAGTAGCATACCTCGGACACGCTCCGGTCCTGCAACAGCAGGGTCTTAGCCTGGCCGATCCGGTATTGATTCACGAAATCCGTGAACGTCATCCTCGTCTGCCGCTTGAAATAACGGCAAAAAGCAGCAGTGCTCAGATGCACCTGTGCGGCAATCTCGTTGACATCCGGCGCCTGGTCGTAACGCCGATGGATATACTCGTATACCGAGGACATCCGGATCTTGTCATTGAGAAAGGTCTTTACGCTCGTGTCGATCTCATTCAGCCGCTCCGCCTCCGGTTCGCGCGCCAGCCGCCGGAAGATGCGCAGCAAGGCGATCAGCTGCTCGAAATGATCCAGCCCCTGCAGCGCCTTCAACTCTTCGCCCACCTCAGCCCGGCAGCGTTCGCCAAAAGCCAGCCCAAACGCCGCACGGGCAAACAGATCTTCGATCTCCCTGAACTCCGGCGTATGCCGGAAGGCATCGCCGAGAAAATCCTCCTTGAGCTGAACCACTACCTGCCGGTAGGCTGTCTGTAACCCATAGTCGAAGTTGAGATGCGGAATATTGGGCCCGATCAATACCAGGTCACTGCCCGTATAGCCGGATACATGCTGCCCCACATGCCGGATACCCGCCGTCGCCTCCACATAGACCAGCTCGTATTCCGGATGATAATGCCAGTAGAAGAAATTCTTCAGACTGGGCGAGAACAGCTTAAAGGACTGTCCCTCCCCGGGTAATACTATTTCTCTCTGTATCTTCATATATCTACCCGAATCTACGAAAAATGGTCAATACAGAGCAAAAGTTAGCCCTCTCAGCGGTTGCCCTCCCCCCCGCCGCTGCCGAACTTTGGGTTAAATATTTGTCATATGCAAGCAACCATGGCCACCACCGGCGTTCCCAACAACGAACATCTCGATATTCCCGGCAACCCCTCCACTGCCACCAGCAGCCGTTCCCGGCTGCGGACCTCGCTCGACGGCGCCCCTTTGAAAGTGCTCTCCGGGCAGGACTGGCAGTTCTGGCTTCACAACGGCTATGTCGTCATCAAAAACGCCGTCCCGAAAGAACAGGTAGCGCAAACGGCGGCGTTCCTCTGGGACTTCGAAGAAAAAGACCCTAACGACCCCGAGACCTGGTATACCCCACCCCGCGCCGAGATGCAGATGAAGGAACTCACCAATACCGGCATGGTCGAAGTCTACAATCACCAGCGCCTCTGGGATAACCGGCAGATGCCCCGCGTCCACGCCGCCTTCGCCGATATCTGGGGAACCGAAAGGCTTTGGGTCACCATCGACCGCGCCAATCTCAACTTCCCGCTCCGCCCCGGCTTCGAATACAAAGGATTTATCCATTGGGACTACGATCCCGAGACCAAACCGCAAAATGTACAGGGTGTCCTGGCCCTTGCCGACCAAACCGACGAGAACATGGGCGGGTTCCAGTGTATTCCCGAACTCTTCCGCACCTATGACACCTGGAAATTGACACAGCCGGAAGACCGCAACCATTTCAAACCCGATACCACCGGTCTCCCGCTCGTCAAGGTGCCGATGGAAGCCGGCGACCTGCTCATCTTCAACAGCTCTGAGCCGCATGGCATCCGCCCCAATCTCAGCGGCTCCAAAGTGCGCATCGCCCAATACATCTCCATGATGCCCGCCGAAGAAGACAACGAGCCGCTCCGCCAGTGGCGCATCACTTCCTGGCATGACCGCGTCGCCCCCGAAGGTTACGCCTTCCCCGGAGACCCACGTCGCTGGGAGCAGACACGCTATTCCACCGCTGAGCTGTCGCCGCTTGGCCGCAAGCTGTTGGGACTGGATCGGTGGTAAGTTCGTTGACGCTTCGAAAGAACGCCACGGGCGTTCTTTCCCAATCCGTTAACAATTACCGGGGTATCTTTGGGCACTGATGATCGTCCTTTCGGACGATCCGCCTACCGGCGGATTTATGGTAAAAAGGCCCATTATGAAGGTATCTTCGATTCTACCCATCGCCCTGGTGTTCTTCGCCGCCGGCTGCAGCTCTTCGCGCAAAAGCCAGGGGGATGAGCTCCCTACTTCTACCGCACCCCAACAACCCATCGTGATCGACGGGTCGGATAACGATTGGCCCAAGCCCTTACCGGGCTTCTCAAAAACGGAAAACTTCGGCTATGAGATCGCCAACGATGCAGACAACCTGTACGTCCTGATCTCGACGAAAGACCCGGTGGAGCAACAAAAGATGATCCAGGGCGGTATGACCGTATGGGTGAATACGAAGGCCGATAAATCGCAGAGCGGCGCCGTAGGCATCGGCTACCCGCTGGACTCGCGCAACGATCCCGACCAGAATCTCCTAAACGAGGCACAGCCGGGGCGGGCACCCAAATCCGCCACCCTTCAGGATAAACAGGCCTATGCGCTTTATGGTTTCGGTTCTTCCTCGGAGGTAGGCAACTTCGCCTATGCCGACGACAGCAACCCGCAGGGCATCCGGATGCGCATGGACTTCAACAACAGCGGTGAGCTGATCTACGAGGCGGCGATCCCGCTTACTACCCTCTATCCCGGTCATAGCTCAACGGCCTCTTATGCCGCGAAAAGCGTAGCGGTAGGCATCTTCGTCGACGGCCTGCCCCCGAATGCCCAAGTTCCCCGCGGCGCAGGCGGCGGCGGTGGTCCAGCCATCGGTGTTGACGGCGGAGTAGGCTTTGGCTCCTTTGGTAGCGGGGGCGGCCTGGGGCTGTCGATAGGCTTGCCCATTGGCGGCGGCGGTGGCGGTGGCGCCAGAAATCATGCCTTCAAAGACGCTGAAGTCTGGCAGGTAGTCGAGCTCAACAACGTGAAGAAAGGATTCTAACGCTGCCCCACACACAGGAATGGCCCGAGGATTGTAATGGAAGAGGAGGTATCTCATTCTTCATTCAATCAATCACCATGAACAGAAGCCTTCATGCATTAGCCGCCATATCGGTAATTTGCTTATTTTCAATAAGTTGTGTTCCAAAACGTAAATTACACGCCGCCCAGAACGACGCCGCGACGCTTCGTTCAGACAGTGCACAGCTCGCCGGCCAGATCGCACAGCAGCAGTCGACCATTGGGCAATTACAGCAACAAATTGCAGATCTGAACAAAAAAGTGGAAGATCTCAACAGCCAGGCCGGCCTTCTTTCCTCCGATGCGAAGAACAAACAGAACCAGCTCAACATGACCAAGGAACAGCTGGCGAAGCTGGAAGCACTCATGGAACAGCAAAGACATGCCATCCAGGAGATCCGGCAGAAGATGAGCGACGCCCTCGTGGGCTTCAATTCCAAAGACCTCACCGTCTCGATCAAGAACGGAAAGGTCTATGTGAGCCTGAGTGAAAACCTCCTGTTCCCCTCCGGCAGCGCCGTCGTCAACCCCAAGGGTAAAGAGGCCCTCGGCAAGCTCGCAACGGTGCTCAACAGCAATCCCGAGATCACGGTGGATTGCGAAGGACACACCGATTCCGTACCCATCCATGGCCGTTACCAGGACAATTGGGCGCTGAGCGTCGCCCGGTCTACCGCCATCGTCCGTGTCCTCACCACCGACTATATGGTCGACCCGACCCGGGTGATCGCCTCCGGCCACAGCTCGTATGAGCCCGTGGAGTCGAACAGCACCGCCGACGGTCGCGCTCAGAACCGCCGGACCGATATCATCCTGACGCCGAAACTGGACGAGCTCTTCAAGCTGCTCGAATCCGGCCCTGGCGGCGCGAACTCCCCCGGCTCTACCGGCACCAACTAATATCGAAGCCCTCACGCGAGTGGGGGCTTCAACTTTTTTTCACTTTTCTTGTTATTAGCTCCAAACTAACACACATGACCACCCCCGAACTCTTTGCGAAGTCAGCCCTCCTCAATTGGGAACAAGCCATTGGCCGCGCTACCGCCTTTTTCGACAAGCTTCCCGACGAAAGCCTTTTTCAAAACATCGCTCCCGGAAAGAACCGCGTCATCTATCTCCTGGGCCACCTCGCCGCCGTTCACGATCACATGCTGCCCCTGCTGAACATCGGCGACCGCCATTACCCCCATCTCGACGAACTTTTCATCAGCAATCCTGATAATCTCGACGCCACCCTGCCCGAAGGCCGCGAATTAAGAAAAGCCTGGAAGGATATCAACGAATACATCACGAATTGCTTGCGGGACTGGTCACCCGAAGAATGGCTCCAACGCCATACGGCCGTCTCTCCCGAAGACTTCGAAAAAGAACCCCACCGCAACAGGTTTACCCTCGTCCTTAGCAGGGCAAGACACGTGGACTACCATCTCGGCCAGCTCATCCTGGTAAAGAAATAGGGTCAAAAAATCCACCGTTCCATCGCGGCCGTTTCCCTATTTTTGCAGCCATAACTAATCTCATTCATGTCTTTTTTTCAGGATAAAGTGGTTGTAATTACGGGCGGCAGCGATGGCATCGGTAAAGCCTTGATCGAGGCTCTCATCCCTCAGGGCGCCAGGATCGCTACCTGCGGTCGCAGTCATGACAAGCTGTACAAGCTCCAAATGGAATATTCCCATGTCATGCTGCATACCATGGCCTGCGATGTCAGCAACGAAGAAGAATGCCGCCGTTTTATCGAGTCGACCATCGAGACCTTTGGCCGCATCGATATCCTGGTCAACAATGCCGGTATCTCCATGCGCGCCCTCTTCGCCGATTGCGACACCAAAGTCACCCGAAAAGTGATGGAGATCAATTTTCTCGGCGCCGTCTACTGCACCAAATACGCGCTACCCTCTATCCTCGAACACAAAGGGACCATCGTAGGCGTCTCTTCCACGGCCGGCTACCGCGGTCTGCCCGGCCGCACCGCCTATTCCGCCTCGAAATTCGCCCTCCAGGGATGGCTGGAATCCCTCCGCACCGAGCTCCTTCATAGCGGTGTCAACGTCATGTGGGTCTGCCCCGGCTTCACCGCCTCGAATATCCGTCTTGCGGCACTCGATTCCCATGGAGATGCCCGCGGCGAAACCGTCCTCAACGAAAGCGCCCTGATGACAGCTGAGACATGCGCCGGCCATATTCTCAGAGCCATAGAACGCCGTAAACGCGCCATCATTCTCACCCTCCTCGGCAAGGTCACCGTTCTCATTAACAAAGTGGCGCCCCGCCTGGCCGACCGGCTTACCTATAATCATTATTATAACAAAAAGGGGGAGTTCGTTAAATAACCGGCATGGCCCTCATCACCCTAACATCCGATATTGGTCAAAAGGACTATTTAGTGGGGGCTGTCAAAGGCCAGTTAGCACAGATCGATCCGTCCTTCAACATCATGGATATCTCCCATGAGCTGTCCCCGTTCAACTACCCCCAGGCCGCCTACGTCTGCCGGAACGCCATCCGGAATTTTCCGCCGCAGACCTTCCATATCATCCTTGTCAATCTCTTCGAGAAAAAACCTGAACAACTGCTATTAGCCTTTCATAATGAGCAATATCTGCTTTGCGCCGACAACGGTTTGCTCAATATGATCCTTGAATCCCGCCCTGAAATGGTCATCGGCCTGCCGCTGGAACGCAGCGCGATCAAGAATACGCTGTACTGCATCCGCGTCATGGGACAGGCCATTCAAAAGATCCTCAGCGGCGCCGGTCTTCTCACCATCGGCGTCCCTGATGTCCCCTTCGTGGAAAAGAACCACCTTCGCCCGGTCTTCAGCGACCAGTGGATCGAGGGACAGATCATCTTCATCGACCATTTCGAGAACGTCATCGTCAACATCACCCGCGAAGAGTTCGAGGAACGCCGCAAAGGCCGAAGCTTCCGCATCGTCTTCAAACGCGACGAGACCATTGACAAGATCAGCGAGACCTATGCGGACGTCGCCGAAGGGGAGAAATTAGCCCTTTTCAACGCCGCTGGTTATCTCGAGATCGCGATCCAAAAAGGCAATGCCGCCGGTCTCTTCGGTCTCCAGGACTTCACCGAGCAGTCGCAGAACACTTATCTCCAAAGCCGCCTCTTTTATCAAACGGTGCGGGTGTACTTCGAGTAGCGCCGCGGCAAGCCACCCGGGTGGCTCGAGCAGCTCCAACGGCCCCAGCGGCTGAATAACAGTATTTTAGCAAAATTTCCGCCGCTATTTCATGAAATTTCCCTTATTTGGCCTTAATTCGTGCCCAAAATCGAACAATTCCCCCCATGCGTTTCACCAAAGTCAACAACATCGTCGGCTGGATCATCGGATTAATCGCCACAACAGTTTATGTAATGACCATGGAGGCCACCGGCAGCTTCTGGGACTGCGGTGAGTTCATCTCCAGTTGCTACAAGCTGGAAGTCCCCCATCCCCCGGGCGCACCGTTATTCGCTCTTATGGGCCGCTTCTTCATCATTCTTTTTGGTGACAACCCGCATACCGCAGCGCATGGCGTCAACTTCCTCAGCGCACTCGCCAGCGGCATCTCGATCCTTTTCCTGTTCTGGATCACCACCCACTTCGCCCGTAAGCTTGTGATGCGTGACAAGCCTCAGACCGGCGGTGCTGCCGGCCCAAATCATGGGATGGCGGAGCCGGATAAGCTTCAAACATTTTTGATCATGACCGCCGGCGTCGTCGGCGCCATGGCCGGTGCCTTTTGCGATTCTTATTGGTATAGCGCCGTAGAGGGTGAGGTCTATGCCTCCTCCGCCTTCTTCACCGCCCTCGTATTCTGGGCCATCCTCAAATGGGAAGACAATGCCGATAAACCCCATGCCGACCGCTGGATCATCTTTATCTTTTATATGATGGGCTTGTCCATCGGCGTCCACCTCCTCAACCTGCTGACCATCCCCACCGTCGTGATGGTCTACTATTTTAAACGGTATAAACCGACACTCTGGGGCGCCGTCATCGCCTTCGTCATCGGCTGTGCCATCACCGGATTCGTGCAGAAATTCGTGATCCAGTACACCATCAAAGGCGCCGCCGATTTCGACATCTTCTTCGTCAACAAGCTCAGCATGCCCTTCTTCTCGGGCTTCATCTTCTTCTTCCTCGCGTTGGCGGCCGCCTTCGTGTTCGGCATCCGCTGGGCCGTCCGGAAGAACAAGTTCTATTTGAAGATCGGTCTCTGGAGCCTCGCCTTTATGCTCCTCGGCTACTCTACCTATTTCACCACGATGATCCGGTCCAATGCCGACGTCCCCGTGGACATGTATAATGTAGACAACCCCGTCAACCTCGTAGGCTACCTCAGCCGTGACCAGTACGGCGACTGGCCCATCCTCTATGGCCCCGATTTCCAGGACCAGGCGCCCACCGTCCCGGATGGCGACCTCATGGTCAAAGGGCCACATAACTACGAAGTAGCCGGCGTCAAATATGCCACCGACTGGGGCAATACGCCTTCGGCCCACTTCTTCCCGCGCATGTGGAGCCCCACCAACGACCGCGGCGAGATCGACGTCTACCGCCGTTTCTCCGGTCTGCAGGAAGGGGATAATCCCACCATGGCCGACAACATCAAATATTTCTTCCATTACCAAACGGGTTGGATGTTCCTCCGCTACTTCCTATGGAACTTCTCCGGCAAACAGAACGACCTCGAAGGCTTCGGCAACCCGCGCGACGGCAACGCTATCACCGGCATCCCCTTTATCGACAACCTCTTCCTCGGCGACCAAAGTAAACTACCGGACACCATCCATACGCTCAACAAATCGTATAACCGCATGTACATGCTGCCGCTGATCCTGGGCATCGTGGGTCTCATATTCCAGTACATGCGTCATCGGAAGGACTGGATCATCACCGGCCTGCTCTTCTTCTTCACCGGCTGGGCCATCGTGATCTACCTCAACCAGGCAGGCGAACAGCCCCGCGAACGTGACTACGCCTTCGCCGGCAGCTTCTGGGTCTATTCCATCTGGATAGGGCTCAGCGTCCTGGCGATCTATGAGCTCTTCCGGAAATATGCCGCGAATGTCAAACCCGCTACCGCGGCTTATGTAACGGCCGGCATCACCCTCTTCGCCGCTCCGGTCCTCATGGGCAGCCAGGAATGGAATGATCACGACCGGCACCAAAAGACGCTGCCCCGCGATCTCGCCAAAGACTACCTGGAATCCTGTCCGCCCAACGCGATGCTGTTCTCGTTCGGCGATAACGATACCTATCCGCTTTGGTACGCGCAGGAGGTGGAAGGCATCCGCCCCGATGTCCGGGTGATCGTCAATACCCTGCTCGGAACGGACTGGTACATGAACGAGCTGCGCTACAAGGTCAACCAAAACGATCCCTTCGACGTGATCTTCACGCCCGAACAGATCATGGGCGACCGCCGCAATGTCGCCTATTTCACGGACAAGATCCCCGGCTACGATCAAAGCAAATATTATGACCTCTATTCGGTCCTCAAAGACGTCGTAGCGAGCGACGACCCACGGTATGTGCAAACGGCCGACAATGGCCAGCCGATCAATATGGTCCCGACGCACAAGTTCAGCCTGCCCGTCGACAGCGCCGCGGCCGCGATGACCCTGGCCATCCACCCCGGCGACAGCATATTGAAAACGATGACGCTCGATATCCCCGAGAGCAAACACTATCTGCTGAAGAACGACCTGGCCATGCTGGCCGTGATCGCCGGCAGCCATTGGAAACGGCCCATTTGCTTCACGTCGCCGCAGGATCTGGCAAGTCTCGGGCTTGACAAATACGTACGGATGAGAGGCATGATCTATCAGCTGACCCCGGCCGCCAACGCCGGCGGTGCGGACAACGACGCGTCGTATAAGATCATTATGAATGACTTCGCTTATGGCGGGGCTAACAAAGAAGGCGTCTACTACGACGAAGAGAACCGTCGCCATCTCAACAGCATCAAGTTCACCCATGCCCAGGTAGCCATGAGCCTCGCCGCCGCGGGCAAAAAAGATTCCGCCCGGAAGGTCCTGGAACACTATGATCAAAACGTGCTCCAGTCCAATATGCCCTATGGCATGACCTCGAACCGTGGTAACCTGCACGACTATTTCTCGTTCGACTTCCTGCAGGCATGTTATATGTCGGGTGACTCCGCGCTGGCGAAAAAGGTATCCGCCTCGCTGAAAAAGGATCTGCAGCAACAGATGCGATATTATAAGTCGCAGGGCGATCCCGCGATGACGGACGAACAGCTGGCCATCAACGCCAACATGGTCCTCCAGAACAAAGGGGGTAACCTCTCCGACGTGCAGGCCAAATATTTCGCGCAGGATATCTTGTCGACCTACCGGATGCTGATGCAGCTCTCCGCCTGGGAAAAACCAAATGGCACCCAGGGGCTGATGCCGAACCAGTAACCCAAGTGCAAGTCCAAACCCTTATCCAAGATTAATCCAAGCTCTTTATTACCCGTAAAATTTTAAACCACAATGCGTTTTAACAAGGTAAACAACATCGTCGGCTGGATCGTGGGTCTGGTGGCCTGTACGGTCTTTGTGATGACCATGGAGCCCACCGGCAGTTTTTGGGATTGCGGCGAATTCGTCTCCAGCTGCTACAAACTGCAGATCCCCCATCCGCCCGGCGCACCGTTGTTCGTCCTCATGGGTCGCTTCTTCATTATCCTGTTCGGTGATAATCCACATACGGCAGCCAGAGGCGTGAACTTTATGAGCGCTATCGGCAGCGGTCTCTCGATCCTCTTTCTGTTCTGGTCGATCACCCATTTCGCGCGGAAACTCGTGATGGGCGGCTCTTTGACCAATGAACCCGACCGTCGCCAGACCTTTATCATCATGGCCACCGGCGTGGTGGGCGGCCTGGCGTATACCTTCTGCGACTCCTTTTGGTATAGCGCGGTAGAAGGTGAGGTATACGCTACCTCCGCCTTTTTCACCGCCCTCGTCTTCTGGTCGATCCTCAAATGGGAACAGAATGCCGACAAGCCCCATGCCGACCGCTGGCTGATCTTCATCTTCTATATGATGGGCCTCTCCATCGGGGTCCACTTGCTGAACCTGCTGACGATCCCCGCCGTCGCGATGGTCTATTATTTCAAACGCTATAAACCCACGACCTGGGGCACCATTTTCGCCTTCACCATCGGCTGCGCGATCACCGGCGTCGTCCAGAAGTTCGTGATCCAGGATACCATCAAAGCCGCAGGCTGGTTCGATATCAAATTCGTAAACGATTTCAATCTGCCCTTTTTCAGCGGCTTCGGCTTCTTCTTCGTGTTGCTGGCCGTCGTGATCATCATCGGCATCCGCTGGGCCGTCAAAAAAGACTATTACTTCCTGAAGATGGGCCTGTGGAGCGTCGCCTTTATGCTCCTCGGTTATTCCACCTACTTCACCACCATGATCCGCAGCAATGCCGATCCCGGCGTGGACATGTACAACGTGGACAACCCCGTAAGCCTCGAGGGCTATCTTAGCCGGGATCAGTACGGCGACTGGCCCATCGTATACGGCCCCGATTTCCAGGACCGCGCTCCCCGCGTTCCGAGCGGTACGCTCTATGTAAAAGGTAAAGACAAATACGACGACGCCGGCAAGACCTATGCAGAAGACTGGGGCAATACCCCCTCTGCTCATCTTTTTCCGCGTATGTGGGACGGCAGCAACGACCGTGGTCAGATCGATTGCTATAAATCCTATGGGGGTCTTGGCGATGGCGACATCCCCACCATGGCCAGCAACATCAAATACTTCATCAGCTACCAGAACTGGGAGATGTTCGGCCGCTACTTCATGTGGAACTTCTCGGGTAAACAAAACGACCTCCAGGGTTTTGGCAATTCCCGCGACGGTAACGCCATCACCGGCATTCCCTTTATCGACAATTTCTTCCTCGGCGACCAAAGTACCATGCCGGACACCGCGCATAAGAACAACAAGTCCTATAACCGCATGTACCTGCTGCCCGTGATCCTGGGTCTGCTGGGTTTCTTCCTCCAGGCGGGCCGCAACAAACGCGATTTCCTGGTCACCTTCCTGCTATTCTTCTTCACCGGTTTCGCCATTGTGATCTATCTCAACCAGGCCGGCTATCAGCCCCGTGAACGTGACTACGCCTTCGCCGGCGCGTGTTATGCCTTCGCTATCTGGATCGGTCTGGGCGTGATCTCTGTCGCGGAGATGATGGAAAGATATGCACTCAAGGGTAAAGCGGACACGGCTAACTGGGCCGCCGCCGGGCTTTGCTTCCTCGCCGTCCCCGTCCTCATGGGCAGCCAGGAATGGGATGATCACGACCGGTCCAAAAAGACCCTCGCGCGTGACATCGGCAAAGACTATCTCGAATCCTGTCCGCCCAACGCGATCCTTTTCTCGTTCGGCGACAATGACACCTATCCCCTTTGGTATGCACAGGAGGTGGAAGGCATCCGCCCCGACGTCCGGGTGATGAACTATAGTCTGCTGGGTACCGACTGGTACGTCAACCAGCTTCGCTACAAGGTCAACGAGAGCGGCCCCACCGACGTCATCTTCACCCCCGAGCAGATCGAGGGCAGCAACCGCGATGCCGTCGTGCTCGGCCCCGTCCCCGGTTTCGATCAAAACAAATACTACGACGCCTACACCCTCTTCAAAGACGTCGTGGCAAGCTCCGATCCGCGGTATCAGACGCCGGCCCAGGGTGATGAAGGCGACACGTACCAGTTGCTGCCGACACACCATCTTTTGGTGCCGGTAGACTCCGCTCTTGTTCGCGAGAAAGGTCTCGTACATCCCGGCGACAGTGTGGTGAACGAATTGCATATCGACATCAGCAAGAACAAGAACTATATCTTCAAGAACGAGCTGGCCGTTCTCGCCATCATCGCCGCCAACAAATGGCAACGGCCCATTTGCTTCAACTCCACCTATGAGGTCGAAGATCTGGGGCTCGCCAAATATATCCGGCAAACCGGTCTCGCAGGGGTTCTGGTACCCGTCGAATCGAAGAATGCCAACTTTGGGTTCTACGATAACGACGTGGCCTATAAGAACATGATGACGAAATTCGCCTATGGCAACGCCATCACCCCCGGCGTTTACTACGACGAAGAGAACCGCCGCCATCTCAACACCCTCCGTGCAGCGCATGCACAGTTGGCGCTGTCGCTCATCGACGCCGGCAAAAAGGATTCGGCCCGTAACATCCTCGAACACTTCGATCAGAATGTCTATGAGCCCAATTTCCCCTATGGCATGACGTCCAACCGCGGCAACCAGCAAAACCGCATCTCCATGAGCTTTCTGCTGGCCTGCTACGAATCGGGCGATCTCACGCTGGCGAAAAAAGTAGCCGCTTCGGTCAAAAAAGACCTCAACCAGCAAATGCGCTACTATGCGTCGCTGGGTGACAATCCCAATAACGAGCAGCTGGCCATCAATGCCCAGATGGTAGTGCAGAATAAAGGCGGTAACCTTTCCGATAGGCAGGTGGGTTACGCCCAGGATATCCTCAGCAGCTATCAGCTCCTGCTGGAGTTGGATGACTGGGACAAGCAATTCGGCAGCGGCGCGAAACCCCCAGCGGTTCAGCAACCAGCGAGATAAGACATTGGATTCCCACCAAAAGACATTAGCCGGAAAAAGCCCCCCACATTTTGCCATCGGGGGCTTTTTCATGCGTGAACCAAAACGTTGAATAAGTTGTTTTTAATCTGTAAATTGTAAACATGATAGGTTTTCATTTCAAACGTTATGATCCCAATGAAACCGGCAAATCCAGGTTCGAGCAATTGCTGGACATCTTCATGCAATTGCTGAGCTATACGAACGGTGACGTGGGCGAGGCGCTCCAGTGGATGAATCAGCTGGATAAGGAATACCAGCTCACGGATGACGAGTATGGCATAGGGGATTTTATCGAAGACCTCAAGGACAAAGGCTATATCGACGAGAATAAGCAGACCGGCGAGATCGCCATCACTCCCAAGACCGAACAGGGTATCCGCCGTCGTTCGCTCGAGGAGATCTTTGGCAAATTGAAAAAGACCCGCCAGGGGAATCACAATACCTTCAAACCGGGCAGCGGTGACGAGGCAAACCCGGAGACCCGGCCCTTCCGGTTCGGCGACCAGCTGGAACAGATCGATTTCACGGAGTCGATCCGCAATGCGCAGATCAATCATGGCATCGACCGCTTTAACATGCAGGAAGACGACCTCAAGATCCGCGAGACGGATTTCAAGGCGCAGACCTCCACGGTGCTCATGATCGATATCTCGCACTCGATGATCCTTTATGGCGAGGACCGGATCACGCCGGCAAAAAAAGTGGCGATGGCGCTCAGCGAGCTCATCACCACCAAGTATCCCAAAGATACCCTCGACATCGTCGTCTTTGGCAACGACGCCTGGCCGGTGGAGATAAAAGACCTTCCCTATTTGCAGGTGGGGCCGTATCATACCAATACGGTGGCAGGGCTGGAGCTGGCGATGGATATCCTCAGGCGTCGCCGCAATGCGAACAAACAGATCTTTATGATCACGGACGGGAAACCTACCTGCCTGAAGGTGGGAAAACGGTATTACAAGAACAGCTTCGGGCTCGACCGAAAGATCACTTCCCGTTGTCTTAATCTGGCTGCTCAATGTAAAAAGCTCAAGATACCTATCACCACGTTTATGATCGCAAGCGATCCGTATCTGCAGCGGTTCGTCAATGAATTCACGGAAACGAATAATGGAAAAGCCTTCTTCGCCTCCCTCGACCGTCTCGGAAGCTTTATCTTCCGCGATTTTGAAAGCGGGAAACGAAAAACGGTTTACTAAAGAAAGCATTAAGACTACTAATAGACTTACTAAAACAACTAAATGGACATTTCTAAGATCACTACACTTGGGCAACTGAAAAAAGCAGGTTACCGTAACAGATCCGTAAAAGAAGAGATCAGGGAGAATCTTATCCGCAAACTCAAGAACAAAGAAAATACCTTCCCCGGCATCCTGGGTTATGAGGATTCGGTGATACCCGATACCGAACGCGCCCTTCTATCCCGGCATAATATCCTGTTCCTCGGTCTCCGCGGACAGGCAAAGACCCGTATGGCCCGGCAGATGATGGAATTGTTAGACGAATACGTTCCTTTTGTTACCGGAAGTGAAATCAACGATGACCCCTTCCGACCCATCTCGAAATTCGCCCGGACGCGAATCTCACAAATGCTGGATGACACGCCCATCAGCTGGCTGCATCGCAGCGAACGTTATGGTGAAAAGCTCGCCACACCCGATGTCAGCGTGGCCGATCTCATCGGGGATATCGACCCCATCAAGGCCGCCAACCTGCGGCTCAACTTCGCCGACGAGGAGGTGATCCACTTCGGTATCATCCCCAAAAGCAACCGCGGCATCTTCGTCATCAACGAGATCCCCGATCTCCAGGCGCGGATACAGGTGTCGTTGTTCAACATCCTCGAGGAAGGCGATATTCAGATCCGTGGGTTCAAATTGCGCATGCCCCTCGACATGCTGTTCGTCTTTACGGCTAACCCCGAGGATTACACGAATCGCGGCTCGATCGTCACCCCGCTTAAAGATCGTATCGAAAGCCAGATCCTGACGCATTATCCCAAGAATATCGATACCGCGCTTGCGATTACCGAACAGGAAGCGGATATCCACGAAGAACAAAAAGGCCGTGTCGTCATCAGCGATCTTGTCAAACGGCTGATCGAGCAGGTGTCGTTCGAGGCCCGCAGCAGCGAATACGTCGACAAGAAAAGCGGCGTATCGGCCCGGTTGACCATCGCCGCCTTCGAGAACGCGGTGAGCGCCGCTGAACGCCGCGCCATCCTCAACAACGAAAAGGAGACGCCGGTATGGATGAGCGATCTCGTGGGCATCATCCCCTCCATCACCGGGAAGATCGAGCTGGTCTACGAAGGGGAACAGGAAGGGCCTTACCAGGTTGCTTTTAATTTGTTGGAGAAAGCCTTCCGCTCGCAGTTCATCAACTATTTCCCCAACCCGGATCAGCTGAAGAAACGCAAGGCGGAAAACCGCGACGATAATCCGTTCCGTCCCATCACGCATTGGTTCGACAAAGGCAATCATCTGAATCTTTTCTTCAATACCCCGGATGCCGAAAAGATACAGCAGTTGTACAAGGTGGATGGGCTGCATGCGCTGGTAAAGAAATATTTCAAACACACCAACGAACGCGAAGCCGCCCTGCTGATGGAATTCGTCCTGCACGGGCTCGCCGCCTACTCGCTGATCAGTAAAAAAGTGGTGGAAGGGAAGATCGAGTTCAAAGACCTCATCGGCTCGATGGTCAACCTCGGCTCCTCGGGGAGCAATTTCGGGAATGAAGACGAGGACATCGACAGCGATGATTTTAATTGATCGACGCCGGAGACTTCAACTAGTATAAAGGCCCCGCTTCAAATGTGGGGCCTTCTCTTTTAGATAATATTCACCTCGCGTTCCAGCTCTACGCCGAACTTCTCGTGCACGCTACCCTGGATCTCCTGGCTCAGGTCGTAGATCTCCTGCCCGGTGGCGCCGCCATAGTTCACCAGCACCAGTGCCTGCCGCGCATGCACCCCCGCGTCGCCGCGGCGGAAACCCTTCCAGCCGCATT
>Ga0134128_10002409_pt1 | contig 23264 bp, 22 predicted proteins | sample KB31754_FD_96462 | JGI IMG/M metagenome (GOLD analysis project Ga0134128, IMG submission 96462) | Terrestrial soil microbial communities with excess Nitrogen fertilizer from Kellogg Biological Station, Michigan, USA - KB3-175-4 | ecosystem: Environmental > Terrestrial > Soil > Unclassified ... | reverse complement strand
GTTTGCCGCCAGCGATGTCGCTGCCGCGGTGCGCGCGATCCAGCAGCAGAAAATCCAATACCGCGAGTTCTGCGAACGCATCGTGCGGGCTGGCTGCGTCGGCTACATGGTCTCGCTCGCCGGTCGCCGCGCGGTCTATTACGGCCGCACCGGCGATTCCTATGTCGAGCCATTCCCGAACGCCGCTTGAACCGCTACGGGATGACGGCGGTGAGATCGAGCCCTTGCATCAGCGCGGCGGCCTCGACCGCGCGCCTGAAGTCGGCAAGCGGGAAGGTCGTCACCTCGATCTTGTTCAGATCCAGCAGGCCTTCGGATGCAAGCTGCGCCAACTGCCCCGGCGCCTGCCGCGTATACATGAACTGGCCGACGACCTCCCAATCGTTGGCCAGCATTTCGCGGAACGACAATTCGAGCGGCACGTCGGCGCTGCCCATCAGCACCAGGCGCCCGCCGCGCTTGAGCGCACGCAGGCAGGACAGCGTGGTCGAGGTGCTCTTGGCCGTACCGAGCAGGTCGAGCGCGACGTCGGCGCGCCCGCCCGCGGCCTTGCGGATGATGTCGAGGTCCTTTTCGGCTTCGCCAGTGATGACAGCGGGAATGACCCGCGAACCGAAGACGTCGCGCAGATTGTCCAGCGCCTCGCGCTTGCGCCCGACCGCGACCACGCGGCCAGCGCCCATGCTGGCCGCCAGCATCACCGCGCCCGATCCGAAATAGCCGGTCGCGCCGTTGATCAGGATGGTTTCGCCGCCGGTGAGCCCTGTGCGCTGCAGGCCGCCGAACGGCACGATCAGCTTGGCAAGGCCAATCAGCTCAGCCGCTGCCCTGTCGTCCATGTTGAACAGCGGCGTCACGCAGGCTGCGGGCCAATGCGCGATCTCGGCGAACACGCCGTCGCGCCACCGCGCCTGCATCGCAAGTGCCGCCGGCGTGGTGATGGTCGCGGTCAAGCCGATCAGGATTTGCGGCGGGTCGGACTCCGGCACGTCGCCGCGCAAATGCGGGCTCAGGAAGACGCGATCGCCCAAACGCACATGGCTGACGTTGTCGCCTGCCGCGATCACCCGGCCGATCGCATTGGTGCCGGGCACGAACGGCATCGGCGGCAGGCTATAGGGCACCTGGCCCGACAGCACGCGTCCCATGTAGGACAGCACCATGCCCGCATCGATACGCACCAGCACGCCATCGGGCGCGGGCGTCGGCGTCGCGACATCATCGAAGCGCAAATCGTTGTGAGCATGCAGCCGCCAGGCTTTGTGGGTTGTTGTCATCAACGTCTCCGTCGTCCCGGACAAGCGCTTGTCTGCCATAGCTCGAAGAGCGAAGGCGGAAGCGAGCGCGATCCGGGACTCATAACCACCGCCGCTAGGGATATTCCGCGTCGCCATCGGGATCGTCGCCCTCGATCTCGCCAGGCAATTCGATCAGCACACGCCCGCCGGCGAGATCGACTGTCGGCACCACGGCGCTGGAAAACGGCAGTAACATGGTCGCGCCGTTTGCAGGCGCGACCTCGATGAGGTCGCCGGCGCCGAAATTGTGGACGGCGATCACGCGCCCGAGCGGCTCGCCGCCGGTGCTGAGCGCGGCAAGACCGATCAGGTCGGCATGGTAGTATTCGCCGTCGTCGGTCGCGGGCAGCCTCTCGCGCGGGACATAGAGCTCGAAGCCGTTGAGGCGCTCGGCTTCGTTGCGGCTCGCGACGCCTTTGAAGGTTGCGACCACATGGCCCTTGCCTTCGCGGGCATGCGCCACTTCAAAGCTGCGCGCCCCGTCCTTGGTCGACAGCGGTCCGTAGCGCGTCACCGCAAGGGGATCTTCGGTGAAGGTCCAGAGCTTGACGGCCCCGCGCACGCCATGCGCGGCGCCGATCCGAGCGACGCAGACCCGCGCGGGCATCAGCAGCGCTCATGCCGAGGAGCACGGGAAAAGCCGCGCGTCTCGAAGCACGAGGCCCCGATCATCGTAAGGCGCCTAAGCCGATTTCGCGGCGGCTTCGGCCTGCGCCTTGCGCTCCTTGCGCGGCACGGCCTTTTCGGGGTTGTTGCGCTTCTCGCGCTTCTTGACGCCGGCATCGTCGAGGAAACGCATCACGCGATCGGACGGCTGCGCACCCTTGGCGAGCCAGGCCTTGACCTTGTCCATGTCGAGCTTCAGCCGCGCCTCGTTGTCCTTCGGCAGCAGCGGGTTGAAGTGGCCGAGACGCTCGATGAAGCGGCCGTCGCGCGGAAAGCGCGAGTCAGCGGCGACAACGTGATAGACCGGACGCTTCTTGGTGCCCGCGCGAGCGAGGCGGATGACGACTGGCATTGAGTTCTCCTGAGTGTAATTAAAATGAATCGGGTCATTCCGGGGCGCGCGAAGCGCGAACCCGGAATCTCGAGATTCCGGGTCCAGTCCTGCGGACTGTCCCGGAATGACGAATGGCGAGGGGAGCGCGCTTCATCATTTCTTCTTCCCGGGGAAGCCGAGGCCCGGAAGCGTCGGCTTGCCCAAAAGCCCGGTGAGACCCGGCAGGTTGGGCAGGCCCTGGCGGAGCGCGGGCGGAAGATCTTTCGGTAGATTCGGCATTCCGCCGCCGCCGCTCTGCAATTTTTCCTGCATCGCCTTGAGCTGTTCGGGCGAGGGCGCCGGCATTCCGCCGCCAAAGCCCATCGCCTGCGCGATGCCGGCGAGCGGGCCGCGCTTACCCGAGCCCATGGCCTTCATCAAGTCGGCCATGTTCCGGTGCATCTTGAGCAGCTTGTTGACCTGCTCGACGTTTTGCCCGGCGCCGGCGGCGATGCGCTTCTTGCGGCTGGCCTTCAGGACCTCGGGATGCTTGCGCTCCTGCCGCGTCATCGAATCGATGATCGCGACCTGGCGCTTGATGATCTTGTCGTCGATTCCGGCGGCCGCGATCTGGTTCTTCATCTTGGCGACGCCGGGCATCATGCCCATCAGGGAGCTGATGCCGCCCATGTTTGCCATCTGCAGAAGCTGCTCGCGCATGTCGGCCAGGTCGAACTGGCCCTTGCGCATCTTCTCGGCGGCGCGCGCGGCCTTCTCCGCATCGATATTGGCGGCGGCCTTCTCCACCAGCGAAACAATGTCGCCCATGCCGAGGATGCGGCCGGCGATACGGTTCGGGTAGAAATCCTCCAGCGCGTCGGTCTTTTCGCCGGTGCCGATCAGCTTGATCGGCTTGCCGGTGACCGCGCGCATCGAGAGCGCGGCGCCGCCGCGGCCGTCGCCGTCGACGCGCGTCAGCACGATGCCGGTGAGGCCTACACGCTGATCGAAAGAGCGCGCGAGGTTGACGGCGTCCTGGCCGGTCAGCGCGTCGGCAACCAGCAGCACCTCGTGCGGATTGGCGGTCATTTTGATCGCGGCCGCTTCCGCCATCATCTCTTCGTCGAGTGTGGTGCGGCCGGCGGTATCGAGCAGCACGACGTCGTAGCCGCCAAGCCGGCCCGCTTCCAGCGCGCGACGCGCGATCTGCGGTGGCTGTTGGCCGGCCACGATCGGCAGCGTCGGGATGTCGAGGTCGCGCCCGAGCACGGCGAGCTGCTCCATCGCCGCGGGACGATAGACGTCGAGCGAGGCCATCAGCACCTTACGCTTGTCGCGCTCTCTCAGGCGGCGCGCGAGTTTTGCGGTGGTCGTGGTTTTGCCGGAGCCCTGCAGGCCGACCATCATGATCGCAACCGGCGGCACGGCATTGAGATCAATGGTCTGACCGTCGGAGCCGAGCGTCGCGACCAGTTCGTCATGGACGATCTTGACCACCATCTGGCCGGGCTTCACCGACTTGACGACGGTGGCCCCGACCGCCTGCTCGCGCACACGCTCGGTGAAGCTTCTGACGACGTCAAGCGAGACGTCGGCCTCCAGCAGCGCGCGGCGCACCTCGCGCATCGCGGCATCGACGTCGGTCTCGGAGAGCGAGCCGCGGCCCGTCAGCCGATCGAGGATGCCACCAAGCCTTTCCGACAGGTTGTCGAACAATGCCGTTGTCCGTTCCATTGTAGGGTGGGCCAAGCGAAGCGAGCCCACCGCTCGAATTCCGATCTCCGGTGGGCATGCCGCCTGCGCGCCTTTGCCCACCCTACGTTTGCTCGATTTGTCCCTTCTGCAGCAGATAGTGCTGACAAGGGGCATTCCAAACACGTTCGCGCCCGAGGGCGCATCGCGCTGTCGGGCGTTGACCTCCGGCCTCCGGACCGGTCGGCGGGTCGAAAAGAAACTCTTTCCGATGAACGGGCTGCCTTAAATACCCCGGAGGCCTCAAAGTCAAGGAAACTTGCTGAAAAGAGCGGTCTTTCAGGCGTTGGAGTGCAACCCCATTTTACCGGAACCGCCCTGTTGTGAACCAATCCGCCATGAAGTTCAGCCGCCGTCGCGTTCTTGGGGTGCTCGCCGGGGCTGCTGCCGCGATCGGCGTGCCGCCCGTCTGGTTGTCTCACATGAAAACCTATTCCGGCCCCGTCTCCGATCATTTCGACGGACTGCATTTCTTCGATCCCGACGGTGCGCGGCCACGGACATTAGGCGAGGTCCTGCGCTGGCAATTCGGCGGCAAGCGCAACCGCGCCCAATGGCCGGATTGGTCGCCGAGCCCTTTTTCAGACACGCCGCCCGCGCGCGTCGGTGGCAGCCAGGTGCGGCTCTCGTTCGTCGGGCACGCGAGCTGGCTGATCCAGACCGCGGGGGTGAACATCCTGGTCGACCCGGTCTGGTCGGAGCGGGTGTCGCCGCTCTCCTTCGCTGGTCCCAGGCGGCACAACGATCCGGGCATCGCGTTCGACGCCCTGCCTGACATCGACGTCGTGCTGGTGTCGCACGGCCATTACGATCATCTCGACGTCGCGACGCTGTCAAAACTTACCGCGAAATTTTCGCCACGGGTGATCACGCCGCTCGGCAATGACGTGACAATGCTGGAGGCGGATGGCGCGATCAAGGCCGAGGCCCATGACTGGCAGGACCGCGTCGAGCTCGGCAATGCTCTCGCGGTGACGCTGGTGCCGACGCGGCACTGGTCGGCGCGTGGCCTGTTCGATCGCAACAAGGCATTATGGGCGAGCTTCGTGCTGGAGACCCCGGCCGGCAAGCTCTACATCGTGTGCGATTCCGGCTACGGCGACGGCAAGCATTTCCGCCGCGTCGCGGAGGCGCATCGCCCCTTGAGACTGGCGATCCTGCCGATCGGCGCCTACGAGCCACGATGGTTCATGCGGGACCAGCATATGAATCCAGAGGATGCCGTGATGGCGCTGGCCGATTGCGGCGCCGAGCAGGCGCTGGCGCATCATCACGGCACATTCCAGTTAACGGACGAAGCGATCGACGCGCCCGCGATCGCGCTCGCCGCGGCGCTCGATGCCGCGAAGGTGCCGCGGGAGAAATTTGCGGTGCTGAAGCCGGGCCAGGTGTTTGAAATATAGCTCGTCATTGCGAGGAGCGTAAGCGACGAAGCAATCCATAATACCGCAAGCGGTGACATGGATTGCTTCGCTTCGCTCGCAATGACGAGCTGCTACTGCCCCTGCTTGATCGCCCAGGTCACGGCGACCGACACCGAGAGCGTCTCTTCGCCCTGCGCGATCGGTGTTGGCGCGACGACCCCCATAGGGGCGCCGCGCATCATCTTGGCCTGAAATACCGGCTGCGGCGCACCTTCCTCGGAAATGCTCAAGGGCGCGCCGAGGGTGACGCCAGCGGCCTTGGCATAGATCTCGGCCTTGCGACGCGCATCGGCGACTGCTTTCTCGCGCGCATCGTCCAGCAGCTTTGAAGCCTGCGACACCCCAAAAGAAACATTGCCGATGTCGTTGGTGCCGGCGCCGACCAGCGTGTCGATGATGTCGGCGACCTTGCTCACGTCGTGAATGCGCACCGTGACGCGGTTGGAGGCGCGATAGCCGACGATGGTGGACGGTCCTGGCAGCCTCGACGCGGACGATGAGGCATATTGCGGCTGCAGCGACAGCCTCGAGGTCTGGATGTCCTTGGCGTCGACATTCGCGGCTTTCAGCGCTGCGAGCACCTTGGCCATCGCGGTGTTGTTGGTCTGAGAAGCCTCGCGCGCGGTCTTGGCGTCGGTGGCGACGCCGGCATCGACGGACGCGAGATCGGGTGGCACCGAGATGTGGGCTTCGCCGGTGATCGAGATCGCCGGCGGAAAACCGGACGAGGTCTGTGCGATCGCGGGCGCGCTCAGGAGCGTGAAAGCGACGATAAACGGCGCAAGTTTCATTTCAGCGGCACATATACGTTGATGATGAGCTTGTCTTCGGCGGTCTTCACCGGATCGGTGATGTATTCTTCGATGAACGTGTCTTTCGCCTCCAGCTTCTTGTCGTCGAGATGATTGGTGATCGCCTCATAAGTGTTGTCCATGTTGTCGTATGAGCCGCGGTGGACGAATTTCAGCGCCTTGCCCTCCGGCGACTGACCGACGCTCATGTTCTTGCCCAGGTTCTTCGGCTCCTGATCGACCGGGATTTCCGCCATATAGGTGAAGCCGGTGTCGTCGGTCGACGTATAGACGATCATCAGGTTGCCGGCAGGTTTGATTCCCTGCTTGTCGAGGACCGCATTCAGCGCCTTGAACGATTCGATCAGCGTGTCAAAGGCCGAATCCCAGTTGGCGTTGCCCTTGGCTATAATGACCTTCTTCGCCTGGAGGGTAATCGGCTCGCCGAACGGATCGGCGGTCTGCACCGACGGGGTGGCCGAAGGTGTCTGCGCGACCGATGGCGAGGGCGAAGCGGAGGGGCTCGCGGCCGGGGCCGGGCTCGCCGATGGCGCGGGGCTGGGACTTGCCGCCGGCGCCTGTGCCCGCGCGCCGCCCATCCCCAGCCAGAGTGTGGCCACCGCCATCAGGCAAGCCAGGGAAAGGCGGGGAAGGAAGGGGAGATTCATCCAATTCTCCATTGGCGGTCGTGATTTGTCCCTGTCGGAGGCGAGTTTAACACGCCTCACGCGCCGCCGTCGCCTAACAGATCGGTCATCTGCCCCGTGGGCTGGTCATTGGACCGTCATTGGCCATATAAGGCAGGCGGAATTTAGGGCATTTCATGAGCGCGCTCGCCAACCATCCATTCGCGAAGATGAACGGCATCGGCAACGAGATCGTCGTCGTCGATCTACGCGACGCCGCCGCGAAGGTGACGCCGGCCGACGCGCGCGCGGTCGCCGCCGCCGTGCCCTACGACCAGCTTATGGTACTGCAGCCGGCGCGGCTTGCCGGGACCGAGGCTTTCATCCGCATCTACAACAATGACGGTTCGGAGGCCGGCGCCTGCGGCAACGGCATGCGGTGCGTGGTGCGGCGCCTGTTCGAGAAGACTGGCCAGACCGCGGTCACCTTCGAGACCGCGGCGGGCCTGCTCAACTGCTGGCAGGGGCCGGCGCCGGACCTCTACACCGTCGACATGGGCGCGCCGAAGTTTGGCTGGCAGGACATTCCGCTCGCGGAAGAATTTCGCGACACCCGCTACATTGAGCTGCAGATCGGGCCGATCGACAAGCCGATCCTGCATTCGCCCTCGGCGGTGAACATGGGCAACCCGCACGCGATCTTCTGGGTTGACGACGTCAACGCCCATGACCTCGAACGTTTCGGGCCACTTCTGGAAAATCATCCGATCTTCCCGGAGCGTGCCAATATCACGCTTGCCCATATCGTCGATCGCGATCACATCACCATCCGCACCTGGGAGCGCGGCGCGGGCCTGACCAAGGCCTGCGGCTCGGCGGCTTGTGCGACGGCAGTCGCCGCCGCGCGGCTGAAGCGCGCCAACCGGAATGTCGAGGTCACGCTGCCGGGCGGCAAGCTGGCGATCGAATGGCGCGAGCGCGACGTCCACGTGCTGATGACCGGCACCGCGTCGTTCGAATATGAAGGCCGTTTCGATCCCGCGCTGTTTGCGTCCGTGGCCTGAGCCATGAGCGTCGAGGTCGTCACCTTCGGCTGCCGCCTCAACGCGTTCGAATCCGAGGTGATTGCGCGCGAGGCGGCAAACGCCGGCCTCGAAGACGCCATCGTCATCAATAGCTGCGCCGTCACCAGCGAGGCGGTAGCGCAGGCGCGGCAACAGATCCGGCGGCTGAAGCGCGAGCGGCCGGGCGCGCGGATCGTGGTGACCGGCTGCGCGGCGCAGACGCAAAGTGCTGAGTTTGCCGAGATGCACGAGGTCGATCGCGTCATCGGCAATGACGACAAGATGCGCGGCGAGGCGTGGTATGCCGCGCGCGCCGCCTTCGACACCGGTTCGAGCGAGAAGATTGCCGTCAGCGACATCATGGCCGTGCGGCAGATGGCGCCGCATCTCATCGACGGCTTTCGGAGCGGCCTGCCGCGTGTCTTCGTGCAGGTGCAGAATGGCTGCGATCACCGCTGCACCTTCTGCATCATTCCGTTTGGCCGCGGCCATTCGCGCTCGGTGCCGATGGGCGCCGTGGTGGAGCAGATTACGACGCTCATCGCGCGTGGCCACGCCGAGATCGTTCTGACCGGCGTCGATCTGACGAGCTACGGCAACGATCTGCCCGGCGCACCGAAACTCGGACAGTTGGTCAAGCAGATCCTGCGGCATGTGCCCGACCTGAAGCGTCTGCGGATTTCATCGATCGATTCGATCGAGGCGGATCGCGATTTGCTCGACGCGATTGCCAACGATGAGCGCCTGATGCCGCATCTGCATCTGTCGTTGCAATCGGGCGATGATCTGATTCTCAAGCGCATGAAGCGGCGGCATCTGCGAAAAGACGCCGTCGATTTCTGCGCGCAGGTGCGGCGGTTGCGGCCCGACATCGCGCTCGGCGCAGATATCATTGCGGGTTTCCCGACCGAGACGGAAGACATGTTTTCGCGTTCGCTCGATCTGGTCGAGGAATGCGGCCTCACCTTCCTGCACGTATTCCCTTACTCGCCGCGTCCCGGCACGCCGGCCGCCCGCATGCCGCAGGTTGCGGGAGGCGAGATCAAGGCTCGTGCGAAGCGGTTGCGCGCGGCTGGTGAGGTCGTTTTGCAAAAGCGATTGGTGTCGGAGATCGGCGCGGTCCGCGAGGTGCTGGTCGAAAGCGCGACGCAGGGCCGGACCGAGCACTTTGTTCCGGTGGCGATTGCCGGTGAAATGCCTGGCGAGGTGCGGCGGCTTGTGATTGCAGGCCATGACGGTGGGCGGCTCACGGTGTGACTTCATCTCAACCGTCATTGCGAGGAGCGAAGCGACGAAGCAATCCATAGTGTCGCTAGCGGCGAAATGGATTGCTTCGCTTCGCTCGCAATGACGGATCACTCGCCATTCCAGCCGCATGACTTCAACCGCTCGCGCATATGTTCCGGCGCGGGCGCCACGACTCGGACCGGATCCTTGTTCTTCGAAATCGGAATCACGATCTCGCGGGCATGCAGATGCAATCGCGGCTCGCCGAGCCGCGGTCCGTTGCCATAGATGTTATCGCCAACGATCGGCCAGCCCTGGCTTGCGGCATGCACGCGCAGTTGGTGGGTGCGGCCAGTGACGGGTTCCATGGCGAGCCAGGTGAGGCCCCCGGCGCGGCCGAGCACTCTCCAGTTCGTTACAGCTTGCTGTCCCTTCGGGTCGGGCTTCTGCCACCAGCCGCGTTCGGCGTTCAGCCTGCCGAGCGGCAGGTCGATCGTGCCTTCGCTCGCCACAGGGCCGCCCTCGACTACGGTCCAATAGGTCTTTGACACCTTGCCGTGCTTGAACAACAACCCAAGCGACGCCGTCGCCTTGCGATGCCGCCCAAGCACGAGGCAGCCCGAAGTATCCTTGTCCAACCGGTGGGCGAGCACCGGCGGTCGCGGCAGGCCGAAGCGCAGCGCATCGAAGGAAGCTTCGAGATTGGGTCCGCCCTTGGGCCCGCGATGCACCGGCAGCCCGGCCGGCTTGTCGATGACCAGCATCAGCCCATCGCGATGAAGCACGCGCGAGAGGATTTCTTCCGCGGTCAATTCGGGAACATCGAGCAATGGCAAGACTTTCGTTTGTAACCCGAAACCGCTAACACAGCCCCGCCATGAATGACACGACGGATGCACCCAAACTGAGCTGGTGGCGGCGGCTGTCCAGCGGACTGAAGCGGACCTCGACTTCGCTCGGCACGGCTGTCGCCGACCTCGTCACCAAACGCAGGCTCGACCAAGCGATGCTCGAGGATATCGAGGACGTGCTGCTGCGCGCCGATCTCGGCACCGACGTCGCGGCGCGGATCGCCGACGCGGTCGGCGCCGGGCGCTACGACAAGGCGATCTCGGCTGATGAAGTCAAGAACGTGGTTGCGACCGAAGTCGAGAAGGTGCTGTCGCCGGTCGCAAGGCCGCTGGTGATCGACACATCACATTCGCCTTTCGTCATCCTCGTGGTCGGCGTCAACGGCTCCGGCAAGACCACGACCATCGGCAAGCTGTCGGCGAAATTTTCGGCCGAAGGGCGCAGGGTGATGCTGGCCGCGGGCGACACTTTCCGTGCCGCTGCGATCGAGCAGCTCAAGGTCTGGGGCGAGCGCACCAGATCGCCGGTCATTGCGGGTGCGCAGGGCTCGGACTCGGCGGGGCTTGCCTTCAACGCTTTGACCGCAGCTAAGGAGCAGAAAGTCGACGTGCTCCTGATCGACACCGCCGGCCGCCTGCAGAACAAGGCGGAGCTGATGAACGAACTTGAGAAGGTCGTGCGCGTCGTTCGCAAGGTGGACGCATCAGCGCCCCATGCGGTGCTGCTCGTGCTCGACGCCACGGTCGGACAAAATGCGCTGTCCCAGGTCGAGGCGTTTCAACGCACCGCCGGCGTCACGGGCCTCGTGATGACCAAGCTCGACGGTACCGCGCGTGGCGGCATCCTGGTGGCGCTCGCCGAAAAGCACAAGCTGCCGGTGCATTTCATCGGAGTCGGCGAAGGTGTCGACGATCTCGCGCCGTTCACCGCCAGGGATTTTGCGCAGGCGATTGCGGGGATCGAGTCGTAGTTTTCTCTTGTCATGCTCCGCAAAGGCGGAGCATCCAGTACGCCGCTGATCGGGATCGAGGCGTCTCGGAGTACCGGATCATCGGCTTTCGCGGATGATGACAGCAACGAAGGTTTCGTAATGGACAAGACCCAGCCGCATCCGCTGTTCAAGCTGGCGACCGAGCTCGGTCCCCTGATGGTGTTCTTTCTCGCCAACGCCAAATTCCATCTGTTCGTCGCGACCGGTGCCTTCATGGTTGCGGTCGTGGCGGCGATGATCGCCTCTTATGTGGTGACGAAGCATGTGCCGCTGATGGCGCTGGTGACCGGCATCATCGTCATCATCTTCGGTACGCTGACGCTAGTGCTGCACGACGAGACCTTCATCAAGGTCAAGCCGACCATCATCTACGGCCTGTTCGCCGCTGTCCTCGGCGGCGGATTGCTGTTTGGCCGCTCCTTCATCGCCGTCATGTTCGATCAGATGTTCAATCTGACGCCGCGGGGCTGGCGGATCCTCACCCTGCGCTGGGCATTGTTCTTTGCCGGAATGGCCATTCTGAATGAAGTGATCTGGCGCACCCAGAGCACGGATTTCTGGGTCGCCTTCAAGGCCTTCGGCGTCATCCCGCTGACCATGGGCTTCGCCATCACCCAGATGCCCTTGATCAAGCGCCATCATATCGACCCGGTATCGCTGGAAGCGAGCGATGCGGCGGAGGGCAATGTGAGGAAGGGTTAGGGTTCTTCCGTTCGGGCAGTGCGCTCCCTCTCCCGCGTGCGGGGGAGGGCTGGGGTGGGGGTGTCTCCGCAAATTCCACTGGTTGAGTGGATAGACCCCCACCCGCCGCGCTGTGCGCGTCGGCCTCCCCCGCAAGCGGGAGAGGCTAAGAACCCTTCAGCGCCTTCGCGATCTGCGTCTTCACCACGCTGTCAAGATTGTCCGGTGTGATCGGGCCGACCAGTTTGTAGAGAATCCTGCCCTCGCGGCCGACGATGAAGGTTTCCGGCACGCCGTAGACGCCCCATTCGATCGCAGCGCGGCCATTCCCGTCGACGCCGACCATCCCGAACGGATTGCCGTAGCGCCCGAGGAAGCGCCGCGCGTTTTCCGGCGCGTCCTTGTAGTTGATGCCGATCAGCTGCAGCCGTGTGTCCTTGCCAAGCTCGGTCAAGAGCGGCACCTCGTCATGGCAGGGCACGCACCAGGACGCCCAGACGTTGACGACGCTGACCTTCCCCTTGAACGCCGCAGGATCGAGCCCGGGCACCGGCTTGCCGTTGCTGGCGAGGCCCTCGAGCGGCGGCAGCGCGGTCTGCGGCGCCGGGTGCCCGATCAGCGCGGAGGGAATCGTGGAGGGATCGCCGTCGCCGAGCCGGAACCAGAACAGCACCGCAAGACCGGCGAACACGATCAGCGGCAGCGCCATCAGGAGATTGCGGCGCCGTGGCGTTTGCTCCAATGCTCGTGGCGAGGGTTCACTCATGACAGCTCCGTGGCGCTATGGCGGGAGCGTCTGACGATGCCGCTCTTGTCAAGCTCGCGCAGGCGCTGCGTCTGACTGCGATAGTCGAGCACGACCCAGCCGATCAGGAGCGCCAGCACGATCGCAACCACCGTATAGGCGGTGACGATGAAGGACGCGTAGGGGCCGAGCGACATCGATCAGGCCGCTCTGGCGTTGGCCTGCATCATCTGCAGGCTGCGCACCCGGCGGCGCAGGATTTCGTTGCGCATCGCCGCCAAATGCAGCGTGAGAAAGAGCAGCGTGAAGGCTATCGCCATCACGAACAGCGGAATCAGGAAGGCGCGGTCGAGCGTCGGCCCGCCCATCCGGAACACCGACGCCGGCTGGTGCAGCGTGTTCCACCAGTCGACCGAGAACTTGATGATCGGCAGATTGATCGCGCCGACCAGGGTCAGCACGGCGGCAGCGCGCGCCGCTCGCGAGGGATCTTCCACCGCGCGCCACAGCGCCATCAGCCCGAGATACATCAAGAACAGGACCAGCACCGAAGTGAGCCGGGCGTCCCATTCCCAATAGGTGCCCCACATCGGCCGGCCCCACAGCGAGCCGGTGACAAGCGCGAGAAAGGTGAAGGCCGCGCCGATCGGCGCGGCGGCCTTCGCCGCGACGTCGGCGAGCGGATGCCGCCAGACCAGCGTGCCCAATGCCGCGACGCTCATCACGCCCCAGACGAACATCGACAGCCACGCATTCGGCACATGGATGAACATGATCTTGACGGTGGCGCCCTGCTGGTAGTCGTCGGGCGCGCTCGCCGCTTGATACAGGCCGATCGCGAACACGATCGCGGTCGCCGCCGCCAGCCACGGCAATATCCGTGCGGTCAGCGCCAGGAATTTACTGGGGTTGGCGAGGTCGATCAGCGACATGGCATCCTGATAGTCGTGCTGGGCTTTACGCGCAATTGACATAAGGCTGCTCGGCAAGAGTTGATCGGGGTCAATCGCGCTCCTTTAGTCGAGTCCCTGCCGCAGGCTGGCAGCAGCCGCAAACGGTCCGATCACGAAACTCACAAGCGACAACGCGCACAGGATCAGGAAGGGCGCGCCGAAGGTCTGGGGTCCCGTGGCTGCCGCTTCGGAGGCCGCGACACCGAAAATCAGCACCGGGATCGAGAGCGGCAGCACGAGCACGGCAAGCAACAGTCCGCCGCGATGCAGGGTCACCGCCAGCGCGGCGCCGATCATGCCTGTGAAGGTCAGCGCCGGCGTTCCCGCAAGCAGCGTCAGCGCGATTGCCGAGGTCGAGAGCGTGTCGAGGTTGAGCAGCAGGCCGAGCACGGGAGTAGCCACGATCAGCGGCAGGCCGGCGGCGATCCAGTGCGCCAGCGCTTTCGCGGCGCAGGCGAGTTCCAGCGGGATGCGGCTCATCACGATGAGGTCGAGCGAGCCGTCCTCATGGTCGGCCATGAACAAGCGGTCGAGGGTAAGCAGACTTGCGAGCAACGCGCCGAGCCAGAGGATCGCGGGACCAAGCCGCGCCAGAAGCTTCAGATCGGGCCCGACCGCAAAGGGCATCAGCACGACCACGCTGAGGAAGAACAATACGCCAATCAGCGCGCCGCCGCCGACGCGCAGCGCAATCCGGATATCGCGGCGAATCAGGGCGGCTAGCGCGGTCAAGGCTCGCCTCCGATGCGAAGCTCCCGCGCCTCGATCCCGAGCGGGGTATGGGTTGCCGCCACGATCAGGCCGCCGCGGGCGAGGTGGTCGCGCATCAGGCCTGCGAACAGTCCTTCGCCGGCCGCGTCGAGTGCCGCCGTCGGCTCGTCGAGCAGCCAGACCGGTCGCCGCACGGTGAGCAGCCGCGCCAGCGACAGCCGCCGCCGCTGGCCGGCCGAGAGAAAAGCCGCAGGCAGATCTGCGGCATGCTCGAGGCCGACCGCTTCCAGGCTTTGGCCTGCGTCGGAAACCTCACCGCCGAGAAAATCGCGCCAGAAAGCGAGGTTTTCCATCACGCTGAGCGCGGGCTTCAGGGCGTCGCGATGGCCGAGATAGTGCGCCTGTTCTGCAAGCGTCAGCTCGGCCGCGCCGCCCTCCAGCGCGATCGTCCCCGCGGCCGGGATCAACAGGCCAGCGATCAGCCGCAGCAGCGAGGTCTTGCCCGATCCGTTGGGGCCCCTGACCGCGAGCGCCTCGCCGGCTTCAGCCGCGAATTCGAGGCCGGAAAACACCTCGCGGCCGCCGCGCACGCATTTCAAATGTCGCCCCGAGAGCCGCATCTTTGCTCTGTCACAGCCCTCTGAAATCTTAGGCTACCGCGTAGGAATCTTTGGCTCGCGCAACGCTGCGGCGCGCTTCTCAGTGTGGCGGTGCATCTGGAAAGATTCTATAAGCGCAACGCTTGATGCAGCACACAATCGTTGGCCGCAAGGCACCAGCCCCTCCTCTGGCCGGCGCGGACTGACGGTGTTTAAATACCCTTTCTGGGTATAAACGACAATTGGGATTCCTCACATGACCTCGCTCGATAGCTTCAAATGCCAGAAGACCCTCAGGGTTGGCGGCAAGTCCTATGTCTATTACAGCCTGCCCGCCGCCGAGAAGAACGGTCTGAAGGGGATATCGAAACTGCCTTACGCGATGAAGGTGCTCCTGGAAAACCTGCTGCGCAATGAAGACGGCCGCTCGGTCAAGAAGGAGGACATCGAGGCGGTTGCCAAATGGTTGAAGAAGCGCAAGCTCGAGCATGAGATCGCGTTCCGCCCGGCCCGCGTCCTGATGCAGGATTTCACCGGCGTGCCGGCAGTGGTCGATCTCGCCGCCATGCGCAATGCCATGCAGAAGCTCGGCGGCGATGCCGAGAAGATCAATCCGCTGGTGCCGGTCGATCTTGTCATCGATCACTCGGTGATCGTGAACTTCTTCGGTGACAACAAGGCCTTCGCCAAGAACGTGGTCGAGGAATACAAGCAGAACCAGGAGCGCTACGAGTTCCTGAAATGGGGCCAGAAGGCCTTCTCGAACTTCTCGGTGGTGCCGCCCGGTACCGGCATCTGCCACCAGGTCAACCTCGAATATCTCGCCCAGACGATCTGGTCGAAGAAGGAGAAGCTGACGGTCGGCAAGAAGACCGGCACGTTCGAGGTCGCCTATCCTGACACGCTCGTCGGCACCGACTCTCACACCACCATGGTCAACGGCCTCGCCGTGCTCGGCTGGGGCGTCGGCGGTATCGAGGCCGAAGCCTGCATGCTCGGCCAGCCGCTGTCGATGCTGCTACCCGACGTGGTCGGCTTCAAGCTGAAGGGCCAACTCAAGGAAGGCGTCACCGCGACCGATCTCGTGCTCACGGTCACGCAGATGCTTCGCAAGCTCGGCGTGGTCGGCAAGTTCGTGGAGTTCTGCGGTCCGGGCCTCGATAGCCTTTCGGTCGCGGACAAGGCGACCATCGGCAACATGGCCCCCGAATATGGCGCGACCTGCGGCTTCTTCCCGGTCGACGCCGCGACCATCGACTATCTCAAGACCTCTGGCCGCAAAGCCGATCGCGTCAAGCTGGTTCAGGCCTACGCCAAGGCGCAAGGCCTGTTCCGCAGCAACAAATCCGCTGATCCAGTTTTTACCGAGACGCTCACGCTCGATCTTGGCGACGTCGTACCATCGATGGCGGGACCGAAACGCCCTGAAGGCCGCATCGCGCTGCCATCAGTGTCCGAAGGCTTCGCGACCGCGATGGCGAACGAGTACAAGAAGGCGACCGAAGCGTCGCAGCGATATGCGGTCGAGGGCCGCGATTTCGATCTCGGCCATGGCGACGTCGTGATCGCGGCGATCACCTCCTGCACCAACACCTCCAACCCGAACGTCTTGATCGGCGCGGGCCTGCTCGCGCGCAACGCCGCCGCGAAGGGGCTCAAGGCCAAGCCCTGGGTGAAGACCTCGCTCGCGCCGGGCAGCCAGGTGGTTGCACAGTATCTCACCAATTCCGGCCTGCAGACCGATCTCGACAAGGTCGGCTTCAACCTGGTCGGTTTCGGCTGCACCACCTGCATCGGCAATTCCGGCCCGCTGCCGGAAGAGATCTCGAAATCGATCAACGAGAACGGCATCGTCGCCGCCGCCGTACTCTCCGGCAACCGCAACTTCGAAGGCCGCGTCAGCCCCGACGTGCAGGCGAATTATCTCGCTTCGCCTCCACTGGTCGTCGCTCACGCAATTGCCGGCCGCGTAACCGGGAATCTCGCCGCCGAGCCGCTCGGCAAAGGCAAGGACGGCAAGCCGGTGTACCTGAAGGACATCTGGCCGACACAGAAGGAGATCAACGCCTTCGTGAAGAGGTATGTCACCGCGCCGATCTTCAAGAAGAAATATGCCGATGTGTTCAAAGGCGACGGCAACTGGCGCAAGATCAAGACTACCGACAGCGAGACCTTTCGCTGGAACATGTCCTCGACCTATGTGCAGCACCCGCCTTATTTCGAGGGCATGAAGAAGCAGCCCGATCCGGTCGCCGACGTGGTTGACGCGCGCATCCTTGCGATGTTCGGCGACAAGATCACCACCGACCACATCTCGCCGGCCGGCTCGATCAAGCTGACCTCGCCCGCCGGCAAATTCCTCACCGAGCATCAGGTGCGGCCCGCCGACTTCAACCAGTACGGCACGCGCCGCGGCAATCACGAGGTCATGATGCGCGGCACGTTTGCCAACATCCGCATCAAGAACTTCATGCTCAGGGGTGCGGACGGCAACATCCCGGAGGGCGGCCTGACGAAACACTGGCCCGACGGCGAGCAGATGTCGATCTACGACGCTGCAATGAAGTACCAGCAGGAAAGAGTGCCGCTTGTGGTGTTCGCCGGCGCGGAATACGGCAACGGCTCCTCGCGCGACTGGGCCGCGAAGGGTACCCTCCTGCTTGGCGTGCGCGCGGTGATCTGCCAGAGCTTTGAGCGCATCCATCGCTCCAACCTGGTCGGCATGGGCGTGCTGCCGTTAACCTTCGAGGACGGAATGTCGTGGCAGTCGATCGGACTGAAGGGCGATGAGAAGGTCACGATCCGCGGGCTTCAGGGTGACTTGAAACCGCGCCAGAAGCTGACCGCCGAGATCGTCTCCGCCGATGGCAGCCTGCAGCGCGTACCGCTGTTGTGCCGGATCGATACGCTGGACGAGCTCGACTACTACAAGAACGGCGGCATTCTGCATTATGTGCTGCGCAAGCTGGCGGCGTGATGAGAGAGGCAATGGCTCCTTCACTCACCGCGAAGTGAGTGTCGGCCGATTTGCTCACCGCGAAGTGACTAGCGGCTGATTTGGAGGCGGCCTAAGACATAGGCCGCCTCCTTGCATTTCGGGGCATTTTCGGGCCCGTAATAGTACGGACGGTAGGGTTATGACAGCGACGACGGCCTATAATCTGATCTCGCGGTGGTCCGGAGCCCTCGGAATCTGCGCGATCATAGCGGTCGTTCGTCCCGCCCACGCCGACCCCCGCGCGGTCGTGGAGCTGTTTACCTCGCAAGGCTGCTCATCCTGCCCGCCAGCCGACAAAATCATCGGCGAGCTTGCGAAGGATCCTTCCATCATCGCGATGAGCATGCCGATCGACTATTGGGATTATCTCGGCTGGAAGGACACGTTGGCTGATGCGCGTTTCTCGGCGCGCCAGAAGGCCTATTCACGGGTGCGCGGCGATCGCGAGGTCTATACGCCGCAAGCCATCATCAACGGATCGGTGCACGTGATCGGCAGCGATCGCGCCGGTATCGAGAATGCGATCGGCGCCACCAGCGGAGCCGATGGCGTGATGTCGATCCCGGTGACGATGACGCAATCCAGCAAACAGCTCACCGTATCGGTGGCGGCGAGCAAGGTGCCGGCCGACAAGCACGGCGAGGTGTGGATCTGCTCGATCTCCAAGGCGGTGCCGATCTCGATCAGCCGCGGCGAGAACCGCGGCAAGGAGATCACTTACCACAACGTGGTGCGCAATCTCGTCAAGCTCGGCGATTGGAACGGCAATCCGGGAAGCTGGAGTGTGCCGCTTGACAGCGTCGAGCATGACGGCGTCGATGCCGCCGTGGTCATCGTGCAGGACGGCAGCCGCGACAGGCCCGGGCCGATGCTGGGCGCGGCGTACACCTCGCTGCACTGATTTCCTGAAATCCTGCTTTCGTCGTTGCGGACGGCGCCAATGGGGCCGCGCGTTCGCGCGATCCGTTGGTCGCGTCCCGGAATGGCTGAGGAGATTTTTGCAGGCTGCACAAACAAAAAGGACCAACTCGCGTTGGCCCAGCGTGAAATTTACTGCGTTAGGCCCGGCTCCGACGATCCCGGGGGGCTGGGGGCTGAGGAATCCGAAACCGAAAGAGCCGAGCCAACGCAGTGTTCCCTTCTCTCAAGCCAGCGGGGCAGGCGATTGGCGGAAGTGGGGCGGTATTATGATTCCGCTAACGATCTTGTTACGGCCTGTATCACGTCGGAATCGGTCATTTCGCCGCGTCGTTCGGCCTCTTCGCGCAAAGGAGCCCTTGCGGCGGGCTCCACTTGGCGCAATCATGACTGGCACATGACAGGAGGCGCTCCATGAGCCTGATTTCGGAGGATGCCGATCCAAGCGGAAGTCACGCAGCGGCGCGTGCCGCCGTTGCGGGTCCTGCGCCGAACCGGGTGACATTCAATCGCTTTGAGCTCAATCGAATTTTGAATCTTTATGGCCGCATGGTCGCCGATGGCGAGTGGCGCGACTATGCCATCGATTTCCTGAGGGATCGCGCGGTGTTCTCGGTATTCCGCCGCTCCTCCGAGATTCCTCTTTACCGCATCGAGAAAGATCCGCGGCTTGCACGCAAACAGGGCATGTACAGCGTGATCTCGGCCACCGGACTGATCCTGCGCCGCGGTCACGAGCTCGACCGCGTGCTGCTGGTGATCGATCGCAAGCTGGCGCTGGTGTAGCTCCGCCATCTTCCGGGGTGATGCGCAAGCATCGAACCCGGAAATCTCGAGCCGCAAATCGCCCGCCACTTCTGGATTCCCGGTTTGCGCTGTCGCGCGCCCCGCAATGACGTCGCTAGTTATTCGGCAGCGTGGTCGCGCCTTCGCCGAGCGCGAGCTGCATCATCACGGTGTCGAGCCAGCGGCCGAATTTGAGCCCGACATTCGGGTGGGTGCCGATCATCTGAAACCCGCATTTGGCATGTACGCCGATCGATCCGGCATTGGCGGAATCGCCGATGACGGCGATCATCTGGCGATAGCCGCGCGCCTCGCATTCGGAAAGCAGCCGCTGCATCAACTTCAGGCCGATGCCGCGGCGATGAATGGCAGGCTTGAGGTAGATCGAGTTCTCGACCGTGAAGCGGTAGGCCGGCCGCGGTCGGTAAGGACCGGCATAGGCATAGCCGGCAACATCGCCGTCGAGGTCGGCGACGAAGTAGGGAAAGCCGCCCTCCATCAGGGCGCGATAGCGGCGCGTCATCTCAGGCAAGTCCGGCGGGATCAGCTCGAACGTTGCGGTGCCGTGAAGCACCGCTTGCGCATAGATTTCGGTAATGGCGGGAAGGTCGGCCTCGGTGGCAGACCTGATTTCGGGCGAGGACATGCTTTTCACGATATCAGCCCGATTACTCCGATCAATATTCTTCGTCGTGCCCGGCCATGACGACAGTGCAAAACAAAAACCCCGGCCAGATGGCCGGGGCTCGATGCGTTCTCAGGATGTTCGCCGATCAGTCGCGCTGTCCGAGGAGCTGCAGGAGCAGCGTGAACAGGTTGATGAAGTTCAGGTAGAGCGACAGGGCGCCGAGGATCGATGCGCGCTCCGCCACATCACCACCGGCCGAGGCGTAGCCGTAGATGTACTCGTTCTTCAGCCGCTGGGTATCCCAGGCGGTGAGGCCCGCAAACACCAGCACGCCGACGATCGAGATGATAAACTGCAGAGCGGACAAGTGCAGGAACAGATTCACCAGGCTCGCGATGATGATGCCTATCAGTCCCATGAACAGGAACGATCCCATCCCGCTCAGGTCGCGACGCGTGGTGTAGCCGTAGAGGCTCAGCGCGCCGAAGGTTGCCGCGGTGATGAAGAACACCTGCACGATCGAGGTGTGGGTGTAGACCAGGAAGATCGACGACAGCGACACGCCCATCAGAGCCGAGAACACCCAGAACAGAAGCTGGGCGGTCGAAGGCGCGAGGCGATTGATGCCGGCCGAAAGCCCGAACACCATGGCGAGCGGGGCCAGGATGAACAGCCACTTCAGCGGGCTCACGAACATCGCATAGCCGAATGGCGTCAGGAACGCGTTGCCGATCTTGGCCGCGGCGCCGGACGGATCGCTCGTCACCGCCGCCATGTAGATACCAAGCGCGGCCAGGCCGGTGATGGCGAGGCCAATGCTCATGTAGTTGTAGATGCGCAGCATGTAGGCGCGCAAACCGGCGTCGACGGTTGCGGCGTCAACACGCCCGGCAACCCGGCCGAAGGGGGAGGAATGATTGCGGTCTAGGTCCGACATGGTCGACTTCCCGTTGGTTGTCCGGCGGATGCGCCCGTAAGCTTGGTGTAAGTTTCGCCGGTTCGTCGAAATCTATCTCAGATGGAACGGCTTGCGGACATTAATTTTGCGTCATCAAGCCACGCCGTCCAGCACACACTGATATGTGGCGTTTGGCGGGTAAACTACCATAGCCCGGGGTCGGCGCGATGCGCGGCCGAATGTCGCGAGGTGCTCTCCGGGAGCTCGAAAAACCGCGGAATTTCACCACCGAACGAACCGCATAACGTAGCCGCAAACAGGCGTTAACCCTGCCCTGCAGGTCCTTAGACTTACGGGTGCTTCAATTTGTCATAGATTGCGCAGCACCGAGGCGGGCTTCTGGTTCAACGCTAGCAGCGTTCCGGCAAGCCCCAATCCCACCGTCACGATGAGGGCGGCAAGTACCACGGATGCCGCGCTGCCTGCCTGCCAGACGAAGCTCAGTGTCATCAGCCGTGTGACGATCAGATAGGCAGCGGCGGAACCGGCGATCACCCCGAAGACGGCGGTGGCAAGCCCGATCAGGAGATATTCGAGCGCGTAGGCCGCGAGCAGCCGCGCGCGCGTTGCGCCCAGCGTCTTGAGGATCACGGCGTCATAGACGCGGTGGCGATGACCGGCCGCGAGTGCACCGCCGAGCACCAGGATGGCGGAGATCAGGGTGACGGCGCTGGCGCCGCGGATTGCCAGCGCAAGATTGGTCACGACCGAGCCAATGGTTTCCATCACCTCGCGTACCCGCACGCTCGTCACCATCGGAAAGGCGTCGGCTACCTGCTTGATGATGCGGGCATCGTCCTTGGCGTCTGGCCGCGTTTCGGTCAGCGTCGCAATATGGGTGTGCGGCGCGCCCTTGAAAGCGTTGGGCGAGAACACCAGCACGAAATTGATGCCCATGCCCTCCCAATCGATATTGCGCATGTTGCCGATCCTGGCCGGGATGTCGCGGCCGAGAACGTTGACGACGATCTCGTCGCCGAGCTTCAGTTTCAAGCCGTCGGCGATCTTTTTTCCAATCGAGACCAGCGGTGGGCCATTATAGTCGGCGCCCCACCATTCGCCTTCGACGATGGTCGAACCCTTCGGGATCGCGCTCGTGTAAGTCAGGCCGCGGTCGGAATGGAGCACCCATTCCGCGTCCGGTGACGGGTTCAGCTCCTCGGCGCGCACGCCGCGTGCGGCGACGATGCGTCCGCGCAGCATCGGCACATCCTCCACCGTCGATTGCGGCTCGATCTTGGCGAGGAAGTTATTGAACTGCTCGGACTGGGAGGAGGGGATGTCGATGAAATAGAACGACGGCGCATGCTCGGGCAGCGCCGCCATGAACTGATGGCGCAGATTGCCGTCGATCTGGGTGATGGTGACAAGCACGGCGAGGCCAAGGCCAAGCGAGAGCACGACGGACGGTGTCAGCGAGCCGGGCCGGTGGATGTTGGCAATCGCAAGCCGCAGCATCGTAAAGCGCGACCGGGGCAGCATCCGCGCGATCGCCATGAGGGCTTCCGCAACGCCGCGCAGCAGCGCGAACACGATCATTGTGGAGATGACGAACATCGCAGCCACCCGCCGGTCATAGGCCAGCCCGATCACGACCGCGATCAGGGCCGCGATCACCAGCGCCATCAACGCCAGATAGCGCCAGCGCGGACGATGCCATTCGGTGCTGACGGCTTCGCGGAACAGCGCTGCCACGGCCACGTCGTGGACGCGGCCGAGCGGCCACAGGCCGAAAGCGAGCGCGGTGAGGAGGCCGTAAACCAACGCCAGTGCCAGCTCATTCGGATGAACGGCGGGCACGACCGGCAGCGGCAGCAGCTTGCCGAACAGGCCGACGATGACGTAGGGCAACGCGGCGCCGGCGACGAGGCCGATCAACGAGCCCAGCGCGGCCAGCACGACCACCTGCGTCGTGTATATCGCGAACACGTCGCGGCCGGTGGCGCCAAGCGCCTTGAACGCTGCGATCACGTCGAGGCGGCGGTCGATATGGGCTTTCACGGCATTGGCTACGCCGACGCCGCCGACGAGCAGCGCGGCGAGGCCGACCAGCGTCAGAAATTGCGTGAAGCGGCTGATATTGCGTTCAAGCTGCGGCGAGGCGTTGGCGCGGCTGCGCACCTCCCAGCCGGCCTCGGGCAGGGCGGCTCGCGCATCCTCCATCAGCGCGTTGACCGCGCGATCATCGGATGCGTTGTCGGGAAGCTTGACGCGATAGTTCCAGCGCACCAGGCTCCCCGGCTGGATCAGTCTGGTTGCATGCAGCCCCGCTTCGGCGATCAG
>Ga0134128_10002408_pt1 | contig 23265 bp, 15 predicted proteins | sample KB31754_FD_96462 | JGI IMG/M metagenome (GOLD analysis project Ga0134128, IMG submission 96462) | Terrestrial soil microbial communities with excess Nitrogen fertilizer from Kellogg Biological Station, Michigan, USA - KB3-175-4 | ecosystem: Environmental > Terrestrial > Soil > Unclassified ... | reverse complement strand
CGGGAGATCTCCAGGTTCAGTGCCGTCTCGCCCAGCGCCTTCTGCAGCTGCCCGATCTTCTCGTCGCGGGCATCGGCATCCCGGCTCTTCAGACCCGCAAGGCCGTTGGCCAGGAACACCTCCCGCCAAGACGAGAGCGTTGCTGCGTTGACCCTCAGCTCCCGCGAGAGCCCGTCCAGGTCCTCACCCTTCAGCAGACGCAGCACGGCAGCCATCTTCTTCTTCGAGGACCATCGCCCTCGTTCTTCACCAGTCTCTTCGTTCTTTCTTCGCATCGGACACTCCTCGGGCCTTCACTTTGGCCCAAAAGCGTGTCCAGGAAAACTCTATACCGGGGGAGCGGTGAGCTCCGCGGCGCGCACGTTGGGATTATCGCGCAGAGCCAAGGCCACCCTGGCGTCGGCGGACGACGGATCGGGCGCGATCAGCGGTATTTGCTCGATCAAGGGTGACAGGTGGCCCGGCGGCTCGCCGACGATGCTAGTTAGCGCGAGCTTGGCGTCATAGAGCGCGTTTTATGCATTGATCAGATTCTGGGCCGTCAGGTCGTAAAACGATTGCACCTGCTCGACATCGCTGCGCGAGCCCAGGCCCGTTCGCTTACGATCCTCTGCCTGCTTGAGCTGCATCGCGTAGGCGCTGCGCTCGAGGCGCAGGGTGCTGAGCTGGTCCTGCGCCCCGAGCACTGAGAAATAAGCCTGGGCGACACGCAGTATCAAATCCTGCTGCTGGCTGAGGTAGGTGGCCTCGGCGCTCGCCGCTTGGGCGTCCGCTTCCTTGAGCTGGCTGTAGGCTTGGTAGCTCCACAGCGTCTGTGTCAGCGTAACTCCGTAGCTGGTGTCGTTCGCGTTGCAGTGCACCGTATCCACGCTCGTGCGCGCGCAGTCGGCGAGCCCGAAGTAACCGAGCGGCGGCGGCACGATTCCATTCTGAAGTCCAAACGAGGCGGCTTCCTCGCTCATGAAATGGCGCTGCCTGTACCCGGTGGCGGACAGCTGGGGGCAGCCACTGAGACAGGGCTTGGGGGCGCGCCTCGATGGCTGCATCGCGCTGGTGCTCTGCGGCCTGGAGCGTCGCGTCGCGCGTCAGCGCGAGGTCATAAAGCCGCAGCAAGTCGTTGGCGTGCGCGGGACGCGCAGCCACGGCGAGGAGGAGGACGCCGATACAGAGCAGGTACGATCTCAACGCCGAGTCCGGAATGCCGCCCGCGATCGCCCCGGATGCAGTGCCGCAGTGACTCAATGTCAAGAGTCTCCAGCGGTTAGCGCAGGCGAGTTCTCGCCGATTCCATTACCAGACATGCGCTGTTGCATATCTTCCAGTGAAATACCGCTCGTCTCCGGAAACAGAAACATTACCGCAAAAAACTGCAGCACGACCATTATGAAGAATACAAGAAAAGGGCCCGCCGCCGACTTAGCGGCGAGTACGGGAAAAGTCGCTGATATCAGGGCATTTATAACCCAATGCGTAGAGCAGCCAAGACTTTGCCCTTGAGCGCGCACACGGCTCGGGAAGATTTCGCTCAGATAAACAAAAATGACCGACCCTTGCGAGAAGGCGAAGAATCCTACATATCCGACAACGAAGAGAAGCAGGAAGCGGTAGTAATCGTGCAAATAGAAGATCGCAGCAATGCCGGCTAGGCAGACGGCAAGGCCGACGGACCCCAGCAGTAAGAGCGTGCGCCGCCCGAAGCGGTCGATCAATGACAGAGCAAGCAGGGTAGTCACCAGCATGACTCCCCCAACAGCAACGGCTTGCAGGTTCTGCGATGTGCGATTAAAGCCCGCCATGGAAAATATATCGTTGAGGTAATAAAGAACCGCGTTGATTCCAGTGAGCTGATTAAACATTGCCAGCATGATCGCTAGCGAAATGGGTCGTCGATACCTCCACTGAAATAGCCGATCTGCTCCCATGGCAAGCGGCTCGTCCACAGAGCCAAGTATTTTCGCGAGTTCGAGTTCGGGATCAGGGGAACCGAGGCTTCTCAGGACCTGGTACGCTTCCGTATGCCGACCCTGGATTGCGAGCCAACGAGCACTCGGTGGATTTCCAAGCAAACTCACTAGAAACACTGCCGCAGGGACTGCTGCAATCCCAAGCTGCCAGCGCCATTCAAGCGCGCCAAAGGAACCCACTCCTATCAGATAGTTAGAAAGATAGGCTAGTAGGATTCCAACAATGATGTTCACCTGAAATCCACCAACGAGCCGTCCACGCCACGAAGTGGGCGCGACCTCCGCGATGTAAACCGGCGCGATGACGGAGGAGCCTCCCATTCCGAGTCCGCCAATGAATCGAAATATGAGGAGAGTCATCCAGGACGGTGAAAATGCACAGCCACATGCGGAGACCATATAACAGGCTGCCAGGATCAAAAGACTTGTCCGGGCGCCGAGACTTCGTCCGAATGGACCGGCACTCATCGCACCGACGACCGTGCCACATAATGCTGCGGCAACCGTGACGCCCAATTCGGCGGGCGTCAATGAAAATGCGACAGTTAGGGACTGCGTCGCGCCGGAAATAACCGCGGTATCGAATCCGAGCAGCGAGCCCCCGATAGCGGCGACGATTACACAGCGAAGCAACCGGCCATTCAGCGTATGAGCCACCAAATCCCTCCCGAAGTTAAGTCAACCGACGTTTGAGAAGTTCCTCTCGCGACTGCTGCAGGCGCCCTGCAGTTCTGCTCCGGTGCTTAAGCGCCAAGCTAACGAACAGGGCGTCGATCACGGCGAGCTGCGTTACCCGAGAGGCCAACGGCGCTTGGAAGTGGTTGATCTCGCCCGGGGTGGCATAGAGGCAAATATCGCTCACGGTTGTAATTGGGGACTTGATTACATTAGTGAGCGACAGCGTGATTGCGCCCTTTGTCTTCGCCACCTCGAGGCAGTGCACCGTCTCGCGTGTGGCCCCAGAGCAGGAAATACCAAACGCGACATCGGATGGGCCCAGCTGGGTGGCCTTGATGAGCTGCATGTGCGAGTCCGCGTCCGTGAAAGCGGGTAATCCGAGTAGCACGAACTTGGAATACGCGGTGTAGGCTACGGGATACGAAAGACCGATCGAGAAAAGCTCAATCCGGTCCCCGCGTTCCAGTATTTCGGCGGCGCGCTCAAGGGCGGGGATCGGGTTAGCCTGCAGCGTTTCTATTAAGCTCTGGGCATGACAGCGAAACACCTTTTCTGCAACTGAACCGTCCTGTGACCCCGTCATCCCCGGCAGCCCTGACTGGGCGAGAGACCGAGCCAGGGCAATCTTAAATTCAGCAAATCCAGTGAGACCGAGGCGTCGGCAGAATCCAACTATCGATCCCACGCTCGCGCCGGAACGGGATCTGATTTCAGCGATGGACGAAGTGATTACCTGCTCAGGAGCCGCAAGTACGCAATCGGCAATCAGCCGCTCGGTCGGGTTCAGGGAGTTTAGGACGCCTCTCAGATACGTGACAAGGGAAGGTGGGGCATCACGCCCGCCTCCCCAACCATTGCGTGTTTGACCGTCCCCGTTGGGCTGCAGAGCGGCCCGCGACACAGCCCGCCACCTGCTCTTGGTCTTGATCGCCATTCAGCAAGTATATACATCATGTGAATCCATTTCACGCGTTGCTGCGAAGCCCCTCTTGATCGATTGCGCCCTGTGGATGTTTACCATGGTCGCGACACCCTAAGCGCTTCAGGTGATCCACGGGGCGTCCCGCGTGGCGGGTGTCACGCACGCGTAATGGTCTGCCATCTCGGCTATCACGGCTCGAGCACCAAACATCGACTTACCACAGGGCCACGCTCAGGGCAGGCGCGCACCATTAACCTTGCAGAGTGCGACGATCCGAGCTCATGTTATCGGGCAATCGGATCGGGGTGGCGCTGGCGCCTATTTCGCGCCAGCTGCAACCAACCGCGCAGCGCCACGAATTGTGCTTCAACAAACGACGTAATCTCCTGCTCGCCTTCGACTCCGGTCGGCGGGTACTCGTCCCTTGACGGCTCATAATAAGTTCCAAAGACCACATCCCAAATGGGGTAATAGTTCGCGAAATTCTTGTCGCGGTGCTGCGGCAATCTGCTGTGATGAACTCGATGAAGCTGGGGATTATTAAACAGGAAGCTCGCCCGGCCGAGGTGCAGCTTGATATTTGCATGAAACAGCGGTCCCCAGGCCATGCTGAGGAGCGCGATTACCGCTCCACTCACACCCGCCGCAAAATAATTCACTGCATCCAACTTAAAGATAACAGCCACGGGTAGGCCAGTAAGAAATGGCAGCCCGATTTCCGTCCAACTCTGCCGCCCGACTGTAATTACCTCCAGAGACGTATCTATGTGGTGCAGCTTATGGCTCTGCCATAGGAAGGGCACTTTGTGCCAGGTGCGATGGTACCAGTAGTAGAAAAAGTCTCCGACAAAACTGGATATGAGAAAGACCTCAACTAACGTCACCAGGCCATGGCCGTGCGCGAACCTAAGATCTATCCACCCCAGCCTGAAGTGTCGATTCAGCACCTTGAGCACGACGCCCAAGAGTGCCCCTCCAAGCGCGAAGAAAATGCCAGTAAATATGTTGATTTGAAAGTTCAGCAACCACTCGCCGAATGACTTCCGCGGCCCAGCCGCAGGAAGCGCTCGCTCAAGTAACGCCAGTGGTATGTATATCCCGAGGGCAAGCAGATAAACAACCACCACAGAATGGGCCAATGGCCGCGAACAATCTCCACCCGACGCGACAAAAACGAGAATGGCGAGCAGAAGGATCGCGAAGCCAATGCCCAACGCGGCATGCCTCGCTTCGGGAGCCAGTGAAGCCCGGTACACTGAACGCGCTATTCCTCCGGAGTGGCTGCTGTTCATAGTACCACTACATACTGACTGCTAATCATGGCAGAAAGCGCGCAAGAGCCTGCCGAGTAAGGTCCACGTCTACTGCGAAGCTAGGGGAGGTACGCCCAAATCACTTGCACCCATGCGTCGCACCCGCACCCTACGCCCTGAACTTAACTTCAGGTCAAGCGACTAAGGGTGAGGCGCTGACGAGCCATGGCTCTAAACAACCCCAGAATTCCAGGTTCGAACTGTACCCTTGACCGGAAGCTTATGGGCAATGTTTAACCGAGCCCACGGCCTAGTCGGAGCGGCCGTCACCGATCGACATCTCTCTACCGCCCACGAACGTTGGGCTGTTAGGCTTCAACGGTTGGCTCGACAGCGTGATCGGGATGTAGTTAAGCTTGTATAAGCTCATATCCAGCCCCCCTTCAGGCTGCGTACGAAAACCCGTCACGTACAGATAGGCTCTGACCGTGTTGGAGTTGACGATGGTCTGGAAGCGCTGCCCGACAATGGGTGTGTACCATCCAAGCCGACCGGTTTGGAACGCCTTGATCCGTCGCCAGGGGCCCCAGGGTTTTCCGGCCTCGAAAAATTCCAGCACGGTGCTAAGGTCCCTTTTTTTAATACCGGCGACGAAGTTCTTTTGGTTATAGTGCCAGAGGACCATGACGTAGCGATGCAGGCCTTCAATGTACGTCATCCCGGTCATGCTGGAGCGGCCGCGGTTCGTCAACACCGGCTTAGCTTCGTCCAGCTTTGACGTCCAGCTCTCTGCCCGCGCCCCGTCGCCCCCCTTATAGAAGGACCAATCGGCGGCGGATAATTCAGGCAGCTTTCTTCTCGACACCCTGCCGAGCACATAGTTATCGCCGTTCTCAAAATGCCCGTTGTTGGAAACGGCATAGACATATTGATCGGCATTGTCCACATTCGCGTTGCCGTCTTTCCCATACCATACAAAATAAGGTGCTCCGAACCGCTTGCCCGGAAACATCGGGTGCTTGAAGTTTTCATCACCCGAGCGCGTCCAGGTACGCCCACCATCACTGGACTTGATAATGCTCGAGTCACGGAAGATATGCCGTTGCTGCGGGTCTGTCGATACCATTGGGTAATGACAGCGTGTCACGAACATGTAGAGCACACCATCCACGCTATAGGCATTCATCACCTTCCAATTGGCATCGTCCGAGCCAAGACCGGTGTTATTCTCGGACGAGCCGGCACTTCCCAGAGTTGGCAGCCAGCTGCCATCCTTCTGCCGGAACTGCCAGTCCGAGAGCTGATTTCCTGGAAATCTACTGATCGGAACTCTCGCGAGATAGTAATGGTCGACGCCATCCACTACACCTTCGTAAGAAGCAGCGAAAACATACTCGCTCGACTTGCCCGTCAACGGTTCCCAGCTCTTCCGGTACCGGATCAGGCGCGGTTCTCTGAACCTCGTACCGCGGAATAACGGCCTGCCCGTTCCCAGCCATGACCGGCCGTGATCTTTCGACACCATGAGGCAGCTCTCGGCCCCACAGGGTGCGAAGCGATAGCGTGCGCTCCCAATTTCGATGCTATCCAAGGTCGTCCAGGCTGCGTTTTCCGGCCCGAGCTGCTCAGGTTCCCGAAATGTTGGCATCGAGCTCAAGCTTGTACCGCTGAGCCGGTCAGGGTCGCTGCCCTCGAGCTTTCCGAATGCGATAGCGTTCTCGGGAATGCCGCCGAAACTATTACCGTCATCATTTCCCGTGAAGAGAATGTCCTGGCGTCCCCAGGTAGGCGCCCATTCATCACCCCTGCTCCCCGAAATCTGCCGATACGGCGCATCAAACCGCACATCGACAATGGGCCTCGACTCCGCAGCGGAGCCGGCCCTAGAGCCCGACGCTAGCGCGATCGTGGCGACAACGGCCTGAAATAACAGTACGCTCTTCATCTTCATAGCAGCCCTCTCGCAGGATCCACTCCGGATCCCTCGATAGTGTTTTCGGACCAGTGTGCGTGGGACCTAACACCCTGTCAGGCCGACAAAACTGTCCGTCCAGCAACCTCTTCCACCCGCCGATCGTCTCCCAATGTAATGGGGCAAAGGCTGTGCCGCTGCTTTGGGACCCCAGCCGACTGCGTACCCATGGAAGACTCATAATCAGAGCCGAGGGGAATTTACAAGGAAAGATCAGCCGTCAAATAGAACGAAATCGGATCATTTGGACGGAAGGCATTATCCATCTCAAACCCACGCCTATCAGTTACGTTTTTGATGTTCAGACGGAGATTAAGATTGTGCTCGGCGAGTGGCGTCTGGTAGCCCACAAACGCGTTCACTTCCACTAGTGCGGGAATCTGTATGGCATACGTCCAGTCCGTCGCGAGTACACCCCTGGTTGAAGTTTGCGCATGGATATCGCCTCCCACGTAGACTCCGTTCAGCACCCCTGACAAAATCGAATACTTGCCAATTAGATTTCCGGCCAGTTTCGCGGTCGATGGAAAGCGAAGGCCCTGCTGCTGCGGGACCTGTGGAAAACTCAGATACGTGGCGGTTGGTAGCCAGGTGACATTCCCTGTGAGCTGAAAGTGGTGAGGCGCGGTCCATGCGATCTCGGCCTCGATGCCTTCTGAACGCTCTGTGCCCCCGAGGTCATATACCGCGCGTCCACCGTTGGTAAGTTCAGCCGTATAATTTGGTATTGCTAGATTTGTCAGATCATCACGGAATGCTGAAATCGTGCTCGCGACGGCACCGTTAAACCAGTCAGTTTTGATTCCGAACTCATAACCAATTCCCGTTTCGGGTGGTACTACGTTCCCGAATCCGTCCACTAATCCGGAAGGCGTGAACGAGCGCGAGTAATTGGCGAACAGAGCTGTGTCCTTGAATCTCGATTGCGTTGAGAACGGCTTGTAAAGCAGACCTACTTGCGGCGTCGTATCTTGGACCTTCGCGGAAGTCGTATTCGCGGTATTTCTCACGCCCAGCAAGACGTGAATCCGATCGTCATAAGCAGACATTTGCTCAGCAACGTAGAAGGCATTTGTCTTCGAGGGTCCAAAATTCCTGAGTATCGTCGGCGCTCCGTATGGATATAACTTATTAAACTCCGCACCGATCAATCTCGGGCCATCGGTGAAATAGTTCCAAGGATTGCCGCTGCTGTCTACAGCTGGCGGGCCGACCGCCAGCTTGAAGTAGTCGTATTCCGTGTATTCCGTCTGAAATCCCAGGAGCATAGCGTGGCTGATGGGACCCGTATTGAAATGTAACGCGACTTCGAGTTTGTTCTCTCTACCCCATCCGGCAAAATTCAATTGCTGAAATCCTGAATATCGACCGGACACTCCACCCGGTCCGAGTACAAACACTCCGCTCTGCTGAAGCTCCAGCAGGTCCAGAGTGAAGTCGCTATACATGAACGAATCCCGCACATCAACATGGTCATTAACGTAGTAGTCCAGCACCGCACTCTTCATCGTCAGTATCGAATTGGAATGGTTCTGCGGCCCATTGACGTTGTAGCGGGAGCCGCCAGGCAGATATTGCGGAACCACGATGGTCTGCGGCGGTTCGTTCGGTCCGTAGTTTTGCTTGACCCATGAGATGATGTCCGTATCTGAGGGCAGTCCAGAGGTGAGAAATCCTTGATGACTGACGGGGAGCGCTGAGACTTTATTGGCGTTTTCGATGTTTCGATAATTCAGAGTCAGATTAATATGATCGGTAGGCTGGAATGTTGCTCCGAGAATAAGCGTGTTTTCATTTTGTCCCGTGTAGTCAACCCATCCTTGGCTCCTCTTAATCTTCCCGTCCATAAGAAACGCGACTTTGTCACCGAACAGGGGGCCGGTAGCGAACAGCTCGCCGCTCTTATAGTTCCAGCTGCCGTAGGTTCCTTCTATGCGAGTCTCCGGTGTAAACGAGGGCTCTTTGTATATGATGTTCATCACGCCCCCTGGCGGGGCGTCACCATTGAAGACCGCTGAGGGTCCCTTGATTACTTCAATACGGTCCACGCCCGTCGTGGATCCGAGCCCGGACGCCACCGCCAGCGTGTCGAATCCGTCAATTTGCGTGGGCGCCTGATATCCTCGAATAGCGAAATTGCCAAGATTCTCCCCTTCATTAGCCTGACCTGATACTCCGGCTATTGAAGTGGCCGCGTCCATTATTTGACCCGACGAAGTGTCCTTAAGATAGTTACCGGTCACTACGGATATCGCTATCGGAGTGTTAATTAGCTTCGTGACTACACCTGTGGCACTCGTTGTGGCATCAACGCGGTAACCGATTATCTTGACCTCGTGAAGCTGCCCATCCTTATCGTTCGCGGTCCGTCCGTCTCCCGAACCTCCCACATCGCTTGTCGCATTGCCAGTGGCTTCGGGCGCAGCTGCCACGGCGGTTGGTGCCGAAATCGGGTTCGGCGCAGCCGGATCTGAGGCTTGGGCAGCGCATGTGACACTCGCGAGAACAATGAGCGCAGTCGCCGATGTGTGCGCTGTGCCGTGGACCAAACGTGCCAGTAATTGGATACGTGATATGTAAGCAACTTTCATCACTGCCCCCTTTAGCTGAAATCGCGGCTTTGTGTTCCACCCACCAGCCTCGCGTACAGGATGCCTCCGCTCTCTTCCTGCCCCAGCGCGGAAGTGAACGGTAGTCCATTTATTGTGCTAGTAGCTGAACCATGTTCAACTCTAAGGAAGGGCTCGAGCAATGTCAATAGCGCTTTTTTCTGCTCATAGCTCTACGCGATCTTCGTTGATGGATTCGATTACCCGCTGCTGCGGTGCTTGGCGTAGCAGTCATTGGGCTTGGATCCGCCGACCGTCTGCCAGCGGCGCCGGCGCAGAGTGACGCGCTTAAAATTGAGGAGTGTTCCGTCGTTATGCGCAGTGAGCTTTACCCGCAGCTCTTGTCGGGCCCGATACGCGGTGCACTGAAGGAGAGACGTTCGATCGGGGCGTAGCAGTCGGAGTGGAGCTTCGCGTTCGTACAGAAGCGAACTAAATCGCGGGCGGCGGCCTTAGAGTTACCCGCTTCTTCCCTGCGCGCATTTGAGGCGTCCGCGCAGGATGGGCGGTGCAATTCGATGTAATGCCCAGCCTAAATTGGCTCCAGCTTGATCGGATAAGTGCGGTTCGATGCCCACTGGGCAACATAGATCGCCCCTGACTCATCGACACAAACATCGTGCGGGTGACCAAAGATGTAGTTGAAGTTCACTAGCTGCTGGAGCTTTCCGTGCACATAAACCGGTGGCAGACCTCCAATCGCGGAGACCACCCGGTCAGCTCCATCGAGGATGAGAACCATTCCCCACAGGCCGGCGATAGCCAGATGATCCTCGAAGCGACCGGGAAGCTGAGCGACGTTGCACGGCATGACGCCAACAACTTCATCATCGACCAATGGAGGGCCGAAGTCGATCGTGCGCAGCAGTTCGCCCTCGAGTGAAAACCATTTCAGAGCATTGTGTCCGCGATCGCAGACGAGCAGCCGGAGCTTCCCCGACCGATTATCGATCCACACAGCGTGTGGAGTATCGAGATGCTCTGGTCCATCGCCTTTGCCGCCAAAGCTAGAGATATACCGCCCCGTGGGATCAAAGTGATGAATGAAGCTCGAGCCGTACCCGTCACTGATGAAGAATTCGCCGCTCGGGAGCGTAGCCGTATTTGTGGGACGGTATTTAGACAGATCAGGGTACTTTGCCCGAAGGGTTTCCGGGCTCACGTGTAGAACTTCGGCTCCATCGGCGTTGCACACAGAGACCACCCGTCGGGTGTGGTCCGTGATCCAGTACCTGTCCTCCCCTTTGTAGTCGACGATATCGAGCCCATGGGCTCCCGGAAACCGGTGCTCCCACGCCCGTGAGAGGCGTCCTGCCTTGCTATAGGCGATCAGATTGTTATGAGTATCGTTCGTGAGGAGCACAATCCGGCCCTCGCGATCCTCGCTGATGCCGTGACAATCCTTTACAGGGTACTTGGATCGGTCCAGTAGACCCCACAGGCGTCGTGCGCGGTAGCGAAAACTGCCCTGCCCGAGTATCACTTCGGACTGATCGTCGCACCCGGCGGGCGCATGGGTATTAGCTTCCTTCCCGCCTACCGCAACGATGCCGCCCAGCGCGATTGCGCCTCCCAGCAGCGCGCGGCGCGAATACGCGTGTTCGGTCATTTCGAGGTTCCTGCACAGGCCTCGTGTTGGCTATCGCAAAATGGGCGATTCTGGGTCTGCTTGCAAACGCAGAGCCATCTGGGCCCTGCTTGGGTCGCTTCATACTTCAGCGGAGTGAAGGGCGTTCCCCTATGAGAGCCATCGCAGAATGGCTGGCTCTTGCTTCTTCCACAGGCGCACCACCAGTAGGTTTTGCCCGCCTCCAGGTGCACTTCAATTGGCGCCCCTTCGGGCATAATCGGCCTTTCTGCAGACATCGTACGTTGACCCCCCAGAACAGAATTGCCAAACCGCGTAGCACCCCCCAAGGTCTCGCGTCAGCCGGACCGAGACGCGCGCCGGTCTCTCCATGCGCGGAACATTTTCCACCACTCACGTTGCGTGAAAATCTGGGCCTCGAAAAACGAGGTGAATTCCTTCTCGCCGTCGACTCCCGTCGACGGAAACTCGTCCCACGCCGGCGCATAGTACGTCCCGAAGAGCACGTCCCAAAGCGGGAGGACGAAAGCGAAGTTCCGGTCTTGGTGCTGAGGCAGTTGGCTATGGTGAATGCGGTGCATCTGCGGGCTGCACCAGAATAGGCTAGCGCGACCAACTCGCCACCGCACATTGAGATGCCCAACTCCCAAGAGTGTGGTCAGAACGGTCAGAACGGAACCGCTTACCAAACCGAGCTGCCATGGTTGTGCGTTCTGAACCTTGAAGAAGAGCGTCATCGGCAGCGTCATGAATAGAGCTGCGAGGAATACCTCGATCCAATTCTGGCGAGCTATTGTTATGGCCTCGAGTTCCCTGTCCATGTGATGCATTTTGTGGTGAGCCCAGAGAAATGGAGTCCGGTGGAGTGTGCGGTGGAACCAATAGAAGAAGAAATCCGTTACTGCAGCAGATACCCAAGCCGCTGCCAAAAGGGCCAGAAATCCCTTGCCATGGGCAAACCTTAGGTCTATCAGGCCGAGGTTGAATCCGAACTGATGAGCGAGAGCGGCGGCTGACATCGCGGTAAGGGTGCCGGCGATCCCCGACATAAAGAAATAGAAGACGTTGATCTGCAGGTGCAGCAAGTAGCTGTTAAGTGACTTGCGGGGTCCTGCTGGTGTGAACAACCTCTCGACCAATGAGAGCAGGAGCAATGTCGCGACCGGAAATAGGGTGATCGCAAGAGCCAGGCCGAGCGGCTGGTTATTCGGCGTCCCGGTGATCGCAGGATCGAGGTATAGCCCGCCGTAGACTACTAATCCGATGAGACCCGTGACGAACACGAGATCGAAAGCAATGGGACGATCTCGATTTCCCCGCGCCGCGTTTCCCAGATTATCAGGCGGGGCCTCCGTCGGAAACGCAAGCATCTGATCCTGCGACGATCCCAAACCTGAACTTAACTTTATCGAACTCATGAGGTGACCCTCGCATCTCGTGCTCTGATGAGAACGCTACGCCCTAAACTTAAGTTGAGGTCAAGTGGTTGCAGTGACATAAATTCATTTGTGTCTATGTTATACTGAATATTCGTCATGGGTGCAAGAAAAGAAACAGCCCGGCCAAGCTCGGGGAATATGGGCGCAGCACGCCCGAGACGTGGCGCGATCCCTGTGCCTTCGGTTCTTACGGTTGGGCAAGTCGCCGCACGCAGCGGGGTCACCGTCTCCACCATTCGCTTTTACGAACGCAAGGGGCTTATCCAGAGCTCGCGCACAAGCGGGAATCAACGTCGTTATCTCCGTGAAGTGCTGCGGCGTTTAGCGGTCATTAAGGTGGCGCAGCGCGTCGGAATCCCGCTTGATTCCATTCGGGAGGCGCTGGTCTCGCTCCCGCAGTGTCGTGCGCCCAACGAACGCGACTGGGCCATGCTGTCAGCCCGGTGGAGAGCCGACTTAGATGACCGGATAAGCCGGCTGACTGCGCTACGAGATGCACTCACGAATTGCATCAGCTGCGGCTGCCTTTCGCTGGAGTCCTGCCCGCTGTACAACGCTCGAGACAGGCTCGGCAAGCTCGGACCGGGAGCACGGCTGCTGGAACCGCGATAATCTCTGACCCAAATCCGCCACGGTAAGGAAGTGAGCGTTCGGGCCGGACTTGGCAAGACTGCTAGCTCGCCTGCGCGCAACTCCACAGCCGCTTGTCCACCCCTGTTCATCTCCGCTGGCAATCGCCGCTCCTCAGAAAGTCGACATACTTATGCGGATCACGATCTTGCGCAGTCAACCCACGCCCGCAGCTTCCTTCTCATAAATTGTTTTCGAAGTGCTGGGCTAACATCCCCAGAGCGCCGACAAAACGTGCTTGGCTGAGCAGTGCATCCCTACTCGGGAACAGGAAATCGGTGCAGTTCCGGGATTTGTCCAGCCTTCAGAAATTCTGCGTAACATGGAAGTGTCACCTCGATGCCAGAGTCCGCCCGCAGGAGAATGCGATTCCCGCCGTTAAGAGCCTCAATCTCGGCGACCTGGTCGAAGCCGTGCGGAATTCTCGCAACGCCCTGAATATATGGGATGGAGATTCGACCCTCTCCATTCGGGTCCAGGGATGTCCTTACGCCACGGTCAGTCAACGGATTGCGCAGGCGCGAGGCAGCAAGCCCCATATCGAAGTATCCCGTCATGTCCTCGATGCCCATGACGTTGACGTGACGACCGTTCCATGGCGAATAATCGCGTCCGCCATTGGAGAACCAGAGCAGGGTGCAGGATAGCTGCCGCGGATTGCGGAGCGAAAACCAGACGAACCCGTTCTCCGGGAATGTGACCGCCGACCAGCCGAGCTCTACCGTAGGATCGGTGCAGAGAATGACCAGGTCCTCGAACCCTCGGCGGGCGGGAAACCTCATTAGATCCGTCATTGACCCGTCCGTGCAGGGCACCTGCCGAAGGTCGGTGATTTCCACATCAACCGCGAGAGAGGATCGACCACCCGTCTCTGCTCGCTCCATCGGCTCAGGGTATGTAAAGGCGCACTTTAGCCGGCTGAAAGAAAGCCTACCCGCTCCGGCGGTCGCGGGGAAGGCGAGAGTCGCATGGTGACCGGGATTGATGGGTCCCGTCAGTCGGCCCAAATCATGCCGCTGGTAAACGACAGATTGGCCGCTCAGGAGAGCTGTGACCGCATCACAGTGGCCGCCCTGTGCTGACAATTCCATACCAAGCTGTAGCCAGCACCCCGAGGAGGAGCTTCCATGAGCCATCACGTGCCATATACCGTTAGCGGTCTCACCATGCGGCGGCAATGTCGTTCCTGCGGATGGCCCCATATTCCCGCAGCCGAAGGCCGAGCAAAAGAAATCGCCCCGCAAGTTCGCGAGAAGCGAGGGAGTCGCCGGCTCCAACGGCTCGCTCCACCAGGGCGCGATCGCATACGGTTGGATCGAATGAGCGTCCTGCGGAAAGAAAGTAACAGGCGCCAAATGTCCGCCCGTAACCGTGAGCGCAAGGTCGATGCAGTTCGTCTTCATCAGGAATGACCTGCGGCCGAAGACGTTGGCGGTGTGCACTTCGCTCATGGCTGCCGCGGACGAGCCTCTAAACGTGAGTTCCGATGGGCAGCCCCGCGTTGAGCTGATAGCGGCCTGATTCCGTCGGTCGGGTGATATCGATATGATACGAGATTCCGGGGGAGCAGGTCGAGATAGTTATCCGCAAGCAACCCCGCACCCTCGTCATCTAGGTGCACGCCGTGGCAATAAGCCGCTGCTTCTAGCTCCAGTAAGTTGCCTCGCACCTCGCTTCGAAACACCGGTTTACTGAACGCCAGCTCACGATGAGGCGCGAGCAGCCAAATGCACTGACCGTGTGCAATTCCCTCGCCTCTCAGAATGGCGGCGTACAGCCATTTGCTCGGATCTCTCTCCCTAGGCCCGGGTAGCGGCACGCTCGTGACTTCGACAACCCCATTGGCGGGAATGGCGACGACGTGCTCCTCGAGTTCTCTGGAACTGCCGTCAAGCTGCACCCACCCACAATTCACTGAAGCTCGATAGCGAGCGAGCGTGTCGTTCACCACACGCGTGACCAGACTCCCATCATGGGAGCACACCAACACCTTCAGGGGCGCCGCCGCGCGCCGGACGCAATAGTAGCTCGGCTTCCGCCTTCCATAATGGTCGGCAATCGCCCAACCGATCTCGCCCCACGTATCGTTGTATGACCACACCAGCGCACCTTCACACGGGTTCTGCGGATCCTGCCTGCGAAATCGCAGTGCTTCGATCACGCGCCCGTGCAGTACGGCTTGGCACATCTGCGCATAAATCAGATACTGAGGAACGGTCAGCCGATCGGGGGTTCCGTAGTGCTGTTGGATCTGCGCCCTGATCGCACTGCCATGGACGGAAGCGTCACACATGTTCGTGTGAATTCTCCAGGCGGCGCTCTCCGGCAACAGCTCATCCGGCTTAAGATATTGCCGGATTGAGGCAAACACCGGGGGAGCTAGCACGCCGAATTCGCCAACGAAGCGCGCCTTGCATCCATAGGCCCCCGTCTGTCCGTACCGCAGGTCCGCGGATTCCTCGGGTCCCCCTTTCCCCCACCAATGGTAGTCTCCCGAAATCTCGCTATTCGGCTCAGGGCCCCCCAAAGGACGCCCTGGCCAATACGGGCGGACAGGGTCGTAAACCCGGCAGACGTCTGGCAACAGATCGCTATAGATGGGGCTTCCGCCCATCAGCCAGATGCATTCGTTGTTTCCGCACCAGAGAGCCGGTGACGCATGATGCCTGAGGCGTCTGACGACGCTCAGGGCTTCATTTCGCACCAATGATAGGAATTCGGGATCTCGATCGGGATATTCCGCGACGGAAAACGTGAATTCCTGCCATACGAGAATTCCAGCCCGATCACAGGCCTCGTAAAATGCGTCGCTCTCGTAAAGTCCCACCCCATTTACGCGAAGCATCGTGAATCCTGCGTTGCGCGCCAGCTCGATGAAGTGTTGGTAACGCGCGACATCGACGCGTGCAGGTATCAAATCCGCCGGTGCCCAATTTCCACCCTTGCAGTAGAGCGGCTGGTCATTGACTCTGAGCTCGAAGCGCGAGCCCTCCGGAAGAGTCTGTCTCACGAGCTCGATGGTACGCAGTCCAATGGTCTGCGTGCAGCGATCCGTCTCTCGCCCTTCGCAAAGGACTCGTGCCGAGAGACGGTACAGCGGACGCGAGCCCATGCCATTGGGCCACCAAAGCTGCGGGTTCGGCATCTCGATGCGGCACGGAACAACGAATCTCCCGATTTGCGCACTCATCGCCAGTCGCTGCGCTATCGCACGACCCTGCGGCCGTTCCAGCATCAACTCCAGCACGTAAGGCACCTCGCTGCGCGCCTCGAGATTCTCCAGAATCGCCTCCCCTTCGAGGGAGACCGTGCCTTGGCGAATTTTCGTGTCGAGTCTGAGATGGTGAATGACTACGTCTGAGCGCCCTTCGAGGCGCACACCTCGCCAGATACCAATGTTCGGCAAGGGATCGCACCAGTCCCAGCCGTAAGCGTTATAGGCGGGCTTGCGTAAAAAGCGGTGTTTTGGATAAACGAATGAACGTACCGCATAAATGGGCTGCCGCTGCTCAGTCAGGAACCTCTCACCTGATGTATCCGGTGCAAGCTCCATCCCGCTGGTGACTCGGACCACGAGCTCATTGATTCCGTCCCGCAGGGGATCCCTTACATCCACCTCGAGAGTGGCGAAGGTGTCTTTACTCGTCGCGGCAAGCGTGCCGTTCACGAATACCTGGCCATAAAGATCGATGCCGTCAAAGACCAATCGCTGCCTGCACGCCTGCCGCAGACCAGCAGGAGGCGTGAAGGTGGTTCGATACCACCAGGAATGCTGCTCGGGCCAGCGGCATCGCGTGCGGGCGTTATCGCTGACGTTAGGGTCATCCATTTTGCCGGCCCGCATAAGATCCAGATGAATCTCACCCGGGACTCGGGCAGCGAGCAGTTCTCCCAAGCCTTTCTGGTAAGTGCGATAGCCCGCTTCCCCTGCCACATCAAGTGGCAATGCTGTCAGTTCCCAGTCGCCGTTCAAACTTAGCGTCTGATGGTCTTCGGGCGCACGCCCTTGGACAGCTGGTTCGAAACTGTGCCAACTTCCGCCCGAGGTCGGGCACGTCCGACTTTGTGGGCGCGGAGCTGCCGGAGATGCGCCCGCCATCTCCGATACCGCCTGGTCGCTAGCGCTCCCGTCGTTGCACCCACTTGACGAAGAAACTCTCGTCCGGAAGCGGAGGCAGCGCGTTTGCTCATAGCGACTCCGAACGGCCTCAATATTCAGTGCACAGCTTGTGCGTCGCGGGCACATCCTCATCGATGCTGGGGAATCGGCCGCAGCCGTCCAGAAAAACATTGTCCGTCTCGTCATCATTAACCGCCGAGACCTCCCCAACGATCGAGGTCCCCGTGCCGGGTTGCGCCCAGAACTCGTGGTAGAGATGCGGGGTTAGCGTGATGGACATGCCCGGCTTTAGAACGAAAATGTGGCCGGCCTCGACCTGATGCAGAACCCCATCCAGAGACACCCGCACATCACTCTCCCCAAGCTTTCCGGCGGAAGAGGAGTTGTAGACTCGGCAGAGAAGATTTCCACCCGATCGACAGATGATGTCCTCGGATTTCCGCAGGTGATGGTGCATCGGCGTATGCTGATTCTCACCTACGACCAGGATCTTCTCTGCATACGGTTTCCCGGTATAAGGGGCCAGTTGGTGATGGCCATTGCGGACCGTGAACACCACAAGGCCGACCTCCTCGAAGCGGCCAGCCCCGAAATCGGTGATGTCCCATCCCAGCTTACAGTGACGGATCTCGTCGCATTCGCGGCCCTTCTCGAGCCACTCGGAAGGGGTCCAGTATGCGAAGGGCGGGAGCTTGATCTGATGCGAATGGAGCAAAGTTATCGCATCGTCTATCAGCGCATTTACTTTTGATCTTTTCACGCCCCCTCCTCGTTTCTAAATGACCCTGACCGTACCGCCATCCACGGGGATCTGCGCGCCCGTCGTCTTGGCGAAAACCGGGCCGCATAGCTCCGCAGCCAATTCGGCGACATCGCGGCTTGTCACCTCCACCTTGAGCACATTGTTGGTCTTATACTCCTCGACGGTCAGGCCGTACGACGCGGCGCGAGCGGCAAGCACTTCGGGTGTCCAGATAGCCGTATCGAACACTGCATTCGGATGGATTGTATTCACGCGGATGCGATCCCCGCCCCACTCGAGCGCGACGACGCGCGCGAGCTGCTGCAGAGCTGCCTTCGACGCCGAATAGGCGGCCGCTCCCGGACCGGGCGCCGGAACGTTCTTCGAGCCAATGATCACCACGCGACCGCCTCGTGGAGAGAGCTTGAGCAGCGGATAACTCTTCCGTAGTAGAGCGAGATTCGCGTCCACATTGACGCTCATCGTTTCCCGCCAAGTCTCGCTCGAGAGAGCGCTGACGGGCGCGCTGGGCGGGAAGATTCCCGCATTTAAGATAAGCATGTCCAAGCCGCCGAAGGCGCGCACGCCCTCCTCGAGCGCCCCGTCCATCTCGGACTCGCTCGTTACATCACAGGTGAGACCCAGATAGTCCTTGCGGCGGTGCAGGGAGCATACAGTCGCGGAGCGATCGAGCGCGATCACGGCAGCGCCGCGAGACAAGAGCGAGGCCACGCAGGCTTTGCCGATGCCGGATGCCGCACCGGTGACGAGTGCGACCTCCCCCGTCAGGACCGGCGGCGAGCCACCTTTGCGGACTTTGGCCTGCTCGAGGTCCCAATACTCAACATCGAAGATGTCCTGTGCCGGAAGAGCCTCCCAGCCGCCCAGGACCGTGGCGTCCGAGATGATCTGCATGGTATGGCGATAGATATCCTCTACGATGGCCGCGTCCTTCGCTGTGCGGCTGATCGTGCCCATACCGAGCTCCGGGTCCAGAATCACCCGCGGGGCGGGGTCCAGCATGGTGAGGGATGCGTTCCCAAGCTCTTGAAAGTACTTCTGGTAATCGGACGCGTACCCTGCCACATCACGCCCGACCAACGGGACACGCTTCGTACGTATGACATGGTCGGGCGTTGCCGGTCCTCGCTGCGAAATTTCCCTGACATCGGGGCGAGTCGCGAATGCCAGCGCTTCCGCGTCGGTATGGACGCTCAGGATCATCGGCGAGCCGGCGGTGTCTGAGACCGCCTTGCGCAGAGCTGCTATGTCGGCGCGCAGCATTCGGGCGGCCGATCCGGTCGAAGGATCCTTGCGGAGCTCGACGGATACCTGGGTCGATGCACCTCGTTTGGCGAGATATCCTTCCGCGAGGCTCACCAGCTCGATCATACGCTCGTAGGAGTCCTTCGCCGTCTCGCCGAAGGTAAACAGGCCATGCTTGAGCAGCAGCATGCCTACCGTGTGGCGGCGGGCCTGAGCCGGATACAGTTCGGCACACAGACACGCGAGCTTGAATCCCGGCATCACGTAGGGGATATAAACGAGTCGGTCCCCAAAGAGTTCGCGCACGCGGCGCTCGCCGTCCGGGGAGTTGGTCATCGTCAATATGGAGTCGGCGTGCGTATGATCGACGAACCGCGCGGGAAGTATGGCGTGGAGGATCGCCTCGACCGAGGGCGACGGCGCACTCACATCGGTCAAGCTCTTTCGGAGTTCCGCCGCCATTTGCGGATCCGAGAGTTTCTCGAGCTTCGATTGAGCTAGCAGCGGCTGCATGCGGCACGGCGAAAAGCCGGCAGGTTCTATCGTCTCGAGATCCCAGCCGCTTCCCTTCACATAAATGACGGACTCTTCCTCTCCAAAAAGGTTAGTGACACTACTCTTGACCGAGGTATTGCCGCCACCGTGCAGAACGAGAGACGCTTCGGCGCCCAGCAGCCGTGATGTGTACACTCGTAATGCGAGGTCGCCTGCACAGCGGCTCGCCTCTTCGTCAGACCAGCGGCTCTTCATTGTATCTACCTGCCCTTGACTGTCACTGCAGCACCCGATCGTAAGCGATGTGCTTCAGCTTCTTCATCACCAGAGCGCCCGCAGGAACGCGCAGGCGCAGGATTTCCTGCTTCGTCAGCCGATCGATTACCCGCACATCGGTGGCAGTGGCGCTCACGATGAGCGCCTGCAGATTACCGCCCTCCTCTGGGACTATCATGCCAAAGGCCCCGTCCTTGGGCTCGACATCGAAGCGCTCCTGCAGCGCAGACGGAACGGTAATCAGCTTCCAACCCGTCGCTACCGGTGCCGTGGCGTACACGGTATGGGTCCGACGGAGCGCCAGCAGTGTGAGCGGCGCGCCATCGTAAGGAATATCGGAAGCCGCCACCCAATCCCAGTGACTCGGGAGCTTCGGGCTGACACTCAGCCCGTCCGGTCGCGGCGTCAGCCCGAGAAAACTCTCGAGACTAGAGCAGACGAACGTGCCGGCGATGTACGGCCCCAGCGGTGCGCTGCTCCAGGGCGGCCGCCGCAGTGAATCGCTGTAATACCCGTCACCGAACTCCCCCGGAACCGTATACGAGGTCGCCGGATTCGGCATATCCGTGAGCAGCGCGCTTGCCCGCAGAGCCTCGAGAGCCAGATCCGGTCGATTCTGCAGGGCGGCGGCATGTCCGATCCACGAGCCCAGGACTGCCCAGATGGCCCCCATCAGTCCGAAATCGTCGTTCTCTCCCGGGTGGTACGTCATTGTCTCCGGCCGATTGCGGCGGTATTCGCCGTCGCTCGAGCTCACTGTATGAAAGCCACCCGCGCCGCTCGGCCCGACGACGAAGAATCGCTTGCTGAACAACTCTTGCAGGACTGAGCTCGCCGGCTTCGGATCCGCAACACCGTAGAGCACGGGGAAAACCTCATCCCCCGTAACGTCGTGCCCGATCTCACCCTCGGGGCTGATGTTGAGGTAGTAAAGCGCCGTTGGATTGTCTGCAGGACGCAGATAGCGATTGATGGCATCGCGCAGACTTTGCGCCGCAGCTCGATAGCGCCGCTCATTGAGCGAGTCTCCCATCGCGTGCGCGAGCTCACTGACGGCGATCAGGGCGGCGTAGGCCTCGCTGTTGACCTCCGTGAACGCTCCGGAGATGTTGGTGGTCCCGATATTGCGCCAAGTAAACAAACCGCGCGTGCCGAGCGCGGTGGATGTACACCAAAGGAGCCCGTACGTATTTTTCGCGCCGACCCATCTCTGGGACTGGATCCACTCCGCCGCGCGCAGGATGCGAGGATATGCATCGAGCAGGAAGCCGCGGTCGCGGGTCAGGCTGAAATACTGTCTCGCCGCAATGAGAATGAGCGGGGTGTCGTCATTGATGTTCATCCCGTAATCGTCAGTGAAGAGCGGCTCACCGGAGGCCAGCATGTACTCGCTGAATTTCCCGTTGCGCTCCTGTCCATATTCGAACCAGAGGTCGAGCAGCCTGCGCGAGAATTCCGGGGAAAAGTAGGAGCTGCCCATCAAATAGAGCGCGGAGTCGCGTGCGACGACCACGTCCGCCGGCGGGCCGTTCGTAAATCCTTCACCCCATCGATATTGCTCCTGGACCCTGAGCATGTTCACCTTGCCCCAGGCGTTGGCCTCATTGATGGCCGCATCCGGGGTAATCAGCCTCGCGGTATCCACGTATCGCTGGATCGCGTCACTGGATTCGCGGAGGAGCTGCTCGACGCGGGATACGTAGGCTTGTCTCACCGAAACGTGAGCGCTGGCTGGGTCAAAGAGACTGGAAAGCAGAAGCTGCGAAGGGTCGCCGCCGAGTCCGCCCTTGGCCGTCGGCCAGTAGGCAAAGCTCAATGCGAACGGCTGGCTATCGGACCACCGATAGCTCGTTGTCAGCACAACAACCCCATTCCCGAGCGTCTGGCCTTCTATGTCGGCAGTCTCTGCTCCCCACAGTATGGCCGTACCGCCGTCTGAGTAGTGCAGCAGTGCATAATGCCATCCGTTGAGCTGCGCCCGCTCAATCGAGGTTCCTTTGGGCAATCTCAGCACCGATCGAACCTGAATGGTCCCGGCCAAATGCGCGGACCGCCGCAGGAGAAACAGCCCTGCCCGCGTGGACTCAGTCTCAAAGGGCACAAAGAAAGCCTTGGTTACCTCACCCGCGCCCAAGCGGTAGCGGGTTTCCTGATAGGCGGGATGGATCGCTGTGCTGATTGGAATCGCCTGCTCGCCAGTCGCAGAGGCGATCTGCACCCGCCAATCCACAGCGTAATCGTGCTGATTGGTGGAGTCGCGGAATTCGTGTGTGGGATTACCCGGTGAGGATCCGTCGACGAGATCCGTCGCACGATTCAGCGTGACGTACGTGTTGCGGTTTCCAAGGGATTCCCCGATCCACAACTGCGCTACCGGATGACTGGAGGCGAGAGTCGGGCTGTCCTCGACGATAATGCCAGGCTCCTGCGCCCTGGCAACGCCGCTCCGCGCCAGGATGAGGCATGAAGCGGCGAGCATGAACGCCGCCAGACAGCTGCCGACGCGGCGCACTCGGCACCGAGCGGCCGATCTCATTTCTATTCTCATGAGAGGCTCATCGCACCGCCAGCACCGCTTCGGCGATCCGCGCCGCATCGGGCTTATACATCTGTTCCAGCACCGGGGTGAACGGCACGGGAACGTCTGGCGAGGCTACACGCGTGATTCGCGCACCCGGCCAGCGCTCAGCAATGCCGGCGGCCAGTTCGGCGCCGACCCCGCCGGTTTTCGGCCCTTCCTCAACGATCACCACGCGTCCCGTCTTGCCGATCGAGGCTCCGATCGTGTCCCAGTCGATGGGCGCCAGGCTGCGTATGTCGACCACTTCGACATCCACCCGACCTTCGGAAGCGAGGCGCTCGGCAGCTTGGACGGCATAGTGGACCATCAATAGCCAGCCGAGCACCGTCACGTCACGACCCTCACGTCGTACGGCCGCCGTACCGAGCGGAACGAGATAGTCCTCCGCTGGGATTTCACTCGTGGCATCCACGGCGCCCGGTTCCGCCCGCGCGCCCTTGGATCCGTACAGCAATTTGTGCTCGAACATCAGGACTGGATTGCCATCACGAAGCGCGGCCTTGAGCAGCCCTTTGGCGTCATAGGCCGTCGAGGGTGCCACCACCTTCAGCCCCGGAACCCCGGTGAAGTACCGCTCCATGTTCTGTGCGTGCTGCGAACCACGGCCGGTGGCACCGACGGGCGCGCGCATGAGGAGCGGTACGCGCGCCGTGCCCCCCGACATGTAGCGCATTTTGGCCGCGTTGTTGATGATCTGGTCACTCGCAAGAAACAAGAAATCACCGTACTG